>MKWU01000155.1_pt1 | contig 123902 bp, 89 predicted proteins | sample 809101 | NCBI WGS metagenome assembly MKWU01 (sample SAMN05860141, study PRJNA318959) | sponge metagenome | host: Aplysina aerophoba | place: Slovenia: Piran, Adriatic Sea, Gulf of Piran | collected 2013-05-07
TTCGGCGGGCCGATGCGCGTACGGCGGGTCCCATGGACGACCAACCCCCCCCTGACTTAGGCCAGTCCGATCGCATACGCAAACGGCGCACCGGCAACGGTGCCGTTTGTGCGCGTCCGGAGATAGCGGCATGTCCCCCGCCGTCGTGATTTTGGCGGCGGGTGCCGGTACACGCATGCAGTCGCGGCTGGCCAAGTCGCTGCATCCGGTGTGCGGTCGCACGATGCTGGCCTGGGTGCTGGCGGCGGCCGAGCCGTTGTGCGAGGGCCGACCCGTTGTGGTTACGGCACCGGATGCCGATGATCTGCGGGCGGCTTGCGGCGATGCCGCCGACACCTGTGTCCAACCCGCGGCCCTGGGTACCGGCGATGCCGTGAGGCATGCCCGGGCGTTGGTGTCCACCGACACCGACACTACCCTGGTGCTGTGCGGCGACATGCCCCTGATCCGAAGCAGTCTGCTCCACAGGCTGGTGGATCGGCAACGCTCCGGTTCCGGCCCCGGCTTGGCGTTCGCATCGGTGGATCGCGCCGAGTCCCAAGGCTTTGGCCGCATCCTCCGGGATGCCGCCGGAACCGTGCGGGAGGTGGTGGAGGAACGGGACTGCACACCGGCCCAGCTCGAAGTCACAGAGTTGAACGCCGGTGTCTACGCGTTTCCCACGCCGTGGCTGTTCGCACGGGCGGACGATCTTCCGGTCCAGGCCAACGGCGAGCGCTATCTGACGGACTTGGTGGGAACGGCGGTCAGGGACGGTCTGTCCGTGCAGGCGGTCTCGGTGGATCCGGACGATGTATGGGGAGTCAACGATCGCGTACAGCTGGCCAGGGTGGCCCGCCTCATGCGGCAACGCATCAACCGCGGGCACATGTACAGGGGTGTCACACTCGTCGATCCGGACCACACCTACATAGATGCCGATGTTCGCATTGGCCGCGACACCCTGATTCTGCCGGGCACGTTGCTGACGGGCCACACCGACATCGGCGAGGGCTGCACGATTGGTCCCCATACTGAACTGGACCACACCCGGGTGGGCGAGGGGTCGGAGGTGCGGCACTCGGTGGTGGAAGAGGCGGACATTGGCCGGGAGTGCATGATTGGCCCCTTTGCCCGCATCCGCCGCGGTACGCGCACCGGTTCCCATTTGCACATGGGCAGTTTCGGCGAGATCAAGAACAGTTCGCTGGGTGCGGACATCCACATGGGGCACTTCAGCTACGTCGGCGACAGCGATGTGGGCGACGGCGTCAATGTCGGCGCGGGAACCATCACCTGCAATTTCGATGGCCGGGCGAAACACAGGACCGTGATTGAGGACGGCGTGTTTCTGGGCAGTGGCACCACGCTGGTGGCACCGGTGCGCGTATCCCGAGGGGCCATGACCGGTGCCGGTTCGGTTGTGACCAGGGATCTGCCGGCGGAGACCCTCGCGTACGGCGTGCCGGCGAAACCCCGGCGACCCGTGGGCGAGGGGCCTCGGCGGCAAGAACCCAACCGCGAGGATCCTCCGTCGTGACCGCGCTGTTCTGGCTGTATCCGGCCGTTCTGGTTGCCGTTGGTCTGTTGGCGTTGCTGAGCGCGACGGAAGCGGCCCTGGCCACCGCCAACCGCAGGGAAGTTGAGGCGTTGGCCGGCGGGCCCGATTCGGCGGCGCATCGGCAGCTTGAAGCCCTGCTGGATACACCGGCCAGGTTTCTGTATGCATTTCTGCTGGCCAGGCTGGTGTTGGTGACGGGCATTGGCGCCGCACTGACCCTGGTCTGGTCCGGTTCCGGCCTGGATTTGATTTCCAAGTTGGCCTTGGGGATTGGCACGCTGCTGTTGTTGGCGATTACCCGGGTGGTTGGCAGGGCCTGGGCCATGCGCAATGCGGAAGCCCGGGCCTTGAGGCTGGCTTCGTTGGCGCGTTGGTTGACGGTGGTCATGGCACCGGTTTCGGTTTCCCTGGACTGGCTGTCCAACCTTATTGTGGGCCGTCGGCAGCAATCCTCCCAGGAGGAAACCTTGTCGCTGACCGAGGAGGGCCTGCGTTTTCTGATTGGCCTCAACGACGAACTGCAGGACATTGACGAGGCGGAGCAGCAGATGATGGCGCGGGTCATGAACCTGCGGACCACCAACGCCTCCGAAGTCATGGTTCCCCGCGTGGACATCAAGGCCGTATCGATGGAAGCAACACTGCAGGAGGCCCTGGACGTGGTGGTTGATACCGGACACAGTCGCGTGCCGGTCTTTGAAGGGTCGATCGACAAAGTGGTGGGCGTGTTCTACGCCAAGGACTTCATCGCCAAGTATCGGGAGGACAGGCTGGCTGATTCGCTGTCCTTCTATACGCGGCCCGCCTACCAGATTCCCCCCTCCAAGAAACTGCCTACCCTGCTGCGGGAGTTTCAGGAGCGGGAGATTCACCTGGCGATTGTGGTGGACGAGTACGGCGGCACCGCCGGCCTTGTCACGATCGAGGACCTGGTGGAGGAGATATTCGGCGAAATCCGAGACGAGTTCGATGCAGGCGAGGCGCATCCCATCAGGGATCTGGAGGACGGAACCTTCGAGCTGCACGCGCGGTGTCCGCTGGACACGGCGGACGAACACCTGGATCTGGAGGTGCCGGATGATTCCGGCGTCAATTCGGTCGGAGGCCTGGTGTTCACCCGGCTGGGTCAAAACCCGGCGCGCGGGGACTGGATTGGGCAAGGTGCCTGGTGCCTGCAGATTGTGGAGATGGACGCCAACAACCGCATCACCAAAATCCTGGCGCGCAAGGCCTCGCCGATGGAATTGGAGGCCGGCACGAGCCGGCAACTGGATCAGGACGCAGTCCCCCGCACCGCCTAGTGCACCATCGCGTAGGTTCGTCGGAGGGGGCGGGGCCATCGTCCGGTTGAAGCCGTGTTGCCGCATCGCCTCCCGCTACGAGCAGACCCCGCCGGCTATCATCAGGACCGGTTATGTTTGCCCCCAGGCCACAGGGCCTGGTTTTCAGGGAGATGCAGGGCCTGGGGGCGGTGCTTCGTCGAAGAAAACCTGCGCCACCGACCGGATGGATTGTGTCGGCACCCAACTGGTTTGAGTACAGGAACCGCGGGGCGCAGAGAGACTCAGGCCAAGTCTTCCAGGGTGTCCCAGTTCTCCGACAAGGCCATCAGGCCGTCGGTGCGCAACACCTCGATTTCCTTGTAGCGGGAGTGGATTAGGCCCATGGCCTTGAGGCTGGCCAACTGGTTTGACACAGTCTCCCGATAGGTGCCCAGACGCTGTGCAAGGTCCGAGTGGGTCGTCTCGATGGCGTCCCGGCCGTTGTCGGACAACCGCAGCAGCAGGCGTGCCAGCCGCGTCCGGATGGTGTCGTGGGATTCGAGCTGTTCCGTGTAGAGGTCCTGCTGGAAGCGGATTTGGCTGTCCAGAATTGCTTCCAGAACTTCGGGACACCGTTCGCTGATCAGGTTCAGGTTGGAGACCAGTTCACAGACCGTGACCCGTGTGGCCGCCCGCAACCGGTAGTTGTCCCATCCCTCGAACAGGCCCGGACCGAGAACCGCACCGGGGGTGAATGGCAGGACAAACAATCGCTGGCGATCCTTGGCTCCGAATGCCCCGGGGGCATCGTTGGCTTCCGCATGCAGGGAGCCATCCAGGATTACGGTGTAGTTTTGCAACGGACGGGCCGAGTCGGCCACGACGGTACCGGCCTCCGCGGTCTGCAGGGAGGCGATCCGCGCAAAGTCACGGTCCATTTGCAGGCGTTCCCGGACATCGTCCAGAGTGAACTCAAAGGTGTTGTCGAAGGACGGGATGAGCATGGCAGCCCCTTTCCCTCAGGGGGTTGTGATTGTGTGGACAGTGTAGACCGAAATCATCCCCGGTTGCATTAGGGATTGGTTAACCGTCATCCGGAGAATGCTGTAGGGGTCAACAGCCAAGTCGGCGGACAATGGAGGAATATGGAGCTTCCAGGTTCAGCCACCGGGAATGGGGCGCGGGTGTCCAGTCCGGAAGCCCGTACGGGTCACAGTCTTCACCTTTGTCGACATCCGCGCGAGGCAGGACCGCACTGGACCCTTTCGCAGGCTCGGCATGCACCCGTTGAAATTTTTGCGCTACCGCACGGCTGTGGCGAACTGCCACCGTTCCCGTTGTTGGTCCGGCACGATGTCGTCCAAGGCGTGGGGACCAGCGCGCCTGCACGACTCCGAGTCCTTGGTCGCCAAGGTTGCCAGCCATGCTTCCGCAATGGCCAGGCCTTCAAGGTTCAGTTCCGGTCGCAGCCATGTGCCGCACAAAATGCCGTGATAGCCAAGCACGCGGGCGGTTTCGAACCCGGGGGCGCGGACCTCGGCCATGTGGGCCAGGTGCTGTTCGCTGGCCTGCTTGAGAACTTCGGCAAAGGCGTCGAGCAACTGCGGATTGCGCATTTGCGTTACGAGCTGGGCCGACCGTGCGAAGTAGTAGTCTCCTGTCAGGATGGCCGTCTGCTCCAGTGAATCCAGATCTGCCTCCGGATCAAGCAGCTGGTGATGGACTTCCAGGGCAATTCCGAGCAGTTCCAGGGCAACGGCGAGTTGGCAGCGGTCGACAAGGGCCCGGTGACAGTCCGGATGCGGCAGCCCGATGGCCAGAATGACCGGAGCGCAGACCAGTTTGCCACGAAGCCGCAAGGGTTTCGGCAGCAGATAGTGAAGACCGGCGTCGATCGACACCAACTCGCGATCCAGACCGGCACGCACGAATTCCAGTTCCTGCTCGATGGTGTGGCCATGGGCCGACGCGGACTTGGATCGGCCGTTGGGCATGATGGTTCGGAGGGCCAAGGGATGCGGGACCCAAGCACGGATTGGATCGCCTATTGTAGTTTGTTTGGAACCGGGGTACCTGCCCGTGAAGCGCGAAAGGCCTTGGAATTCCGTGACTCGGCGCGGACGAATGGACGCGGGTCTGTGGGATCCGTTCAGGCGGTTGGTGCGAAGAATTCGGCGATGTCCCGGTCCACGTCCGGCACATCGACGGGCAAGCCTCCGTGTCTCAGGGAATCGGTTGCACAGCAGCCGGCGGCTACGCTGTGGCGGGCTTCCACGGGAGATGTTCGCGGGACCGACTCACCGCGGACGAAGCCCAGGAATTCGTCAACAATGCGCGGATCGGCTCCGCCGTGTCCGCCGGACAGCGGTTGCAGGGGGATCTCGATGTCGCCGGCGGCATCGTATCCGTTCCGTCTCCGGTTCCAAACCTTGATCACGGTACCCTCTTCGCCGTTGCCGAAGTTCTCCATGCGGCCTTCGGTTCCGATCACCGTGTAGTTCCGCCAGTAGTCGGGCGTGAAGTGGCACTGCTGGTAACAGGCCAGGACTCCGTTGTCCAGCTCCATCTGCATCATGCTGATGTCTTCGATGTCCACGATTGGATGCAGTCCGGTCTGGGCCAGTGGTGGCCAGTTGTCCAGGCTGTGCCGGGGCCGCGGCCCCGGTTCCGACAGCCGGTTGCCGACCCGGCCGTAGACTGCCAACGAACCCATCGCATGCACGCGGCGGCTGTAGCCGGAGCACAGCCAGTGCAGAACGTCGATGTCGTGGGTGGCTTTTTGCAGCAACATGCCCGTGGACAACCGCCGATCCGCGTGCCAGTCCTTGAAGTAGAAATCGCCGCCGTGTCCGACGAAGTGGCGGCACCAGGCTGTCTGTACCTCACCGATGGCGCCATCGGTGATCAGTTTCTTCATTGTGGCCACGAAGTCCATGTGTCGCATGTTGTGGCCCAGGTACAGTTTCGTCTGTCCGTGTGCCGCCAGCCGGAGGATTTCGTCGCACTCGGCAATGGTGATGCCCATGGGCTTTTCCAGGTAGACCGCCACGCCCGCCTCCAGCGCGGCTCCGGCATGGCTGCGGTGCAGGTAGTCCGGCGAGCACACGAACACGGCATCCAGGTCCTGTTCCCACAGGGCGTTGGGACTGTCCGTGGTCAGAATGTCCTCTCCGTATGCGGTCCGACATTCCTGCAGAACCTCGGTGCGGATGTCGCATACGGCCGCGATGCGCGCTCCTTGGCCCGGTTTGTGGGCGTGGGCCGCCAGGCTGCCTCGGCCACCGGCTCCAATCACACCGATTCTCAGATCTGTCATGATGTCGCCCTCCGTTGGCGTCCGACACGATACGAATCAAGGTGCTGCGGCGGGCGTCGGTGTGGTGGGTACCAGGCCGTTGCCCCGTGGTGTGGGCCGCGATGATCCTGTCGGCGGTATCTGCGGCCCTGCCAGAACAGTTCCCTTATAATGGCAGGTTGCGCTGTCGCATCCAACAGGAGCTCCGGATACCGGGGCCGTGCCATGAACCTTGAGCTCATTCCCTTCGGCCTGACCTACGACGACGTTCTGCTGATCCCGCGCCGGTCGCGCATACGCTCCCGGCTGGACGTGGATCTCGGCACCCGTTTGACCCGGAACCGGGACATAAGGTTGCCGTTGGTGGCCGCCAACATGGACACTGTCTGTGAAAGCGCCATGGCGCGCGCCATGGCGGAGATGGGAGGGATTGGCATCATCCACCGCTTCATGACCTCCAAACATCAGGCCGATGAAATTGCCCGGGTCAAGGATTCCGGTCCGGACCTGCTGGTCGGCGCCGCGATCGGAACCGATCGGGACATGCTGGCGCGCATGGAGGCCTGTGTGCAGGCCGGCACCGATGTGATTGTGCTCGACATCGCGCACGGTCATTCGGAACATGCCATCGCGGGCGTGCAACAGTGCAAGGATCGCTTTCCCGAAGTGGATCTGATTGCCGGCAACGTGGCCACGGCCGAGGGAGCCCTGGACTTGGCCGATGCCGGCGCCGATGCCGTCAAGGTAGGGGTTGGACCCGGCGGTGTCTGCATCACCCGTCAGGTCACGGGTGTCGGCGTACCCCAGCTGACCGCCCTGCACAACGTCTTCCAAAGCGGCATCGACGTGCCCATCATCGCCGACGGCGGCATCCGGACTGCCGGCGACATTGCCAAGGCGCTGGCCACCGGGGCCGACACCGTGATGCTGGGCAGCCTGTTGGCCGGCACCAAGGAAAGTCCGGGCGAGGTGGAACAGTCCAGCCACGGTCTGGTCAAGCGCATCCGCGGCATGGCGTCCCGGGAAGCGGTGGAGGAGAGGGCGGAGCGGCTGCGCGAGCAGCTGGATGCGGAGTACTTCGAAATGCGTTCGCCCGAGGGTGTTGAGAGCACCGTGCCCTACAAGGGCCTGGTGGGCAAAATCATCGGCAATCTGATGGGCGGTGTGAAGAGTTCCTTCAGCTACCTGAATGCCGAAAACATCCGGGAGTTTCAGGAAAACGCGGCGTTCATTCGGGTATCGCCGGCCGGACTGCGGGAAGGCGAACCGCATATCGACGCCGTCTTCTAGCCCGGCCGGGTCGTCAGAATTCGTCGCTGCCGAGCAGTGACAGCAGGTGATTGAGGTCCGCATCGCTGTAGAAGCTGAAGGTGAGGCGGCCCCGGCCCGTGGGCGAGCGCTTGATGGCAACCCGGGTGCCGAAGCGTTCCTGGAGCCCGCGCTCAAGGCGGCGAACTTCCGCAAGGACCTCCTTGTCCTGCTCGGGCTCAACATCCTGGGGTTCCTCGGCGGACGGTGCATCCGGTTGGGTTAAGGCTCGGCACAGGTTTTCCGTCTCGCGTACGGTGAGATCGTCATCCATCACCTGTTGGAGCGCGCGGATGCATGCTTCTTCGTCGGTCACCATCAGCAGAGCCCGGCCGTGGCCGGCGGAAATCGCTCCTGTCTCGAGTGCTTCCCGCACAGGCTGCGGCAGGTTCAGCAGCCGCAGGGTGTTGGTCACGTGCGTGCGGTGGAAGCCGATGCGCTCGGCGATGTCGGCATGGGAGAGCCCGTGTTTGTCGGCCAGCAGCTTGAACCCGGCGGCCTGTTCCAGGGGCGACAGGTCCTCCCGGTGCAGGTTTTCGATGAGGGCCAGCAATATCCCTTCGTCGCGGTCGGCCGTGCGAATCAACACCGTGGCCGTCTTCAGGTCCGCCTGTTGCAACGCCCGCCACCGACGTTCGCCGGATATGAGCAGGTAGCAACCCCAGCGGTCCGGATCCGTGCGCACCACCAGGGGCTGCAACAGGCCATGGGTGCGGATGGAGTTCGCCAGGACACTCAGTTCCGCCTGGTCGAAGCGGACGCGCGGCTGCTCGGGATTGGGACGAATGCGGGTTACCGGCACGTCCAGTTGAATGGACACATCGTCGGGGGCCGCGTCGTCACGGTCGCCCGTGCGGTTGAAAAGGGCATCCAGGCCGCGGCCAAGGCCGGCCCCGGTACTGCGGAAACGTTGGCTCTCGGTCATGGGTGCACCGGTGCTGGCGGCGGGTTGGCGGTGTTGGCACCACGCTCAATGCGCGCCCGGAACTCCGCTGTCCATAGCTGGTAGGCCAGCGTGCCGCTGCTGACCGGGTCGTAGAGGACCGCGGGCAGGCCGTGGCTTGGCGCTTCGGCCAGGCGGACGGCGCGGGGAATTACGGTTTCGTAGGTGTCCTCGGGGAAATGCCGGCGCATCTCCTCCACCACTTCGCGGCTCAGGCGGGTCCGGGCATCAAAAAGTGTAAGCAGGAACCCGGCCAGCGCCAAGTCGGGATTCAGGGATTGACGCACTCTGCGCACGGAGTCGAGGATGGCCGCGACCCCCTCCAGGGCCAGGTACTCGCACTGGACCGGCACGACCAGCAGGTCGGCGGCCACCATGCCGCTGATGGCAAGCAGTCCCAGACTGGGGGGATTGTCAATCACGATGTAGTTGTAGCGTGCCTGGCAATCGGCCAGTTCCCGTGCCAGTCGCAGTTCCGCGTCGGCATCATGGCGGAGTTCGAACTCCAGGGCGGCCAGATTGGGGCTGGACGGCAACAGGTCCAGGTTGGGAATCATCGTGGGCCGGCAGGCCGACACGGCGTCGGTGCGGCCCGTCAGGACCTGGTAAAGGTCGTCGGCATCGTCCTTGGCCGAGGTGCCCAGGCTGCTGGTGGCGTTGCTCTGGGGATCGTTGTCCACCAGCAACACGGCGAGATTCTGCCGGGCCAGGAAACTGCCGAGGTTGACGGCCGTGGTGGTTTTGCCGACGCCGCCCTTTTGGTTGGTGATGCACACCCGATGCCTGATCATCGTTCGGGTTCCGTTGCGGGATTGGCCTCCAGCCAGGCCAGCACGGTCCGGCGGTCCGGAATGCGACTGGCGCCCACGCCTTCCACCCCCATGGACGCCGCGGCGTTGGCAAACCGCGCCGAACTCCACAAGGCGCCGGTTTCCGCGTAGCGGATCAGGAAGGCGGTGGCGAAGATGTCTCCGGCCCCGGTCGGGTCCATCTCGCGGGCGGGTCGCGGCGGCACGTGGCGGCACACAACCCGTCCCTGGCGGCGGATGAACAGATCGCTGCCTTGCCGGTGGTTGGACAGGAGGACGACGGGTACGCGGGCCAACAGGGGATCAAGGCGCGACAGGTCGTGATCCAGATCCTCGCGCGAGAGGATGAGAATGTCGAGATGGGAGAGGCTGTCATCCGCCTCGGGCCAGACACAGGCCTCGACGCGCCCGTCCGGCGCGATGTGGCGCAGCCAACCCTGGGCTCCGCCGGCCTTCAGGGTGCCGGCGGCAAACGAAGCCGGCAAGTCGCTGGCAATCTCCTGCATGATCGGACACAGAAACACGGCCTTGGCCCTGAGCTGACGGGGAGACAAATCCCGGCCGCCAATGGGTGCCGCCGGTTCAAAGCACAACTGGGTGCGCACCTCGCCGCGGTAATGGTTGACGAAGGTGGTCGTCGTGTTCGACGGCAGCACGGTCCAGTGTGCCAGGTCCGTCAAGTCCGACAGGTCCTCGTCGTGTGCCACCCTGGTCACGGCTTCCGCGGCCACCCCCAGGGCGTGGCTGGTATGGGCGGCATAGGTGACGGAACCGCCGTGAATGAAACGGCTTCGATCGGATTCGTCGAGATCGCGGGTGACATTCCCCACGAGCAACAGGCGCGGCGGCGCCTGCCTGTCCGGGGGCATGGCCGGCCGACTCATCGAACGCTGTGTCCGGCGGGACCGATCGGCGCCTACTTGAGCAGGACGACAACCCGGCGATCCGGCCCGGTGCCCTCGCTTTCGGTGTAGACGTCCGGGTGGTCCTTGAGGGCTACATGCACGACCCAGCGCTGGCGCTTGGTCATCGGTTCCATTTCCCAGGGCCGGCTCCGATCCACGACGTCGGCGGCGGTTTTGAGGGCTCGTTCCTGAAGCGCGGCATCCTGCTTGAGCTGGTAGCTGTCGATGTCCAGGTCCAGTTTCGGACAATCGCGCGCCAGCCTACGCATCATGGAAACCAGGGTCCAGTGCATGCTTTGCAACGTGGCGCCGCGGCGGCCGATCAGCCGTCCGAGGTGCCGGCCTTCGACGAACAGGGTCAACCGGTCGGCGCTCTCGCGGGCATCGGTGGTCCAGGTTCGTTTCACCTGGAAGTCCTCCACCCCCATGTACTCAAGCATGCGGGTGAGGGTCTCGACGGCAATGCGCTCGTTGTCCTCCTGGTCGGCCGGTGTCGGCACGGACTCGTCGTAGGCGTCGGTGCGCACTATTTCGCGGGCGTTGCGCTGGCTCCGGGTTTCCGGGTCCAGGGTCCGCCGGCCGCGATCGTTCCCGGAATCGCGCGGTGCCCGGTGTTCCTGGGACTGTTGTCGCCCCTTGCCGCGCCGGTTGCGTCTGCGCCGCGGGCGGCGGTCGGATCGGGTGCCGGTGTCCTGTTCCGTTGCAATAGGCGCCGCCTGCGGTTCGCGCAGCGGTGGTTCGTCCTCATCGTCCTCGGTGTCCCAGTCGTCCCATTCCTCGTCCGCCGCGGGTTCGGGCTGGCCGGCGACTTCCTGCTGGTCCTCGAAGTCCAGTTCTCCGGCCAAGTCGTCCAGGCGGCTAACCCGGACCAACGCTTCGACGCGTCCCAGGAACTTGCGCCTCGGATGTTGCAACACCTCGATGTCCGCTTCGGCGCGGGTTAGGCCCAGTACGTGCAGACCCTCGGCGATGGCGTCGTCAATGGTGCGTCCGCTGAACTCTCCGCTGTCACTCATCGCTGTTTATCCCCTCTTCTTTCTGCGCTTCTTGCGTCGTTTGCGTGTCAGGTTCCCGTTGGCATCGGCAGGAGCGGAAGCGGACTCTTCGGCCACGGGCGGATAGGCTTCCCGGTGGGAGTGGTTGCGGGACGCGGAGGCAGGGCGCGCCGCGGTTGCAGCCTGTCCGGAACCCGTGTTGACGGCTGGTGCGTCCGTCTTGGCTTGCATCTTCGCCATGACGTATTGCTGGACCAGCTGGATGATGTTGCCGGTGACCCAGTACAGGGAAAGACCGGCCGGTACCTGCAGTGAGAAAAAGCCAAACATGACCGTCATGATTGTACCCATGGATTTCATGGTGCCGGCCTGGGGGCTTGCGCTGCCGCCCATGGCCGGATTGGTCATCTTGCTCATGACGAACTGCGTGATCACCAGGAAGGCCGGCAGCGACATGTAGGCCAGCAGCTGCACGTAGTCGCCCTGCGAAAAGGCGGTCGTGATCCAGCCCAGGCCGCCCGTGAAGGCGGGGAAGCCCAGGTCGGGGATCCAATAGAAGGACGCATTGTCGAGCTCCGGTCCCAGGACCACCAGTGCCGAATAGAGGCCGAACAGGATGGGCATTTGCACGACCAGCAGCAGGATGGGCAGGCAGCCGCTCAGGGGGTTGATGCCTTCCTCCTCGTACAGCCGCCGCTGTTCCCGCATCAGGCGGTCGCGGTCCTTGCCGTATTTCTTCTGGAGTTCCTGCAGCTTGGGCTGTACGTCCTTCTGGCCTTGCATGCCCTTGATCTGCACGTAGGTCAAGGGCAGCAGCACCACCCGAATGCCGATCGTGAAGAGGATGATGGCGTAGCCCCACGGGTACTCGGACTGGTTGTCCCTGAGCCAGTCCGACAGGTTGATCAGAACCCGCGCCAGGGGCCAGACCACCGCGGTTTGCCAGAATCCGTCCGGCTCCACGACACGCACGTCCACACCCTCGCGGGCGACGCCGCAGCCGGCAACCAGGAACGCGGCCAGCACCAGCAGGGCGAGCAGCGGAATGTGTTTTCTGTTCATGGTGTTTCGAACCGTATCGATCAGGGTACCGGATCCTCGCCACCCTTGTTGAAGGGATGGCACCGCAGGATACGCCCCAATCCCATCCAGCCGCCGCGCCAAAGGCCGTGACGCTGGATTGCCTCGATCATGTAGTGGGAGCAAGTGGGGGAAAACCGGCAGGTGGGGCCCAGCAGCGGGGACACGAAGCGTTGGTACAAGCGAACCGAGAAGATGGCGAACCTGGCCATACCCGTCGGGGGTCAGCCGCTGTCCGAGGCGGCACTTGGCGCAGGGGTGTCGGCGAGTTGCAGGTGCAGGCGCCGGACCAGTTGCAGCGCGGCCTGTTCCAAATCCCAATAGCCGGCCCGTGCGGCTTGGGCGCGGCAGATCACCACGATGTCATAGCCTGCGTGCAGTCGGTTCAGGTTGAGACGGAAAATGGCTCGCAGCCGCCGCTTGAGGCGGTTGCGCACTACGGCGTTGCCCACGCGTTTGCTGACCACGAAGCCAAATCGGTTGTGGGGCAGGTGATTGGCCAGACAGCACAGAACCAGCAGCCGATTGCGGCGGCTGCGTCCCGCTCTGCGGACGCGCGCAAAGGACCGTTGGTCCCGCAGGCTGTACTTGCGTTTCATGGGGGTGCGAACTCCCGTAGAGGGGCGCGCACCGGCTAATGAATGGACTTGCGGTGGGTCAGCTGAACGGCCAGCCGCTTGCGGCCGCGCAGACGTCGCCGCTTGAGTATATTGCGTCCTCCCGGCGACATCATGCGCTTGCGGAAGCCATGTGTGCGCAGGCGCTTGCGTACTTTGGGTTGCCAGGTTCTTTTGGGCATGGCGAAGGGGTCGCGGAGTGGGCGGAAGGACCGTCGACACGGCCACTGTTTCCGAACAGACAAACCGAAAGTATAGGCCCGTACACGACCTCGGTCAAATCCAAACGGCCCCAGGACGGTGCACTGCGGTCCGGTGCGGTTGCATTGCGAGGCCCAATCTATATTCCGGCTCCGGTGCTAGACTGGCTGCCAACGGCCTTGTCCACCGGCGAACGGGGACAGATCGGACGGCGCAGCCGGGCACGGGGCTGGCGAACGGCACGGAACCATCAGCCGGACGCGGCAAGTCACAGTTATGGCTTCATCGAATGGGGCGTCGTGGGACGGCCAGGGACGTTTCGCGGAAGTAGCGGTCTTCGTGCCGGTCCGGCCGCACTGGCATCAAGGCGAGGCGGGGGCGCGCTCGGATGAACAGCCCCTTGCGGAGCGCTTGCAGCTGTTTCACTACGGCATCCCGGACGATTTGCGGTCGCGGCTGGCACCGGGCCATGTGGTGCGGGTTCCGTTTGGCCGCAGGACGGTCAAGGGGATGGTCATGCGGCGCACCGCAACCAGCCCGGTGGCCACGCGTCTCATCCTGGATCTGGTTCAGGACAAACCCGTGCTTGGCCAGCGCCAACTGGAGCTGGCCGGGTGGATGGTTGCCTTTTACGGAGCCCCACTCTCCTCCTGCCTGTCGCTGTTTGTGCCGCCGGGCCTGTTGGGCCGGAACCAGGACCGCAAGCCCATGGGACCTCGCATGGATTGGTACCTCCAGCTGGCCGTCGAGGACGAGGACCTCGTTCCGAGCCTGCTCCAAGCCGGACGGGCCACGCGCCTGGTTCGGCTGTTGGAGACGTTGGACAGCCTACGACAGGCAATCGGACGTACGGAACTGTCCCGTGCCGAACTGCTAGAGGCGGCCGGCAAGGGCTACGGTTCGGCGCTGAAGGTCCTTGCGGACAAGGGGCTGGTTGGCGTGGTTGACGGGACCGTGCACTTCACGCTGGATTCGGCTGCCGTCGTGCAGGCCCGGCTTGCCCTGCGCGGTTCGGGCCGCTGGCTGCCGTTCCTGCAGGCCTTGTCCGATATGGGCGGGGGGGCCTGGAAGTCCGATCTGCCCGGCGAATTCCGCGACCTCGAAACCTGGCGGCGCCTGCAGGGATACGGCCTGGTGTTCCTGGACTGCCGGCGCCGACCGCGGGATCCGTTGGCCGGGGCTGCCTATCCGCGGACGCGGGCCGTTCCGCTGACCGGCGAACAGGAAGCCGCGCTGCAGGCGGTACTGGCAGGCGGCAATGACGCGTCGCACCGTGCCTGGATGCTCCAGGGCGTGACCGGCAGCGGCAAGACCGAGGTGTATCTCCAAGTGCTCGAGGCGTGCCTTGACCGGGGGCGGCAGGCGATTGTCCTGGTGCCCGAGATTGCCCTGACCCCCCAGACCGTGAGCAGGTTTGCCGGACGGTTTCCGGGCCGGGTGTCCGTCATGCATTCGGGGTTGACGTCCGGACAGCGGTTCGATGTCTGGAACGATGTGCTGGACGGCAGGGTGGACATCCTGGTGGGCGCGCGCAGCGCCCTGTTTGCCCCGATGCCCAACCTGGGTCTGATCGTGGTGGACGAGGAGCATGACGACTCCTACAAGCAGAACGCCGAACTGTGGGGGGGCGCCACGGTGTTCTATGACGCCCGGCGGGTGGCCCTGCGGATGAGCGAGGCCCTCCCGGTCCGCCTGCTCATGGGATCCGCCACGCCGTCGCTGCAAACGCTGCACCGGGTGGCGCAGGGCACTGTCCGGCGGCTGCGGCTGCCGCACCGCATTCATGCCGCCGGCCGCGGCGTGGTCCGGGCCGAACTGCCGCCCATCGAACTGGTGGACATGCGCCAGGAACTGATGGCGGGCAACCTGTCGGTGTTCTCGCGTCTGCTGCAAGGCCAGTTGGCGGAGGCCCTGGCACGGCGCGAGCAGGCCATCCTGTTTATTAATCGGCGGGGCACGCGGACCTTTGTCATGTGCCGCATGTGCGGACATGTGATGGAGTGCACCGCCTGCACAAACGTCCTGACCTGGCACAGCGACATCGAGCGGTTGCAGTGCCACACCTGCGGCCGCGAGTTCCCCAACCCGTCGGCGTGTCCGGCCTGTGGCGACGGGCGCATTCGGTACTTCGGCAGTGGGACCCAGCGCATTGCAGCCGAACTGAGCAACCGGTTCCCGGGGGTGCGCGTCCTGCGCTGGGATGCGGACAGTGCCGGCGGGCAGGGCGGCCACACCCGCATCATGGAGAGTTTCCAGGCCCATGAGGCGGATGTTCTGGTCGGCACGCAGATGATTGCCAAGGGACTGGACCTGCCCAGGGTCACCGTGGTGGGGGCCGTGGCGGCCGACGTGGGGGTCAACCTGCCGGACTTCCGCGCGGCGGAACGGGCGTGCCAGCTGCTCATCCAGGTGGCCGGTCGTGCCGGGCGCAGCGAGCGGGGCGGCCGGGTCGTCATACAGACGTACAACCCGGATCATTACGCGATTCGGGCGGCCGCGCGCCATGACTACGATGCCTTCTGCCGGGCCGAACTGGCGTTCCGCCAACAAGTGAGGTACCCGCCCTACAGGCGCCTGGCCCGTCTGATTGTCTGGGACCGCAAACAGGAGCAGGCCCGCAGGCACGCCGCGACGATGATGACGGCGCTCGAGGACGCCCGGATGTCCCTGGATGCGGGGGAAGCGATTGAACTGATCGGTCCCGCACCTCCGTTCCATCCGCAACTGCAGTCCTGGTGGCGGATGCAGATTCTGGTGCTGGCGGAGGATCCGGTCCGGCTGATCGAGCGCGTGCCCGTGGGGCCGGCCTGGCGGGTGGACGTCGATCCGGTCTCGACGCTGTGACGCTCCCGCCCGAGGGGGAGGTCGAAACCATGGGTCGGACCCGGCTGCAGAGGCGTAGGGGCACTGCGCCCGTTTTGGTCAAGCCGAAGTCGGTATCCTAGAATCAGGGGTTTGAATTGCGGCGATGAGGCCGGATTAGGCCGCCCCAAGCCGTGTCCGCGAACGGAGAAGTAGCCGGCAGATGGAACTCAACGACTTCAGTCTGATTTGGGCCGCGCTGGGCATCGGCGTCCTCGGAATCATCTTTGTGCTGTTGAAGATGCGCCAGGTGTTGGCCTTTGACGCCGGCAATGCGACGATGCGCGAAATCGCTTCCGCGATCCAGGCCGGGGCCGCCGGGTTCCTCAGGGACGAGTATCGCATCCTGGCCATTTTCGTGGCCGTCGTGGCCGTTGCCATGTTCCTGCTGATACAGTGGCAGTCCGCGGCCAGTTTTGTGTTGGGCGCGGTGACCTCCGCCGGGGCCGGCTACCTGGGCATGTACGTGGCCGTGCGCGCCAACGTGCGTACCGCGGCTGCCAGCAGCCGGTCGCTCAACGCCGGCTTGCGCGTGGCCTTCGGCAGCGGTTCCATCATGGGCATGTCGGTGGTCAGCTTCAGCATTGTGGGCCTGACCCTTCTTTATATCCTGTTCGACGGCCAGATCGCCTATGTGACCAGCTTCGGCTTCGGCGCCAGCAGCATCGCCCTGTTCGCCAGGGTGGGCGGCGGCATCTTCACCAAGGCGGCCGATGTCGGGGCCGACCTGGTTGGCAAGGTGGAACAGGGCATCCCAGAGGACGATCCCCGCAATCCGGCGGTGATTGCCGACAACGTCGGCGACAACGTCGGCGATGTCGCCGGCATGGGTGCCGACCTGTTCGAAAGCTTCAGTGGTTCCATCATCGCCGCCACCACGCTGGGTTTGGTGGCCGTCAACCCCGAAACGGCCATCCTGCCCTTCATCGTGGCGGGCCTCGGCATCGTCGCCGCGTTCCTGGGCTCGCTGCTGGTGCGGACGCGGGAGGACGCGGACCAGGAGGCCCTGCTGGCCACACTGTCCCGGGCCATCTACGCCTCGTCCGGTCTGGTGGCCCTCTTTGTAGCCGGGGCGATCGTGGTCCTGAACGGCGTCATGGGCTGGGATATCGCCTGGCGGTACTGGTGGGTGGTGGTCATCGGCCTGGTGGCCGGGAACCTGATTGGCTGGTTCACCGAGTACTACACCAGCTATACCCGCAGGCCGACCCAGGGTATCGCCGAGGCCGGCAGCACGACCGCCACCCTGATTATCGAGGGATTGGCCGTGGGCATGAACAGTGCCGTGCTGCCGGTGGTGACGGTGGCGGTCGCCATCGTGGCCAGCCTCACCGTGGGCGGTCCGGAAGCGGGCATGTTCTCGGTGGCCCTGGCCGGGGTCGGCATGCTGAGCACGCTGGGCATTACGCTGGCGACCGATGCCTACGGACCCGTGGCCGACAACGCAGGCGGCATCGCGGAGATGAGCGGCCTGCCCGGCGAGGTGCGGGACCGAACCGACGCGCTCGACAGCCTGGGCAACACCACGGCCGCCACCGGCAAGGGCTTTGCCATTGGTTCGGCCGTTCTGACCGCACTGGCCCTGATGGCGGCCTACGTCAGTGAAACCGGCATCACCGAGTGGGACCTGCTCTCGCCGGTCCTGCTGCCGGGCCTGCTTGTGGGCGGCATGCTGCCGTTCTTCTTTGCCGCCCGCACCATGACCGCGGTGGGACGTTCGGCCCAGAGCATCGTTGAGGAAGTGCGTCGCCAGTTCCGGGAGATCCCCGGCATCATGGAGCGGGAGCAGAAGCCCGACTACAAGGCCTGTGTTGCCATCAGCACGCGCAGCTCCCTGCGCGAAATGATCCTGCCGTCCCTGATCGCCATTGCCGCCCCGCTGGTGGTGGGGTTCGTCATGGGGCCGGAGGCCTTGGCCGGCCTGCTGATGGGCGCGATCGTGTCCGGCTTCCTGCTGGCCGTGATGATGGCCAACGCGGGCGGTGCCTGGGACAACGCCAAGAAGTGGATTGAGACGGGGGAGTACGGCGGCAAGGGCTCCGACTACCACAAGGCGGCCGTGGTCGGCGACACCGTGGGGGATCCGTTCAAGGACACGAGCGGTCCCTCCCTCAACATCCTGATCAAGCTGATGACGATTGTCAGCCTGGTGTTTGCCGGCGCCATGGGCAGCGGACTGCTCAACCTCGGCTGATTGGTCGGACAACCCCACCGATTGCAGACCGTCCGAGGGTGCTCCCGGCCGGGAGCCGGCTGCGGATGGAAAGACGCCCCTGCCATGGATGCGCCAACGGCCCGGCCTACAGGGTTTCGATGAGTTCCTGAACCGCGGCGTCCACGGTGCCGCCCCAGGTTTGTTCCCGGTTGGCGTGGAGCGCGAAGCGCCCGATGTCCAGGACCGCTCGGGCTCCCGCCAGGGCCTGAACCAGCGCGAGACAGCCGGCGACGCTGTAGACCGCCTGCCAAATGCCGGCCTGCGCCGCGGTTTGCCACAGTTCCACTGTCCAAGATTGGAAGGCCTCGGCCAAGGCTTGGCGCTCCGGTTGCGGGGCCCGGGCAAGCGCCGCGGCCAAGTGCATGGCAAAGTCCCGCGTGCGCACGGCATGCTTCTGGCCCTTGATGCGCGACAGGGCCTTGGCGATGCCCGGAAGCATGTCAATCAACGCACTGTACTGACCGGCGGCCACCAGGTGCGGCATCATGCGCAGTTGGAAGATTGCGAGTGCCTCGCCTTCCAGCAACATGGGCGCGCGTACGGCCAGACTGCGGGCCCGGGCCCGGGCCTCGCCGGTGTTGCTCTGGTCCGATTCGGCAAGAAGGCACAGCAGCCGCACCCAATCCTCGCTGAGCAGCCACTCTTCGGGATCGCGGCGCTTTCGGGGCCAGAGGCGCTGCCAGAAACCGGGCCGATGGCGTTCCGCCAGAAGTATCCGTGCCTTGTCGGGATGTCCGGCGCGGGCGTACAGCTCGGCCAGGCGGCGCACGGTCAGCCGTTGCAGGTGTTCGTCTTTCAGGTTGGAGATCCAGGACCAGGCTTCCCGTACCTGTGCCGCGGCCTGTTCGCTCCTGCCGGCCGCCAGACATCCGTCGACGAGTTCGCAGACTGCATCGCTGCGGGCAATGTCGTCCGCGGGGATGCCGGCCACCACGTGTGCGGCTGCGTCCGTCTGGCCGATGTCCGTGAGGGCCGCGGTGGCGCTGGCAGCAGTCCACCCGTCGCTGTGCCGCGCCAGATCCACCAGGCGCTGTGCCAGATGCGCCACGTCGGGATGGCTGTGCAGTTCGGATGGCAGGGCCCGCAGTGCTTCCTGGAGCGTGAACACCTGGAAGTCCACATCCGTGTTGGCGCCGCTGCGCACCACATGTCTGAGGATGTTGTCGTCGGCGTCCCGGTGCGGCAGCCGCGTTTCGCTTTGGGCTTCCATCACGGCGGCCAGGGTGTCGATGGTTTCGGCCACCGTGCGGATGTCGCCGCCGCGTGCCAGAACAGCTGCAATGTAGCGCCGGGCCCCAAGATCCACCGCGATCGGGCCGCGCACGGCCTCAAGGCACAATTCCAGCATGCGCGCGTGGCCTGCCGGGCGCCCTTCGCCGGTGTCCAGCCGGTCGGCCACCTCCTTCAGAAACCGCGCACCATCCGATTGATCGTGCCAGACCAGGCCGCCCAGCACCAAGTTGCGCGTCAACGGGTGCACCGGCAGAGCCGCCACTGTTTGGGCCAGTAGCGGACGCAAGTCGGTGTCCTGCAGCAGGCGGCTCCACGTGCCGGACGTTTGATCCAGCTTCTCCAGGCAGGTGTAGGCCAGATTGGGCAGATGCAGCGTCGTGGCGGCCACCGCCGACATGATCAGGTTGCGGTCCATCCGTTCGCGAGCCCCGTCTTCGGTCATCAGTGTGACTGCGAGGTGCTGGTTCAGCCGTTCCCGCAGAAACTGGACGGTTTCGGCCCGCAGGTTCGGGACCCGCGCCAGGGCCAGAAACGTTTCGGCCACGGCCAGCGGCTGGCGCGGCGTCACCAACGATGCCAGAACCAGGGCGCTGTCGGCCTGGCCGGTCTCCGCCAGCGTCCGCCAGCATTGTTCCACCAGCCAGGAGTCGGGTTGCCGGATGCTTCGCTCTTCCTTGAGCAGCGCCTCCATCCCGCCCGGACTGGCCAGGGCATGGGTCAGGGTGCGCACGGCCAGGGCGGTCAGGGCCTCCTGGCTTGCCGTTGGAGCCGAGTCTGTGTCGTTCATGTGCGGGCCAGCCTCCAGGGACTGGAGGCATTCGGGAATGATGTTGTGGACAGTTGGGGTCAACCGTCCGCGATCTTAACCAAATCGGCGCTCAGGATTTGGGTTCGGACGGTTCCGGGGGCATGCCCCAACCGCCGCCCCCCGGGGTGGCGATGCGCAGTACATCGCCGGGCCGGCAGCGCACCGAGAATTTCCCCGGGAGGCGGACGGTTTGTCCGTCCGCCCGTTGCAGTTCGTTGCGGCCGGTGGCACCGGGATGTCCGCCTCCGAGGCCCCAGGGCGGTCGCGCGCGTCGTTCACTGAGCATGGTGGCCGTGCATTCCCGCAGCAGGCGATAGGCCCGCACAATGCCGTTCCCACCCGCAAAGCGACCGGATCCTCCGGAACCGCGCCGCACGGCGCAGGTTTCAACCTGTACGGGCCAGGTAAGCTCGATGGCCTCCACCGGCGTGTTGCGGGTGTTGGTCATGTGAACGTGCACGGCGTCCAGTCCGGGCCGATCCGGACCGCCTCCCATGCCGCCGGCCATGGTCTCGTAATAGCTCCAGGGCGTGCCGTCCGCCAGCAAGCCGCCCACAGTCAGGTTGTTCATGGTGCCCTGGCTGGCCGCCGGCAGCCGGTCGGGCATGGCCTGCGCAAACGCGCCCAGAACCAGGTCGGCAATCCGCTGCGATGTTTCGACATTGCCGCCGGCCACGGCGGAGGGCGACAGGGCATTGACCACCGTGCCGGGCGGGGCCGTGAAGCGGAACGGGCGGAAACAGCCGGAGTTGACGGCCGTGCCCTCCTCCAACAGGCACAGGACTGCGTAGTAGCTGGCGGACATTGTGATGGCGATGACTGCGTTGAGTGATCCCGCAAAGGTCGGCGCCGTGCCGCTGAAGTCCAGGTGCAGGTTGTCTTCCCGGACCTCAAGGGCCACCCTGAGCTTGATCAGATCGGTCTCCCCGCGTTCGTTGTCGGCGCCGTTCCACTCCAGGACGTCCTCGAACGTCCACCGTCCGTCGGGCCAACTCCGGATGGCGGCGCGCACGGCCGCCTCGCTGCGGTCCATCAGCAGGCCGGCACTGTGGCGGACCTGCTCCAGGCCGTGCCTGTCGCACAGGGCAATCAGCCTGCGCGTACCTACCCTGTGGGCAGCTGCCTGGGCATTGATGTCGCCCCTGCGCTCCTCCGGCGTCCGCACATTGCGCAGCACCAGATCCTGCAGATCGCGGTTCAGGTGGCCCTGTCGGTACAGGCGCACGGGGGGAATGATGATCCCTTCCTGGTGAATTTCCGTGGACAGCGGCATCGACCCGGGGGACATGCCGCCCACGTCGGCATGGTGGGCGCGGCTGGCGACGAAGAAGTCGGGCCGGTCGGCAGGACCGGTGCACACGGGGGATACCATGGTGATGTCCGGCAGGTGGTTGCCGCCCTTGAAAGGGTCGTTGACCATGACCAGGTCCCCGTCCCTCCAATCATTGAACAGGGGCAGGACCGTTTGGACGCTGGCCGGCATCGCGCCGAGATGGGCCGGGATGTGGGCGGCCTGGGCCACCATCTCTCCCTCCGGATTGAACACGGCGCAGGAATAGTCCAGCCGTTCCTTGATGTTGGGGGAGAACCCGGTGCGGCGCAGGGTTTCGCCCATTTCCTCGGCCACCCCCGACAGGCGGTGGCGCCACACATCGAGGTGCAGGTCGTCGATTGGATTCATGGCGTTGTCAAGGGTGCCATTTGCAGGTTGAGCCAGGAGTCCACCAGGGCCTGCCATCCCGGCCCCACCAGCGTGGTGCAGTCCGGTTGCAGGATCAGGGCGGGTCCGAGGATCCGGTGCCCCGGCGCCAGGGAGGTGCGCGCGTACCAGGGGACTGGTGTGGCGGCTTCCGGGGAGAACCAGGCAAGGGTCGTCCCGGTCGATTCCGGACCGGGAGTCTCCGCGGGGGCGGCGGTGGCTTGGACGGGGGATGGCGGCGGCGGGCAGGTGGCCATGACGCGCAGGTTCACGATTTCCACCCCGTTCTGGCGATCGGCAAAGCCAAATCGTTTCTCGTGGGCCAGGTGGAAGTTCTCCAGGGTTTGTTCGATCGTGTCCGGGGTGATCGGTGTCGGACAGGGAACCTGCAGCTCGTGGCTTTGGCCGCGGTAGCGCACATCGGCCGAGACCGCCACTGCAAAGTCGGTTTGGCCGTCCTCCTCCAGCAGGCGGCGAGCCTCCCCGGTCAGTTCCCGTACGGCCCGGGCCACGACGGCGGGGGCGTGCCTGGCCTCTTCGTCGGTCATCAGCACCGAACGGGAGGCAATGCGGGTGGTTTCCGCCAGCAGCAGGCCCTGGGCGCTGAGCACGCCCGGTGTTTCCGGTACCAGGATGCGACGCATGTCCAGACCCTGGGCCAGGTCGCAGGCGTGCAGGGCTCCGGCGCCCCCGAATGGCAACAGCGTGAATTCCGCCGGATTGTGTCCGGTCTCCACGGAGACCACACGCAGTGCCCGTTCCATGGCTGCATTGGCAATGTCCACAATGGCCAAGGCGGTTTCCACCGTGCCGCGTCCGCCCAGCGCGGCACCCAGGCGGGCCACGGCCTCCTCCGCCAGTTCCGGCTTCAGTGATACGCCGTCGGTCCCCCCGAGTGGCCAGTCGGGCAGGAGTCGCCCCAGTACCAGGTTCGCGTCGGTGACCGTGGCCTGGCGGCCCCCGCGCCCGTAACAGGCCGGACCGGGTTCGGCACCGGCGCTGCCGGGACCGACGCGCAGCGTTCCGGCACTGTCCACGCGGGCCAGGCTGCCGCCGCCCGCACCGACCGTGTGGATGTCGATCAGCGGCACGCGGATGGGCAGGCCGCCGATTTCCGATTCGGTGGTGATTGGTGTGCCGCCCTGGCACAGGGCCACGTCCGTGCTGGTGCCTCCCATGTCCAGCGTCATGATCTGCGGCGTGGCGGTGGCCATGGCGATGCGGGCCGTGTTCAAGGCGCCGACCACCCCTCCCGCCGGGCCGCTGACCAGCAGGTGCACCGGCAGTCGGCTGGCGCCCCGCAGCCCGGTGGTGCCGCCGTTGGACTGCATTACATCGAAGGAGCGGTGCGGCAGACCCCGGGCCAGGCGGGCCAGGTAGCGGCCCACGCCGGGCTGCAGCCAGGCATTGGTGGCCGTCGTGATCGTGCGTTCGAATTCCCGGTACTCCGGCAGAACGTCGACGCTCAGCGAGACGGGTATGTCCGGCAGTCGTTCGGCCAGTCGGCGGCCGACGGCCTGTTCATGTTCCGGGTACAGGAATGAAAACAGGAACACGACGCAGACGGCTTCTACGTCCATGGCCTTGATCCGGTCGATGACCCGATCGACATCCTCCAAGTCCAGCGGGGTCTGGACTTCCCCCGTCGCCGTTACCCGTTCCCGAACCTCAAAGCGCAGTTCGTCGGGAACCAGCAGGGCCGGACGGCTCTGGGACAAGGCGTACAGGGAAGGCCGGTTCTGCCGGCCCAGCACTAGCAGGTCCCGAAAGCCGGCGGTGGCAATCAGGGCGGTACGGGCGCCCTTGCGCTGCAGCACGGCATTGGTGGCGATCGTGGTGCCGTGCCGAATACGCGGGGCCTGTTCCGTCCGTCGACGGGCGGGATGTTGTGCCATCCAGGCGTCCACCCCCGACCGGACGGCCACGCCGGGATCGGGCACCGATGTGGGACGCTTCAGGACTTCCAGGCCGGTGTCCGTTTGGAAGACAAAATCGGTGAACGTGCCGCCTACGTCGACTCCGATCAGCGCCGGGGCATCCGTTTTGGGGCCCGTCACCGGCGGAACGTGATGGTCCTGACCCATTTGACCTGCTTGAGGGCGTTCTCTGTTTCGTAGGGAACAATCAGCCGCACGAAGCCCTGGGAGCGCGTCAACGGTTGGCAGTCGCGTTCAAGGGCCAGCAGCACCGGTTCGTTTCCGGCGGCCGCCTCCACTTCCGGACGCTTCAACAACGCGCCGAACCCGTCGCCGGCCGCCACGCGCACACGCGTCCAGTCCCGGACACCGCACAGCCGCGCCAGTTCCAGCAGGGCCGGTCCCCGGAACTCGAAGGGCCCGGACCGCCCGTGCCCCGTGCTGGTGATGTGGCATCCCGTTGTGGCAACCGCAGGCAGTGCCTGCAACTGTGCCGGGGTCAACGTGACTTCGGTTGCGTCGGCGCCCGACACCGTGATCGCGGCGTCGCCCGCCGGAGGGTCGGGGTTGGGCTCGTGGCTGTGAATCTCTTCGTCGTGATCGCGGCTGCGATGGTTGTCGGGGGACATGGTTGGGAGCTGCGGATTGGCTTCCGGGTTTCACGCTGGCCGGAGCGGGGGTCGGACAGTTGGATCATACCGGCATTCCCTGCCGGGATGGGACGTGGATTCGGGATGTTTGAGTGCCGGACCGGCATCGCCTATAATGCCTGCGAATCGCTTGATTCAATCAAAAACGCCCTGTTGAGCCGGACGGTTTCGGCTTTGCCCTTGCGCCTGCTTCCTGGGTTGCTCACTGCAGCCGCAAGACCGAAGAGTTCTGCCGGTGCATCCGGGTTCGTCACACAAGGAGCAATGCTGTGGCAAGTGTTACCTATGAGAATGTGTACAAGACTTGGGGTGAAGTCACCGCGGTCAACGACTTGTCCCTGGAGGCCGCCGACAAGGAGTTCCTGGTCTTGGTCGGTCCCTCCGGTTGTGGCAAGACCACGTCCCTGCGCCTGCTGGCCGGCCTCGAAGAGGTGACGGACGGCTCCATCATGATTGCCGACCGTGTCGTCAACGATGTGCAGCCCAAGGACCGCGACATCGCCATGGTGTTTCAGAGCTACGCGCTCTATCCCCACATGAGCGTGTTCGACAACATGGCCTTTGGCCTCAAGCTGCGCAAGACTCCCAAGGCGGAAATCCAGCAGCGGGTTCAGGCGGCTGCGGCCGACCTGGGCATCGAGGAGCTGCTCGACCGCAAGCCCAAGCAGTTGTCCGGTGGACAGCGTCAGCGTGTGGCAGTCGGCCGCGCCATTGTGCGCGATCCGGCCGTGTTCCTCTTTGACGAGCCCCTCTCCAACTTGGATGCCAAGCTGCGCGTGGAAACACGTGCCAACCTGACGCGCCTGCATGCCGATCTGGCCACCACCTTCATCTACGTGACGCACGACCAGGTGGAGGCCATGACCATGGCCAGCCGGATTGCCGTCATGCGCCTGGGCGTGCTCCAGCAGCTGGACACTCCCCAGAACCTGTACCAGCACCCGGCGAATGTGTTCGTGGCCGGCTTTATCGGCAGTCCGTCCATGAACTTCTATGACGCCACGCTGGTGGAGAAGGACGGCAAGGTGTTGGTGAACACGTCGGGCTTTGAGCTGGAAGTGCCGGAACCGAAGGCGACGGAATGGCGCCCGCACACAGGCAAGCCGCTCATTCTGGGCATCCGCCCCGAAGATATCCATGCCCGCGATTTCATTCCACCGGGAATTCTCGAGTCGGACATGGATGCCGAGGTTGACGTGGTCGAGCTCATGGGGCACGAGATTTTCCTCTATCTCAAGACGAGGGACGAGAAGTCCTTCATCGCCCGGGTGGATCCCCGGACCCGCCAGGTGCGCGGTGACCGGATCGAGCTCGCGGTCAACATGGCCAACGCACACATCTTCGATCCCGAGACCGAGGTTTCGCTGGCCGGCTGAGCAGGCCGACCACAAAAGGCAAGGCCGGGCTGTACAGCCCGGCCTTCTTGATTCGGGGGCTCCCGGCGTTCGGGATCGGGCACTGATTCCCAACGGCCCGGTCCGATGTCGGGATCGAGGCCGGCTGCCGCGGACCTATACTGCCTCGCGGGTCCGTGCCGGCAGGAGTGGCAACCGTCGGTTGCTGCACTTTACCGTCCGCATGGAGCACCTTTGTTCAGTCGAGGGATTCAAGATCGTGGATGCACGCAATCTCTATGCCGCCTTGGCCCAGCCGGGCGGCCGCATCGTGTTGCTGGTCATGGACGGCCTGGGAGGACTGCCTTCCCCGGACCATGGCGGGACCGAACTCGAATGTGCCGCGACTCCGAACATGGACCGGCTGGCCGCGGAGGGCATGACGGGCTTGAGCATTCCCGTCAGGGTTGGAGTCGAACCGGGCAGTGGACCGGCCCACCTGGCGCTCTTTGGCGTGGACCCGGTCGCGCATGAGATTGGCCGCGGCGTGTTGGAGGCGCTGGGGATCGACTTTCCCCTGAGTCCCCAGGATGTGGCGGCCCGGGGCAACTTCGCCACCGCGGCGCCCGACGGCACGATTCTCGATCGCAGGGCCGGTCGCATCCCGACATCCGAGTGCGAACGGTGTGTCGCGCTGTTGCAGGAGGCAACGCAGGATTGTTTGCCGGGCGTTGAGGTGTTCGTGCGGCCGGTCAAGGACTACCGCTTTGTGTTGGTTCTGCGCGGCCAGGGCTTGGGCGGCGAACTGACGGAGACTGATCCGGGCGTTGTTGGAAGGCCGCCGTTGCCGGTCGTCGATGCCGGTGGGACGGACACCGGGCAATACACGGCGGATCTGTTTAATCGCTGGCTGGCCGTGGCCCGGGAGACATTGCGCGGCGAGCCGGCCGCCAACAGTCTCAATTTACGGGGCCTGGCCAAGGATCCGGGTGTTCCGTCGCTGGCGGAGTCCTGGGGCCTGGAGGCGGGCGCGGTGGCGGTCTACCCCATGTATCGCGGGGTGGCGCGTCTGGTCGGCATGGAGCCCATCGAGTTCGAGGGCGAAGAACCGGCCGACGAAATCAGGGCCGTGGCCGACCACTGGGACCGCAAGGATTTCTTCTTCGTGCATGTCAAGAAGACGGACAGCCATGGCGAGGACGGCAATTTCGACGGCAAGGTGTCCGTGATTGAGGCCGTGGACGCCGCCATTCCGGACCTGATGGCACTGGAACCCGCCGCCGTGGCCATCACGGGGGATCACAGCACCCCGGCGGTCCTGCGCAGCCACAGCTGGCATCCGGTGCCAACCCTGCTGTGGGCCCGGAATGTCCGGCCCGACTCGGTGCGGGCGTTTGGCGAACAGGGATGCGCGGCGGGAAGCATGGGCCTGTTCCCGGCCACGGACCTGCTTCCACAGTTGATGGCGCATGCCGGCCGCCTGAAACGATTCGGTGCCTGACGGCGGCAACGGGCACTCCGGGTCCATGCATCCGGCCGGACCGGAAGGTGCCCTGATGGTCATCGCCCGCCGACTGGCGCGCGCCGACGCATCCGTTTGCCTGACGGGAGCCGGAGTCAGTGCGGAATCGGGGATCCCCACATTCAGGGATGCGGCGAAGGGTCTGTGGTCCCGCTTCGATCCGGAACAACTGGCATCGGCCGATGGGTTTCGGAACAACCCGGATCTGGTCTGGCGCTGGTACCGCGATCGGGTCAAGGCCGTCCAGGATGCACAGCCCAATCCGGGTCACGTGGCCCTTGCGCGCCTGGCGCGGAGCCTGGACGGGTTCACGACCATCACGCAAAACGTGGATGATCTGCACGAGCGCGCCGGATCGGCGGATGTTGTTCATCTACACGGACGGCTGACGGCTTATCGCTGCCTTGAGTGTGGAACACCGGTCCAATTGGACCTGGCGCAGCGGCTGGCGGCCGAACCTTCGGTGTGCGCGGCCTGTGCCGGGTTGATCAGGCCGGGGGTGGTCTGGTTCGGGGAACTGTTGGACGGAGGTCTCTGGCAACGAGCCTGCGCGGCCTGCCAACAGGCCCAAGTCATGCTGGTGGTCGGAACCAGCGGCCTGGTCTGGCCGGCGGCGGAGCTGCCGCTGCTGGCCCGCCGAGCCGGGGCGCACGTTGTGGAAGTCAATCCGGAGGATACCGAGTTGACCGGTTGGGCCGATACGTGTGTACGCGGGCGATCGGGGGAGGTTCTCCCGGTGCTGGCCGACCAGGTTGAGCGGATGGTGTCCTGAGGCGCAACGTGTCCAAGGCGGTGTCAACCGGCCCCTATAATGTCGGCGGGTTGGCATGTGTCCCGGTGGGCACCCTGGTCTTCAACACCAGTGGCAGGCAGTGCTGAGCTGGCTGCGGTGGGTTCGACTCCCATGCCAACTCGTGGTTTGACGACCGTGCCGCGACACTGGTATTGACGGTTTCCCGTTCGCTACCTGTGCCAGCCGGGCTGCCAGCGCGTCAGCCGTGTTCCGCCTGCCAACCGCAGGGGATGCCGCGGTTGGCCAAGAGCTGTTTGGCCCAGCGACAGCCAACCACCCGCGGGGATGGCCAGGGTTGTAACCCAGTGTCGGTCCAGGAACAGGCCTGCCGTGTTGCCCCAGGCTGCCACGACCGGTTCCGGTACCTCAAGCGCCGCCTTTACGAAATCCTGGTTGATGGCATCGTCCGAGCCGCCTGCCCGAAGCTGTAGCCTTGCCGCGAGTTCCCTTGAGTCGGGTTCAATCCAGCTGAACAGGTTGACGATCCGACAGCCACCGTAACCGTGGCGCTGCGAAAAACCGACGACACGGAGGATGGTCGGGTCGTTTCGCACGACATCGGCCCGGGAGGGGTTCAGCATCAGCCAGGTGATAGCGGGCCGCGACACGTCCCAGATGCGCAGCAGACGATATCGGCGCAGGCGATCGTTGCTGAAAGTTGCGGAGCTGTGAACGAATTCCATGGTCCGTTTCTCGTTCCCTGCTGCTCAAAATGCCAACATGGAACCTCGCCTACAATGGGCCAATGCCGATTGGCCATGGCCTCCAGCCGGCGTTCCGGCAGTGATTCGGCCGCTGGTGGGTCAACCGCTTCCGAAGGGCTGGACCATCGGTGCAGGTCCGGCCGATCGCTGTCTCAGATCGTCAAGTTTAAGGAACCTCCTTGTCATGCCCCGGTTGCTGGCGCCCGAGTTCACGGTGGTCGCAGAGTCGCCCGATCACCGCCACCATTACACCGGATCCCCCTGCCTCATCGCGGACGGTCCGGAGCGCCTGCTGTGCAGTTGGGAGTGGTTCCAGCCGCCACCGGTCACCGAGACCATTCCCAATCAGCTGCACATCGCGGCCAGCGAGGACCACGGCCGGACTTGGCGTGTGCTGTCCCGGCAGGACATGACCTGGCCTTCCCTGTTCAAGGTGGAGGATGCAGTCTACTTGCTGGGCAGCCGCCGCATGACCCGGGAAATCGTCATCCAGCGGTCACTTGACGGAGGGGCTTCCTGGACACCGGAATCGGTGTTGTTCGAGGGCCGCTATCACGGTGCCGCCACCAACATCCTGTATTACAACGGTCACGTGTACCGGGCCTACGAAACCTGTCCTCTGGAGCAATCCGGCGGCCGGGGCCGCAGCGACTGGCATTCGCTGGTGGTGGTCGGAGACATCGGCGGGGATCTCCTGTCCCCCGGCAGTTGGCGCATGTCCAACCATCTGCCGTTCCCTGGCGTGCCTGATGTTCTGCATGGACGGCACCGGGAACCCGACTACCCCAGGCGGGTCATGGAAGACTGCTGGATTGAGGGCAACATCGTGTGCGTCAACGGCGAGCTCCGCAACATTCTGCGAACCTGCATCGACGGCTACTCGACCGGCAGCATCGCCGCTGTCAACCGGGTGCACGACACCGGCACCACGCTGGTCTGCGAATTCATGCAGTACTCGGCCATGCCGGGTGCCCAGTGCAAATTCCAAATTGTCCACGACCCGCCCAGCAACCTGTTGTGGACCGCGGCCAACCTGCAAACCTGTTCGTGGCAGGACTGGAACACGTTCCAAGCGAGGACACAGGCCGGTCCGCCTGGCAACGAGCGTCGCATTCTGGCGTTGCTGTACAGCCTGGACGCCGTCAACTGGCTGCAGGCCGGGGTGGTGACCATGAGCCGCAAGCCGCTGGAGGCGTTCAGCTATGCCTCCATCCTCCCGCACGGGTCGGATCTGCTGATTCTGTCGCGCACGTCCTTGGGCGGCATCAACCAGCACGACACCAACCTGGTGACCCTGCACCGGGTGCCGCGTTTCCGGGAACTGGCGCTCGACCTCACCATGGACTTGACATAAATCTTCATTGTCCCAAGGAACGAAGACATGCCCAGACTCAACGGCGGACAAGCCCTCATTCAGTCCCTGGCGGCACTGGGTGCCGACATGGTCTTCGGCGTGCCCGGCTGGGGCCAATACGAAGCGGTGGATGCCCTCTGGAAGCACCCCGCGATCCGGTATGTATCGGTGCGGAACGAATTGGACACCACATTCCTGGCGGATGCCTATGCCCAGGTGTCGAACAAACCGGCGGTGGCCCTGGTGGTCCCGGGACCCGGCCTGCTCTATGCCGGCGCCGGCCTGGCGTCGGCCTTTGCCAATTCGTCGCCGGTGCTGGTGGTGACCAGCGCCAACACCCATCCCGTGCTGAACCGCCGGCAACTGGAACTGACCACGCTGCGCACCATGACCAAGTGGACGGGCATGGCCCAGGCCGTGGCCGACATCCCCGAACTGGTCGCGGAAGCCTGGTGCCAGTTGACGACCGGCCGGCCGCGGCCGGTCGGACTGGTGGTGCCCCACGAAGTGCTGGCCGGCCGCGGCGAAGTGGCGTTGCCGGCCGCCCCGCCGGAGTCGGCGCGTCCCGTTGCGCGCGGGGTGGCCACGGCCGCCGCACGCATCGCGGAGGCCCGTCGCCCCCTGCTGTGGGCCGGTTCGGGTGTTCGCCGGTCGGGGGCCGAGGAGATCCTGCGGACATTCGCCGAACGGTTGTGCATTCCGGTTACGACCACCCGCCGCGGCAAGGGACTGGTGGACGAGGCAGGGCCGTTGGGTCTCGGATACCCGGAGTTGCGCTACCGTCCCTTGAAGGAGTGGATCGACCAGCGGGATTTGGTGATTGCGGTCGGCGTTGGCCAGGACCTAAGCCATCTTTCGGTGCCTGTTGTGCAGCTCGATATCGACGATCTCAATCCGGACCGGTCTGCCGCCGATACCCTGTTCCTGCATGGGGACGCCAAGGCCACGCTGGAGGCCCTGGATACGCATACGCCCGGACTTGCGGACCGCTCCGACGACGCGGCCGCACGCGATCTCGAGGCGATACGCCAACTGAAGGCGGAGCGGTTCAAGCCGGACCGGCAGCTGGAACCCCAGCACTCGCTGATGCAGGCCATCCGGCGCGGAGCGCCGAACGAAGCCGTCATTATCCAGGGCATGACCCAGATGGGCTATTACAGCCGCAACTACCTGTCGGTGCCGGTTGAAGGGCAGTACTTGACCTCCTCGTCCCAAATCACGCTGGGAGCCGCCTATCTCTACTCCCTGGGCGCCAAGCTGGCCGCACCGGAACGCCCGGTGGTGGCTGTGTCCGGTGACGGAGGTTTTTTGTACGGCGCCCATGCCATGGCCACGGCCGTGCAGGAAGGCATTCACTCGGTGGTGCTGGTGTTCAACGACAACGCCTACGGCAACGTCCTGCGCGCCCAGCGGGAGGAGTTCGACGAGCGGGTGATCGGAACCCGCCTGCACAATCCGGACTTCCCGGCCATGGCCCGCAGCTTCGGTGCCCGGGGCCTGCGCGCCGAATCCCCGGAACAGCTGGAGCAGCTGCTGCGGGAGGCGGTTCAAACGGAAGCCCACACGGTGATCGAGATTCCGGTCGGTGAAATGGAAAGGGCCTACTGACCGATTTCTGTTGCTCCCCATTGTTTTCGGAGAGAATTTCATGCCCGTTGTCCTTGCGAGTCCCGTTTCACCTCCGACTTGGGCGCTGCTCCAGCGACAACTGTTGCGGGAGGCCAGTGAAGCATGCCGCGCGTTCCATGCCAAGTACTTCGACCAACGGGGATTCCTCGAGTGCGTGCCCCGTTGGGGCGGGGACGACGGACCGGACGATGCCGCCGAGAATCTGCTCAATTGGACGATGCTGCATGCCCTGGGCGCCCCGGACTGGCTCCTGGGACTGTACCGCCACGGCTGGGAAGGGCATTTGCGGCAGTACACGGAAGCGAGGACTTCCGAAGTTCCGTTTGCGCGCGACGGGATGTACTACAAGGAATTCCCGGTCATGTTCGACTGGTTCCACAACGGGGAGGGATACAGCGCGTTCTTTCTGGAAGGCCTCTGTGATCCCGACAATCGGGAGTTCAGGCGGCGGACCCGCCGTTTCGCCGGCTTCTACCTGGGGGACGAACCGGGCGCGGACAACTTCGATCCCGAACTGTGCCTGGTGCGCAGCATGTTCAACGGCAGCCGGGGGCCCCTGCTGCGCAAGGCCACGGCGTTGGACTGGGCCGGCGATCCCACTGAGATAGAGGGCAGGTTTCGGCCCGGCCACGGCGAAGCCAGCTATGCTCAGATGCTGGAGCACTTTGCCGAGTACAACGACGTTGACGGCGACAGTCCCCTCAATTTTGGGATTACGACGCCGATGCTGAACGCGTTCATGCTGGATGGGGAACCGCGCTACCGCGATTGGATCACCGCCTACATGGACAAGTGGGTCGAGCGCACGGACGCCAACGGCGGCATCATTCCCACGATTGTGGGCCCCGACGGCGTGGTGGGCTCCCCCTGTGGCGACCGCTGGTACGGGGGCGTCTACGGCTGGGGCTTTACGGTATCGGTCCCGGGAAGCGGCAGCAAGGCCCACCGACCGTTTTTCAGTCACCGTGCCCCGTACGGTTTCGGCAACGCCCTGTTGCTGACCGGCGACCGCCGCTACGTGGAAACCTGGCGCGGCGTCATCCAGGCGGTCAACGCCAACAGTCGACAGGGTTCGGACGGAGTCGAGTATCCGCGGATGTTCGGCGACGACGGGTGGTACGAGTACCGGGCCGACCCGTTTCAGGACGGGGCGGAGGAGATTCTTTACTGGTCCCACGACGCAACCGGATTGCCCGCGGCGACACGGTCCGAGTGGCATCGATTCCTGGCCGGGGACAATCCGGGCTGGCCCGAGGAGGCATTGCGGCGGGATCTGGATGAGGTTCGCAGCCGCATGGAGGGTGTGCGGGCGGATCCTTCAACCCCGGACACGCGTCTGTCCGACGACATGAACCATCTCAATCCGGCCTGCACCGAGGCTTTGACCCGCACCATGCTGGGCGGTCTGCCCACCGGACGCGTCGGGTATCCGCTGCACTGCCAGTTGCGCTACTTCGATCCGGAGGCGCGTCGGGCCGGCCTGCCGCCCGATGTGGGTTCGCTGGTGCACGCGATGGATGCCGAAGGGATCGAAGTGGAACTTGTGAACCTGAATGTTCGGGAATCCCGTACTGTCCAGGTGCAGCTGGGTGCCTATGGTGAACATGCCGTTGCGGACCTGCGGCTTGTGGACGGCAGGCAGGTTGATCGGGACACGCTGGGCGAACGGGACTCGGTGTTCGAAGTGGTGCTGGAACCGGGATGCGGAGGCCGACTGGCCCTGGGCTTGTCGCGGTACTGCCGGTGGCCCACATTGGCGTTTCCCTGGCGGCGGCACGGGTCGCGCGAGCGAACCGGGTCCCTTGCATGCTGAGCCGGAGGTGGCGTGCATGCGACACTCCGAACCGGCAAACATGGCTCGAACGTCATTGACGGAGCAGGACAACCGTGTCAATCACATCCTCACAACCATCCGACCTGAACACCGCGGGCCGCGGATGGGATTCCGACTTCAGGGCCTTTGAACAGGCTTCGCCGGCCAGGGTGGTGCACCGCATCCAGGATTTCGTCGGCATCCACTCCCCATCGGAATACCGGTCGTGGACTTCAACCGTGCCGCACCTGCAGCGCGAAGTTGGCGAGGTGGTGCGCTACGACGGTGCGGCCGGTGGTTACACGGCCGTGCTCGAATACCAGTTGCCGCTGGAGGCGCGCCGCATCGACGCAGTCTTCCTGTTGCACGACGGAGTGGCGGTCATTGAGCTCAAGGGCAAGGCGGCGGCCACGGCGGCGGATATCGACCAGGCCCATGCCTATGCTCGGGACCTGGCCAACTATCACAGGGACTGCCATCAACGCCGGGTTGTTCCCATTCTGGTGCCGACGGACATGCAAGGCCCTGTCCAACGCACCGGGCATGTCCACGTCTGCCCACCGCACAGGCTGGACGAATTGCTGGCCGCGGTGGATTCGAAATCCCGGCCGGACCGGATGGATCCCGAGCGCTTTCTGTCCGGGGACGCCTATCGCCCCCTACCGAGCCTGATTCAGGCGGCCCGGACTCTGTTTCACAGTCGCCGGATACCGAGGTTGTGGCGTTCCCTGGCCGATACGGACGCAGCCGTTGACGGCATCCACGACATCGTCCGGCAAGCGGCAGCCACGCGGACTCGCAGGTTGGTTCTGGTCACGGGTGTGCCCGGAGCCGGCAAGACGCTGGTGGGCCTGCGCATGGCCCATTCCGAGGAACCGGATCGGCTGGCCAGTCGGGATGCCCCGTCCTCGGCCATTTTTCTTTCCGGCAACGGTCCGCTGGTGCAGGTCTTGCAGTACCAACTGAAGAGCGCAGGTGGTGGTGGACGCGCGTTTGTCCGCAGTGTCAAGGACTACGTCAGGACCTATGGCCGCGCCGGCGGCAGCGTACCTGATCACCATGTGATCGTGTTTGACGAAGCGCAGCGTGCGTTTGACGCCCCCAAGGTGGCTGACACCCACAAACTACCTCTGGCGCAGGCGAAGTCCGAACCCCAGGCATTCGTCGCCATCGCGGAGCGGCTGCCCGATTGGTGTGTGGTGATTGGCCTGATTGGGTCGGGCCAGGAAATCCATGTCGGCGAGGAGGCGGGCATCGGACAGTGGGCGGATGCCGTCCGCGGGACCGGCGACGCGGGCTTATGGACGGTGCACGGACCGCCCGGAATCCAGTCCGAGTTCTCCGACCTGCAGTTCCGGGCCGATCAGAACCTTTCCCTGGACACTGCGCTGCGGGCGCACCTGGCCGCTGATCTTGACCTCTTCGTGGACGGTTTGGTCAACGCCGAAGAGCCTAAGGACGCGGCGCGGTTGTCACAGTTGGCCGGGAGACTGGAACAGAACGGGCATCATCTGCGCCTATGCCGCGATCTGCGTGTCGGCAAGGCCTATCTGCGGGACCGATATGCCGACCAACCGGACAAGCAGTTTGGCCTGATGACTTCCAGCCGGGACAAGGCCCTGAGCCGATCGGTGCCGGAGCATCAACGATTTGACGCCGACTTTCGGTGGCGGTCGCAGGCTCGGCTGTTGGCTCCGTGGTATGTCGAAGCCGAGGAACATCCCGGCTCCTGCCGGCATCTGCACCGCAGTATTACGGAATTCGAGGCTCAAGGCCTGGAACTGGACGGTGTGCTGCTGGGTTGGGGAACGGACTTTGTCAGGTCGGATGGAGCCTGGGACATGTCGCGCATGACGCGCTACCAGAAGGGCAGAGGGCAGGCCCGGGTTCGCCATCCCGGCCAACTCCGGGCCAATGCCTATCGGGTGTTGCTGACGCGCGCCCGCGACGTGACGGTGGTGTACGTGCCCGACCTGCCGGAGTCGGAGGCTACGGCGGCATTTCTTGAGCGAGTCGGTTTTCAGTCCCTGTAACGGTGGCGGTGGCCACACCAATCCCTGCGGCATACGGGCCCAAGGGACTACCAACCGATGGCGCGGGCGTACGGATGTCGGTACCCTTCGGAGCGGGCCGGGCCGCGGGGGCTGGTAAACTTCACGGGTTGCGATACCGCTGTGCGCAAAACCCGGAGGGCGGCCGTTGAGTACGATTTCGCTCGTCCAGCCGGACGAACCGTTGCGGATTCAGAAGATCCTGATTTTCCCCTACCCGGATTTGAAGCGGCTTTGGTTCCGCATGCAGTTGCAGGCACAGCCCGACCACAAGGCCAACATCGACATTGATGTCGCCGCGGTCGATGGACCGACCGGCAACAGTTTGGCGTTCGTGGCCTACGACGACACCTACCTGGATGCCACCATCCACCTGAGGGAGCCGCAGCCCGGCCGCCTTTATCAGTGCGTGGTCGACCTCTCCCTGGGGCTGCCGCCCGACATTGAGCATGTAGAGCAGGTCAGGTTCGAGTTTCCGCTGGAGTTTCGGGACGCCGAAGCCGGAGCCGACGGCTTCGGCTATGATTGCCCCGACTCGACCCCGGCCTAGTTGCAATTTTGCAGGACACGAGATGCCGCCAGTCAAACCTTCCTTGCAGCTCGCCGTTGCCGAAGAGTACCCGATTGTCGACGCCGAATCGCGGCAGCTGCAGGGGTACATCAACCAGTTTCCGGACCGGGATCCGATCGTGATCTACGAGGAGGAGACGGAGCGGGTCCTGAAGCCGGAACTGGCGGGTATTGCGACCCTGTTGGACATGGACTTCCACCCCGACGTGGAAAGCCTGGGGCAGGCGCTGGCCCGGCAACGGGCGGAAGTGGCCGACCTCCTCGACAAGGTCGGCTGCCGGATGGCCATCGCCGGCACCCACCCGGACAGCATGCCCCAAACCCGTACCCGGGTCTTCACCTGGTACAGCGAACTGGTCGGGGATGTCGCCGTCGTGGCCCGTCGCCTGCAGATATACGCCACCACCTTCCACATCACGATTGGGAATCCGGATCTGACCATCGGCGTGATGAACGGGATGCGCTACTTGATGCCGCATGTGCTCTGCCTGAGCACGAGTTCCCCGCTTTGGTCCGGCGAACTGACCGGTCTCAAGGGGTATCGACAGGTCCTCCGGGACTCGCTGCAGCGCACCAATTTCCCGCCCACGTTCGAGAGCCGGAATGCCTACCAGGAATTCCTGGATACGCTCATCCAGTCCAACAGCATCGGCTCGTCGGAGGCCATCCGCTGGGACGTGCGGGTGAACCGGGACTGCAGCTGCCTCGTCGTCAGCGTGTGCGATGCCGTAACCAAGCTGGATGACCTGTTGACCATCGGTGCCCTGCTCCAGGGCATTGCCGCGTTCATGGCATCACTGATTATGAACAACCAGCAGTTCCGAACCTACGACCGCATCCTGCTGATGGAGAACAAGTGGCGGGCCATGCGCTACGGCACCGAGGGCCGGCTCATCGATTTCGGCAAGGAGGCCGAAGTCCCGTTGAACCGGCTGATGTGGGAGCTTGGGGAGCTGGTCCTGCCGTTCGCCGAAACCCTCAACGGTACAAGGTACGTTGAGAAGGTGCACGCCTTGGTTGAGGGAGGCTCGTCCGCGGACCGGCAGATTGCGGTGTGGCAGTCCAGCGGGGAATCGATGAAGGCCGTAGTCGATCACATCGTCTCTGAATCCACGGATTTGTAGCCATGAAGCGACCTGAGCTGACCCTGGGGGTGGAGGAGGAATATCAGGTTGTGGATCCCGAGTCCCGGGAACTGCAGTCGGTAATCTCCCACTTCACCAACCGGAACGAAGCCACCATTTACCACCGCACCATTAGTTCCGAACTGCACCAGTCCATGGTGGAGTTGGGCACCGGTGTCTGCCGCACCCCGGACGAGGTGATGCAGGAGCTCAAGTCCCAGCGGGAATACATCCGGGATCTGGCGGCCGAGCGGGGCCTGCGGATTGTGGCCGGCAGCACACACCCGGTCAGCCGCTGGGAAGAACAGGAGATTTCCCCCTACGACCGGTATCAGTCGCTGACCTCGGAATACCAGATCGTGGCCCGCCGCATGCTGGTCTGGGGCATGCACGTCCATGTCGGCATCAGCGACAAGGCCTTCCTGATGGACGTGATGAACATTACCCGCTACTACCTGCCGCATGTGCTGGCCCTGACGGCCAGCAGTCCGTTTTGGGGCGGCCTCGATACCGGCATGAAGAGCTACCGGGCCTTCGTGGCCGACGATTTTCCCCGGAGCGGCATGCCGGATGTGTTCGGCAGCTGGCAGGAATACGAAGCCCTGGCCAATACGCTGATCAACACCAACTGCCTCGACGACACGTCCAAGATCTGGTGGAATGTGCGGCCTCACCATACCTATCCGACGCTGGAGTACCGGATCATGGACATCTGCCCGCGCATGGAGGACGGCGTGGCCATCGCCGCCCTGCTGCAGGCACTGGCTCTGTGGGTCTGGAAGCTGCGTTCCAAAAACCTGACGTTCCGGCTGTTCAGCAAGGACCTGATCGACGAAAACAAGTGGCGCGCCGCCCGCGAGGGCCTGGACTGCAAGCTGATCAATCTGGGTACCCGAGAGGAGATGCCGGCACGGACCGCCATTCGGGAACTGCTGAGCATGCTGTCCGAAGAGGTGACCGAACTTCAGATCGGCAGCCAAGTCGAAACCCTCCACCGCATCCTCGAGACCGGCTCCAGCGCGGACAAGCAGCGGGCCATCTACAGGGACACGGGCGACCTGTCCCAGGTGGTGGATTTCCTGATGGAGGAAACCCTGGTCGGCCTGGACTGACTGCGGCCTTCAGGCGGCCGGCAGCCGGGTCAGTTCATCCGCCGCGAATTCGGGCAGCGGCACGTCCCTGCCCCGGTGTCGGGCCGCGAGTCCCGTCTCCGGGGGGGTGACGCGGCCGACTTGCACCGATGGCCAGCCCAGGTCGCGCCAAGCATCCCTCAACGCGTTGGCGTCGCCGGGTTGACAGGTGCACAACAGGCTTCCGGACGCGATGCAGCCAAGCGGATCAAGGCCACAGTCGCGGCAGATGCGCGCTGCGAAGGCCGGCACCGGAATGCGGTCCAGGTCCACCTCCAGCCCCGTGTTTGAGGCCGCGGCCAGTTCGCGCATGGCAGTGGCCACGCCGCCTTCCGTGGGGTCGTGCATGGCGGTGGCCAGTCCGCTGCGGGCAGCCGCCAGGGCCGGTTCCCGGATGCTGATGCCCGGCTCGTAAAGGCATTGCGAAGCGTCATTGAGTTCGGCCGGCGTCCAACCTTGGGCCAAGAGCGGCCTGCGCATGGCGCGTGCCAGGATGCTGACGGCCTCCACGGGGCACCAGCCTGCCAGGAGCAGAACGTCACCGGGTTGCGCGCCGGCAGTGGCAACCAGGTGACATCGGTCCACCGTGCCGAGCATGGTTCCGCTGACGACGGGGCGGCGGACTGCGTCAGTGACCTCGGTGTGGCCTCCGACAACCGAGATCCCGGCCGCGGTGCATGCCTCTCCCAACCGCTGGAACAGGTGTTCCGTTGCGGGTACGGTGGCCTGGCCGACCGGCAGGAGGACCACCGGCAGGAACCAGCGGGGTTCCGCCCCGCACACCGCCAGATCGTTCATGCCCACGGTGAGGGCGTACAACCCGATGTCATCGGTTGTAAACGTAATGGGGTCGCTGGTGGCAACCAGCAATTCGGAGCCGCGGTCCGGCCAGGCCAGGACCGCGGCATCCTCGCCCTGACCCGGTCCGACGAGCAGGGTTTGATCCCGGGTCGGCAGCAGGTTCAGGACGCGGGCGAGCCGCTCCGGTGCCAGTTTGCCGGACGGCAGGAGGGTGGGGCTTGCGGCATCCACGGACAAACCGGAGCCAATGCCTTCAACGGGTTGTAAAAACCAGGTAGATCATCACCCCGGAGAGAAGGATCACACTCAAAATTTGGGCTTCGGTCATGGCGCTTCCGGCTCCTGCCTGCCGCGACGTGCAGGCGCAGAGTATAGGCAGTCGGCCGCGGCGTATCCTGACCGAATTCGGACCGCTTCCGGCTTGGCTGCCAACAGGTCCGGTCGGCAATGTCAGTTCTGCATCGTCTCGAACACGTCCATGTGGTCCTGGAATACCTTGGGGGCCACGGCGTGCAGCATGCGCAGGACTTCCTGGCCCATGGCCCGGATTTCCCACTGGGCCGCCTTGTCCACGGCCCGCAGCCACAGGAAGTGCGACCAGGCTGCAAAGTTCATTGTGGTCACGATGCGGGTCTCGGTGGCGTTGGGCAGCAGGAACCGCGCGTCCTCCTTGCGGATGCCCAGGCTGCGCAGGGCGCGGTAGGTCTCCTGCAGGCCATCCCACGACCGGTCGAGCAGTGCCCGGGCCTCTTCATTGTGTGCCACGCGCGGGGGAATGACGGCGTTCCAGCCGCCTTTGTTCAAGTCGACATAACGCTGCGATTCCTGGCTGAAACTGGCCAGGCGGTGCCGCACGAGCTGATGGGTGCAGGCCCGCGAGATGCCTTCGAACAGGAAGCAGGCGGATCCGTGGTCCAGCAGTACGGCCGGGTCGTCCAGGACCGGCTGCGTGTAACCCAGCAGCGTGACGCGCTGAGGGGGGGTGTGCACCGGTTGCAGGGCCGTCAGCAGCGCGTCCGTGGGAACCGGGCCGGTTGTCGGCCGATCAGCCGGGGGCTCCGGTTCACAGTCGAATTCGTCATAGACCTCGGGCACCAGGGCTTTGAGCAGCGGTACCGCTTCCAAGGCGCGGCCTTCGCGGAAGAAGTGGAGCCAGACCCTTGTGTTCCCCGACACGATCCATGTCCGGGGCGCAACGCGGCTTATCTCGCAGTGGCGGCTGGCCTCCCGCCACGCAGCCGGCTCGTCCGTGTCCGTCCAACGCAGCGTGACCACGACATGTTCGATGACATCCTCGTGACCCTCCCGCACCCGGGCCGAGATGAAGTTGGGGGACGTACCCATGCGGTGGGTGCTTCGGTAGCAGAGTCGGGCCGCGTACTCGATTAGATTGGCCGCGAACGTGCTTTGGCCCTGCCATATGGAAGCCACGTCGCTGGCATCCGCGCGGGCGGTGCCGTGCAACGCCGGGTTGGGTTGGGTACAGGCGAGCAGTTCGACCATGGAGAGCTGCCGGGGCAAGGAATTCCGATTGGGGGATTACAAGATTATGGCCGATTCCGGTGTTGGGAAGGGCACCGCAGGGGCCGGCCAAGGCAGTCAGGATGACTGGCGGAAGAATCACGGAGGGATTCTTCGGGAGGGGGCGTTGCCAAACCGGATGGCGATGGTGTCAACAACCTATCCCATGCAGTTATTCCGATACCAGGTAGGAAAGAACCGAGTCAAGGTCCACTGCCTCCGGGGGTGGCACTGCCTGATCGTCAAACACATGCCACCACGCCTGTAGCAGGTTTGTGAAGAACTGGGGCAGGTACCTCTGGAGCATACCGACTTCCAGCAACTCGTTCGGTTCCCGCCTGCGCCCCGTCTTTTCGTTGACAACATCCACACCAAAGGCGGATGCCAAACGCATGAACCCCTCAACACACGGCCGGCGTTCCTTGTTGCTCAGGTGGCCGTAGGCACCCATGAGAACCGTCACACTGCCTTCCAGGCGCGTTTGAGTCACCTCGTACGTGACCTGGGTGAACTTGTGCCACTTGGCGGCAGCGCGGCACGAGGTTGCTACATGATCCAGCATGTATAGCCACATCTCAACCGCCCTGGATTCCTTGCGGGGCCGTCCTTGGTATCGACTCATGGACTGTTCTCGGCTGGACTTTGTACAACGCGATCCCATCCGCCCAGGCGAGCGGCAGACTGGGGCTACAGTGATGTTCAGGCAGTGTAGCAGAGGAAGTCCCACAGGCGTTCCGGGGACAGCGGTGGTGGTTTTGTCGTGTCGGGGGCGGCTCAGCGGGGCTGCAGACGTCGTCCCTACGGCATCATGTGCGCGGTCACGGTGATCCAGTGTGAGATGGCTGTGGCTACGTGGGGCTTGCGCCACCGCAGGCCACCGTTTGCAGGCGAGGGCAAAGTCGGATGTCCGACGCACAGGTTCCTCAACTTGCTGTGCTGGGGTGTCAAGTTTCTTAATGGCAGGCAGGGTCGCGCACAATCAGGTCGGCAGTTTTGCATGCCTGCCACCCACAACCAGGAGACGAGACATGGAATACACGACACTCGGGCGGACAGGGGTTCAGGTGTCCCGGCTGTGCTTTGGGACGATGAGTTTCGGCGACATTGCGGATGCCGACATGTCGGGCCGGATGTTCGACCGCTGTCGGGACATCGGCATCAACTTCTTCGACTGTGCCAACACGTATGCCGGCGGCCGCTCCGAGGAGATTCTGGGGGCGCTCATCAAGCCGGTGCGCGACGAGATTGTCCTGACGACCAAGGTCTGCTCGCCCGTATCCGATGGGCCCAACGACAAGGGATTGTCCCGTCGCCACATCCTCATGCAGGTGGAGAATTCCCTGCGGCGGCTGGACACGGACCGCATCGACCTCTACTTCGTTCACCACTTCGACCCGTTCACGCCGATTCACGAAGTTCTGCGCTCGCTGGACCTGCTCGTGCAACAGGGAAAGATTCGCTATGCCGGCGTGAGCAACTGGGCTGCCTGGCAGATTGCCCTTTCCCTGGGGGAGAGTGCCCGGCTGGACCTGACGCGCTTCGAGTGCATCCAGCCCATGTACAGCCTGCTCAAGCGGCAGGCCGAAGTCGAAATCCTGCCGTTGGCACAGGATCAGGGTCTGGGAGTCATCCCCTACAGTCCCATGGCCGGCGGCATTCTTTCGGGCAAGTACCGGTGGGACGAGCGGCCCGCCGAATCGCGTCTGGCGGTCAACACGATGTACCAAGCCCGGTACGGCGAGGAGCACTACTTCGACACCGCCACCCAGTTTGTGGCCCTGGCCGGGGAACTGGGCGTGTCGGCGCCGGCGCTGGCGGTGGCCTGGGTCGGCCACCATTCCGGCGTGACCGCACCCATCATCGGCGCCCGCAACCTGGAGCAGCTCAATTCATCCCTGGAAGCACTTGAGATCGAGATGACGGACGAGATATGGCAACGGGTTGCTGTGTTGGTGCCCGTGCCCCCAATGGCCACCGATCGGGAGGACGACCGCGTCTAAAACCCGGACCACAGGTCGGCCCATGGTCGGCCTGTGGCCTAACCTGCCGCGGCCGTGCGGAAGGCCTCTTCATACATGGGCCCTACGACATCCCAACTGTATTGATCCTGCACCAGATCGCGGCCCGCCCGGCCCTGGGTCCGTCGGTGGGTAGTGGTTTGGACATCCAGATGCCGGACGGCTTCTTCGGGGGCGGCCGCGTCATTGGGCGGGATTAGCTGTCCGGTTTGGTGGGTGGCCAGCAGCCGGTTGGCCCCTGCGTCTGTTGCCACCAGCGGCAGACAGTGCCACATCGCCTCCAGGAGGGCGGTTGGCATGCCTTCGTGGAGCGACGGGTACACGAAGGCGCCTGCCTGTCTGTATTCCCGAGCCAGGTCGGCCCCGAAGCGCGGGCCGGCCAGTTCCACGTTTTCCAGGTTGGCACTCCGGACCGCATCGGCCATGGGGCCGTCTCCCACCAGGCGCACGCGAACATTCAGGTCCGGCAGGCGGCGCATGGCATCCATCAGGATGTGGATTCCCTTGCGGTAACTGATGGTCCCCACGTAGAGAAGGCGGCTTGGATCGCCGGCGGGTGTCGGCTCCGCATCCAGTGCCGGCGCACGCACGTCCACGGCGTTGGGCAGGTTCAGGATGCGTTCGGGGGCCAGGTTGCACTGTTGCAACAGGTTCTCGTCAAGCAGTCCGCCCATGCTGACCGCATAATCCGAGTTCCGGGCCAGATGGCGGCGCGCCCACAGGCGCGGTCTGAACAGGGCGAGATCGATCAGGGCCTTTCGAGGCTCGTGGCGCAGGAATCCCCGAAAGTACTGTGGCTGGAACTCCCGCCAGGTATGGTCGTTCACGATGCACGGGAACCGGCGGCGGCGCAGGTAGCGCACAAGTGGCAGACCGTCGCTGTATCCCGCATCCCAAGTCCGGGAACCGGTCCAGCGGTCCACGTGCCGGGCAAATTCGAGCACGTGACGGCCCTTGGGGAGCGTGTGTTCCGTCACGGAAGGCAGGTCCGGGAAGTGGCGGGTTGGATACGGATGAAGCACGTCCAGCTCGTGCCCGGCCCCGGCCAGGTGCCGGATCAGGTGCACGGAATGGAGGCCGGATCCGCCGACTACGTCGGGGAACAGGTGGGGTGTGGCAAACAGGATGCGCATGCCGGATAGTGTAGCCACGGACTTCGCTGCGACCCGGATTGGCCGTTTGGTCGCGGGCATGCGTTCCGGATGGTTAAGCCTTGTCCCTTCCCCGGATCTTGGCATCGGGGAGGGTGTGGAATCGACGCGCGGAGGGAGCAGGATTTCCCGATCTTCACCGATTGGTGCACGATCAATTGGGAACGGCTGAGGGAGCGCAACTATCAGGACGTGACGGCACACTCCTTTCGGCGGCATTGGCCGACGCACATTGTGTCGGCATGGCGTCAAGCATCAGCTACTGGACGGCCTCGACCGTGATTCGACTGGAGATTCGGGGCGGTTTGGGGCACCGCGCACGCGCCGTCACTGCCCAATTGCCTTTTTTGGGCCTGGCGGCCATCGGTGCCTGCGAGGCAACCGCGGTTTACTTCCTGGACGCGGACCTTGACGACGACGCGTTGGAATTTCTCTGTGCACGGCTGCTCAGGGACCCCGTAACCGAAACGGCTGCGTGGATGCGCGATCCCCGGGACAATGCAGGCAGCCCGGCAGCCGTGGAGGTCGCGCGCAAGCGCGGGGTGACGGATACAGAGACCCGCGTCCTTGAGAACGCATTGGTTCGCTTGGGACTTCCCCCTGCCCGCGCGGCACGCGCAACGCGCTATGAATTTGCGGGAGCGCCCGGTGACGAGGACCTGCATCGGATCGCCCGTAATCTGTTGTGCAACGCCACCACGGAACGGTATGCGGTGGGATGGTTGCAGCCCGAGTTCGAGGAGGGGGCCGGGCATTCAAGCCGATGCGAGACCATACCGGTGCGCGATCTCACGGACGTGCGGTTGGCGGCCCTGAGCCGGGATCGGGGTCTGGCCCTGAGCCTCGACGAGATGCAGGTCATCCGCCAGGCGTTTCGGGACTTCGGGCGCGATCCCACGGACGTGGAACTGGAGACGCTGGCCCAGACCTGGTCCGAGCACTGTCAGCACAAGACCTTCAAGGCCCGCATCCGTTTCCGTCATGAGGATCCGCAGGGCCGGACCATTGGCACCGAGACCATTGACGGCATTTTCGACACCTGCATCCGCGCGGTGAACTGTGAGGTGGCGAAGACGTGGCTCGTCTCGGTTTTCGAGGATGATGCAGGGGTGATTCGATTCACCGACGACCTGGATCTGGCGTTCAAGGTGGAGACGCACAATCATCCCTCCGCCCTGGATCCCTTCGGCGGCGCACACACCGGTGTCGGTGGTGTCGTGCGCGATGTCCTTGGCGTTTCGGCCCGGCCCATCGCCGCCACCGACGTCCTCTGCTTTGGTCCGCCGGACCTGCCCGACGCGGAGGTTCCCGCGGGAACCCTCCACCCGCGTCGAATTCGGGCGGGGGTTGTGCGGGGGATCGGCGACTACGGGAACAAACTGGGACTGCCCACGTTGAGTGGCGCCATCGTCTACGACCGCGGCTACGTGAGCAATCCTCTGGTCTACTGCGGTTGTATCGGTATCGCGCCGCATGGTGCTCACCCGACGGCAGCGGAGGTCGGCGATTTGGTGGTGGCACTCGGCGGTCGGACAGGGCTGGACGGCCTGCACGGCGCAACCTTTTCCTCCGCCGATCTTGCCGAGGACACCCGGGAGACGCAGGGCAGCGCCGTGCAGATTGGCGATCCCATTCTCGAAAAGGGACTGATGGAGCTGCTGGGCCAGGCCCGCGACGAACAGCTCTATACGGCGGTCACGGACTGCGGTGCCGGCGGGTTCTCGTCTGCCATCGGCGAGATGGGCGAGGAGCTCGGGGTGGAAGTTCACCTTGACCGCATCCGTGTCAAGTATCCGGATCTTGCGCCTTGGGAACTGTGGTTGTCCGAAGCCCAGGAGCGGATGGTGGTGGCCGTGCCGCCCGCGCGGCTGGCGCGGCTGCAGGCGTTGGCGGATCACTGGGAGGTCGAACTGAGTGTCTTGGGCAAGTTCACCGGGGACCGTGAACTGCATATTCGGCACGAGGGGCGGACGGTCGGACGGCTGCCGATGGACTTCGTGCATCACGGCTGGCCGCGGCCGGAACTCAACGCGTTCCACCGCGAGCCTTCAACGTGCGACCCGGCCGGAACTCCGTGGACCGATGGCGATCAAGCCCTGAAGACTCTCTTGACGCATCCGTCGGTCGCCAGCAAGGAGGCGGTGATTCGCACGTTCGACCACGAAGTGCGGGGCGGTACGCTGGTACGGCCCCTGACCGGTCCCTGCCAGGACGGGCCGGCCGACGGCGTGGTCTTCGAACCGCTGGAGGCGGCGGGTTCCGGCCGGGCCGTGGCGGTGGCCCAGGGGATCAACCCGATGCTCGGCCTGCACGACCCGTACGCCATGGGCGGTTCCGCCGTTGACGAGGCTATTCGCAACCTGGTCTGCGCCGGTGCCGATCCCGACCACATTGCCCTGCTTGACAACTTCTGCTGGGGCAATCCAACGCTTCCCGATCGGCTGGGGGCGTTGGTGCGGGCCGCGCAGGGATGCCGGGACGCGGCGCTCGCGCTGCAGGCCCCCTTCATCTCCGGCAAGGACAGCCTCTACAACGAGTACGCCGGCGAGCCCATTCCGGGTACGCTCCTCATCTCCGGCATTGGCATCGTGCCCGATGTCGACCGTTGCATGACGGCGCACGCCAAGCACTCCGGATCCCTTCTCTTTGTACTGGGCGATACCCGCGCGGAACTGGGAGGCAGCCTCCTCCACTGCCTGTATGGCTTGTCGGGAGGTGTGTCGCCCGTAACGGAGGCGGCATTCGGGAATCGCTACCGCGCGCTGCACGGGCTGATCCGGTCCGGAAGCGTGCTTTCCGCCCACGACGCCAGCGAGGGCGGTCTCGCGCTGGCGGCGGTCGAGATGGCCCTCGCCGGTCGCGTGGGGATGGACTTGGACTTGACCGCGGTCCATGCGGATCCGTGGCACGCCCTGTTCAGCGAGAGCAACGGCCGGATCCTGATCGAGGTCGATCCGGAGGCCGTTGGGGTAGTGACGGATGCCTGTCGCGATCTGCCGTTGCTGCGCTTGGGGCGACTGGGCGGAGAGCGGGTGCTGATGCGACACGAAGGGACGGTGCATGTGGATGCCGCCGTGGAGGCGCTGGCAGCGTGTTGGCGGGGAGCGGAGATGTGAGATGACTCGCCCCCGTGTTCTGATCCTCCACTCGCCGGGCACGAACCGGGACGCCGAAACCCTGCGCGCCCTGGAACTGGCTGGGGCCGAGGTGGAGATTGCCCATGTGCGGGATGTGCGCGCGGGCTCTGTCTCCCTGGTTGGCTGTCGGGCGGTTGTCCTGCCCGGCGGCTTCGGATACGGCGACGCATTGGGTGCCGGTGTCTTGCAGGCGCTTGACCTGACGACTTGGCTGCAGGACGCGGTCGGAACCTTTGTGGGCCGGGGAGGACGAGTGCTCGGCATCTGCAACGGTTTCCAGACGCTTGTCAAGTCGGGCTTGCTGGACGATGGGTGCGAGCCCGCCAAGCCGGGGAACCGCGCCGTCACCCTGACTCACAACGAGCGCGGGCATTTCGAATGCCGTTGGGTGCATATGGCGCCGGCAGCCGATTGTGCAGCCGACTGGCTGCGGGGACTGTCGATGCCGATTTTCTGCCCCGTGGCGCATGGCGAGGGCCGCTTCCTAACGCGAGGTTCGGACACGCTGAACCATCTCGCGGCGCAAGGCCGGATTGCGCTGCGCTACGTGCAGGCCGACGGCGGGGCCGCCGCAGGCAGCTATCCGCACAACCCGAACGGATCGGCCGGCGACGTGGCGGGGATTTGCAGCCCGGACGGCCTGGTTGTGGGGTTCATGCCCCATCCGGAGGACCATCTCCTGTCCCGGCACAGTCCGGTCCCGGTGCCTGTGGATGCGATGGGATTTCGTCTCTTTGAAGCCTTTGTGGAGGCTCTGTGACACTGAATCGAGACCTCTTTGCGGAGGCCTGGCGCAATCCCTTCACCGGGTTGCCGCCGGTGGGGAGACATCTCTCGCCCGTCCATTCCGGGAAGGTGCGTGAGCTCTTCGCCCTGGGCCCGCGGCTGGTGCTGGTGACCACCGATCGCATCTCCGCCTTTGATCGGGTACTGGGCGGGATACCTTTCAGGGGCCAGGTTCTCAACCAGTTGACGGCCTTTTGGGCGGAAGTCCTGGCCGACATCGCGCCCACGGCGGTCATCGCCGCGCCGGATCCAAACATCATGGTGGCGCAGCGTCTCGAACCCGTACGGGTCGAGGTGGTCGTGCGCGGATACATTACGGGTGTGACGCAGACCTCGCTCTGGACCCGCTATGCTCGGGGAGAGCGCGTCCTCTATGGCCACTGTCTGCCCGACGGTCTGCAAAAGGACGATTCGTTGCCGGCACCGCTGGTTACGCCCACCACCAAGGCGTTGGAAGGCCACGACGAGCCCCTCGCGTCCGAGGAGGTGGTTGCGCGCGGCCTGCTGGATGGTTCGGCCTGGACACAGGTGCAGGAACTGGCGCTGGGCCTCTTTGCGCGCGGGCGGGAAGTCGCGGCCGAGGCGGGACTTGTGCTGGTGGATACGAAGTACGAGTTCGGAGTCGATGGGGAGGGCCGCATCCTGTTGATGGATGAATTCCACACCCCCGACAGCAGCCGGTACTGGCAAGTCGACGATCCGACGCGTGCCAACTGGGACAAGGAGTACGTGCGCAAGTGGCTGACGACGCACGGCTTCGCGGGCGAGGGCGGGAGGCCGCCGGAGCTCCCGGAGGAGTTTGCGTACCAGGCGGCAAGCCGATACGTCGAGGTGCTGGAACGGTTGACGGGTCGGCCCTTTGAACCGGGCTCCTACCCGGCGGCCGAGCGGGTCGTCGGCTGTCTGGAATCGCTGCGCGTGGACGGCATTGGTGGATCGTGAAGACGGAGGCGGAAGCCGTGACGGTGGCACCACCCTTGGTTGGGGTGATCATGGGCAGTACATCGGACTGGGAGGGGTGCATGCGGCACGCAGCCGAGACGCTCCGTGGCTTGGCCATCCCCTACGAGGCGCGTGTCGTGTCGGCGCATCGCACGCCGAATCTCATGTGCGAGTATGCGGAAGCCGCAGAGGGTCGAGGCCTGCAGGTCATTGTCGCGGGTGCCGGCGGCGCCGCCCATCTGCCCGGCATGACAGCCGGCCACACGCGGTTGCCGGTAATCGGCGTGCCCGTCCGGAGTCGTGCGCTGCAGGGGCTCGATTCGCTGCTCTCCATCGTGCAAATGCCCCGCGGGGTGCCGGTGGCGACCATGGCCATTGGCGCGGCGGGAGCCATGAATGCCGCGTTGCTGGCGGCGCGTATTCTGGCCCTGCGCGACGAGGCGCTGCGCGAACGTCTCGAAACCTACGCGGCCCGACAGACGGCCGACGTGCTGGCGGCCGAACTGCCACCCCCGCCGCAACCCAAGGCTGGGGAGGGCGCCAGGGGGCGGGGGGCCGGGCGGCCTGGCGGCCAAACGGCCCCCCCTGCCGCAACCAGAGGCTGGGTAGGCCGCATGGGGCTGGATGCCGTGCTGCCGCCGGGAGCCTGCATTGGGATCCTGGGCAGCGGCCAACTGGGCCGCATGCTCTGCCACGCGGCGCGGGAACTGGGGTACCGCACTGCGGTGTTCAGCGAGGAGTCCGGTTCACCGGCGGGCCAAGTGGCGGACCGAGAGTACGTTGGGCGGTTCGAATCGCCGGCGGACATGGGCGATTTCGCCGGCGGAGTCCAGGTCGTCACCTACGAATTCGAAAACATCCCGGTTGCAGCCCTGCGGGTCTGCCTTGACCACGGGGTGCCCGTCCGTCCGGGCCCGTTCGTCCTGGGTACCGTGCAGGATCGGATCCGGGAGAAGACACACCTGCAGCGGCACGGGGTACCGGTCAGCCCTTTCGTGGCCCTGCGCGCGGGTGCATCACTGCCCACGGCACCGGATTTGCCCTTTCCCTGCCTTCTGAAGACGGCGCGGTTCGGCTACGACGGCAAGGGCCAAGTGCATGTGGCGTCCCCTGACGAACTGCCGCGTGCCTGGCACGAACTGGGGGGCCAGGACGCGATCCTGGAGAGTGTGGTCGACTTCACCCACGAACTCTCCGTTGTCATGGCCCGTTCCTCCTCGGGCGCAGAGGCGATCTATCCGGTCGTTCTCAATCACCACCGCAACTTGATTCTGGACATCTCGGTCGCACCGGCGCCGATCCCCGACGCCAGTGCGCGGCGCGCCCGGGAACTGACCCGCGAGATCGCCGGCTCATTCGATCTGGAGGGGCTCTTCTGCGTGGAGTACTTTCTGCTCGCAACCGGGGAGTTGCTGGTCAATGAGATTGCGCCGCGCACGCACAATTCGGGGCACTGGACCATCGAGGGTTGCGCAACCAGCCAGTTCGCGCAGCAGGTACGCGCCGTCTGTGGTCTGCCGCTTGCATCCGTGGCGATGCGGGGTGGCAGTGCGATGGCCAATCTGCTCGGCGATCTGTGGCCGGACGGCGGAGATCTGCCTACAAGGCAGGTGGCATGGGGGGACGATGCCTTCCTGCATCTGTATGGCAAAGGGGAAGCCAAGCCCGGGCGCAAGATGGGGCACGTGACCGCCACGGCGATGTCCGCGCGGGCCGCCGCACAACGGGTGGACGGAGTCCGTCGGGCGTTGGGCGGATGGTCCGCGGCACCCGCATTCCTGGCGGTCCTGAACGGACCGCACCGCACATCCGCGGGGTCCGCGGTGGAGAAACAATGGTGACCGACGACTTGCCTATGGATTCGCCCCGCGAGGCCTGCGGGGTTTTCGGCATTGCCGCGGCCGATATGGACGTGGCCAAGGCAACCTTCTACGCCCTTTATGCGCTGCAGCATCGAGGACAGGAATCGGCCGGGATCGCGGTGTCGGACGGTCGACAGCTGGCCGTGCACAAGGGCATGGGGCTGGTCTCGCAAATCTTTGACGAGGAAAACCTGCAAGGGTTGACCGGCACCTTGGCGATAGGCCACAACCGGTACTCGACCAAGGGCACCTCGAGCCTTCCCAACACGCAGCCGTTCACCCTTGAAACCTTTGCCGGTCCGCTGGCCATCGGGCACAACGGCAACCTGATCAATGCCGGGGTGCTGCGCACCGCACTCCTGGAGGAAGGGGCGGGATTCAACACGGCCACGGACAGCGAGGTCATCCTCATGTCCCTGGCCCGCCGGGCGCGACTGCCGTGGATGGAGAACTTCCGGCTGCTGATGGAGGAGGCCGAAGGCGCCTACACGCTGGTGGTCCTCACGCAGGATGGAATCTTCGGCGTCCGCGATCCATGGGGATTGCGGCCCCTGGCTCTGGGGCGACGGGGCGATTCCTACATGCTGGCCTCCGAGAGCTGCGCGTTTGCCACGGTGGGAGCCTCCCTGGTTTGCGAGATAGAACCCGGCCAAGTGGTGCGGATTCGTCCCGGCGGCTATGAGATCGAACAGGTGGCGCCGCCGCGGCGCAGGGCTTTCTGCACCTTCGAGGAAATCTACTTCGCCCGTCCGGACAGCGTTTTCGCGGACCGACTGGTGCACCAGTCCCGCCAGGCACTGGGTCGGCAACTGGCCCTGGAGGCTCCGGCGGACGCGGACTGGGTGATGAGCGTGCCCGATTCCGGGACCCCGCATGCCATTGGCTACGCGCGGGAGAGCGGCATTCCCTACACGGAGGGGTTGACCAAGTCGCGCTACATCGGCCGGACCTTCATCCAGCCTAGTGACGAGCTGCGCCGTACCGGGATCGCGATGAAGTTCAATCCGCTCGGCGACAACCTGACGGGCCAACGCGTGGTGCTGGTCGACGATTCGATCGTACGCGGCAACACGGCAGGGCCGCTGGTGGCCCTGCTCCGGAACGCGGGGGCCATCGAGGTGCACCTGCGCGTCGCCTGTCCGCCCATTCTGCATCCCTGTTTCATGGGCGTGGACATGGCGAGCCGCGAGGAGTTGATCGCAGCCCGGCACGATTTGGAGGGAATCCGCAGGCAGGTGGGTGCCGACTCGCTTGCGTACATTTCCCTAGAGGGCATGCGCACGGCACTATCCGGCACCGCCGACCACGAGTACTGCGATGCCTGCTTCACCGGCGCGTATCCATTCGAGTCCGTAACGGCCGAATCGATCGAAGGCGAGATCAAGTTGGAACTGGCGTCGGTATTCGCGTAGGGTGCTGTGAACGCGGTTGCCCTGTCACGCCCATAAGGTCCCCTGTTCCGGGTGTCAGTCCGTGTTAGAGTACCCGCCGCGCACGCTGGACGACGAGGATGTTCAGGTCGCCGCTGACCGGCAGCCGATGACATGCGCCCAAGCTCCGAGATTGATGACGTGAAGGTACTGATAGTCGGTTCCGGTGCCCGCGAACACGCGCTGGCTTGGTCCCTCTCCCAGAGCCGTGATGTCTCCTCCATCCTGATCGCACCCGGCAACGGCGGTGCCCGTTACCTGCCCCTTGCGCACAGGGTGCCTATTGAGGTAACCGATGTAACAGGGATGGTGGCCTGTGCGCGACAGGAAGCTGTGGACCTGGTGGTGGTCGGGCCGGAATCCGCGTTGGAAGCGGGCCTGGTCGACGCTCTGGCCGCCGAGGGGTTTCCGGTCTTCGGCCCGAACCGGCTGGCTGCGCGCCTTGAGACCTCCAAGGTGTTTGCCAAGGACTTCATGCGGCGCCACGGCATCCCGACCGCGGCGTACCAACAGCACATTGACTTCGAACTCGCGCTCTCCTACTGCGAGCGCCTCCGCCACAACGTCGCGCTCAAGGCGGATGGGTTGGCTGCCGGCAAGGGGGTAATCCTGCCTCGCACGGAAGCAGAAACCTTCGGTGCCTTGGAACGGCTTCGGGGCTCCGGTCTCTGGCAGGTGGACCAACCGCTGGTGATCGAGGAAAGGTTGAACGGGTGGGAGACGTCCGTGTTTGCCCTGGCCGACGGCAGGGACTACCGCATCTTCGCCCATGCCCAGGACTACAAACGGGCCTACGACGGGGACGAGGGCCCCAATACCGGTGGCATGGGTGCCGTATCCCCGTCACCGCTGACCGGGGCCGAGTTGGCCGTTGTCGAGGAACAGGTGGTGGCACCCACGTTTGCAGGGCTGGCCCGCGACGGCATGTCCTACGTCGGGATTCTCTTCTTCGGCCTGATGATGACCCGCAGGGGCCCCATGCTGCTGGAGTACAACGCACGGTTCGGGGATCCCGAGACACAAGTGATTCTGCCCCGCCTGCGAGGCGGCATCGCCGAAGCCGTGCGCGCCTGCGCCGCGGGACGGCTGCAGGAGGTCGAGTTCGATTGGGATCCGCGCCCCGCGGTCGGTGTTGTCATGGCATCGGGCGGCTATCCAAAGCAGTACGGGATCGGGCATCGGATCAAGGGTTTGGATGCTGAGGGGAACGTCGACTCCTTCGTCTTCCTGGCTGGCGCCGAAGAGACACCGGATGGGGATGTGGTGACTGAAGGAGGGCGTGTACTGACCGCGGTGGGCTTGGGGCCGGATCTGGCCTCGGCGCGGGTTGCCGCTTACGGTCGCGTGAAGACACTGGGATTCGAGAGTGCCGAGTACCGGTCCGACATCGGCCTGGAGGCCGCACGGCGGTGACCGGCGCCCGGTACAGAAAAGCGGGGGTGGACATCGAGGCCGGCGAGGCTGCGGTTGGTCTGCTGCGCACCGGATCGGGGCTTGACACAAGCACCTTCGCCCAGGGCGTAGCCGTGGATGATGCCGATTCGTCGGTACGTATACTGGCGACCACCGACGGGGTGGGAACCAAGACCCTGCTGGCCGCGTCCCTGGGCAGGCTGGATGGCCTGGGCGCGGACTTGGTCAACCACTGCGTCAACGACCTCCTGGCCGCCGGCGGCCGGCCTCGCATGTTTCTCGACTACATCGGCATGCACCGGACAGATCCGGGAATGGTGGCACTGTTGGTTGATGGCATGCGGCGGGCTTGTGCGGAGAGTGGCTGCGAACTGGTGGGTGGCGAGACCGCGGAGATGCCCGATGTCTACCGTCCCGGCACTTTCGAACTCGTGGGCACGCTGATTGGGACCGTCCGCGCCGCCGAAGCCCTGCCCAGACGCGACCGGATGAAGTCCGGGAACCTCCTGGTGGGGCTGACGAGCAGCGGCCCACACACGAACGGTTACACCCTGATCCGATCGGTCATGGAGGATCGGGACCTGAACCTGCCGGTGGAACCGGGCGGTGCAAGCTGGGCGGACGCCTTGCTGGCTCCGCACCGCGCCTATGCCGCGGATGTGGCTGCGCTCCGGGCCGGGGGGGTGGTGCCGGCCGGCATCGCCCATATTACGGGCGGCGGTTTCCAGGGCAACGTCGGACGCCTGTTGCCCGACGGTTTGGGTGCCGTGGTCGACACGGCCGCCTGGCGCCCTCCGTCCGTTTTCCGTCAACTGGTCGAGTGGAGCGGAATGTTGCGCGCCGAGGCATACCGCGTGTTCAACATGGGCATCGGCCTGGTGCTGTCGCTGCCGCCGGACCAGGCCCGGTCAGCCGTGGACTTGCTGGACGATGCCTGCATTATGGGACGGGTCGAACCGGGTTCGGGAGTCCGATTGGAATGAGCGTGTGTCCAAGGTCAAACGGTTAACGATTCTGATTTCGGGAAACGGCTCCAATCTGGAGGCGCTGATCGAGGCGTGTGGCACCCATCGGCTGCAGGCGGAAGTGGGCCTTGTTATTTCCAGCAAAGCAGCGGTTTTCGGCCTGGAACGCGCCCGTCGGCATGGGATCCCCGCCAAGGTCCTGTCCTGGTCGGAACACCGGGCCTGCGGTGGGTCGCGGTCCACCTATGACCAACAACTGGCGCGCTGTGTGGCGGCTTCGCAGCCCGACCTGATTGTGCTTGCGGGATGGCTGCGGATTCTGACCCGTTTCTTTCTGGATCGGTTTCCCGGGAAGGTGGTCAACCTCCACCCTGCACTCCCCGGGGCATTTCCAGGGCTGCACGCCATTGAACGGGCCTACACGGCCTGGCGGGAGGGGACGATCCGGGAAACTGGTGCGATGGTGCACTGGGTGCCGGACGAGGGGGTGGACACCGGTCCCGTCCTCCGCGTTGTCCGGGTGCCGTTCCGCGAAGGCGAAACCCTGGAGGGCTTGACGGAACGGATGCACGCCGCCGAACACGGACTGCTGGTGCCGGCGATTGCCGCCGCGTTGGCGGGTGAGGCCGGATCACTCGGCCCATCCGCTGCCGAAGCCCGCGCGGCGCACTGACCGAGTCCACCGGGAGGCGGGAATTCAGGCCTCTTGGCTTGTATGCCGACGGGCAAATCCGCGGCAGCCCCGCTGCCGGTTGTGGCATGGCAACGGCGTGCCCACCCCAAGGTCAGCGGCCATAGCGGATGGAGTTCTGCTGGTGCTCGGCATACGTGGCGGCAAACACGTGCGCGCCGTCGACCCCGGTGGTGTGGAAGAAGCAGTAGACGCTGTTGGCCGGGCTGCGGACCGCGTCCAGCGAGCTGAGGCCGGGGTTGGAAATGGGGGAGGGGGGCAGGCCCTGGTTTTGAAACGTGTTGTACGGGGACTGCACGCGATCGTAATCGTCCAGCGTGATGGAAGGCCACCAGCCGTCGGCGGCGTTGCCGAGGGGATACTGGACTGTCGGATCCGATTCCAGGTAGGGGCCACGGACCTCGTCCCGGCAGAGTCCCGAGAGGCGGTTGAGATACACGCTGGCAATCAAGGGCCTTTCCTCGGCCACGACGGCTTCCCGTTCGACAATGCTGGCCAGGGTCACGACTTCCCGGGGTGTCAGGGCCGGTTCGGCGGTCAGGCCCCGCTCTCCCAGCCGGCGGTCGAAGTTGTCCAGGAACTTGGCCACGACCGTTTCCACGCGATCGGCGTTCACGGGGAAGCGGTAGGTGTCGGGAAACAGGTAGCCCTCGAGGGAGGCATCGGTCGGCAGATCGGCCAAGAAGTCGTAGTCGTCGAATATCTCCATGGACCTGGGGTCCCGCACGGCATCCAGGAATTCGCGGGCGGAGATGATGTAGTTGGCTTCCAGCACCTCGGCGAATTCCTCCATGCGCATGCCTTCCAGCAACGTCACCAGCTCCTCTTCGTAGCTGGGCACGTTGAGGGCCTCCGCCAGTTCGGGGATGGTCATGGTTTCCGACAGCATGTAGTTGCCGGCCTCCAGATAGCGGTCGAGGAACTGGACCCGCAGGTAGAGATTGAACAGTTCGGCATCCGTCACAAACCCTTCGTTCTCCAGACGGTAGGCGATGTACAGGGCCGGCTCGCCCAGACCGATTTCGAACGGACGCGGCCGCGGGTCGCCGCCGGGAGGAGCCAGCAGGCGATCCGCCTGCATCTCAAGACTGAGGGAAAGGGCCCAGTGTTCGATGTTGTCCGGGGTCAAGGCCGAGGCGGCCTGGTGGATGTCCAGCAGCGTTCGGCTTGGCAGGTCCGAGTCCGCCACCTGCCGATCCAGGTGGACCAGCGCCACGCCGCGGCTCCACAGAAGCAACACGCCCAGGCCCGCGAGCACCGCGGCCCTGAGCATCCATCGCCAGGTTTGAGTGGCGGGATGGAGGGAATCATTCCATCGCGATGCCTTGCGGGCGCGCTCCGCGTATTGACGGTTGCGGGCGCGCATGTGCCGGCGTTGCCGGGTGGTGCCGAACATCGGTTCCGGGTCCAGGCTAGGGATCGATGCGTCCCCACCCGCGCGGGTCGGACCGCTCCCGTGCCCGCATGTAGGCCTCGAGGATTAGGGCCGCCGCCACCGCGTCCTCCGGGCCGCGGCGGCCGGCCTCCCGCTGGGCGATTCTGGCTGCCGCGGGGGGCCAGCGCTCATCCCCGAAGACCACCGGGCGGGCCGGCGCGAGCCAGTGCCGCTGCGCCTGCATCCAGCGTCGCGCCCATTCCCTGACGTAGGCGGTCCGGTCGGTTTCGCCGTCACCGTGGTCGGAGACGGGCAGGCCGCAGATCACCGAAGCAACTTCGTGCCGATCCAGCAGACGGCACAGGTGGGCGAAGTCCGCCTTCCGGCTGGTCCGGGTCATCACCTCCAGTGGCGTGGCCCCGAGCCACAGCGAATCGTTCAAGGCGATGCCGATTTTGGTCAGGCCCACATCCACGGCCATCAGGCGCGGCTTCAGTTCCGGCACCATCAACTGTCCGTGGCCGAGGAGGCCGGCCAACTGGTCTCCACCCGGATGCGGTGCGGCAGGGATGGCAGGAATGCGCGTTCGGGTGGGGAAATGCGAATTTGCCAGGGTTCCTCAATGTCCAGTTCTGCCATTTTGCGGTCGAGGTCCGTGAGCGGTGTGCCGGCCAGCGTGGTGCGCAGGACCTGCCGGTCGGGAGCCTGGAGGTATCGGGCCCGGGTCCTGACCGTGAAGGCAAGCTCGGTGCCCGCGTTGACGGTCCCGGATTCGAGGTGGAAGTCCAAGCTGTCCGGATCAATCAGGGCCCGCGGCGGAGTTTCGGCCTCCAGCCTGGCCAGGACAAAGTCCACGAGGTCGCTGGTCTGGACGGCCAACCCGCTGACCAGCACCATCATTGTCAGGGTCAGTTCGTCGGCCACTTCCCCGTTGAACAGTTCGGTGTTGGTCCACTGAATTGAGACCGATACGGTTTCGCTGGGCAGCCAGGCGTTGGGCGGAACCTCGGGCGCCAAAATGGTCAGGGCCTTGCCGCGGACATCGGCCAGCAGCACATCGCGCAGGTAGTCCTGGTCGCGCTGGGACACGGCAAACCGCTCCTCGGACGTGCCGCCTTGCAGATCGCTGGGATTGGCAATGCGCACGCGCTGGGCCCAGCTGCCGGTGATGGTGTTGATGCTGTTGGCCGGGACGTTGCCTTCCTCGCCGGCCTTGACGGCCTCGATTTCGACCAGCGTCTGCAGTCCGGTTCCGCCCGCCAGGATGGCATCGTTGAGGGTCACGAAGGGAATGGCGTCGCCGGTGCCGGTTTGCACCTGGGTTCCCGCCGGGATGGTGAACCCCTCCGTGCCCAGATTGGTGATGGCGAGGTAGCCCTGCGCCTTGTCCACGGGTTTCCAGGTGACCGCCGTGGTCTCCGTCGTACCCACCACCTCGTGCGAGACGGAGATCCAGGTGGCCGGAACCAGACCGGTGTCGTTGTCCACGGCCTGGGCGTACAGGCTGGCGGACATGGGAACGTCCAGTTCCAGTACATGGGAGGACGGAGCCACCGTCAATGTCGCGCTTGGCTGCACATGTGTCAGAAACAGCCAGAGCGACGATCCCGCAATGGCGCAGAACACCGCGATTCCGAACAGGTTGCGGACCCAGCCCCCGGAAGTTGGCAAGACGGCCGGGACGCGGCCCCCACCGGCACGGCGCTTGCCGGGGGAACCCCGGGGGATGGTTGCCCCGTTGCGGACGGGGCTCGCTGCGCGCGCCGTGGCGAGCCAGCGCTCGGCCTCGGCAACCGATTGGAACCTCTTTCCGCGGACCCGGTGCGCGGTTGCCCCGGGCAGGTGACCCGTCGCGACGTAGGCCAGGGGCAGACCGCGGACACGGGCTCGATGGGTCAGCGCCAGGCACCATTCCGCCAGGTCCGCACCCGGGGGCACGGAGTGAATCTCCACCAGAAGCCCGGTTCCCGCGGCTTCTGAAACAGTCTGGAGCAAATCGGCCAGGCGGCTGGTTTCGCGGACAACAACGGTGGTGTGCACAGGCTGGAACGGTGACTGGGTTTCGTGTCTTGGCGGCGCGGATTGGGACAGGACCGGGGTCGGGTCAGGCAGCGGTGCGCTCGCGCACCGCCTCGGCAATCATGTCCAGTGCCTGCGGCAGGCCGGCCGGGTCCCGGCCGCCGGCCTGCGCCATGTTCTGGCGGCCTCCTCCGCCTCCGGCAATGGCCGCAGCCGCCTGCTTGACCATCGCCCCGGCGTGCAGGCCTCGCTGCGACAGGCCGCGGGACACTGCGACAACCAGCAACGGGCGCCCGTCGGTGGCCGAACCCAAGGCGATGACGCTGTCTCCGAGCCGGTTCTGAAGGTGGTCGCACATCTCGCGCAAGGAGTCCCCGTCCCGGTTCGGAACCTGGCCGAACACGCACGGCACTTCACCGAGCACGATTGAGGTTTGGGCCAGCTGGTCGATGTCGTCGAGCGCGCTTTGCCGGCGGGTCTGTTCCAGTTCGCGCCGCAATTCCTGCACGCGCCGGGAGAGGGCTTCGGCGGCTTCCACGATTTGGTGGGGTTGGGTCTTGAGTGCGTCGGCCACCTGGTGGGTTCGTTCCAGGACCGACCGGACCCAGGCATTGGCCGCCTCGCCGGTTACGGCTTCGACGCGACGCTGCCCGGCTGCGCTGCTGCCCTCGCCGATGATGTAGAACGGCCCCACGGCGGCGGTGCGGTCCAGATGCATGCCGCCGCAGAGTTCCTGGCTCTCCAAGCCGTCCGCCGCGATGCGCACCACGCGCACTGTGTCTTCGTATTTCTCGCCGAACAGCGCCATGGCCCCGCCGGCCACTGCTTCGGCATGGGACTCCCAGCTGAGTTGGATTGGTGCATCGGCCAAAACCACGGATCGCACCATCTGTTCGACCTGATCCACTTCCTCGGGGCTCATGCCCCGCTGCAGCGTAAAGTCGAACCGAAGGCGATCCGGCGCCACCAGGGATCCCGCCTGGTGGACCGATTCGCCCAGGACCGCCCGCAGGGCGGCGTGCAAAAGGTGGGTGGCGGTGTGGTTGCGTTCGATGCGCCGGCGGCGCGCCTGATCGACTTCGCACACGGCGGCATCCCCGACCGCCGGGCTGCCCCGACGCACCGTGCCCCGGTGGACCAGCAGTCCCGACACGGGACGCTGGATGTCGTCCACCGTGATTTCCCAGGACGTGTGGTCGGGCGACCGAATGCGGCCGGTGTCGGAGACCTGGCCGCCGGATTCCACGTAGAAGGGAGTGGCCGCGGTAACGACTTCAACGCGTTCGCCTTCGTTCACCGAGGCTGCCGGCTCATCGTCCCGCAGCAGCGCCAGGACCGTTGTGGCCGGATCGGGTGCCGGCTCGTAGATGAGGTGGACCACGCCTTCCGGCGGCAGGCTGCCGGCCTCGGACAGCCGGGTCTTGAGGTCCCGGTAGCCCGCGTGGGCCCCGCTATCCATGAACTTGGCCCGGGCGCGGCTTCGTTCGCGGGCATCCGCCGCCAGCTTGCGGTATTCCTCTTCGTCAACGGTCAGTCCCTGTTCGCGGGCGATGTCCCGGGTCAGGTCCAGGGGGAAGCCGAAGGTGTCCCAGAGCAGGAAGGACTGGGCGCCGGAGATTTCAGTGCGGCCGGTGTTCCGAGCGTTCGCCACGATGCCCTCAAGATGGCCAAGACCGTTTTCCAGCGTGCGCAGGAACCGTTCCTCCTCGGCGGTCACGGTATCGCAGATAAAGGCCTGCCGATCCCGAATCTCCGTGAAGTGGTCCCCCATCTCCTCCACCACGCTCTCCACCATGTGGGCCAGGAAGGGCTCCCGAAAGCCCAGCATGCGGCCGAACCGGGCGGCCCGGCGCAGGATCAGGCGCGTGATGTAGTTGCGTCCCTCGTTGCCTGGAAGAACACCGTCGGAGATGAGGAAGGTGACGGCCCGGCTGTGGTCGGCCAGCACCCGGAATGGCACATATGAGTCTTGGCGCTGTTGGTCCGAGGCTCCCGCCAGTTGTTGGATGCGATCCATCAGGAAGCGGAAGACATCGGTGTCGTAGGTGTTCTCGACTCCCTGCAGGATGCTCGCGATGCGCTCCAGTCCGCATCCGGTGTCGACGCCGGAGTTGGCCAGGGGCACGCGTTCCGTTGGCGACTTCTGGTCGTATTGCATGAAGACGAGGTTCCAGAACTCCAGGTACTCGTCGTCGCGGTTGACGCCGTCGGGGTGCTGTTGATCCAGGTCCCCCCAGTAGTAGTGCAGCTCCGAGCAGGGGCCACAGGGGCCCGTGTCGCCCATCGACCACCAGTTTTCACTGCGGCCGAAGCGGCGGATGCGTTCCGGCTTGGCCCCCACGGCCCGCCATAGTTCTTCCGCCTCGTCGTCGTCCTCATAGATGCTGAACCACAGCCGTTCGACCGGCAGCTGCCATACCTCCGTTACCAGTTCCCAGGCAAACTTGACGGCATCCTCCTTGAAGTAGTCGCCGAAGGAGAAGTTGCCCAGCATTTCGAAGAACGTGTGGTGCCTGGGGCTGACTCCCACTTCGTCCAGGTCATTGTGCTTGCCGCTGACGCGCAGGCACTTCTGCGACGTGACGGCGCGGCTGTAGGGTCGGGTCTCCACGCCGAGCAGTGCGTCCTTGAACTGGACCATCCCGGCGTTGACAAACATCAACGTGTCGTCGTTGGCCGGCACGAGATTGCTACTGGTTACCGGCCGATGTCCGCGCTCCGCGAAGAAATCCAGGTACTGTTTGCGGATTTGGCTGACGCCGAAAGTGTCGGGCGGGACCACGGACTGATTCACGGCTGGCATTCCCAGAAGGCATTTGAAGGATTCAGCAAGGGGCGAACGGTAGGCGGCCCCTGTCGCCCAAGCGGCGCATTATATGATGGTTGTCCAGTCCCGGCATTGAAGATGGCCGGATTCATCCGTCCAGTCCGCCTCCGGGATTGTGATCTTCGCCTCCGTTTCGGGTCCGGAATTCCGCCCATGGCCATACAGCCCCTGTCGGCCGCCACCGTGGCGCGCATTGCTGCCGGCGAGGTCATCGAACGCCCGGTCGACGCGGTGCGGGAACTGGTCGAAAACTCGCTGGATGCCCATGCCCGCCACGTGGACGTGGCTCTCAAGGGCGGAGGCCTGGACCTCATTCGCGTGGTGGACGACGGGGACGGCATTCCCGCCGACGAGCTGCAGCTGGCCTTCCAGCGCCACGCCACCAGCAAGCTGGCGGATGCGGAAGGGCTGGATCGCATTCAAACCCTGGGATTCAGGGGTGAGGCCCTGTTCAGCATCGGGGCCGTCAGCCACGTGACCGTGGTGTCCCGCCATCAACGAGATGCCACCGGCAGTCGCCTCCGGTTTGCCTGCGGCAAGGTTGAGGACCAGGCACCGGCGGGCGCCGTGCAGGGAACGACCCTGCAGGTTGAGCAGTTGTTTGTCAACGCACCGGTGCGACAGCGGTTCCTGAAGTCCGCGACGGCCGAGGCCGGGCGCGTGTCCCGGATGATGCAGCGGTATGCGCTGGCCTGGCCGGGGGTTGCATTTGCCTACAGCCACAACGACCGGGTGCTGATGCGGACCCACGGCCGCGGCGATGTGCGGGAGGTTCTGCTGGAGGTGCATGGCCGAGAGTTGGCACGTCAGGCCTTGTCCCTGGCGGGGCTGCGCCACGACATCAAGGTGGCGGGCTTTGTTTCGCCGCCGACGCTGCACTATCCCAACCGGGGCCACATCGATGTGTTTGTCAACGGCCGCTGGATTCAGGACCGGTCGGTGACGCAGGCGGTTGTGCAGGGATGTCACGGACGCCTGCCCGGCGGGCGGTTTCCCTTTGGCCTCATCTTCATTGAAATGGATCCGGTCCTGCTGGATGTCAATGTTCATCCCCGCAAGGCGGAAGTGCGGTGCCTGCGGGACAGGGCCTTGTTTGCGGCCGTGTTGCATGCCGTGGAGGACAGCCTGGCTGCGTACCAGCAGGTGCCGGAGGCCGCTCCGTTGGCGGTCATGCCGGTCCAGGAGGACGCTGAAGGGCAGTGGCGGGGTTCCGCATCCAAAGCCGAGGGTCTGGCCCTGGATTTGCCCCGGGTCGATCTTGACCTCCGGTCGCATGGTCGCCTGCCCGTTACCAACAAGGGCGATGCGCAGCCCAATCGCATGGAACCGGTCGTCGGGGACCTGCCTCCTCTCCATGTAATTGGACAGGTTGGACAGATGTACATCGTGGCGGAGACTTCGGCAGGCATGGTGCTGGTGGACCAGCATGCCGCCCACGAGCGGGTGTTGTACGAGGCTTGGCTTGACCAGGAACGGGTGGACGAGCACCTGCGCTCCCGACAGGCCCTCCTGGTTCCGGAAACACTGGAGATTGGGACCGAAATCGCCGGTCTGCTTGACGCCCACCTGGAGCTGCTGTCGGCTTTGGGGTTCGACATCGCCGCCTTCGGCGGCTCGACCTACGTGGTGCGAGCCATGCCCGCGCTGCTCGCGGACCGTGCGCCGCGGGCCGTGTTGCGGGAGGTGCTGGACTGTCTGGCGGACAATCGGGACTTGGTGCACGAGGAACTGGAGCAACGGCTGGTCCGCGTGATCTGCAAGCGGAGTGCCATCAAGGCCGGTCAGCCGCTTGGCTTCGACGAAATGGAGTCTCTGCTTACGCAGTTGGGCAACTGCAAAAATCCCCTGACCTGTCCACACGGCCGGCCCACCATCGTCCAGTTCTCCAGCAAGGCTTTGGCCAAGGCCTTCGGACGCGGTTAGGGGGTGTCGTCGGCAGACGCCGCCCATGCTGCCGGACGAAGACTGTAGATCGCTCGGGAGGTGGAGGGGGCCGGACCGTGTGTTTCAGGTTGCATCGGATGGCATGCGACTGTGGATGTGGTCACGGCCACGTTGCCCTCCGGACGTTTCGGCAACCAACGACACCGCATGCTCCCTGGGGCAACGGGCCTGCGGGCCGTGCGGTGAACGCGCCCCGCGGATTGTTGGAACACAGCCGGTCGGCTGTGTATGGTCGGTTCGGATATCGAGATCGGATTCCACCCCTTGGAGGTGCAGCACGATGAGCACGGTGCCGAGCGTCGTCTTCGACCTGGATAGCACGTTGTTGGACAACAGCAGTTATCAGGCCACGCTGGTGGAGATTTGCCGCCAGGTCAGCGAATTGAATCCAGGCTTGGAGCCGGGGCAATTGCAACAGATCAACTCCGACATCTGGACCTCCAACAAAGACCGGTACATGACGGAACTCTGGGAAGGCGCCAAGGACACGTTCAGTCTTGGAGAGGAAGTCTGGGAACTCACCCTTGCCCAGTGCGGGGTCCAGTCCCGAAGCATCGCCAGGGAGGCGGCCCGCATTCATGATGCAACCGAGGCCAGGCACTTCAGGCTTTACGCGGATGCCCGGTCCGCCGTCCGGACACTTCAACAGGCTGGGATCCGGATGGTGCTGGTTACCAACGGACCTTCACAGCTGCAACGGCGCAAGATTGAAATCCTCGGGATTGTCCCTTGGTTCGAGGCGATCCTGGTTTCGGCCGAAGTGGGACACTCCAAGCCCGAGCCCGAGATTTACATGCTGGCCCTGGAATGCCTGAACGCCGATCCCAAGGAGGCCTGGTTCGTCGGAGACAACCTGTATACCGACATCGCCGGTGCCAACAACGTAGGCATGCCCTCGGTCTGGGTCAACCGAACCGGCGAACCGTGGCCGCCGGACGCGCCGGCACCGACCCATGAAGTTCGGACCCTGGCGCCCCTGCCCGGCCTGATGGGGTTGGAACCGCCTGGCTGACGGTGGTCCGGAGGACGGTTTCCGTCTCGTCGACCTTGGTCCGATCCGCCATGGACAGGGAGCCCTTCGGGGGCTCCAAAGAACCAAGCAGGCCCCGCCCTGGCTTCACCACAGCCCTTGACCGCAATTAGCTTGCCGGCGCCGCTGATAGACCAATGGCTTCTTCAAGCTCGGCCAATCGCCCTTGAGGCACCGAACCCTGAAACACCTCGATTAAATGTTCCGGAGTCGTAATCCGAAACAGGTTTTGGTCCATGTAGTGGCGCAGTTTGTCGGTGAACGCCTCATGGCCGGTGTAAGCCCAAATCTCGCCCAACAGAACCGCGGGACGCCGATAGTGGGCGGCGTGGTAGTGGCGGAAATCATGATAGGGATAGGCCTGCCACCATGCCGAGTCGCCAGGAAATCGGCGTCCGAAGTCCTCGTTGAGACGTTGCCAATAGCCAAGGTGCTGCGAGCCGTTGAAATTCTGGTTGACAGTTTCCATCATGTAGACATAGGACAGATCCGCCAATCCTTCATCCAAACCGGGATGATTGACGGGGTCATTGTGGACCATGAGGTAAATCCATTGATGAGCCACTTCATGCACCACCAGAAAGGCTGTGTTCCAGGGTTGGGACCTGTACCGCATGACACCCATCTGAATCAGATTGGAATATTCCATGGCTGTTTCCGCCAGCGGAGACGCGACGATGGTCAAATGGGCATAGGGATACGGAATCCAGGCCTTGGAAAAGAAGCCCAGTGCCTCCGCCGCCTGATCCAATGCCCGCAGGGCCACAGGCTCGTCCTCCGCATGGTAATAGGATTGAATCCGAATCCCGTCCACGTCCTTGCTTGAGACCCGGTACAGGGGACTGGCCTGCAAGACGAACCCCCGGACCGGGCCCGTCACCCACCGCTGGCGCTTTCGGCCCTGGGCCACCGCCTCTTCGTGCACGGGTGCACCGCTGCCCACCAGAACATATTCCGAAGGTGCCACGGCCTCCACGGTCATGAGCACGGTCTCGTGGAACCGTATGTCCGTGTGTGGCGGAATCTCCTGTATCCACCAGCCCATGGCATCGGTGCCCGGCGCCCCCGGTGCATGCACGGCCAACTCGGGGTAGAAGTGGGGCAGATTGATCATGTCCTGATTGGCCCCGTTGCGGACGTAGGCACCCTCGTCCGGCAGGTGTTCGTAGCCCAGGAACCAGGTGAATTCAACCCGAACCCAGTTGCCTGGTTGCAGGGGTGATGCCAACGGGATGGTTGCCACTGTGGCTGAAGGGGAAAGGACGGGTTGAACGGAGAGACCGTCCACCGTCACGCGCTCCAATTGCATGTCGGTGTCCAGCCGCGCATGGTTGGCCGGCAGCCGGAACACGATCGCGGGCCAGACCATTGCACTGTTGTTGCGCAGTGCGATGACGGCAGTGCCCTTGAGCATCCTCCGTGCCGGGAAGATTTCCACGGACATGTCATATCGGGTCAGGTGGGACAAGTCCGACAGAATGGATTGGAATTCAGGTCGCAGGCTCTCGGCATAGGTGGAGAGGGGCGGGAAACCCACCGGCTCCTGTTCCTCGACGGCAACGACTTGCGCGGGCAGGTCGTCGACCGGCACCGGCACCGGGGTGGGGCGTTTGGTGGCAACGACAACAAGGGTGGGGGTCGGGGTCGGCAAAGATGCAACTCTCGTCGAAATCGGGGACACTTGAGCCACTGCGGGGGCCGCCACGCCGGATTCACGCCACGGTGCCGTCTCCAGCACTCCACAAGCCAATACCGTGACAATGGCCACGATGCTGCGTACCACCCACTTGGGAATCCTGTGGCCGGAGGAGCGCACACTTCTCAACATATGCACAACAGGAACCGTGAGAGGGGTGCTCTGGTCCCCCATTCAGGATGTGGGGTAACGGGCGGGACGGTTGCCGCCGACATCCCCTGCCGGCAGCGGGGTGCTGCAACGCGCGGGCACGGAGTTCGGTCGCGTGCAGCGGCAGCGGCCAGGGCAACTCGCATACTCGATACCACGGCGCGGGGGAGGCAAGTGCCTTGAATACGGCATCGTCGCCAGGACCGGCCTGTTCCGGGATGATTCGCTTCAGGGCAGTGCTTGGATTGCCCGGCCCGCCGCTGCGCCGACCGCGCCGTCGGCATCCCGGTCCGTCCGGTGTGGGGCCCGGCTCCTGTTGCCGCTGTTCCGTTCGGACTACCCAATGGACCACTGACCGCGACCAGTGCCGCCGCACTCGGATCCTGGTCCCGCAGGACGGCCAGCGCGGGGCAGGCGGCCAAACGGGCGATGCTGTCGGCAAGTGGGGGTGCGGACATGGAGGGACCCGCGTCCGGGATGGAGCAGAACGGCGGCGGACAACGCGGGAACGCCCATGTTGTAGCACATTTCGGCCCATAGACGGCGGCCGGTGAGGTCGTTTGTTCGGCCGGATCCGGCCGTCGTCGAGCCGTCAGGCGGCCAAGGGCGGCTGGCAACACAGGTGGCGGTAGTTGCGACAAACCTTAAACAGTGCCGATTTGCCGGCTGGGTTATGTGTTAACATTGGCAAGCTGTATCGTAGTCGGTGGAAGTTGCGTCTTGCAGGCGTAGTACTAGTACGATGCGCGCCCGAACCCCGGCCGCGTTTGCAAATCCCTTTCGACAATATCCTGGGAGAGATCGGGTGAAGTTCCAGACTGCTCCGGCGGCAAATCGCGAGATCAGGGTCACGGTGGAACCGGATCCCAAGACGGTCAACAATGCCTTGGCCGCGGTCGGGAATCGCCTGGGCCGGACCATCAACATTCCCGGCTTCCGCAAAGGCAAGGTGCCCTATCGCGTGGTCGAGCGGTTTCTGGGGCGCGAGGCGCTCCTGGAAGAGGCCGAACCCGCCCTGGTGGAACAGGCCATAGGGGCCTACTTGAGGTCGGCCGGCATTGAGGCAGTCGAAGCGGCGAGCCTGGTGGAGCGGTCAACCGATCCGGTGCAGTGGACTTTCCTGATAACCCTTGAGCCCTATGTGTCGTTGATCGACACCTATCGCGACTTCCGGATCGAGCCGCGGGAACTTGAGCCGACCGACGAGGAGCGTGAAGAGTTCCGTCAGCAGACAATGCATCAATCCGGCGAACGGCGGACGGTGGACCGGCCGTCCGAATGGGGCGACACCCTGACCTTGACGGTGCACAGCGTGTTCCTGGACGAAGCCGGCGAGCCCACGGACGAGGTGATGCTGGAAGACGACGACTGGATTGTGGATCTTGACGAGGAGGAACCCTTGTCGCCGCCGGGTCTGGACGAAGAGCTTCTGGGCGTGGCGACCGGCCAGGAACGGGCCTTTGTCCTGTCCTGGCCCGAAGACAGTTCCAGTGTCCACGCCGGACGGTCCGTGAAATTCGAGATTTCCGTCAAGGACGTGGAAGGGTGGGTTGCGGCCGAGTGGGATGCCGCCCTGCTGGCCCGAAGGCTGGGAGAGGAGGAGCCCCAGCGTACGCTGGCGGAGTACGAGGATGAACTGTGGGGCGAATTCGCCCGTCGAAAGTCGGACCAGGTGTTGAACGAAGAGCTCAATGCGGCCCTGGAAGGCCTTGAAAGTCATACCGTCCTGGAATACGGCCGGGTATCCGTGGAGCGGGCGGTGCAGCAGTTCGTGGAGCGCCAGGCGGCCGGCTTGCGGACCATGGGCATCAGGGATCTCCAGAGCTACCTCCGTATTTTGGGCATGTCGGAGGAGGAATACCTTGAATCCTCAAGGCCGGCGGCCGAACAGGACCTGAGACAGAATCTGCTGCTCTGGGAGTTCATCGAGCGGGAAACAATCGAGCTTCCCGCCGGAACCGAGGAGCGGCTCAGGGCCGCCGCGGAAGCGGAAGCTCCCGGTTTGTTGAACCAGTACGCGAGCGACGACAGCCCCGATCCGGAAGTTGTTGTGGAACGCCTGGTCGAGTTGCGCTTGGCGGACGAATTGCGGAACGTCGGCAGGGACGGTCTGCTGAAGATGGTCACCGACGGCGCCCACTCCCTGCCGTTCCCCGAAGACGTCGGCGAGGCCGAGGCCGATGTGGAACAGGACGAGGAAGTTGCAGCGGTAGCCCAAGGTTGAGAGTATCGATGCCGGTCTGTGCCGCGCCGGGATCGGTTTGACAAAACTGGGAGGGGCCTGATCCTCCCGGTTCTCCGTGCCTTGCCGGACTGCGGTCGGCAGGCGCCGCTGGTGGATTGTGACTGCATGGCCATCGGCAACGCGGCGCGTGCGATGTCCATGCGTGCGGCCTGCATTGACGGAACGCATACAGTCGAGACGGCCTCCGTGTTCTATCCTCATTAGACCGGGTCGGATGAACCGGTCCGGCCCCAGCCAACAGCGAAGGAATCGCCTGTATGTTTGATCCCGCGGGGTTGCACAATCCGCAGAATGTCGTGCCAATGGTCATCGAAACCACGGGACGCGGCGAACGGGCCTACGACATCTACAGCCTGCTGCTCAAGGAGCGCATCATCTTTCTGGGTACGCCCGTTACCGATCAGGTCGCCAACCTCATTGTGGCCCAGCTGCTGTTCCTGGACCGGGAGGACTCCAGCCAGGAAATCAGGATGTTCATCAACAGCCCCGGCGGCAGTGTCTATGCCGGACTGGCCATCTATGACACCATGCAGATGATCAAGGCGGAAGTCAGCACGTTCGCTATCGGCGTGACGGCCAGCATGGGCACCGTGCTGCTGAGTGCCGGGGAAAAGGGCAAGCGCTTCGCGCTGCCCCATGCCTGCGTGCATCTCCATCCGGCCAGCAGCGGCATGCAGGGCTACACGGAGGACGTGCGCCGGGCTTTCCGCGAACAGGAGCGCCTGCAGACCCAGTTGTTCATCCTGGTGGGCCAGAGCACGGGCCGGAACTGGCGCGAAGTCGAGGGCGACTTCGAGCGGGATCGCTACATGGATGCCCTGGAAGCCAAGGAATACGGCCTGGTCGACCAGGTGCTGGGGGATACGGACCACATCGTGTCCGTGCGCGACGGCACCATCCACGTGCCGAGCCAGGACCGGTCCGAGAGCGAGTAGACGGCTTGGTGGGGAGCGTTGCAACGGCCTGGACAGGAGGGTGATATTTCGGACTTGGACAAGGACACGGTCCCCTGCAGTTTTTGCGGACAGGTACCCGCGGATGCATCCGAACTGACGGAAAGCCTGAAGTCCGGCGTGTGCATTTGCCGCGAGTGCGCGTTGGCCATCGTGCAGGCCGATCATGTGAACCAGGCCCAGAAAGGGCTTCCGGTCAAGGACCTGCCCGCACCGCCGGAACCTGTCTGGCCGTCTTCCGGGCAGGGGCTTCAGCCGGTGCGGAGCCCGGTTGCCCTTCCCGGAGGTGGCTGGGAACCGGTCGCTACCGCTGAAGCTGCGGGGAAACCGGAGACGCCCGGTGCCAAGGCGGAGGGGAAGCTCTCGCTTCCATCCCCCAGGGACATCGTGGCCTACCTGGACCTGCATGTGGTGGGACAGCGCGAGGCCAAGAAGGCGTTGGCGATAGCCGTTCACGATCACTACATGCGGTTGAACAAGCTGGCCGACACAGGCGAACCCGAAAACGGGGAGTCCAACCCGGTACTGGCCAAGAAGAACGTGCTGTTGCTGGGTCCCAGCGGCTGCGGCAAAACCCTGTTGGTCAAGACCATTGCCCACCTGCTCAAGGTGCCCTTTGCGTCGGTCGACGCCACCAGCCTGACCCCTGCCGGCTACTTTGGCGAGGATGTGGAGAGCATGCTGTCCAGCCTGCTGCACGCGGCGGACATGGATGTGGGCCGGGCGGCGCGCGGAATCATCTTTATCGATGAAATTGACAAGGCCCGCACCAAGCCGATGCGTTGGGACGTGGGTGGCGACGGGGTGCAGCAGGCCCTCCTCAAGATTTTGGAAGGCGCCACGCTGCGGGTATCGCCCGACGGTGCGAAGATCACGGGCAAGACCAAGCCTGTCGAGGTGGACACGACCAACATCCTGTTCATCTGCGGAGGCGTCTTCGACGAACTTACGGATGTCATTGCCAAGCGACTGGGCAGTCGGCACCGGCAAATCGGATTCGCCACCGCGAATGGATCGGGTGAGGCCCGAAACCGCTCCGGGCGGGTGCTTCCGGTTGATGAGGCCGAAGCCAGGCACGAAGCCGAACTGCAGCGGACGGAGGACCAAAACCGGGCCGATGGGGAGTTGAGGCAGCAGGTAATCGCCGAGGATTTTGTCAAGTACGGCTTCATGACGGAATTCATGGGCCGGTTGCCTGTCCACGTTGCGCTGGAGGCCCTGGATCGGCATGCGCTGCGGGCCATTTTGACCGAGCCCCGCAACAGCATTGTGCGCCAGGCGCAGTGGCGTTTTGCCCAGTGGGGAGTCGACCTCAAGCTGACCGAGGGGGCATTGGACGCGCTGGCCGAAAAGGCGTTTGTGTCCGCCGCCGGAGCCCGTAGCCTGGATGCGGTGCTTGAGACCCTGCTGCGCGACCTGAATTTCGAACTGCCCGATCGGGAGGATGTGGCACAGGTCGTGGTCAACCGAAGTTGCGTGACGCGCGGCCACCGTCCGCATCTGGTGCCCAAGGACTGAACCACCGGAACGCACAGCGCGCCGGACCGCAAAAAGCGAGGGGACGGATAACATCCGTCCCCTCGTGCTTGGCACGGTTTCTGCCGAACCAAGCTGCCGCAAGTCGTGGCTATTCGTCGAACACGTCGGCCGGCATGCTCGAGGCGTCCTCCCTGCGCCAGGTCCGGATGAAGTCCTCGTCCGACAGTTGGTCCTGGTGCCAGTAGCCGATGTACTGCATGTCGATCACCACCATCACGGCACGCTGATCTTCGACCCCGGACACCACGATGATGGAGTCCGGCGGGTTCTCCAGGCGGGCCACGTGCGTGGACAGCACGACGCCGGCCCCAATCTCCTGCCGCTTCCACGCATCGCTGTTGGGTTCCTCCTCGGAGGCGTACCAGACGACGAGCGAACGCTGACCGGCGCGCTCAACGATGTTGAAGAACTTCACGGCCATGTTCTCGTTGGTGAACGACTCGGTGGCCTTCGATCGGTATTCGTCGAAGGTCAGCCTGTTCTCCAGAGCCTGCTCGTAGGCGTCCCGGCGGTCGAAGCAACTTTGCAACTGCTCCTTGATTTGGACAACCTCATCCGGTTCGTCGGCCTTGTTGATGAGCCACTCCACATGCGGTTCGCTGTCCTCGCAGCGGTCGCTGTACTGGTACAGCTGGGTCAACGAGTACTGGGCCAGGTACATGTCGCTGTCGCGCTCCACGGCCTTGAGCAGGAAGTCCTCGGCGGCTTCCAGGTTTCCATACAGCAGATTGACATAACCAAGAATGCCGAAGGTCGTTGATGTGGTGGCGCCCATGTCGTAGGCGGCTTGGGCGGACCGCAGGGCCGCCTCCACGTCGCCGTTGTAGATTTGGGCATAGGCGATCGACTCGAGGGCGTCCGTGCTCAGGGGACGGAAGACGGACCAGCGCTGGGCGTTTTCGATGGCGGCCTCCAAGTCGCCCAGGATGAAGTTGATTTCGTAGAGGCCCTGATAGTAGAGCGGATCCTCAAAGGCAATGTTCCGGACCCCCTCCAGCGCGCTGTTGGCCTGGGACGCCTGGTCGTTGCGGGCATGGGCGATCGCCAGCAGGCGCGCGTCCCCCACCGACCAGGGCATCTTGTCGACCGCCCGTTGCAGGTGTTCGATGGCTTGTTCATAGTCGTCCGAGCAGAGGAAGCCCACCCCCATCATGCGCGTGGCCGAGATGCTGTAGGGGCGGGTGTCGAGCCACTTCTGCGCCAGAGCCCGGCTTTCCTGGCACTTTTCGGCGTCGTTGAGAAGCCGCATGCGCACCAGGGACACGTCCAGCCGGTCCTTCCACGCGACTTCCTCCGCCTGGGCCTGGTGCTTGGCCGCCTGTTCCGCATCCTCCTGGAGCAGGGCCACCGAAGCCAGACAGGAGTAACCGTCCGGATAGCGCGTGGTGGGGCTGTTCAGGGCCGCCAGCTGCTGGCAGGAATCCATGGCGGTCGCCCAGTCGTTGCGTTCGATGGCCAGGTCCACCGTTAGACCCAGCACGTAGGCATGGCCCGGCATCGAATCCATGACCTCGGCGGCTAGTTCGGCGGCCAGCTCCGGGTCGCCCCGCAGGTCGAAATCAAGGCGGCTCTGCACGATGGTCCACAGGAGGAAGTTCGGGTCGAGTTCCACCGCCTTGTTGACGGCTTCCTCGGCCGCCGCCCAGTCGTGCATGTTTTCCAGGACGGCACCCAGCACGATCCAGCCGATGGGGCTGTCGGGATTTAGTTCCACGGCGCGTTCCGCATGGTGCAGGGCCTGCTCTGTTTCATACATGGACAGCAGGATGTCCGCGTAGGCGGCGCGGGCCAGGAAGTGGTCGGGCGCCACCTCCACGGCCCTGGCCCCGGATTCCTTGGCATCGTCGAAGCGGTGCGCCATCTGCTGCGACCAGACGAGGTGGGCCAGCACCTTGGGATCATCGCCCGCCAGCTCGCGGGCCCGTTCGGCCAACTCCAGCGACTGGTTCCACATCTGGGGCTGGTAGCTGAAGAGATCGGAGAGGCCGGTCAGGGCCGGCACATGGTCCGGATCGGCCAGCAACGCCTCCCTGAAGGCGGCTTCGGCCCGTTCAAAGTCGCTGGTCTGGAACAGATCGGTGCCTTCCCGCGTCTTGGCGGCAGCCCGCTCCGGATCGGCACCTCCGGACGGACGCTCCGCCAGCAGCCCGGTCAGGAAGGACGGTTGGCCCGCAAACATCACCGGTTCCGCGGCGGTTTCGGCGGGCACGTCAACTGCCGCACCCGACTCCGCGGCTGGAGTGTCCGGTTCGGACACCGCCTCCCGTGGAGGTATGACGATGGTCGTACAACCTGCCAGCAACAGGGCCAGGCACAGCAGGGCCAGGACGGCGAATCGGTGTGGAAGTCGGCTCAGGGACATGGTGCGGTACCGTGCAATCGCGGATGGAGAATTTAAAACCAAGGTTGGCGGATCGGTTCGGCAGGCCCGGCGTTGCGAAAGGAGGGGGCCTGGGATCCCGTATGGCGGGAACACCCAATCCAAGAATGGGATTATAAGATGCAGCTTCCCGGCCGGTCCGCCCGCGCGGCCCGGCCTCCCATAAATTAAGCATTAAGCCTCTGCCGCATGAAGCAAGTGCACAACCCCGTCCGGGAACCCGGAACCGACCCCGCCCGGCCACTGGTGCAGGTGGACAGCCTGGACGTGACGTTCAGTGCGCGCACGGGCCTGTTGCGTTTCGAACAGGCCAGGGCCCTGCGGGGAGTTTCGCTGGAGGTGTTCCGCGGCGAGACGGTGGCGGTGGTCGGGGAATCGGGCAGTGGCAAGACGACGCTGGGACGCGCTTCCATCGGCCAGCTCAAGCCCAGCGGCGGCCGTGTGCTCTTCGACGGCACGGATCTGGCCACGCTCGGCGGCCAGCGACGCAAGGCGTTTCGGCGGCGAGCCCAGGCCATCTACCAGGACCCGTTCGCCAGCATCGATCCCTACATGACGCTGGCCGAGACGCTGGCCGAGCCGTTGGAAATCCACGGGGTCGGCAACCGGACCGAACGCAGGGAGCGCATTGAGCAGGCCCTGGCCGAAGTTCGTCTGACCCCGGTGACGGAAATGGCGAATGCCTGGCCCCACATGATTTCGGGAGGCCAGCGGCAGCGGCTGGGCATTGCCCGCGCCCTGATGCTGCAGCCCGAATACCTGTTCGCCGACGAACCGGTGTCCATGGTGGACGCCTCGAGCCGAGCCGAGATCCTTCATCTCCTGGGCGAGCTGCAGGCCCGGCACGGCGTCTCCATCTTGTATGTCACGCACGACATCGCCACGGCCCGGCACAGTGCCCGGCGCATTGTCGTGATGTACCTGGGGGAGATTGTGGAGGAGGGCCCGGCCGCGGATGTGGTCGCTTCACCCCGGCACCCCTACACCAAGGCGCTGATTGCCTCGGTGCCCGAGCCCAATCCAGCCAACCGGCATGCCCACAGGCCGGTGCTGCCGGGCGAACCCCCGAGCCCGATGCATGTGCCCGCGGGCTGTGCGTTCCATCCGCGGTGCCCCGAGGCGATTCCGGGGGTGTGCGACCGCCAGCCGGTGGCCCTGGAGACAACCGGTCCGCAACGTCGGGTTGCGTGCCACCTGTACGCCGATGGTGCCGCGGAGTCCCCGCCCAAACGGGATCCGCGGCCGGACATTCCTGCCTGACGCACCAGCCCTCCACGGTTCCGGAGACGCGGGCAGACACGGTCCGCGATTGTTAGTTTTCCGGTTGGGACCGGCACTCCATACCTATAATGCCCCTCTGATTGGGATCGGATCGGCCAGGACCACAGATTTCCGGAGGCCGCGTCCGCCGGGCGCGGAGGGTTGCGCATGCGAGTGCACCCCCACTGAACTGGGGATTGACCCGACTGCGCCGCTGACGATTGCCGGCAATCCGGCACAGTGCAGGAGTAGACGAATGCAAAGGAAGATGCGCGCGGCCGCAGGGCTGCTGCTGGCGACAATGGTATTGATGATGTCGGCGTTGCCGGTGCAGGCCCAGGGCCCGGCTCCCGAACTGCCCGAACGGGGCAAGGTGTCCAAGAATCCGGAGGAAATCCAGAATCTGGCGGCGCCGATCGCCGATGTGATTTCCGGGCCGGCTTGGCTCATGGCCGCAGGCGTGGACCCGCGGGCGTGGATTGATCGGCCGGGCTGGAATACGCTCACGCGGCAACAGGTGAGCGGTGTGGTCAACGCCCTCAACAGCGTGGATTCGCTGCAGGGGGCTGGGTTGGGGGTCCTGGTTCCCTACCGGGATCCGGCGCCGGCCTTCAGCCGCGACCTCCTGGTCACGCGCGACTTTTCCAACTCCCCCCTGCAGACGGAGCCGGACATCGCGGTCAACCCGCTTGATCCCGACCATATCGTGCTGGGCACCATCGACTACAACTTCCCCAACAACACGGCCTATGTGTCCATCGACGGCGGTGTCAACTGGGACGGGCCCCGCCAGGTCAAGTACCTGCGCAAGGACCGGGTGTCCGGCGGTGATCCGGTCGTCCAGTTCGACAGCGAAGGCAATGTCTACATGGGCTCGATCTCCATTGGGATCAAGGAGTACACGGTCGGCAACGCGGTCGGTTTCGCCCTGGTGTCGAGCATTTCCCTGTCCCGGTCGGAGGACGGCGGCTATACCTGGGAGGAACCGGTTTCCACCGCCCGCAGCGAGGTGACGTCCGACGTCACGGAGGACCTGACCGGCCGCATGCGCGGCACGATCACGCTTGGTTTCCTGGACAAGCCCTGGATGACGACGGGGCCCCATCCCACCATCGAGGACCAGGAAGTCATCTACGTCACCTACGTCGAGTTCAACACGTCCTACGACATCCTCTACATCGGGGAAATCCCGACCCTCGGCTCACCCCGGGTCGACACCACCCCCAGACTGGTCTATTCAATGGATCGGGGCGCGACCTGGTCGGATCCCGTGGCGGCGGGGCCCACGGTGCGCCGCACCTACGGCGAAGTGAGCGAGACCGAAGGGCAGGCCAACACGATTGGCACCAAGCGGGTCGTGCAGGGGCCGGTGCCCGTGGTTGATTCCGAAGGCAACGTCTTTGTGGCCTGGATCGACAGCACGGATGACGAAAGCCAGAAGGGCCTGGCCGAGTTCTATCTCGCCAAGTCCACCGACGGCGGTGAGAGTTTCGGCGATCCCAAGCGCATCGCCAGCTTCCTGGAGCCCGGCTTCCGGCCGCGCAACGCCTACTTCCGGTACTGGGCTTCGGCGTTCCCCAAGTTGGCGGTGGGGCCCGAGGATGAACTGTACGTGGTGTTCACCGCCATTCCCCCGGACAGCGAAACCGACGAAGGGGACATCTTCTTCATTCGCTCCCTGGACGGCGGCAAGCGCTGGTCGCAGCCCAAGCAGCTGAACCACGACACCGGTACGGCACTGCAGTTCTTCCCGGCGGTGGACGTGGGACCGGACGGGGTGATCCATGTGATGTGGGGCGACATGCGGGACGATCCCGTGGAAACCCGGTACCACATCTACTACACCCGCTCCTCCGACCAGGGGGATACTTGGGGCTTTGAACTGCCCGAGTTGAACCTGAGCGTGGGGGATACGCGGGTTACGGACTTCCCCTCCAATCCCAACAAGGGGTTCCCCAACGGCCTGTTCCTGGGCGACTACTTCTCGATCGCCGCCATCGAGGACGAAGCCTACATCGCGTGGGCCGACACGCGCTTGGGCGAGTACGGCGGCTACAACCAGAAGATCGGCTTTACGCGCCAGCGTTCCATTCCCAACCCGGAGATTTTCATCAGTCCCAACGCCGGTCCGGCCGGCGAGCAGATCACGGTGCAGGGCCATGGCTTCCAGCCGCTGATCAACTACTTTCTGCTGGTGGGCGGCACCGAAGTGGCGTCCGGCCGCACGGACGACCTGGGCCGCATTACGGCCAATGTGTTTGTGCCCGTTTCGGGTGAGGGAGCCCACGCCGTGACGCTGGTGGACGGATCGGGCAACTTCGCCTCCACGTCCTTCTACATGGAGTTCGGCTTCGACAACATCAAGTCGATCGCCGATCAGCTGGCGGAGCTGTTGGCCCAGTTGGGCGATAACTGACGCATACACGCCGGGGCCGGAGGAATGCTTTGCGTCCCTCCGGCCCCGCACCCATCCCCTCCCACCGTTTCAACCCAAGGACATGCCTGCCATGCGCCTGATGCACCGCCGACCGACTGAATCCCGCATCGGCCTCGTGTTCCTGCTGACCGTCTGCCTGCTGCTGTGGGCCGTGCCCTCGCTGGCCGCCGATGCCGGTCAGGCCGCCGGGGACGACGACTCTGTGGACGAAGGCTATACCGCGCCGCACGACCTGACCGGTCCGGCCGTGGAGACCCTGCGCTTTCGGGCCTTCGACGTGGATCGCGCCCCGCTGGATCTGCAGGCCGGCGAGATGGATCTCTACTACTACAACCTGAAGATCAGTGCGGCCCGGGAGCTTGAGGAGGAACAGATCCAGCTGTTCGAGGCACCGGCCACCACAATTTCGCTGATTCTCAATCCGGCTCCGGCGGCCGAGGGCGCCCTGAACCCGTTCTCGATCCCGGATGTGCGGCGGGCCGTGCAGCGCCTGGTCGACCGGGAGTTCGTCGCCCGCGAGATCTACCAGGGCCAGGCCGTGCCGATGCTGACGAACATCAGCCCCACGGACTTCGACTACCTGACCATTTTCCGCCAAGTCAACGAGGCCGGGCTGGACCATGATCCGGAATCGGCGCGTGCGGAGATCGCCGCGGCCATGACGGGGGCGGGGGCGGAGCTCAAGGACGATATTTGGCATTTCGCGGACAGGCCGATTGTCCTGAAGTTCATCATTCGCGTGGAGGATGAGCGTCGGGACGTGGGCAACCTGATTCAGACGGCGCTGACCGGCGCCGGCTTCCAGATTTCCCCGTCCTACCAGCCGTTCGCACCGGCCATCCAAACCGTCTACACCTCCAATCCGACGGACTTCCGATGGCACCTGTATACGGAGGGCTGGGGGCGGGGCGCGCCCCAGCGCTACGACTACAGCGGCATCAACGCCTACTACGCTCCCTGGCAGGGCAACATGCCGGGTTGGCGCGAAGTGGGCTATTGGCAGTACGAGCACGAGGAACTGGACACCTTGGGCCGCCGGCTGTTCCAGGGCGACTTTGCGGACCGGGAGGCCCGCGATGAGCTCTACAAGCAGATGACCGAGCTGGGGCTCGAGGAGAGCGTTCGCGTCTGGATCGCCACGATCCTGAACAGCTATCCCGTCCAGGCCGATGTCACCGGCATCACGCAGGACATCGCGGCCGGCCCGCGCGGCCTGTGGTCGCTGCGCACCGCCTACAAGGAAGGCAGCGATGAATTGACGGTGGGCCACTTGTGGGTTTGGACCGAGCGCTCCACCTGGAATCCGGTCGGCGGCATTGGCGATGTCTACACGTCGGACATCTGGCGGCAACTGCAGGATCCGGCCATGTGGAACCACCCGTTCTCCGGCAAGCCGCAGGCGTTCCGGCTGGACTTCGAGATCGAAACCGCGGGTCCGGACGACACCCTGGAGGTTCCGGCCGATGCCATGCACTGGGACGCCGGCCGGCAGGCCTGGGTCACCGTGCCGGAGGACACCACCGCGGTCAGCCGCATCGAGTACGACTACAGCCGCTACTTCCAGTCGACGTTCCATCACGGCCGGCCCATCTCGATGGCCGACGTGGTATACAGCCTGCATCAGGGCATCGACATCTCCCTCAACCCGCAGAAGGCGCTGATCGAGACCGTCATCGCAACCACCGCCAGGCCCTATCTGGAAACCATCAAGGGCTATCGGGTGCTGGACGAGAACCGTATCGAGACCTATGTGGACTTCTGGCACTTCGAGGAGGACTACATCGCAGGCTACGGGATACCCTCCAGCGTGGGCACGCCCTGGGAACTGCTGGCCGCCATGGACACGCTGGTGTTCGAGCAGCGCCGCGGCGCCTACACCGACACGGCCGCGGCCCGGTTCAAGGTGCCCTGGATCAGCCTGGTCCTGGACCGCGACGCCCGGTTGGTACGGCGCGTGCTGCTGGACATGAAGCGCAAGCAGACGATGCCGGAGTCGGTGTTCGAGTTGCCGGGCAGGGACGAGCCGCTGGTGGATGCCGAGTCGGCACTGGCCGGCTACGACGCGTTGCTGGACTGGTTCGGCGAGAAGGGGCACCTGGTCATCGGCAACGGGCCCTTCAGCCTGGAGCGGTACGACCCCGGAGCACAGTACGCCGAATTGAAGGCCTACCGGGCGGAGGACTATCCGTTCACACCCGCGGACCTTTACGTCGGCCTGCCCGAGTTCGTGCGCATCACGGACATTGAGGCGGACGATTTGGTCTTCGGCGACGACTACACGGTGTCCCTGGAACTTGAGGGGCCGGGCCAGCTGGCCGTCGAGTATGTGCTCAAGGATGCCTCCAGCGGCCAGGTCCTGCTCAGCGGACAGGCCGAGGAACAGGCCGACGGCTCGTTTGCCATTGCGCTGACCGCGGACGAAACGGATGCGCTGGACGCCGATCTGTTCAAGCTGATCCTGGCGGCCTGGAGCGACGACTTGGCCAGGGTGACCGAACGCACACTTGAGATCGAGGCGGACGTGGGCTTCGGTTGATACTCCAAGCCGATGGTTTGGTCGATATCGGAGAAGAACTACTGCAGGCCGGTAGCGTCGGGCGCGACGAGTGGTTGCGTTCCGCTGTCGGCCTTGCAGTTGCAGCAGGATCTGGGCCGTATGCTCATCAGGCTGCGGATTCGCGACTTCAAGCAGTTTGGGAGGCCGATTTCGATTACGGCAAGACTGCCGTTTTCATTGGATCCAAAATTTGGGCAAGACGGCTGTCATCACGGTAGTCGTGGTGGAGGCTGCCAGCCAGCCGGTAAGGTAGAACCATGTTCCTGTCGGACTCAAGGCTGCCGGATCCCGGGCCGGCAACTTTAGGCAGGCTGCCATGCGCAACCTGATCCCCCTGGCGGTGCGCGCCCTGACCATGGTCGGGGTCTTTTTCGTCGTTCTGTTGCTGCTCGTCCTGACCCTGGGCCTGACTGGCTTTTCGGACCGCATCCTTTCGTCGGTTGTGGGCGAGCAAATTCGGGTCGAACGGACCACCCTGGCCGAGACCATCCGGGATCCGGATGAACTGGAACGGGTCCTGGCCGCCCGCAAGGCGGAACTGGAGTCGTTCTACGGACTCGACATCCCGTGGCAGCGCCGGCTGCCGGGAACCGTGTTCAGGGTCATGCGGCTGGACCTTGGGGAGGCCCGTTCCCTCCGTTCCTTTGCGGGATCCAGCCGGATCGCCGACATCGTGCTGGAACGGTTGCCGAACACCATCCTGCTGATGACCACCTCGACGGTGATTGTGGCCCTGACCGGCCTGGCCGGGGGCCTGTACGTGGCAACCCGGCCCGGCAGTTGGATTGATCGTCTGGTATCCGGCCTGGCGGCCGTTACCTACGCGATTCCCACCTGGTGGATTGGCATTCTCCTCATCCTCGTGGTGTCGGTGCATTGGCGCCTGCTGCCGTCCGGAGGCATGTACAGCACGCCGCCCCCGGAAGGGGGCTGGCTCAGGTTTGCCGATTTGGCCCGGCACGCCGTGTTGCCGGTGTTGTCCATGGTGCTGGTCAGCGTGGGGCCCTACATGTATGGGGTGCGGACAATCACGCTCAACATCGCCCAGGAGGACTTCGTGGGCATGGCCCGGGCCCGGGGGCTGTCCGAGACCCGCGTGCGCAACGCCCACATCCTGCGCGTGGCCGCCCCGCCCATTGTCACGGGCCTGATCTTCGGCCTGGCCGGTTCGCTGTCCGGATCGATTCTGATTGAGACCGTCTTCAACTGGCAGGGCATGGGCCGGCTGTACTACGACGCGTTGGCCGGCACCCCCGACGAGGGGGTGATCGTGGCGCTCACCTTCATGTTCACCCTGATGTACGTGGCCATCCGCCTCCTGTTGGAGACGCTGTACATCTTCCTGGACCCGCGGGTCAGCTACGCAGACTGATGCGCATTCGGCAGATACGGGACGCCTTGCTCAAGACACCGGTGGGTCTGCTGGGCCTGCTGTCCCTGTCCGCGCAGGTTGTGCTCTCGGTATGGGTGGTCGCCTCCTATCCCGACGACTTCGGCAACCGGGTCTGGAGCAATCCGATTCACTGGGTGGACAACCCGAAGGCCGCGCCGCCGGCGTGGATCCGGCGGGTGGACAGTCAACCGCGGGCGGATCACTGGCAGGCCGTCCGCGGGGAACCGGAGACGGTTGAGGAGAAGGGACGCAACCTGATTGCCAGCTGGAACATTCCCTACACTATGGAACCGGAGGCCGTGCCGGCCTTCCTGGCCCTGACCGTGCGGGACGTACGGTTCGAGGAAAGGGCGCCGCTGCTGGCTCTCACCCTGATCCGGCCCGATGAAACCCGTGTCAGTGTGCTGCGCCATGCGGTCCGCGGACCGCGCGAGGGGGAGGAGGGACCGTACGCGCGCCACTTCGACGATCCCCTGCGCATCCAGCTCAGCGCCGACGAAAGCACCCTCAGTTCGTTGCAGGAGTTCCTGGCCGAGGAGTACGGCCTGCAAATGGACGCGGAGGAGATCCGCCCGCGCGTCATGGACATCCTCTTTGGCGTGCCGGACGCAGCGGGCGACGGGTTCGCCCCGATGTCGGGCGAGTACACATTCCTCTTTCAGACGGCCACGCGGGCGGAGGGCGACGGCATCGGGTCCGTGGAGTTGGTGGCCGGCGGGGACGCCTTTGGCCGCATGGGCACGGACAGCATCGGCCGCGACCTGGCCCAGGGGTTGCTGTACGGTTTGCCTACCGCCCTGGTGATTGGCGTCGTGGTGGCACTCCTGTCCACCTCCATCGGCACCGTCCTGGGCATGACGTCCGGCTATCTGGGAGGGACGGTCGACACGGTGATTCAACGGCTCTCGGACATCGTGGCCAACATTCCCGTCCTGCCCCTGCTGATTTTTCTCCTGTTCATCATCGGCCCCAACCTGACCGTTATCATCGGTATTCTGATTGCCTTCAGCTGGCCTGGCCTGGCCATCCAGGTGCGGGTCATGGTGCTGCACATGCGCTCAAGCCAGTTGATCGAGGCCGTGCAAAGCCTGGGGTCTTCGCGCTGGCGGGTCATGTACCGCCACATCCTGCCGCAAATCATGCCGTACTTCCTGGCCCAGATCATCTTCACCGCACCGTCGGCCATCCTGGCCGAGGCGGGCCTTAGTTTCCTGGGTCTGGGGGATCCGTCGATTCCCACCTGGGGCCAGATTCTGGAGGCGGGCTTCCGCACCGGAGGGGTCTACGTCGGCTATTGGTGGTGGATCGTGCCCCCCGGCCTCCTGATTGTGATGGTGGCCTCGACGTTCATGCTGTTGTCGCTGGCCATCGAGCCGGTGGTCAACCCTCGCCTGCGCCAAACCCGACGGGCCGATTGACGATGGCCTCCGTTCTGCAGGTTCGCGACCTGTATCTCCACTACGCCGATCCGGCCGGCGCGGTCAAGGCCGTGGACGGGGTGTCGTTTGAACTGGGCGAACCGGGCACGGCCCTGGGGTTCGTCGGCGAGTCCGGGTGCGGCAAGTCCAGTGCGGCCAACGCCATGCTGCGCATCCTGCCCGGCAACACGTCCCGGCACGAAGGGGAGGTGTGGCTGGACGGAGTCTGCGTGTCGGCCCTGGATGCCGAGGAGTTTCGGCGCACCGTGCGCTGGCGACGGATGGCCCTGGTGCCCCAGGGAGCCCAGAACAGCCTCAATCCCGTCATGCGCGTGGGCAAGTGGCTGACGGAACCGGTGCGCCAGTCGCGATCCGCCAACATCGCACCGGATGCCCTCGAGCGCCAGGCCCGCGGCCTGCTGGAACGCGTGGGCCTCCCGTCCGGCGCCTGGAACCTCTACCCGCACGAGTTGTCGGGCGGCATGAAACAGCGTGTAATGATTGCGGGGTCCTTGATCTTCTCGCCGCGCCTGTTGATCATGGACGAACCGACATCCGCCCTTGATGTCAGTGTGCAGGCGCAGATCATGAACCTGCTCAAGGACCTGAAGGCAGAGGGGCTCTCCATCCTGTTTATCACCCACGACATTGCGCTGGCGAGCGACATCTGTGACCGCCTGGCGGTCGTCTATGCCGGCCGGATTGCCGAAATTGGCAGTTCGGAACAGATCCTGGGGCAGCCGGCCCATCCGTACACGCGCCGGTTGCTGGGCAGCATTCCGCGCCTGCACGACGAAGCCCTGCCCGAGTTCATCCCGGGCGCGCCGCCCGACCTGCGCCGGCTGCCAAGCGGCTGCCGCTTCCATCCCCGGTGCGATGTGCCGTTGACGGTGTGTCCCGAGCAGGTGCCCGTACGCCTGAAGGCGGAGGCGGGCCAGGATGTGTGGTGCTGGCTGCATGATGGGACCGTGAACCAAGTGCCCTTGGAGATTCAAGATGAGTGACAGGCAACCGGTCGTCGTTTCGTGCATTGAACTGCACCACATCCGGCTTCCCTACGTGCATCCGTTCGAGACCAGTTTTCGGCGCGAGACGCACCGTGAATCCATCCTGGTCGCGGTCCGCGGTGGAGATCTGATTGGATGGGGGGAGTGTGTGGCCGGCTCCGGGCCGTGGTACTCGGCGGAGACCATGGGCACGGCCCTGCATGTGATGGCCGGCTACCTGGTGCCGCGGTTGCTGGAGGCCGGTGCGGTGGCCGCTCACGATTGCGAACGGCTGTTTGCCCCCGTGCGGGGCCATCCCATGGCCAAGGCGGCCCTGGAGAATGCGGTCTGGGATCTTGAGGCGCAGCAGGCCGGGCATTCGCTGCAGGCGGCCCTGGGCGGCCGGGGGGATCGGGTGGCGGTCGGCGTGTCCCAGGGCATCGAGCCGTCCATTTCCGAACTGCTGGACCGCGTCGCGGCCTGGATTGACGAAGGGTATGCGAGGGTCAAGCTCAAGATCAAGCCGGGCTGGGATGTCGAGCCGGTGGCGGCGGTGCGCGACCGTTGGCCGGACCTGGCTCTGCAGGTGGACGCCAACTCCGCCTATGTTCCGGAAGATACCGCGTCCCTGAAGGAACTCGACCACTTCGGCCTGCTGCTGATCGAACAGCCCTTCCACCACGACGACATCGTGGACCACGCTGCCCTGCAGGCCGAGATGCGGACGCCCATCTGCCTCGACGAAAGTATTCACTCGCCGCTGCATGCCGGGTGGGCCCTGAAAATCCGGGCCTGCCGCAACATGAACATCAAGGTGGGCCGGGTTGGCGGCCTGAGTGCAGCCCTGCGCATCCACGACATGTGCCGGGAGGCCGGTGTGCCGGTTTGGTGCGGGGGCATGCTGGAGACGAACGTGGGCCGGGCCGCAAACCTGGCCCTGGCCTCGCTGCCCAACTTTACGCTGCCCGGCGACATCTCCGCCTCCCGCCGCTACTATCATGAGGACGTGGCGCTGCCGGACTTCGAACTCAACGCGGACTCGACCGTGTCGGTTCCCCAGGCGCCGGGCCTGGGGGTGGCTGTGGACAGGGCGCGGTTGGCGGCGGCCACACTGCATGCGGAAACCTTTCGCACACGGAACTGACGGTGTCGGCCGGCCTCGTGGCTGCACCGCGCGGGCCGGCACGCTCTTTTGCGCGGAGGGCGGGACAACCCTACAATAGGACTACCGATCCCGTTTCGTCATAGCACCACTCGTCGTTGCCGGCAGTGATTTCGTTCGGCCAGCCCCTTGGACCGGGTCGGTGTTCGCATTCCAGACATGCACCCAGGAGAACCTGAATGAAAACACCCTTCAGGGCAGGGCTGTTGGCAGCCTTGCTGATTGCGCTATTGGCAGTGGCGGCATGTGGTGCCCCTGCCGGACCTGCGGCCGAAGCCCCGGCCGAGGATGCGGCCCCGGCGGCCGCAGAGGAAACGATGGCGGGCAATCCCTTGGAGTCGCCGGTGCTGTGGGACCGTGTGGCGTCGGGCGAACTGCCCCCGCTGGAAGATCGCCTCCCCAACGAACCGTTTGTTGTGGGCCCCGGCGTCCTCCTGCCTGAGGATCACGTTGACTGGCAGCCCGGCAACTTTGGCGGCACCCTGCGCACCCTGCACTTCCGCCCGGACTGGAATCCGGACACCTTCGTCGGCATGAACGAGCCGCTGCTCTCCGCGCCCGGTCTGGGTGTCCAGGGCATCCGAGGCAACATCCTGAAGGACTACGAGGTCTCCAACAACAATCAGACCTTCGTCTTCCACATGCGTGAGGGCCTCAAGTGGTCCGATGGCTCCCTAGTCACTGCCGAGGATGCCAGGTTCGTGGCCGAGGACATCTACGGCAACGATTTCCTGACCCCCACCTTCCCCAAGCGCTTCCGGACGCGGAACGATCCCACCGGTACGCCGATGACGTTCCAGATGATCGACGACTACACCTTCCAGGTGGACTTCGACGCCTCCTATGGCGGGTTCCTGCGCAACCTGACGATCGAGACCTGGAACGGTTGGACGGAACTGGTGCGCCCTTCGGCCTACCTCAAGCAGTTCCACGTGGACTATCTTGACAACGGCATCGAGGACCTGCGCGACCATCTCAACGAGATGAATCTGACCGACGAGTGGAACCAGGTCTTCGCCGCCAACGACTGTCTCAGCTGGCACGTGAACCAGGAGAAGTGCATGGTTGGCCGATCCCCGGTCATCACTCCCTGGCAGCGCGTGGAAGCGGCCGAACCGGGTCTTCTGGTCTTCGAGCGCAACCCGTACTATCACAAGGTCGACACCGAGGGCAAGCAGTTGCCCTACATCGACAAGATGGTCTCCAAGCTGGTCGAGGATGTGGAGATGGTCAACACCGGCATTCTGACCGGCGAGGCCGACTTCATGCGTGAAAGCACCGGCTTGGTCAAGATTCCGCTCTATGTGGAGAATGGACCGGCGGGCGGCTACCGCCATCAGCTGTTGGACATGCATGTGGATTCCAGTTCCGTCTGGATCAACCAGACGTACAACGCCGAGGCCGATCCGCTGGCCGCGGAGTTCCGGGAAATCGTCTCCAACGTCGAGTTCCGGCAGGCCGTCAGCCTGGCCGTGAACCGCGACGAGATGATCGAGACCCTGTACTACGGTTATGCCACCAAGCCGCTTGACACGGTTGGCGCCGACCTTTCCACCCAGGACTTGGACCGCGCCAATGCCCTGCTCGATTCCATCGGTCTTGATCAGCGGGACGAAGACGGCTACCGCCTGTATCCTTCGGGCGAGCCGTTCGAGTTGCTGATTGAACACGGTGCCCACGCACCCGACCTGGAACCGGCCTCCGAACTGGTCGCCGAATACCTGGGCGACATCGGTATCCGGGCACTGGTCAAGAAGCTCGATTCAGCCCTTTGGGCCCAGCGGCGCAACAACAACGAACTGCAGGCCACGGTTTTCTGGGCCCATGACCAGGGTTGGGACAACAACTGGACCAGCGACACCATCCAGCGTGCCGGCTATGCCTGGTGGCAGTACATGAACGCCGCCGAGGATGCCCGCGATCCCGCCTGGGAACCGCCGCAGTGGGTCAAGGACGCCTACGCCCTTGACATCGAACGCTGGGGTTCCGTGTCCGGCGGCGACGAGTACAACGCCTTCAAGGAGGAGGGCAACGCTTGGCACCAGGCCAACCTGCCCGAGATCACCATCGTGGAGAACGTGAAATATCCGCTGATTGTCTCCGTCAACATGGCCAACGTGGCGACCGACGGCTTTGCCATCGCCCAGAACTTCGCCATGGAACAGCTCTACTACCTCAACCCCGAAGAGAACCAGTAATCTGAACTCCCAGGATTGTTGACAGGCCTGGCGGTGTCCCCCCAAGGGATGTCGCCAGGCCGACTTAACCATTCAGACCGGAACCCGCCCCGATGGTTGCCTACATCGTGCGCCGCAGCGTGATGCTGATACCGATCCTGGTGCTGATCTCGATCGTGTCGTTCACGATCATCGAGTTGCCCCCGGGCGACTGGGTCACCTACCAGATCGAGAACCTGCGCGCCTCCGGCATCCAGCTCAACGAGGAGGAAGCGGAGCGGCTGATCAAGATGTACGGTTTCGACGAGCCGGTCTGGAAGCGTTACATCAAGTGGATGCGGGGCATCCTGTTCAAGTTCAACTTCGGCTGGTCGTTCCAGTGGGGCAAGACGGTCAACGAACTGCTCGGCGAACGCCTGCCCCTGACGCTGCTGATTTCCATCCTGGCCCTGATCGTGTCCTGGGTCGTTGCCATTCCGATTGGGATCTACTCCGCCACCCACCAGTACTCGGTGCTGGACTACATCTTCACCTTCTTTGGCTTCCTGGGATTGGCCACTCCGGCGTTTTTGCTGGCCATGGTGTTGGCCTGGAACATCTTCAAGTACACCGAATTTTCGCCGCTGGGCCTGTTCTCCATCGAGTACATGGACGAACCCATGTCGGCGGAGAAGTTTGTCGACATGCTCAAGCACCTGGTGCTGCCGCTGATCATCATCGGCCTGAACGGCACCGGGGCCCTGATCCGCGTGATGCGCGGCAACCTGCTGGACGAACTCAAGAAGCAATATGTCATTACCGCCCGCGCCAAGGGCGTTAACGAGATGCGGCTTCTGTTCAAGTATCCGGTGCGCATGTCCATGAACCCTGTCATCAGCACGATTGGCTGGGTTCTGCCGGGCATCTTCTCCGGCGAGGTGCTGGTCTCCCTGATCCTGGGCCTGCAGACCACCGGACCGCTCCTGCTGCGGGCTGTGTTGGCCCAGGACATGTTCCTGGCCGGCAGCATCGTCATGATCCTGTCGGTGCTGACCGTGTTGGGCACGTTGTTGTCGGACATCTTGTTGGCGGTGCTGGATCCGCGTATTCGCTACGGCGGCGCTTCGGCCCGTTGACACCATCGGAAACCGTCATGACCGCTTCCACGGAAATCTTTGAGGACGTCCTGGTAGCCGACGTGGCCGAACAGGACGATCGGTTTTACTACGCCAGTCAGTGGTCGCTGATTTGGTGGCGTTTCCGCCGGCACCGCGTGGCCATGATTTCCATGGCCCTGCTGCTGGTGCTGTACCTGTTGGCCATCCTGCCGGGGTTTTTCAGTCCCTATCTGCCCTCGACACGCTTCGAGAGCTACCAGGAGGCACCCCCGGTGCGGCTGTACTGGTTCGACCAGAATCCGGAAGGCGGCGGCTTTGTCGGGCCGCACTACTACGGATTCGAGAAGACCCTGAACAAGGAGACCTTCAAGTACGAGTTTGCGCCCATTCTGGACAACCCAATCAATTTGCGGTTGTTTGCGCCGGGACCGGAATACACGATTGTCGGGGACTGGACCGCCACAGTGCATTTCTTGGGCACCGATGTCGAGGAGGCGCCCCCCTTCATGCTGTTCGGTGCCGATCGCCTGGGCCGGGACCTGCTGACGCGCACCCTCTACGGTGCCCGCATTTCCCTTTCGATTGGCCTGATTGGCGTGGCCCTGAGCCTGATTCTGGGCATTGTCCTGGGCGGCATATCGGGGTATTTCGGCGGCCTGACCGACGAAGTGATCCAGCGGCTCATCGACTTTCTGATTTCCATCCCCAGCCTGCCGCTGTGGATGGCCCTGTCGGCGGCCCTGCCCCGCGACTGGCCGGTGCTCAAGACCTACTTCGCCATCACGATCATCCTGTCCATCCTGGGCTGGACCGGGCTGGCGCGGGTGGTGCGCGGCAAGCTGCTCGCCCTGCGCGAGGAGGACTACGCCATGGCGGCCAAGGCGGCCGGGACGGGAGAGGCGCGCATCATCTTCAAGCACCTGCTGCCGGGATTCACCAGCCACCTGATCGTCACGATTACATTGATGGTGCCGGGCATGATCCTGGCCGAGACGGCCCTGAGCTTCCTGGGCCTGGGCATCCAGCCGCCGGCCGTCAGCTGGGGCACGCTGCTGCAGGATGCCCAGGACATCGTGGCGATTGCCCAGCATCCCCACCAGCTGATTCCGGCTGCCTGGGTGATGGCGGCCGTGCTGCTCTTCAACTTTGTCGGTGACGGCCTGCGCGATGCGGCCGACCCGTATTCGGATCACTAGGGGTGGCCAGCGTGTCTGACACCGGACGCGGCGATCTGCTGCTTGAAGTTCGCAACCTGCAGGTCCACTTCTACCTGTTCGAGGGCGTGGTCCAGGCGGTCAACGATGTCAGTTTCGACGTGCATCGGGGCCGGACCCTGGGCATCATCGGCGAGAGCGGTTCGGGCAAGTCCGTCTCGGCCCAGTCGGTAATGGGGATTGTGCCCAGCCCGCCGGCCAAGCAGTTGGCCGGCGAGATCGTGCTTCACCGTGCCACGCCCGATGGCGGCACCGAGACGCTGGATCTGGGCCGGATGGATCCCCGCGGCCCGGAGTACCGGGACGTGCGCGGCGGCGAAATCGGCATGATCTTCCAGGAGCCGATGACCTCCTTCAGTCCCCTGCACTCGATCGGGGATCAGATTGGGGAGGCGATTCTGCTGCACATTCCGGATTCAACGCCGCAGACTGCCCGCGAGCGGACCGAGGACCTGCTGCGGCGGGTTGGCATTCCAAGGCCGGACCGGGCAGTGGATGCCTTTCCCCATCAACTGTCCGGTGGCATGCGTCAGCGCGCCATGATTGCCATGGCGCTGTCCTGCGACCCGGCCCTGTTGATTGCGGACGAGCCCACGACCGCGCTGGACGTGACGATTGAGGCCCAAATCCTGGAGTTGATTCAGGAACTCCAGCAGGACCTCAACATGGCCATCATCTACATCAGCCACGACTTGGCGGTTGTGGGCGGCGTGGCCGATGAAGTGATGGTGATGTACCTCGGGCTGGTCATGGAACACGCGGACGCGGAGACGATCTTCGACGATCCGCTCCACCCCTACACCCGGGCCCTGTGGCAGTCCATTCCCAAAATCGACGGGCCGCTGGAAGAGCTGGTGCCGATTTCGGGCAACATACCCAATCCCTTTGCGGTGCACAGGGGTTGTCCCTTCTATGCCCGGTGCACAGAGCGCATTCAGGGGGTCTGCGACGAGTCGCCGCCGCCCGTGCTGGAGCCACGTCCGGGCCACACGGTTCGCTGTTTCCTGTACGTGGACGATGTAGGTTCGGATGCCAACGGCGCCATGGGTGACTGACGATGTCGGACGCGATGCAGACCACATCCGGGTCCAACGGGGTGCCCGCGGGCGAGCTGTTGGAAGTGGAGGGCCTGAGCAAGTACTTCCCCATCACCAAGGGTTTCCTGCGCCGGGTGGTCGGCTTTACCAAGGCGGTCCACGATGTGTCCTTCAACCTGGCCAACGGCGAGACCCTGGGCGTGGTGGGCGAGAGCGGCTGCGGCAAGACCACGCTCGGCCGCACCATCCTGCGCCTGTATGAAATGACGGCCGGGTCCGTCCGGATCAACTTGGACGAAGGCCGGTTGGATGTCGGCAATCTGACTCCGGAGGAGCGCAAGCTGTTCCGGCGCCGGGCGCAGATGATCTTCCAGGACCCCTTCGCCTCGCTCAACCCCCGCATGAACATCCTGGAGACCGTGGGCGAACCCCTGTTGGTCAACGGCGTGGCCAAGGGTACCGAACTCGAGCAGCGAGTTGCCAGGATTATTGAACTGGTGGGCCTGCGGGTGGAGCACCTGCGGCGCTATCCCCACAGTTTCAGCGGCGGACAGCGGCAGCGGATCGGCATCGCCCGGGCCCTGGTGGTAAACCCGCGTCTGGTGGTTGCGGACGAACCGGTGTCCGCGCTGGATGTGTCAATTCAGGCCCAGATCCTGAACTTGTTGCAGGAGTTGCAGGGGGAGTTTCATCTGACCTACATGTTCGTGTCGCACGACATGAGCGTGATTCGCTACATCTGCGACCGCATTGCGGTCATGTATGCCGGCAGGCTGGTGGAACTGGGGCCCAAGGATGAATTGCTGGACAGGCCGCGCCATCCGTACACGGCCCTCCTGCTGGCGGCGGTGCCGCGCACGGCCAAGGGCAGCCGGGGCAAGCGTCTCGTGACTGCCGGCGAGCCGCCGGATCCCTCCAACCTGCCGACCGGCTGCGTCTTTCAGGAACGCTGCGCGCACGTGCAGGACATCTGTCGGGAGGAGGATCCGCCGCGGGTGTCCATGTCCGACAGGCACTTCGCAGCCTGCCACTTCGCCAAGGATCTCAACCTGGACGGGATCACGGTTGCCCCGGTCACGCTGTCGGCCTGAAGTCTCCTGTATCCTTCAGGAATGGCCCTTGATCCGTTGATGCGGCGGCGCAGCGTCGGCTTCCATCTTCTAACCTACGTCTACCTGCTGCTGAGCTTCGCCGCCGGGTTCCTGGCGGCTTGGACCCTGCGCGACGCGGTCCGACTGGTCCTCACCAGCCAGGAACTGGATCGCTATTTGATCCACGGCGGTGTCATCTTCACGACCTTTGCGGTGGTCGGGATCGGCACGCTGATCTTCCTGGTGGTCGCGGAACACCGCTTCCGAACCTCGGCCGACCTGCGCAGCCAGTTGGGGCGGTTCCTGGCAATTGTGTCAGTGCCACTGTTGGTGGCCGGTGTTGCCCACTTGGTCCAGGGTCTGATATCGATTCTGGTGTTTGACTATCTGGAGCAGGTCGGTTTGTTGTTGGCCCTTGGGGAGTTGACCCTCGGTGTTTGGGCCCTCGTCTGGCGGTCACGCAGGTCCGGGCGGGAGACGGCCTGACCAATCGATTACGGGGCATCGATGCCCGCGGGCATGATGTGTCCCCGGTAGCTGGCCGTTGCCGTGGCGGGGCTTGTGCATGCTCCGGTGTGTTTTCAGCGTCGGCATGCTGGCCGCCTTGGACAGCATGTCCGGGATGACCGTTGTCACTCGGGTCGGTACCGGACGCAGACGGCATGCTCCACGGCGGGTGGTTCCGTCCCGGTGCCGGGTGTCTGCGGCAGCCGGACGGCTTTTGGATGGCCGAAACCACCCCGGCTATGCTGTCTTCGGCTTGATAACGCATGCAACCGCTGGACTTCAAACTTTCCGCGACACGGGCGACATGAACGAATGGGACCACCTTCCCCGATTGTCCGATGAGCAGATGCGGATGTATCTGGCCGACGGCTTTCTGGTCCTGCAGTCCCGGTTGCCCCAGGAGGTGCACGGCCACATCCGCGATCGGTGCGAGGAGATTTTCTCGACGATGGGCAATCCGGGCAACGAAATCCTGGAGATGAACCCGGCCCTGCGGCTGGTATTCGCGGACCCATTGGTCAAGGGTGCCTTGAGCTCCATCCTGGGGCACGGTTTCTTCATGCATCCGCACCGCCATTGCCATCAAAACAGATCGGGCACCCCGGCCCAGGCCAACCACAAGGATTCCTACGAAGAGGATGTCAATGTCCATCACCATCGTTCCCGGTGGGCCATGGCGATGTACTACCCGCAGGATGTCACCGCCGACATGGGTCCCACCGGGGTGACGCCGGGTAGTCAGTACTTCAGTTCACCGGAATCGTTGGCCGGACGCGGTGAACTGGGAGTGACCGGCGAGGCCGGCACCGTGATCCTGGTCCATTACGACGTTTGGCACCGGGCCCTGCGCAATCACTCGGGCCGCAATCGCTACATGCTCAAGTTCCTGTTCTGCCGCGCCGCCGAACCCGCTGCTCCCGCCTGGAACAATCGGGAAGCGGAATGGCAGGCACCCGCGGGTCGGGAGCAGGACCCATTGGAACCTTTGTGGCAGGCCATGTGGAGTTGGAACCGGGGAGAACCCGTTCCGGCAGAGAAACGGGAACGCGGGGATGCCGCCTTGTCGGATCTGCTGGCCGGTTCAGAGACGGAGAGACTGAGGGCGGCCTACACCATTGGGCTGCATGCCTTCGACCAGCACGATGAGGTTTTCCGTTTGTGGCTAGCCGAAGCGGACGAGGCAGAGGTTCGGGCTCGGAGGCGGGAACACACGAGTCCCTGCGAGCATATGTTCGGCTATGCGCTGGCGAGCCAAGGGGCTAGCGGATTGGGTCTGCTGGAAGAGGTCATGGGGTCCGCGGACTGGCGCATCAGGGGCAGTGCGGTCAATGCCGTGGGAGACATGGGAACCGAGGCCCGGATCCTGGTACCGCGTGTGGCTGCCATGGTGAACGACCCGTCCCCTTGGGTCCGGCGCAATGCCGTCGAAGCCCTGGGTGTGCTGGGCGTTGCCGGGGATGAAGTAACGACAATCCTGGGACAGGCACTTGGGGATGAGGACTACCTTGTGGGTCACAACGCCGCCTTATCGCTGCGCAAGCTGGGCACTGCCGGCGGTGCCGCCATCGACATGTTGCTTAAGGCTGCCACCCATCCTGAACTCTACCGCCGCAAAAACGCCCTGATGGCATTGGAAGTTCTGCTTGGGTAGTTGGTTCTGTTTGCTCCGGTTCCTGCATGATTTGAGGGATTCAAGTCCATTCCCTCAACTGCGTACTCCGCCTGTCAACTCCTCCCTGCCAAAACGCTCAATCGTCTCCAGCGTCTCGCGTACATCGTCCCAGGTGGTGGTGTGGTTGAGAATACAGAGGCGCAGGGAGAAGGTACCGTGGAGCAGTGTGGAGGACACAAACGCATCATCGTCCCAGAAGAGACGAGCGAGAATGGTCCGATTTACCTGTTCCAGTGCTTCCTCGCTACGGTGGGTGTCGGCGGGGTTGATCCGAAGGCACACTATTCCCAACGACGCGGGAGTCAGGCTTTCCAGGATTGGGCTGGCGTGGACGAATTCTTCCGCTCGACTGGCCAGTTCCATGCCTTTGGCTACCGCTCGCCGGAATGCAGCCATTCCGAACGTCTGGATTGACACCCAAACTTTCAGGGCGCGCACCGAGCGACTCAGTTGCAGCCCACGATCCACGAAGTTGGGATGGTCCTTCCCCCAAACCGTGTCCTGGAGGATATCGGGGTGTACGGCGAAGGCTTGCTCCAGGGTGCTTCCGTCCTTCACCAGCAAACTTCCGGCTTCATACGGCTGAAACAGCCATTTGTGGGCATCCAGTCCGATCGAATCCGCCCGTTCCAGCCCTTGCAGGAGCTTCCTGCCTTCTGCGGTCAAGACTGCGAATCCTCCGTACGCGGCATCGACGTGCATCCAGATCTTTTCTTCTTCACAGAAATCGGCCATCGCCTCCAAGGGGTCCACAGCACCTGTGCTGGATGTCCCGGCGGTGGCACATACGGCAAGGGGATTGAAGCCTGCTGCCCGGTCGGCTTGCACGGTCCTGGCCAGTGTTTCCATGTCCAGTCGAAAGTCCTCGTCACTGGAAATCATGCGGATGCACTCCCGCCGTACACCAACGATCATGGCCGCTCGACTGAGGGCGGAGTGGCTTTGGTCACTCATGTACACGGTCGCCCGTTCCGGATTGCCGGCGGCCTCCCTGGCTGCCACAAAGGCATCCAGACTGGCTGCTGATCCGCCACTCGTGAAAAGCCCGCCCGCCTCCTCGGGATAACCAACCCAGCGGCGAAACCAGTCGATGACCACCAACTCAAGCTGGCTCGGGCCACTGGATGTCAACCATGTGCATTGGTTGACCTGGTGTCCGGCCACCATGAAATCGGCCAGCACGCTGGGCCAGGTGGGGGAGGATGGAATAAAGCCAAAGAAACGGGGGTGATCAATCCGGGCCGCAAACGGGAGGATCTTGTGGGCAGCCCGTTCAAAGACCTCCTTTGGGGATTGGCCTTCCTCCGGAGGCTCGGCCAGCAATTGGTCCTCCAGTTCCAGCCGGAAGTCGCCATCCCAGGCCGGTTCCCCGCTCAGGTTGCCGACCCGTTCCACCACCAGTTCGGTGACCAGGTGGGCAAGGCTGCGCATCTCCTCCTCCGTCATCTGGAGGTCGAGGTTGTTTTTCAATTGATTCATTATTGTTTCATTGTGGCAAGCAATGGTGCGCGCCAATGGTTCCCTATTCTCATTAGGATCCACATCGCGCTATGGCATACCAGATTCTCCTCTGCAAGCTGTCCATCAATCTTAGCTTGGGTTCCTCCCGTCACTGCCGTCAGTAGAGGTCCCGCTTGCCGCTCGGCGCAGCCTTGCCGTCCTTGACCTGCATCACAACATCCCGCGCGGAGCTGCCCAACAAGGCGGCATCGGACAGCAGGGTCGTGAACTGATACCCCAGTTCCTGGGCATACAGGGCGTACTCCGCCGAACCCACATGAATGCCGGCGTAAACGCCATGGTGCCGGCAACGCTCCGCGATCTTCACCACCGCGTCGAAGGCGGTGCCCTCGCGGTGATCCGACGTGGGCGGCAACCCATAGCTTTGGGCCAGGTCGGCCGGGCCGACGTAGATGGAGTTCAGGCCCTCAACCGACAGAATCGCGTCAATGTTGTCCACGGCCTGCTTTGTCTCAATCATGGCCATGACCACGATCTCGTTGTTGGCCTCGGACGGATAGTCCGCGCCGCCGTAGAGCCGCGCGCGATTGGGACCGTGGCTGCGGTAGCCGATGGGCGGGTACAGGCAGGACCCCACGAACTTCTCGCACTGCTCCCGCGTGTTGATCATCGGGCAGATGATTCCGTAGCAGCCGGCATCCAACAGCTTCATGATGATGCCTTCCTCGTTCCACGGCACCCGCGCCAGCGGCACGGTGTCGGTGGTGGAAATGGCCGTCAGCATCGGTACCGCCTGGGTGTAGTCCACCGGACCGTGCTGCATGTCGATGGTCAGGCTGTCCCAGCCTGCGTGCGACATGACCTCCGCGGCATAGGAGTGGCCCAGGGCACACCAGCCGTTGACTACCAGGTCGCCCTGGCGGAATAGTTCGAGAACCTTGTTCTTGCGCATGCGGTTGTGCCCTTCCGGCGGTGGCTCCGCCCTGTGAAATGGTGGCTAAATCAGGTTGTGGTGCTCGTCAATCTCGCGCTGATAGACATCGGCGGAGTTGTCCAGGATCTCGTCCAGGGTCACGTGACGTTTCAGGTGCGAGGACTCAATCATGGCGAAACTGCAGGCCAGGTCCATGAGACCTTCATGGCCCGACGTCTCGATCTGCCCCTTTTCCTTGATCGCGGTCAGGAAGTCCAGGCCCTGGATGGCAAACCCGTCCGTCAGGCCGAGCGGGAAGTGCCGGTCTCTTTCCTCGGACGTGACCTCCTGCCGGTACAGCTCAACCAAGTTGACCGCGGTTCCCGACGGGGAATGCAGCTGACCGCCCACGATCGCTCCTTCTGTTCCGTAGAAGGCCGGTGCACCGGACACCTCCACCGGCGGGCCGTGCAGACCCCACGACCACAGCAACTGGCCAATGGCGCCGTTTTCAAAGCCGAAGCAGGCCAGGTGGGTGTCGTCCACGGTCACGGCAACCGGGTGCGCGTGGTTGGTGTCCCCGGGCATGTAGCGGTTGGGTTCGAAGGTCGGGGTGTGGGCGGACACCCAGGCCACTTCGCCGAACACATGGCGCAGACCATGGAACTGGTGGACGCCAATGTCGATGGTGCCACCGCCGCCTCCGCGCACCTTTTGGTGTCGCCACGGAGTCTCCGCCACCACCTTGGTCGGCGACCAGAGTCCGCCAAGGGAGCCGGAGATCACCAGCTGCGGTGCCCCGATGCGTCCCGTCGCGACCGCCCACGCTGCAGCCCGGCCGGACAGGCTTTGCCGCACATTCTCGAATACCCCAAGCACACAGTTGTTGTCCTTGGCCTGGCGGATCATCCGCTGGCCGGCCCGTACGGAGATGGCCAGGGGCTTCTGCGTGTGCACGTGCAGGCCGGCGCCGAGGGCACTGTCGGCCACCAGGTGGTGGACATCCAGGGCCGTCAGGTCGATGACGGCGTCCACCGCGCCCGATGCCACCATTTCGCGGAAGTCCGTGAAAATGGCCGCGTCCGTGTCGCTGTGGAGATCGGTGACGTAGGTGTGCGGCGCGGCCAGGGGATCGCCGGTCGAGGGATCCAGGACCGGCGGGCGCGGCGCGGGACCTTCGCCGCGCCGGGCGAACATGAGGGCATCGTCGCGGTTGCGCGCGACCAGGGCCGTAACGCGAAAGTCGTCCACACCTTTTTCAATCAGGCGCAGCAGACCCTGCAGGTGGGCGTTGAGGATGCGGCCGCATCCCACGATGCCGAGTCGAATCATCGGTCCCCCTTGAAGGTTGATTGACAGTGGATCCGGGTATCTACACGTAGGGATTTAGGAACGGCAACGGCAGGGACACCGCCTTGCCCGCGTGGCAGCTCTCCAGGCCCGCCTGCAGAATTTCCTGGGCATTGCGCCCCACGGTGTCCGTGCACAACGGGATGATGTCCGTGCCGTGCACCAGATGGTTGAGGAAGCAGGCAGTGCCGGACGACCAGTGCTCCGGCACGGGGGACGGATCGACTTCGACGCCCATGTCGTGCTCCTCGGTGGCCAGCAGCAGCCGGTCGCTGGTGATCTGCAATGTGCCTGCCGTGCCGTACAGGACCCCGACGTAGGAGGTCACGTGGCCGATCTGCGACCAGGAGGCTTCGGTCACCGACATGGCATCGGGGTAGTTGAGGATCAGGATGGCGTTGTCCTCCTGGGGCGCAGAGTCGTGAACCAGTCTGTTGGACACGCCGGTGACGGTGGAGGGGCGGCCCAGGACCGCGGCGGCCAGGGCTGCGCCGTAGCAGCAATAGTCCATGAGCGCGCCGGCTCCGTTGAGTTCGGAGTCGTACAGCCACTCGCAGAAGTACTCCGAGCATCCCAGGGCCTTGGGGCCGTTGTGGGCCGATCGATACCGCGTGCTGAAGACCCGGCCGATGTCGCCGGCCTCCGCCATGGCGAGGGCCTGCTGCATCGACGGCCACCAGGCGAAGGGCCAGTTGATCATCAGGGTCCGATCCGATTCGCGGCTGCCCTGCAGCATCACGTCCGCCAGGGCAACGGAACTCGCCATCGGTTTCTCCACCAGGACGGGCAGGTCCGTGGCCAGGGCCATGGCGGCATTGGCGGCTCCGTTCAGGTTGTCCCCGAACACGTAGACGGCATCCAGGGCCTCCTCGGACAGCATCTCCTCCGGTTCGTCGTAGACACGCTCGCAGGACGTGTCCGCCCGGACCTTGTCCTGCAGTTCCGCGTTCGGATCGGCGGCCGCCACCAGGCGCCCCAGGTCCGATGCCTCCAGTTCGGCCAGATTGCCCCAGGCATGGTCGTGGGTCAGGCCCAGAACGCCGATCTTAAGTTCTTCTGCCATGTGGTTCCCCAATGCGTTGGTCCGACGCGCTTGGCTGTCGGCACGGTGTGAGTGTTAGGTGGACTGGCCGGCGACCTGGGGTGTGAGCACGGCGCCGTGTCGCATGAGGGCGAACAGCACGCTGCTGGTGAAGTAGGACACGGCACAGACCGCGAACAGGAAGGTGAATCCTCGCCAGTCAACGAGTGTGCCGCCAACGGCCAAGCCAATTATATTGCCGGTCCCCATGGCCGTGCCATAGATGCCCACGTTGCTGCCCCGGCTCTTGCGGTTGCCCAGTTGGGTGGCGTGCAGCATGGACGTGATCGTGTAGGAGGCGAAGCCCCAGCCCCGGCTAATCTGGGCGGAAATCAGGACAGGACCAACCGCGGAACTCCTGAGGGATACGTAACCGGCCATCGTCAAGGCCAGGCTGATGCCGCTGGAGGCCAGGATCAGCAAACTGCCGAAGTTGTCGGCCATCACGCCAATGAAGGGCATGAGTACGCCCTCGACCAGGGCCGCCAGGCCCCACAGCCAGTTGGCTGCTTCACTGGGCATGCCCAGGCTCCGCAGGAAATTGGGAAACATCGAGGTCTGGGCCGAATGGGCTACGTTCCAGAGCACGACGCCGGTCAGGAACAGAAGTGCCATCGGGTCCCGCAGGCTGAAGCGCGAGGCGGTGGCTTCCTTGACCGCGGCTTCGCTGGTGGTTTGTGGCGGCAGGTCCTGAACCAGGAGGCCGAGCAGCGTGGCCAGCAGATATCCGCCGGAGGCAAACAGATAGGCCTGCTGCAGGCCGAGGCGGTTGATCACGATGCCCGAGGCCAGGGCTCCGACGGCGAACGCGATGGAGCCAAACCCGCGATAGGTGCCGATGCGGCGTCCCTGGTGGTCGCTTTGGGCCACCCAGTCGCCGATCAAGGTGAGACCGACGGTCATGTAGGCGGCAATGGCAATGTGGTCCATCACCATGATGGCCCAGATTTGCTCGACGGACCTGGCTCGGGAGAGCAGTGCCAGACCAACCGTGAGGACCGCCAGGCTTCCGAGGACAATGGGCTTGCGGCGGCCCAGGTGGTCGGACCAGCGGCCGAAGGCGTAGTTGGCCCCCAGCGAAACCAGGCTGCTGGTGGTCAGCACGGCGGAGATGCGCGAAAAGCTGGCTCCCAGTTCCCTCAGGTAAATGGACAGCGACGGTCCGGTGGTGCCCATCCCCATCAACATGAGGAACTGGATTGCTGTCAGGAGGCTGACATTGTCCAGCCGCGCGGAAAGGGCACCGCGCCATCGTTTGAGCATGTCGGATTAATCCCGGGGGGGGCGGCCGGCGGATGTCCGGCGGGAGGGCCGGTCGGCCGGCGGACGACTTCATTATAGGTTGGCGGGACGTTGTCTCCGCCTGTCCTGCGCGTTCGACTGTCATCCGGCTGTGCGTGCGCCTGCTGCCGGTCATCAAGCATCGAGTGAGTGTGGGTGAGTGGGGCCGCGCGAACGAAGTTGACGTAAAGGGGCCGGCAGCTAGAATTGGAACGACCTGCCGTCGGCACACTCTGCTCGGCCCGGGGATGCCACTGCAAAGTTCGCGACCCTGACAATGTTGCTGCAGGGCAGGATTCGCAGGTTGCAGGTTTCACTGCAAGTCATACCCACCGTATTGGCACTCTCATGGACATGTATCGCACAGCGGAAGGCAAGCGGCTGGTCCAATACCATCGCCGGCGCGCCAACTGGAAGCATTGGGGACCCTTCGTCAGCGACCGGGCCTGGGGCACGGTACGCGAGGACTACAGCGCGAACGGGGAGGCCTGGACTTCGTTCACCCACGATATGGCCCGCAGCAGGGCGTTTCGCTGGAACGAGGACGGCCTGGCCGGCTTCTGCGACCGCCAGCAGTTCCTGTGCCTGTCCCTGGCGCTTTGGAACGGCAACGACCCGATCCTCAAGGAACGGTTGTTCGGCCTGTCGGGGCCCGAGGGCAACCACGGCGAGGATGTGAAGGAAACCTACTTCCACCTTGACGGTACCCCGACCCACAGTTGGATGCGGATGCTGTATCGCTACCCGCAGGCGGCGTTCCCCTATGCCGAACTGGTGGAGGAGAACCGGCGCAGGACCTTCTACGACGATGAATACGAACTGGAGGACACGGGCGTCTTCGCGGATGGCCGCTACTTTGATGTTTACATAACCTGGTTCAAGGTTCGCGTTGAGGATCTTTGCTGCGAAGTCGAGGTGGTCAACCGCGGACCGGAAGCGGCTACCTGCACCGTGCTGCCGCAGGCCACGTTCCGCAATACCTGGTCATGGGGATATCCGGCGGGGCCCATCGGCCGGGTGCGAACCATGCCTCGGCTGGCACTTGAGCCGCAGGCGCCCCCCGGAACGTCTGCGGTGAGGGTAATCCATGAGGTTCTGGGTGAATACCTGTTGTACGTTCAACGCCCGGACGAAGTCCTGTTTACGGACAACCAGACCAACACGGAGCGCCTGTACCGGATGCCCAACGCCACGCCCTGGGTCCGGGATGCCTTCCACCGGCATGTCGTGGACGGGGAGTCGGAGGCGGTGAATCCCGCAGCCTTCGGGACCAGAATGGCCAGTGTTCACCAGCTGGCCATTCCCTCCGGGGAAAGTCGCATGGTCCGGTTTCGGCTGTCGCGGGAGGTGCGCAGGCAGCCGTTCGTCATCTTTGAGCGCAACAAGGCAAGGCGTCGGCGGGAAGCCGACGAGTTCTACGCGGCCGTTCACGGCGATCTGCAGGACGACCAGGAGCGGACAATCCAGCGCCGCGCGCTGGCCGGCCTGTTGTGGTCCAAGCAGTTCTACTATTTCGATGTGAGCCAGTGGCTGGACGGGGATCCGGAGGGGGCCAGGCCATCGGCGGCACGCCGCCAAGGCCGGAACCGGGACTGGCGGCACCTGCACAACTTCGACATCGTGTCGATGCCCGACAAGTGGGAGTATCCCTGGTACGCGGTGTGGGATCTGGCCTTCCACTGCGTTCCGCTGACGCGCGTGGATCCGGACTTCGCCAAACGGCAGCTTGAACTCGTCACCCGGGAGTGGTACATCCACCCCAACGGCCAGCTGCCGGCGTACGAGTGGAACTTCGGGGATGTCAATCCGCCGGTGCATGCCTGGGGGACATGGAGAGTGTTTCGGATGGATGCCGCGGCGACCGGCAAACCGGACCTCGGCTTCCTCAAGGGTGTGTTCCACAAGTTGCTGCTGAACTTCACCTGGTGGGTCAACCGCAAGGATGCCGACGGCAACAACGTGTTCTCGGGAGGCTTTCTGGGCATGGACAACATCAGCCTGTTCGATCGCAGCAAGGGCCTCCCGTCCGGGGGGCAGCTGGCCCAAGCGGACGGCACGGCCTGGATGGGGTTCTACGCGCTGGAGATGATGAAGATCGCGCTCTACCTGGCGAGCACGGACAGCTCCTACCTGGGCTTGGCCACCAAGTTCTACGAACATTTCCTGCGGATCGCATTTGCGGTCAACGGCTCCAATGAAACCGGGTTGGACATGTGGGACGAGGAGGACGGGTTCTTCTACGATGTCCTGCACTTGCCGGACGGATCGGTCCACCCGCTCAAGGTCAGGTCCATGGTGGGCCTGATTCCGCTGTTTGCCGTCGCTTCGCTTGAACACCTCGAACACGGGAATGACGATGGCCCGATCGGCCCACACATGGTTACGTTCCTGCGACGGGCTGCCATGTTCCACCAGTACTGGTCGGACTTGGCTTCAACCATCAGTACGGTTGATGTGGAGGAAGACCATCACCGCCATACGATGTTTGCCTTGGTGTCCCCCTCGCGCCTGCGCCGCATCCTGGCGCGCGTCCTGTCCGAGGACGAGTTCCTGTCGCCCTACGGAATTCGCTCGCTGTCCAGGGCCCACGCCGATGAGCCGTTCACGCTGATGCTGGACGGGGCCGCCTTCGGAGTGGGATATGAACCGGGCGAGTCCCGGTCCCACCTGTTCGGCGGCAATTCCAATTGGCGCGGGCCAATCTGGTTTCCCATCAACTACCTTTTGATTGAAGCGCTGGAGCACTTCCACGAGGTCTTGGGCGGGGGGTTCACCGTGGAGTGTCCCACCGGGTCGGGACAATTCATGAACCTCGAGGCGGTCGCCCGGGAATTGTCACGGCGCCTGTCGGGGCTGTTTCGGAACGGTCCCGACGGCCGGCGGCCGTATCAGACGGGAACCGTCTCCGGCACCGCGTCGGATCCACTGTTGTTCCATGAGTACTTCGATGGCGACACAGGCAAGGGTTTGGGGGCAAGCCATCAGACGGGATGGACTGCGTTGGTTACCGAGCTGATTCACCGAGCCGGAAGCGCAACATAGGCCGGTCAAGGCCGTTTGCGGGCCCGGCGTGTTGGCCCCTTGGCCTCCCTGCGGACCCGCCGACAGGCTTGGGTCTTGGGCCCTTGATCCGTGCGGTCGCTCGATGTCGGCCGTGGTGGCCGGTCCCGGTGGTCTTCAGGACATCAACAGGCAAGCCCGGGAGCAGCGGGCGACCCTTTGTTAACGTTCCGGCCTTCCCTCTGGCAGAATCGGCTGCGAAGTATCGCGGTCGTCCATCAAGGCCGACAATGACAGGAGGTCGATCAGACAAGACCATGAGTTACAAATTGCAGAGGCTTGGACAGCTGATCGCCGCGGCGATGGCCCTTCTGGTGTTGATGGCTGTCCCGTCGCTGGCGGTGGGCCGCGACTACGACTGCGAAGCCGTGTCGATTGGCCGGCTGGGTGCCCTTCAGACCCGTGCGGCGCTCGTGAACTTCGTTCGGTGTGCCGAACAGCATGTGGCCGATGTGGGCTGGACGCAGGCGGAGGCCGACTTCCACAACGATGCCAAGTGGAAGGATGGTGCCATGTATCTGTTTGCCATCGATACCGATGGCTATCTTATTTTCAACGCGAGCGGACAGTCGGCACCGGGCGACGAGAACGACAGTCCCGACCGTGTCGACGAAGACGGCAAGATGCACCGTCGGCGCATGGTGTACACCGCGGGTACGTTCGGGAGCGGCTTTGTTACCTATCGCTTCGGCAATCCCTCCACAGGCGAGAGTTCACCCAAGGTTTCCTATGTGGTGGGGGTTCAGGAACCCCACGGGGAGCGAAGCGCCATCCTGGGGGCAGGCTTCTATCCCGAGGCGGCGCCCGGCACGTGCAGTCCCGCCCGCGTCCGCGCCGGCCTTGTCTATACGCGGACCGACGTCGAACAGTTCGTCCGGTGCGCGGAACTGGAACTCAAGCAGCGCGGCCTGGTGGCCTTGCACGACCTGGGTTCGAATGCGCGGTGGACCTCCGGCCCCATCTACATTTTCCTGCTGGACCGCGCGTCCCAGTACGCAATCGTTCACCCCACGCTTGAAGGCCAGGATCTCGGGGACCTGATCGATTCGACCGGATTCAAATTTGTTGAAGAGATGGCGGACATTACCGAACACTACGGCGACGGGTACACGTACTATGAGTTCACCAACCCCGCAACCGGTGCGAAGGAACCCAAGATCAGCTACGTCCGGAATGTCAAAATCGACGGTTTCGACTACATTTTGGGGGCCGGCCTTTATGTTGCCGCCGACACGGCCTGTCTCGACATGCCGGCTGCCAGGGATGTGGACACCAGGGCCGAATTGGAACTGTTTGTTTCCTGCGCAGCCGACATGGTGGCGACCCGAGGCACGAATGCCTTTGACCTGCTGCTGAACCATCCCACCTGGATTGAGGATTCAACCTACAACTTTGTTGTCAACCAGCAGTGCGTCAGCATTGTGTACCCGCTGGAATACCGGGCGGACGCAAACGACTGCGGCGTTGTGGATGCCGAAGGCACCTTGTTGAACCAAGACATCATAGACATCGCCAACAGCGAGGAAGGCAAAGGGTTTACGAGCTACATTTGGCAAAACCCTGCCACGGGCGAGGAAGAGCTCAAGACCTCGTATGTCATGGGCGTTGAGTTGGATGGTGAGATCGTTGCGGTCGGGGCCGGCCTGTACGGGTTGGAATAGCGGGACCGCCCCGTTCGATGAACTCACCCGTTGGGTGAGGGCATGAATTCCGGGGAGTGCCGGCCGATCACCGGCCGGCACTCCCTTTCCACACGCATTGCACCGGCGTTGCAGCTTCTGCAGTGGAGGTGGCAGGACCGCTCGGGAAGTCGGCTCGGGAGCAACCTGGATACTCCAGGCTCCAGACTGGCAGGCAGAGCCCGTTCCCAAGGCGCAGCGGCCGGCACGAGGTCCCGCATGACCACCATGCCGGGGATCAACCTTTGGGCTGGTGGTGGACGTCGGCAACGGCCTGATCCCAGTCCGCGCTCACCCGGTCGGCCAGCTCGGTCAACCTGGCAGGCAGTGTCCAAGTGGCCGTCAGTTCGCGGCAAACCTGGCCGCCGGCGTCGGTCAGCCGCGAGACGGTCCGTGGCCAATCCGGGTCCCGGCTCCAGGCCAGGACGGTTCTCCAGTCCCAATCGGCATGGTTCCCCAGCCAGTCGCTGGTGCCGGACAGTGCATAGATGCCCATGTGCATGAGACTGCCGGGATCGCGGTCGGTGGCGGCAATGAACTGGAGGCGCAGCAAGTCGCAGATCGAGTAGCGAATGCCCGTCCAAATGGCCAGGTCCTGTTTGCGGATCAATCCCCGCCTGTGCTTGTGGATGGTGACCCAGAACAGTTCCACGACTGCGGCGACTTCATCGGCGGTTGCGGCCTGCGGAGACCACGTCGAGGACGGTTTCGGGACCTCGAGGTCGACAGGCGGCCACTCCCGGCCATCCAATCGGGTCCACTGTCCCGTGTCGGCGGACTCGATGTCGGTGCGGCACACAAGATCCAGCATGGTGCCGTCCGCCAGGATCATGTTGTGAAGCCATAGGTGCGGTCCCAGGTTGATTTGCTTCAGGGCCAGGGGTGGCACCCCCAACAATCCGGCCAGGGTGGTTGGGCTCAGGAAGTCGGAGAAGCTGTGTGTCACTGCGACTTGCAGGTCCACGTCGCTGTAGCGATCTCCCTGTCCGCGGCCCAGACTGCCCGACAGGTACACCTCGTCGACGAAGTCCAGGCGGAGCAGGCGTCCGACCATGTCGGGCAGGATGGCAAGCTGAGGCAGTTCGGTCATGTCCATGGCAGGCTGTGGATTTCGAGTTGGGGTGAAGATGCGGCATTGTGTCCGAGCGACCGGTTAGGGTAGCGAACCGGTCCGAGGAATTGAGTCGTAAACACACGGACTGGTCCAGGATACACACGGGGACAGGGCGCGGGTGGAAGCCGGCGCACCAACCGACTGCGTCCCCGACGGCCGCCGACGGCACACCGCAGGTGCCGACGGAGAGGACGGACACTGCTTTCCGATCCGCCTTGAACCCGCTGGGCTATACTGCAACCGCTTGAATGCCGGCCCGGGCGGTGTCCTCCGCCCAGGCCGGATGCCCGACGGGCGGGAACATGATTCAGACATGTTGCAACCTCGGGGCAGAGGTTTTCGAAGGCCCGGAGAGCTGGATGGCCAACTCGTTTGAAATCTGGGATGTGCCCGAGACCGCCGAGGTCTTCGCGGTAGCCGGCTGGGAGCAGTGGGCCAATGCAGGGTCGGTATCGTCCGACTTGCCGCAGTATCTGGTCGACCATCTGGAGGCCCGACGCATCGGACGGCTGCTGGACAAGGGGAACTACCTGTTTCAGCTGCCCGGCACGCATGATTTGATGCGCCCCCAAATCGAATTCGACGACGGCTTCGCCAGCAAGGTTCAGCGGCCGTACAACGACATCTACTTCGTCGGGGAGGGCGACCGCGGCCTGGTGATTTTCCAGGGTACCGAGCCGCACATTGACGTGGACCGGTACGCGCAGGCCTTTTTCGATGCCATGCGCCACATGCGCGTGAGCCGCGTGGTCGGGCTGGGCGGGGTCTACGGAGCCATGCCCTTCCGGCGCGACCGCATGGTGTCGTGCTCCTTCAGCCTGCCCCGCATGCGTCAGGAACTGGACACGTATGCCGTGTCCTACTCCAACTACAAGGGCGGCGCGTCGCTGGGCAGCTACCTGTCGGCCACGGCCTTTGAACGGGAGGTGGAGTACTGCAACTTCTACTCCATGGTCCCGGCCTACGACTTCTCGCAGTTGAACCTGTCGGAACAGGGCATGCGGGTGGAGTTCGACTTTCGGGCGTGGCATGAACTGATGCGCCGCGTCAACGCGATGTTCAAGCTGCGCATAGATCTGTCGGACCTTGAAGAGAAGAGCTTCAAGCTGACGCAGTCCCTGACGGACAAGGTCGAACAACTCAGCGCCAAGTCCGGCCATGAACGGCTCGCGCGCTACTTCGATCGGTTGGACGACGAGTTCGAGGAGAACTCTTTCCTACCCTACGAGCAGGTGTGGAAGAGCGAACTGGGCCAAATCCTGGACGACCTCGAAAGCGACAATCCGCCGGAATCGACTCCCTAATCGCCGCTGTGCCCATGCGCTCTTCGCCTGCCGCGCAGCCTGCGGTGCTGTTCGTCTGCACCCTGAACTACTACCGCAGCCGGTTTGCCCACCTGTACTTCAACCATTTGGCCAAGGGCACCGGATTGCGCGCCGAGTCGCGGGGCCTGGTTGTGGATCGCAGCCGGATGCAGGGCATGTCCTACTACGCCGGCCAGGCCCTGCAGGTGATCGGGGTTGACGTAACCGAGGGCGACAAGCGGGACCCGTTGCAGCTGACCGAGTTGGACATCCGGCAGGCCCGCAGACTGGTCGCCCTCTGCCGGTCCGAGCACGAACCGGTGGTTGCAGCCAGGTTCCCCGCCTATCGGGACAGATTCGAGTATTGGGACGTGTTGGACATTGATGCACGGCACACCAATGCCGCACTGGGCCGCGATTGCCGGCGGCAGGTGGAACGGCTGTGGATGGACCTGCGCAGGGATGTCGGCACCGGTTAGGCATCCGGATGCCGGCGGGCATCGGTGGGCACCGACCCATCCCGTTGCCTGCGGCCGCAACCAGATAACCTTTGGTTTGAACCATGGCCACGGTACTGAAGCTGCCCGTCGATTCCCTGCGTTCGTGGGGACGGGACCGCAAGTCGCACGGGATGATCGGACTGATGTCCTACTCCCACCTGGCCTTGGAGGGCTGCCATCATTTCCTGCCGGTGATCGTGCCCTTGCTGGTGATAAACCTGGGTGTTGACTATGCCCGCATCGGAGCACTCACGCTGGTAGCCCTGTCTGTTACCGCAGGCACCCAGCCATGTTTCGGTTGGCTGTCGGACCGGTGGCAACCCGAGTTGATAATCCCGCTCAGCGTTGTTTGGGTCGGTTTGTGCATGGCACTGTCCGGCGTCATGCCGACGTTCGCGTGGCTGAGCATCGTCGTGGTCGCCGCAAGCCTGGGGTCCGCAGCGTTCCATCCCGCGGCCGCGGCGGTGGCACTGTCCGTTGTGAGTCGCAATCCGGGCACGATGTTCTCCGTCTTTTCCCTCGGCGGCACGTTGGGGGTGGCTTTGTCTCCGCTGCTGATCAACTACCTGCTTCCAGCCTGGGGCCTGCCGGCCACCCTGCTGTACCTGCCGGTGGCACTGGTATCGGCTGCGGTGGTCTTCCTGGGTTTGAGGGTGTTGGTGCCCGAGGCGGTGAGGGTTCGCAGGTCGTCCAACCGCAACGCCACGGGCACCGTGGAGCCGCTTCCCCGAACCATCGTTGTGCTCCTGGGACTGCTGGTGGTGTCCACCATGACACGCTCGTGGGTTTTGGGAGCCGTATCCACCTATGTCCCGGCGTGGGTCCTGGACAAGTTCGGCAACTCCACGCTGGGAGGCGAACTTCTGGCCCTGTCCGCGCTGATGGGCGCGGTTGGCAACTTTGTGGGAGGCTACACCGCGGATCGGTTTTCCGGATGGAAAGTCCTGGCTGTGGCGTTGGCCGGGGTGGCGCTGGCCCTATGGGCAGTGGTCCGCGTGCCTGTCTGGGCCCTGTTTCCCTGCGTCGGTGTCTTCGGATTTGCCCTGGGGGCCACCCTTCCTGTGCCGGTTTTGCTGGCCCGCAGGCTTATCCCGACCCGAACCGGTTTGGCGGCGGCCCTGATCATGGGATTGGGTTGGGTTCCCTCGGGAATTGGCGCCGGGCTGGCTGGCTGGACCGCGGACAGGTTCGGGCTTCAGGCTGCCCTGGATCCACTGGCCCTGTATCCCCTTGCCGGAGTGGGCATCATTGCGCTCTTTGCCTGGCTGGCTCGGGAGTGGGATATCCCGGATCTGCGGGCCGAGGTGTGACCTCCGCGTCATTCCCTGTCGGTGGACAGAAGTGACGAGTCCACATACAGGAACGCGCGCTTGGAGCTGTTGGTTTCCACAAAGTAGGCCAAGTTCAGCATGCACCAGAGGTTGGGCATGGCCGGTATGCGGATGGGTTCGACCCCGCGGCACGCATGGACGCGGTTGTTGCACTGGAATTCCAGGAACCGCATGTCCCGCAGGTCGAAGTCCAGCCTCAGGTAGTACCAGTTGTGCTTGGTTGCGACTTCGTTGTAGCAAAGCCGCTGGCCACCATCCGGAAGGTCGGACCAGCCGTCCGGCCCCAAGTGGAAGTGCGACTTGGTTTCTCCGCGGCCGCCGATGTCATGGACCGTGCGGTGCGTACTTTTGTACTGCCATTTCTCCGGCCGTCCGGACTTGTCCGCGTTGAGGTAGCGCACATGCGGCATGACCCGGTGGGGTTGTGTCCGGAGGTCGTCGTCCTGCAGGTCCAGAAGGATGCCGAACGCGCGGACATCGGTGCTGGAGAGCTTGAGTTCCGATGCTTCCGGCTTGAAGGTCACAATCGATTCCCATCGGATGCGCGTGGCCACGCGCCAGGTCAGGCGCTTGATTGCAACCGCCAAGGCGCCGGGCCGCGGCAGGGTGGCCAGTTTCATCGCATAGCTGCCGTGAAGAGATCCGTCCGTGCCCGTGTCCCAGACCGTGAGATTGCTGAGCATCGGATCGCGCAGGTCCGCATACTCCGGCAACATGGAGTCGAGCGAGTCCTCGTAGTTGCCGACGAGACCGGTCCAGCCCTGCATTCCCCGGTTGAAGTCGTCGTGGACCAGGATTCGATCCAGGGGGTCGAAGAGATCCAAGGCCGGCGGCAGGATGCGGGTCACGACTTGAGGGTCAGGTAGGCCATGAAGCGCGGTATCGGCTGGAGGCTGCGGTAGCGATAGTTAGCTTTACGTTCGGGCGAAGATGACACCGTGCCGGACAGGCGCAGCCATCCTCCGAAGTGTTTCAATTGCTTGTGCCAAAGGGGATTTTGTTCGTCGAACTCAAACGTACCTTGGGACAGTTCCGCCCAATGGATCCCGTCCGGGGAGATTTCCACCCTGTATTGCAAGACAATTGGAAAAGGATCGGGATCCAGAATTCGGACGAAATAGACGGCTTCGGCGGCCCAAGCCGTCTCCCACGGCTCGGTGGTGAAGGAGCCGTTCCAGGCTGCGTTCCGGGCGACCACCGCCGTGTGGCTTTGGCGCATGGCAGTGGTTGGGGGCCGACCCCGTCCGGTTCAGTCGTTCAGGGCCGCGTAGGCCTGGCTCTGGAACATGCGGGCGACGTCATGCAGGCCGGACGGCATCAGCTGGGACATGAAGATGCCCAGCAGATCCGCGTTGGGATCGATCCAGAAGTAGGTGTTGGCGGCACCGGCCCAGCCGTATTCGCCGACCCCCGAGAGGTGTCGGTGGCGGCCGGGGGACTTCAACACCCTGAAACCCAGGCCGAAGCCATACGCGCCGTAGCCGCCGTCCATGTTGCCGAAGACCTCCATGCCTTTCTTGAGGTGGTCGGTGGCCATGTAGCGGACCGTACGCGGCCCAAGGAGGCGCACCCCGTCCAAGGTGCCTTCGTTGAGGAGCATTTGTGCGAATCGGAGATAGTCCGCCGTGGTGCCTGCCAGCCCCCCGCCGCCGGATTCCGTCTTGACTCCGGTCACCACCGGGTCCCGGTCCGGCCTGGGCATGGGTTCCAGCCGGCCGTAGTGGTTGGTCTGGTAGTTGATCGACAGCCGCCCCAGATCTTTTTCAGGCACCTGGAATCGGGTGTCCTTCATGCCCAGCGGCTCGAAGATCATCTCGTTCAGGGACTCGCCCAGGGTCTTGCCCGTGACCGCGGCAACGACCCATCCGAGCACGTCCGTGGCAATGCTGTAGCGCCACTGGGCACCCGGTTGAAAGACCAGGGGGATGCGGCACAGCCGGTCCAGGGCTTCGTCGGGGGTCAACTGACGGTCGAGGACTTGGGCATCCGCGTACATGCGGTCCACGGGGTGCGACTCGTCAAAGCCGTAGGTGAGGCCGGCCGTGTGCATCAGCAGGTCCCGGACGAGGACCGGCCGCTCGAGGTTGGCGGTGGTGTTCTCATCGACATAGACCTTGAGGTTGTGGAACGCGGGCAGGTATTCCCCTACCGGGTCGGCAATCTGAAGACGCCCTGCCTCGAACAGCATCATGGTGGCGACGCTCACGATGGGCTTCGTCATCGAATAGATGCGGAAGATCGTGTCGTCGGCCGTCGGGACATCGTTTGCCTTGTCCTGCCAGCCGAACGAGGCGAAGTGGAAGGGCTTGTCCCTGCGTGCCAGCAGAACCTGGATGCCGTTCAAGTGGCCTTTATCAATCGCCCCCTGCATGGAGGCATCGAGCCTGGAGAGTTGCTGCTCCGAAACGTTGGCCTGTTCAGGCGTGCACAGCTGCATGGGGATCCCGTGGAATGCAATGGGCGGATGCGGTCGTCGGCGATCTTAGCAGGATCAACCCTGTTCAATTCCGATTGAACCGTTGTGTGGGGTGGGTGTATACGGCTGCGAGGACAAGCCTTGCCGTAACCGAGGACGTTCAGCTCACTGGCGAGGGATGGGCAGGGCCGGCGGCCAAGCCGTACACCAAACCTGCGGGTTCGTCGTCGTCGACCGTATCCGGGCGCTGCGGCTTGGTGGGTTAGACTGCCAAAATCCATCATGCGCGTCAGGTCAGACCTTGCACCGTTGGGTTGCCACCCCTGGTTGATCCCGATTTCCACCGTGTGGTGGGCTTGCCGAAGCCGGGATTGGCTTCCATTCCCCTGCGGTTCACGTTAGGAGAGTTTCGTTCGTGCGTCCCAATATCCTCGTGTTCATGACGGACCAGGAACAAGCCGACGTGGTTTCGCCGGCTCATCCCTGCATCACGCCCCGAGCGGAACGGTTTGCGTCCGAAGGCATCACCTTTGCGTCAACCTATGCGCCTACCGCACACTGTTGTCCATCGCGCGCCACCTTCTTCACGGGTCTGTATCCCAGTCGGCATGGGATCCACAACAACGTCAACACCAGCACCGCCATCAACTTCGGCTTGAACGAAGGGGTCGAAACGTTTTCGGAGAGACTGCGGGAGCACGGATATCGGATGCCGTTCAGCGGGAAGTGGCATGTATCCGCCCACGAATCCGCCGGGGATCGCGGCTGGGACGAACTGGCACCTTCCACACCGGTCAAGGCGGCCGGTCGATCTGCCCCCAGGGATGTTGACAGGTGGGAAGGGTTGGCGTACGAGGATGAACTTCCGCCACGAACACCGGGCCGTGTTCAGCGTCCGGGTTGGGGTGACTTCGAGGTGTACCGCACCCTGGAGGACTCGGGAGACAAGGCCTACGAGGGCCTTTCGGACTACCGGGTTGTCAGCCGGGCCGTGGATTGGCTGCACAACGAGGCTGCCAAGGAGGAAACTCCTTGGATGATGTGGGTTGGCCCCATCGGACCGCACGATCCCTTCAACGTTCCCAGGCGCTACCGGGACATGTACGACGCGGCCGGCATTGAGTTGCCGGAAAGCTACGGGGACAGCCTGCGCGACAAGCCGGCCATATACCAGCGGCAGCGCAGGCAGCTGTGGGATCAACTGACCCCCGACGAGGTTCGGGACTCGATTGCCCATTATTGGGCCTACTGCACCCTGGAAGATGCCCTGTTCGGCGAGGTGCTCGACGCCCTGGAGGCAACGGGACAGGCCGACGACACCCTGGTCCTGTTCATGTCGGACCATGGCGACTACTGTGGCGCGCACGGCCTTTACCTCAAGGGGATTCCCGCCTTCCGCGAGGCCTATCATGTACCGTGCATCGCGCGCTGGCCCCGCGGCATCAAAAATCCTGGCAGGACCGTGGAGCGGCTCGTGTCCATGGCCGACTTTGCACCAACCTTCCTGGACTTGGCCGGGGTGTCCAGCGACCAGCGGCACACGGGTTGCAGCCTGGTGCCGTTTCTCGAGGACGGGGAACCCGACAACTGGCGTACCCATCTGTGCACCCAGCTGAATGGCGTTGAGCTGTACTACACCCAACGGGCTGTCTTCAGCGATCGCTACAAGTATGTGTTCAACGGGTTTGACTTCGACGAGTTCTACGACCTGGAAAAGGATCCGCACGAGATGGTGAACCGCATTGATGATCCTTCGTACGAGAAGGTGCGCAAGGACTTGATCAGACACTTGTGGGAATTCGCCCGACAGGAGGACGATCACATCTTCAATCCGTACGGTACGGTGGCATTGCTGCCATACGGTCCAACCGTGGCCAATACGGAAGGCTGAGCGAGGGCCTGCGGCATTGTCGGCCCGATGTCCGGCCGGTGTCGGGCTGGTTCGGATTGGGATGCACCGAAGTCGCCGTGCCGCCATCGGGGGTTCCAGCAGCGCTGGCCACGACATCAGGACGAGATCCGGGAGGGACTTGAGCATGAACGGGGATGAACGATATCTGTTTGACCTGCAGGGGTTTCTGGTGGTGGAAGACGCCCTGGATGCCAACCAGCTGACCGCATTGAACGAAATCCTGGATCGGCGCATCAAGGACGAGGTGGCTGCGGACGACCACACACATCGGTTTCTTGATTTGTTGGAATGGGGCAAGCCGTACCAGGATCTGGTCGACAACCCGCGCATCATCGATTACCTGGCGGAACTGATCGGCGATCCCCTGCGGTTGGATCACGTCTACCTCGACATCATCAGGTCGGGCAAGGGCCCCATCGGAACTTCGCTGCACGGCGGCGCGACACCCCTGCATCCCACGCACTACTACCGGCACCGGAACCACACGATGCGCAACGGCCTGTTTGTCGTGGCCTACAACCTGTACGACGTAAACCCGGGAGACGGAGGTTTTGCGGCCGTGCCCGGCAGTCACAAGAGCAACTACGCCTTTCCGAGCCACTGGCAGGAACTGGACGGGAGCCAGGATCTGCCATTTGTGGCCAAAGTCACCGGCAGGGCGGGAACCGCCATCCTGTTTACCGAGGCCATGACCCACGGCACGCTGCCCTGGCATGGCCGGGAACGGCGCACCATCTTCTACAAGTATTCCCCTCCCGCCGTGTCCTGGTCCAACCGGTACTTCAACGCCGCCGACTATCCGGCGATGACGGAGCGGCAAAAGGCCATGCTGGCACCGCCAAGTGCCCTCGCATCTCCGTTTCTGAACGGCGGCTGACACCGGAAAGTGGGCCCGCTCCACATGCCGTGCTCCAGTGCGGCCGGAGCGTGTCCGAAGCGAGCGGTTCAAGCCGGTCGCCAAGGCCGGCTGCCGTCGTTAATGAAGGCTCTGTGCCGGCGACCAACGGATGGCAGCTGCCGGTTTTGACCGGACCGTTGCCGCCTGAGCCCGTCTCCGGCTTCGGTAGACTGTAGTCGCCCGCGACTGCAAGTCCCGATTCCGCCGTGGTCGACCCGGCCTCCGCGGAGGCCGGCCGGCGCGTCGGATTCGCAATCCAGCCACAAACCGTGGTTTCCCGGCGATTCTACTCCCAGAGTAAGTGAAGGAAGCATGTCCCAAGTCCCCTCAACGCCGCTTGGTCGCCCCGTAGACCTGTCAGCCGTCTTTAATGCCACACGGTCCGGTCTGCCGGCCGCACTTCACCCCGGAACGGCCTTGGAACCGGGATACGGCGAAGTGGCCTTTTGGGGGTTGCCGTTCCTGTTGGGCGGATCTTCGTCGTCGGACCCGGATGTGATTCACCTGACGGACAACACGGTGCATGTCGCGCTGGATGGTTCCCTCGCCAACTGGCTGGTCTTCCTGCATTGTGTCGAGGACATCAAAACCAACTACCTGGCGGGATTTGCGGATGATTCAATGGATGGCAATTCAATGGGCGACCCGGTAGCGGAATACACGCTGGTCTATGCCGACGGATCCCGTCACGCACAACCCATTCGCAGACGGTTTGCGATCCAGCAGTTGCGGATCGGCTGGGGCGCCAGTGCCTTCGAAGCCGTTCCCCACCGGCCACACACCGTGGACCCGACGATGATGGAGGCCTATGCCATGGGGGTCACTCCCCGCACCGGCTACGGGTACGGAGAGGTGCGCCACAATTCGGGCAGGCAGTCGGGCAGGGAGGGCGAAAACCTGTGGGTGTACGCCATGCCCAATCCATACCCAGGCTTGCCATTGGACACGCTGGAACTGACGGGCCGCGGCGAGGAGGCTGCCGTCTTCGGCCTCTCGCTGGTGCAAACGGCACAAAACCCATTGCGCTGGGAGCCGCGTCGCAAACTGCGGGTGCCCCTGCCACCGGGCTTGGAAATCTCGGAGACCGAGGACGTCCTGGGCTTGGACATGGACATGGGCATGGTCATCTCGGCCCGTCCCGTGCTCGTCTACGACCCCGCATCCTGGAAGCCGGATCCGTTTGACCGGCAACCGGCTGTCAGCACCGAAGCGATCGTGGTCGAATACGCCGCCCATCCCGATGCCCGACTGTATGCGGCTACCAAGGATGGGTGCAGTCTGGTGGCCGACCTGGCGCAAGTTCCCGATGCGGAGTCCGGCTTGCAGGTGATCGAACCGGCCAGCCGGCCGGTAAAGCTGCGCTTCCGCCTCAGGGAGAACGGACAACCTATCGCCGTCCGTCTGCATCTGCACGGCGCCCACGGCGAGTACCTGCCGCCGCGCGGCGGGCACCGGCGGGTCAACGGCCACTGGTTCGAGGACAACTACGGGGAGTTCGTGAACGGTGCCAACCAGTACGCCTACGTGCACGGGGACGTCGAGGCTGAACTGCCTCTGGGGCCCGTATACCTCGAAGCCGTGTACGGGCTGGAAGCGCTGCCCCACCGGGAAGTCCTCGACATCGGGCCGGAGACCGAGGAGGTGGTTGTTGAGCTGGACCGCGTGCTCCGGTGGCGTGAACAGGGATGGGTGTCGGCCGACACCCATGTGCATTTCCTCAGCCCGACCACAGCCCTGTTGGAAGGTGCCGCCGAGGGTCTGAACGTGGTCAACCTGCTGGCCAGCCAGTGGGGGGAGATGTTCTCCAATGTCACCGACTTCGACGGCGCCACCACCTTGGGCGCCCGCGACTTCGGCGGCGACGGCGAGTACCTGGTTCGGGTCGGCACCGAAAACCGCATGCACGTACTCGGCCATGTCTCGCTGCTGGGTTACTCGGGCGAGATGATTCACCCCCTTTGCACGGGCGGTCCCAACGAGTCCGCCATCGGCGATGCCCAGGAAGTCACCATGGCCCAGTGGTCCCGGCGCTGCATCGAGCAGGGCGGCCTGGTCATTTCGCCCCACGGACCCAATCCCCAGGGCGAACGGGCGGCCGACGTGGTCCTGGGTTTGGTGCACGGCATCGAAATGATGGTGATGAATCCGTACAGCCAGCAGATCAGCAGGTACGGCATCGCCGACTGGTACCGCTTCCTGAACCTCGGGTACCACATCCCGGTGGTTGGGGGTTCGGACAAGATGATGGCCAGCGCACTGCTGGGCGGGGTACGGACCTACGCCAACCTGGGAGCCCGGGAATTCACCTACGAGAACTGGATGGATGCCGTCCGCGACGGTGACACATTCGTGACCATCGGACCGCTGGTGGACGTTGCGGTGGAAGGGCAGAGACCCGGGACCAGAGTTCGTCTGCCGGCATCCGGCGGCACGGTGGCCGTGGAGTGGAAGGTCGAATCGGTTCGGGTGCCGATTCACCGGGTGGAGGTGATTGCCGGCGGCAGAATAGTCCAGCTCGAGGACGGCAACGGCGGTCGCACCCTGCAGGGATCCTGCTCGGTACAGGTCGCGGAGTCAACCTGGATCGCCGTACGGGTGCGCGGAACCTATACCGAGGAGCCCGAACGCATCGCGGCCCACTCCTCGGCCATCATGGTTACGTTGGAAGGTTTGCCCCACTTCAACGACGAGGCTGCGGTTTCGCTGTTGGCACAGATTGAAGGCACACAGGCCTATCTGGAGACCATCGCCACCCGGCCGGACGAACAGCGCTTCCAGGCCATGCGCCTGGTCCTGGAACAGGCCTACAATCGACTGCACCAGCGGATGCATGCCAGGGGCATTTTCCATCGACACCCCCATGGGAAGTGAGGTCGAGCACCGGGCCGTCCCGGACAGGAATGGCGAATCACGGGTGCGGTGACAGCCAAGTTCGTTCAAACTGCCGGTTGGATCTGGCGGTGTCAGGGCGGAACCGGTTCCCCTGTCCGCGTCAATGCGGTCGGTGAGAGGAGGCTTCGGCATCCGTTGGGCAACCGCCAAGACGATTCCGCGTTGGCAGAAACGACCCAATGGTCAAGAAGGTGGACATGAGTAGGTACGGACGCCTCGGGGCGGTTCCGTTCGTCCTGGCGATGGTGTGCGTGGTTGTGGCCGCGGCCGCCTGTACGTCCCTGCCGCCGGTTCCTGCGCCGCCGCCGTTCACGATACCGCCCGAACGGTTGACCGGACACCAACTGCTGGTCGTGCGGGAGGCCGACGGCAACCTGGCGGTTGTGGATCCGGCCACGGGCGAGAGGATTCAACTGACGGACGACGCCTCCGCCACGGTGGTCCATGGGCAACCGGTGTGGTCTCCGGCAGCCGCCGAACTGGCTTGGGTGCGGTCGGAGCTTGACGGTACGCGGGCTTCCGGACAGGTCCTGGTGGCAGATACCGCAGGCACCGTCCGCTTGCGCGTGGCCACGGTGTTTCCGCCCTTCTACATGTACTGGAATCCGCAGGGCACCAGTCTGTCGCTGCTCGGCAACTGGATGGCGGATGGCCAGTCCACGATGGCCATGAGCGTAATTGACATGGGGAGTGCCGACGCCACGGCGCGTATCGTCGACACGGGCGCCCCGTTCTACTACGACTGGGCGCCGGACGGGGAACGGATGCTGGTGCACAGGAACGCCAGCACCGTGTGGGCCGGTTCGCCCGAGCAGCCGCAGCCCATAACGGATTCCAGTTCGGCGTTCGCGGCGCCGGCTTGGCTGCCGGACAGCGCGTCGATCGTCTACGGTGACCTGCGGGACGGTGTGGCCACACTGGTTCGGGCCAACCTGGACACCGGGGAGGAAGAGGTGGTGACCTGGTATCAGGGTTCGCACCTGGCGGTCTACCCGGATCCGACAGGCGACCGCCTGGCCGTGATTGAAACCTCGGACAGGGTGCCTGTCAATGCCTTTGGGCCGCTGTACCTCTATTCGCTGGAACCGGCCACACTGGAACAGATCACCCCGCTGCCGGTCATGGCCGCGTTCTGGTCGCCGGATGGGGAGCGTCTGTTGTACTGGGAAGGGGACCTGTCCGGCCGGCCGGGTGATTTCAACCTGCGCATTTGGTCCGAGGACGGGATCAGGGAGGTGGGCTCGGCCCACAGCCCGCCGGATTTCCTGCGGCGGTACCTGTACTTTTCGGACCAGTACGCCCGCAGCCATACACTGTGGTCCGCCGATTCCCACTGGATTGCCTTTGCCGCGGAAGGCCCGTCGGGGCAAAATGAGATCCGAATCCAGGAAGTCGGTTCCCTGGCGTCTCCCGCACAGATTTTGGCGGGGGACCTGGTTTTTTGGTCCAGGCACACCCATCCGGATTAGTGGGCGAACATGCAGACATCAGCTGCCTCCTCGACGTTTCCGTGGCCGGAACCCCACCGGGCCGCGGTGTCGCTGTCGTTTGACGACGGTATGCCGTCCCAGCTGGCACGGGCCGTGCCCATGCTGGATCGCGCCGGTTTCCAGGGCACCTTCTACCTCAATCCGCGCGACGGCTGGGAACGGGATCTGGAGCCGTGGCGCGCCGTTGCGGCAGGCGGGCACGAGCTGGGCAACCACACCGTCACCCATCCCTGCTCCAACCAGTTTGACTGGAGCAACGACGGCACGCGCCGGCCGCTGGAGGTGTTGACCCTGTGGGACATCGAACAGGACATTGCGCTGGCTGCGGAACGCCTGCATGCATTCTGTCCCGACCAGGGCCGGGTTTCGTTTGCCTATCCCTGCTATCAGACCTGGATTGGCGAAGGCGCCACCCACCAGAGCTATGTTCCCGTGGTGGCGCGCTACTGCACGGCAGGGAGGACCCGGGGCGAGCGGACCGCCGACCCGGCAACCTGCGATCTGTTCCATCTCAATTCGCTGCCGGCGGAGTTCCGGCAGGGCGGCGAACTGGTGGCGATCGCCGAGGAAACCCTGGAGGACAACCGCTGGGCCATTTTCACGTTTCACGGGGTTGAGGAAGGCCACCTGTCCGTGACGGAACAGGCCCTGCAGACACTGGTGGACTGGCTGGCCCGGAATGCGGACAGGGTTTGGGTGGACACGGTGCAGCGCGTGGCCGACCATGTGCGCTATCGGCGTGACAACCCCGGGACACAGCTCGCGTCGGGCTCTTGACCCCTTCCGGCCTTAAACTACCGGCATGTCCTCCGCCCTTCACGCCCGTTACCACCGACTGGTCGGCCGCGTCGGCTGGCTTTGGCTGCAGGTGTGGCTGCTGACCATCCTGACGGTCGTGCAGCTGGTCGTGTTCCAAGCTGTGGTGCCGCCCTGGCAGCACTTTGACGAGCCGGCCCATTTCCGCCATGCCTGGTCCCTGGTCAATCTGGTGCCGGCGCAGCAGGCGACGGCGTTCACGCCCCTGGATCCCGTCATGGTCCGCGAGACTTTGGGCTCCATGGTGGAGAACGCCTTCTACCGCGAGCTGACGGCGCCCAACTATTTGCGCACCCATGGTCTCGACACCCTGGGCCACAGCCAGAGTGTCGAGTTCCGAATGTACTACGACTGGGTGGGTTGGCCCCTGCGGATTTTCCGGCAGGCCGACATCACGACCCAGCTGCTGGCGGGCCGCGCCGTGACCAGCATCTTTCTGCTGATCGTGGTCTGGTCCAGCATCGGACTGATGCGGTCGCTGACCCGGCCCGGCAATCGGCTGCGCTGGCTGGTGCCGCTCTGCGTCGTCCTGGTGGCGCCGGTGGCCGACCTGGCCACGGCGGTCAACAACGACATCGTGGCCGTCGCCGGTTTCTCCTTGTTCCTGTGGGGCGCGGTGCACGGTCTGTCGCGCCGGATGACCCTGCTGCATACCCTGTGGATCATGGCAGCCCTGGCCTTCACCGTGGCGGCCAAGCAGGCCCTGTTGTTTGTCCTGCCCCTGGCACCGCTGGCGGTGGTGATGGGACTTTGGAACAACCTGGGCATGCGCTGGCGTTGGCTGTGGCTGGTGTCCGTATTGGCGGTGGCGGCCCTGGCCATGCTGACCCTGAGGCTTGACCAGGCTGCCTTCTGGGTAACGCGCTGGCTGAACGACACACCGGGTCGGGTCACCCACGAGCATGCCGTCCACGGTGAATACGTCATTCCCGCGGTCGTGAGTTCGGAACCCATCTACCAGCGGCTGCACGACGACTGGGTCGTGCAGCATCCGGAGTTCCTCCTGAACTTCGGTGCCTGGGTCTGGGCCGATGAACCGGTCGAGATCCCGTTGCTGGGCTTTGCCTATGTGGCCGAGGGCGCGAACTTCATGTACACCGAAGTACTCGGCAGCGAGGAACCGGTGCGGGTTACTCAAGAGCCCCAGTTTGTGACCCGCAAGTTCTGGGTTCCCAATGAGGCGGTCATCCTGTACGTCTTCCTGTGGCCGTACACCTTGGTGGCGCAGGAATCGATCAACCAGGTCTACTACGACGGCCTGGTCCTGATGGAGGGCGTGGTGGACACCGATCAGGTCCCGGTGTACACGACCAGCGACGGACGGTATGTCCAGTGGGGGGAGCGTTCGGCGGAAAACCTGGTCCGCAATCCGTCGGGGGAACGGGCCTGGCCCGCCTTCCTGAAGCAGATCGACCTGGTGGTGCAGGAGATTGCGGAGTGGAATCCGTCGGCCGTGCTGCACCGCATGCTGGACCTGCGGTGGTCCGGGGACATCCTGTGGGTCCAGCAGCCCCGATTCATGTTGCTCAACCTGTTCAACCGCCTGGCCTGGGGCGGTGTCAACCTTCCGGGCGGTCTTTGGGGGCCCCTCACGCTGGGCCTGTTTGCACTGGGCATCGTGGGCAGCGGCGTCCATGTCCGTTCCCTGCTCCAGGACCCCGAATCCCAAAACCGAGACCGGGGCCTGCTGACCGCCTATGGCTTTCTGGCCATCAGCCTGGTTCTGATTTGGATTGGGGCCGACCTGTGGATTGCGCGGTTCATGTGGATGGACGACCTGCACCTGTCCGACACGCGCTATACCTACCCGGCCTGTATCATCACGGTGGGCATCATAGCCGGAGGCATACAGGTTCTGGGCAACCGCGCGGGGCGGTGGCGGGACGTAGCCACGGCCTTGGTGGTCGTGCTGTTCCTGGCCTTCAACGTGGCCGCCGTGGTGGCCTATGTCGATACGTTTCGGGGCCTGATTTAGGGCGGGAAATCAAGGCGTGCGGGGGGACGGTTTTTCCGGCTGCAGGCCCCTCTTTGTATACTGTTCCGCTGTCCGCAGGTGCCGGACTGGACTGTTGGAACAGGCGTGAAACGAGAGGAACAGTGACCGTGGCCGACAACATCACCATTCAGGCGGAGCCCCGGGTTGCCAGGGGGCGCGGCCTGAACAAACTCCGCGCGTCCGGCAAGACCCCCATTGTGCTGTACGGCAAGACCCACGAAGCAACGGCGCTGCAGGTGGATGCGCGGGCTCTCAACAGTGTGGTCCAGGCCAGCGGCCTGTCCCAGCTCATCGACATGCAGGTCGAGGGCCAGTCGACGCTCGTGCTGTTGCGCGAGGTGCAGCGACATCCGGTCAGACACCACATCCTGCATGCGGATGCCTACGCATTGCAAATGGACGAAAAGCAGACCCTGCAGATTCCGATTGTGGCGGAAGGCGAACCTGATTCGGCCATCTCCTCCGATCTGATCATCATGCAGAACATGGACACGATCACGATTGAGACATTTCCAGATCGGATTCCGCAATCGGTGCCGATCGACCTGTCCCTGCTGACCATGGACAACAACATCACCATTTCGGACCTGACGCCGATTGATGACGTGGACTTCGTGCACGAGCCCGACGAAGTGATCTTCAGCCTGACGCGCAGTGCCGCCGAGGAAGTCGAGGAGATTCCTGAAGAGGCTGTGGTCGACGAAGACGATGCCGAGGCGGACGAGGAACCGTCTGCAGAGGACGAATAGAGCTGCCGGCGGCGACCCTCGTTGCTCGGGGATGACCCAGGTCGTACGCGTGGTTGCCGGCCGCATCATGGACCGGTTGCGGACCCGACGATGACGGCACCGATCGTCAGCGGGCGCAACCACGCCGCATGAGCTCTTCGCCTTCCGAGACACCGGGCACATCAATTGCCCGAATCCAGGCCGTCCGGTGGCCGCTTCCACGACGTTGGTCAGCCTGCCCGCCTCGGGGAGGGCTAGGCTTGGCAACAGGCCGGTGATCAAGCCTGCCGCAAAGGTGTCCCGACCCTGATCATGTTCACCGGCTTGGGATGCCGGTGCCGGCGATTTCTCCTTCGGCGGTCACGATGCGGCATTCGTGGGAGCCTGTTCTAGACCTTGCATCCGGTACTGTTCGTACCGACAAGGTGCTCTGTCAGCCCTGAACAGGTAGCGCGTGTCGGTGTTTGCGGAGAAGGTGGGTGTGCACAGGAACACCGCCGCGGTGCGACACGGATGCGGATGGGGAGCGGTACTTCGGCCGGACCGCGCATGCGGCTGCGCAACGGGTGGCGGTCACCTGCAGGGTGTCGAGCCGAGTCCAGCGGCCGGTCCTGGAGTCCTTTGGCCGGGGTGCCGGCATCGCCGTGGTCGACGGGCTGACCGCAATCGGCGGCAGCAGGCACTTTCGGCGGCCCGTGTTCCGGGGGGTGATGGCGCGGATGGAGCGCAGGGCACGGTCCTGGCTGCCGGAGGCGCACCCGGAGCGTCTCTGCCGCTTCGGCTTCGACGGGTTCGCGTGCCTTGCGGCGAGGGCCGCGTGGTCAACCCTGAGCGTCTGTCGTCGCCAGCCGTGTGGGTGGTGGACTTGTGATGGGCCGTGGTCCACACATTTGCCTGCCGCCTGTCCGGGCTGTGGTGCTGCCAAAGGAAGATCCGGTAAGTGGTCACCGATGGCTGAGAAGGTTACGCGCCTGCTGCCCAGCCAGGGTCTGAACCGGGACCAGCACGACTGCCTGGCGCGGCTCGCCAGCTTGTGCGGCAAGGTCCGGACGGATGCCCGGCACCGGTGCAGCGGGGTGTCCACCGCACCGCAATCCCCCTACGACCTCCGCGATGCCTGGATGGCCGAGGGCTGCGCCCGGCACGGCCTGCCGGCGCGGTGGGGCAAGGCAACCCTGGCCGCCGCAATGTCGCCCAGGCCGTCGGCACGGGAGGTGGCCAAGGTGCCGGTCCAGAAGGCCGTGCGGCACCGCGCCCGGGGCGACAACGCCGAATGCCAGCGTCTGTACGGCCTGCTCAAGCAGAACCGCTGGACCGAGGATCCGTTTCTGCACTGGCAGATGCGGAAACAGTGGCAGGGCGGCCAGTCAGTCCCATGTGGCGAACGAGATCGTGGTCGACGCAGGTTCCTACACCACCAAGGTCTGACCCGGACGGGCCTGGATCCATATGCAGTGCCTGGACCGCGGCCAACGCATCGCCATCCCGCTCAAGGGCATACACCTGTCTGCCGGCACCTTCCGCATCCTCCTGCAGGGCACGCGTCGCGGGGATCGGTTTTGCGGTCGCGACGGGGTTGTGCCGGACGCGGATGCGCAATATTCTGGCGAGGCTGTATGGCGAGAAGATTGCGTTGTACATGCCCTGCGGGGACGTGCGCTCTGCTCGCGGAACGAATCAGGACTGCGGAGGGGGACGGCTCCACCCGGACTCGAGTTGCGGGGGCTTGCCACGCGGCCCCCATCAACCGAGAGCGAATCACCCGCGCCGGTACCGTTCGGTACCGGTTAAAGGAACAGATGGCCTTGACGATGATCATGTCCGGTCCGGCGCGTGGCAGATCCTCCAAGCGGAACCAACTCTCCAATCTGCTTCCGGTCCCAAGCAGCAGTTCCTCAACACAGCACCGACGCGTAGGCAGGGCAAACGCAAAGTCGGATTTAGGGCAGGGCGGCGGCCAGAATCCAGGGTTGGCGTCCGATGCGGTCGCGCAACAGCCCGATGGACACATGCGTACTGAAATGCTGCTGAAGCGTGCGCAGCATGTTCAGTGCGGCCCGGCGCAGGATGCCCATGACGGCGGGGGCGTGCCCCGTGCGCATGCGGCAGTCGTCCTCGCGGAACTGCATGTCCAGGGTGCGGTGCAGGCCGTTCTCCACGCCCCAGTGGCCGCGGACGAGGTCCAGCAGGGCCTGCGCGTCCACCGGGCGGCTGGCGATGTAGTAGCGCACGGAGCGCTGCCGGCGGCCGCGGGGACCGGTGCGCTCCGCCTGCACGCGGATGAGGCTGCGCAGGCCGGGCCAGGCCTCGGGGTCCGCCACCCACTCGCAGAGACCGGGACCGCCCAGCACGGTACAGGTGCGCCGCTCGCGGCGGCCGCCGTTGCGCTCGACGGTCTCGCAGCGGTCCTGCACTTCCGGTCGGAAGGCGCCCCG
>MKWU01000157.1_pt1 | contig 123271 bp, 112 predicted proteins | sample 809101 | NCBI WGS metagenome assembly MKWU01 (sample SAMN05860141, study PRJNA318959) | sponge metagenome | host: Aplysina aerophoba | place: Slovenia: Piran, Adriatic Sea, Gulf of Piran | collected 2013-05-07
TGCCCCGCTGTTTAGGGAACGCGTCTGCTATAAGTTCGTATTGTTCTGATGTCAGTTCCATACGTTAACGATACCGACCGGACACCCCAACCCCTGGCATTTAGAGTCAACACGCCCTAGTACAACTCTCAACTAATAACGATCACCTAACAACTAGAGAATTCCGAGCAGGAACCAGGCGCCCACCCCCACCAGTATCACCATGGCGGTGATCAACGACGCGATGATCAGGTACCTGGTGGGCATGTCCGGGAGGGTACATGTGAGCCTTGGATCGCTCAGCCCGAACTAGGCTTCCGTTTTGGTGAAAACCGGACAACCGCAATCGGAGAATCGCATCGGTGTATGACGTAATCGTGATCGGTGGCGGTCCGGGCGGCTACGGCGCCGCCCTGTACGCGCACAACTTCGGGCTGTCGGTGGCACTGGTCGAGAAGGACGAGGTGGGCGGCACCTGCCTGCTGCGCGGCTGCATACCCGCCAAGAGTTGGCTCCAATCCGCCGAGGTGTATTCGACGGTTCGTTCCGCCGGGGAGTTCGGGGTGGTGACCGGGGAGGCGTCCTTCGACTGGCCCAAGGCGCTGGCGCGCAAGGACAGGATCGTGAACGGCCTGGTAAGGGGCCTGTCCGGTCTGCTGAGGATGCGTAGGGTCGAGGTCATCAAGGGCGCGGGCCGGCTGGCCGGACCGGGAAGGGTCCAGGTCGACGAGGACGGAGCCACCCGGGTGCTCGAAGGCCGGAGCGTGATTCTCGCCACCGGATCGGTGCCGATCGAGCTACCGGGATTCCCCTACGACGGCACGAGGATCGTCAGCTCCGACCATGCGCTCGACTGGACTGAGCGGCCCGATCGGGTGGGCATCATCGGGGGTGGGATCGTGGGTTGCGAGTTCGCCAGCCTGCTGGCCGATGTCGGGAGCCAGGTGGTGGTCTTCGAGATGCTGGACCAGATCCTTCCAGGCTTCGATCCGGCCGCGGCCCGCCAGCTCCAGAAGCAGCTGAGGCGTAGAGGGGTGCGGTTCTTCCTGAAGGCGGCGGCGAGCGTCGATAGCTCCGGCGACCGTCCGGTTCTCCTTGGCGGGTCCGGCGCCGCCGAGTCGGGAATCGAAGTTGACACGGTGCTGGTAGCGGTGGGGCGCCGCCCGGTGACCGAGAACCTGGGGCTGGACACGGTCCGGGCAGAGACCGATCGTGGCTTCGTGATCACCGATCTGGAGACCATGCAGACTGCCGAGCCGGGTGTGTTCGCGGTCGGCGACATCGTGGCCGGCACGCCCGGTCTTGCCCACGGAGCCTTCGCCGAGGCCATCGCCGCCATCACGTTCATAGCCACCGGAAGCCCCAGTCCGGTCGACTACCGGGCCCTTCCCAGCGTGGTATACACCCATCCCGAGGTGGCATCCGTCGGGATCACCTCCGTCGATGCGGCCGCCACCGGTATCGCGGTCGAGGAACATGACCACTCCTTCGTGGGCGTCGGCCGGGCCCGTATCATCGGGAGGAACCAAGGATTCGTAAGGATCGTGAACGAGGTCGGCGGGCCTATCGTGGGTGCCACCGTGGTCGGACCGCAGGCCGGCGAGATGATCCACGAACTGATGTACGCGGTGGGCTGGGAGGCGCTGCCGGAGGAGATGGCGGCCTTCATACATGCCCATCCCACCCTGAGCGAGGCGATCGGAGAGACCTTGCTGTCCTCGGCAGGTCGCTCCCTTCACTGAGTCCACAGATGAGGTCCCGACCCCTGGAGAGGTGAGAAACATGCCAACCACACTGTCCATGCCGCAGTTGGGCGAGACGGTAACCGAGGGCACCGTACTCCGGTGGATGAAGCAAGTGGGTGATTCCATCGCCCGCGACGAGGCCATCGTCGAAATCTCCACGGACAAGGTCGACACGGAAGTTCCGTCGCCGGTGGCCGGTGTGGTCAGCGAGATACTGGTCGGCGAGGGCGAGACGATCGAGGTTGGCACCGCCATGGTGATGATCGCCACTCCTGACGAGGGCGTACCGGCCGGCCCTCCCGCGGAGGTCGATGCGTCCGAAGCGAAGGAGGAGGATTCGCCCCGGTCGGCGCCGGTTGCCCCTCCGGCCGCTACATCTACGAAGCCCGACCGGCCCGGACCCCGTAAGTTCCTGTCGCCGGTGGTTCGCCGCCTGGCGCGGGAGCACGACATCGACCCGGGCGTCATAGACGGCACCGGACGGGACGGTCGGGTGACGCGCAACGATGTGCTCGCCTACATAGAGAGCATGAAGGCGGAGCCCGAACCTGCCCCGGCCCCGGTTCCAGCCGCTCCCGCGGCCCCGATGGATGAGCACGCCAAGCTCAGCCGGCTGCGGGTGCGAATCGCCGACAACATGGTCGCTTCACTCCGGACCGCCGCCCATGTGTGGACTTCTATGGAGGTCGACTATGAGCAGGTGGAGAGGGTGCGGCAAGCCCATCGCGAGTCCTTCCGGCATCAGGAAGGGTTCTCGCTCACCTATCTGCCGTTCATCGCCCGCGCCACTATGGACGCTCTCCGGGCCTATCCGGTGGTCAACAGTTCTTTCGACCAGCAGGGTCGGACCGCCACCTTCCACCAGGATGTCAACCTCGGGATCGCGGTCGACCTCAACCAGGACGGCCTGATGGTGGTCACCATCCAGAAGGCGGATGACTATTCGGTAAGGGCACTCGCCAGAAAGGTTCGCGACCTGGCGGTGCGGGCACGCAGCGGTCGGGTGGGTCCGGATGACATATCCGCGAGTACCTTCACGATTACCAATCCAGGACCTTACGGGTCGTTCATGTCGGCGCCGATCATCAACGTACCCAATGTGGCCATCCTCTCGACGGACGGGATCGCCAAGCGTCCCAAGGTGATAACCACGCCCGATGGCGCGGACGCCATCGCCATCAGGCACCTGGGTTACCTCGGCCTATCGTGGGATCATCGAGCCTTCGACGGCGCCACCGCGGTGCTGTTCCTCCGCCGGATAAAGGAAAACCTGGAGACCTGGGATTGGGAACAGCAGCTGACCTAGACAGACCACCTGAGCCGGTCCTGCTCCCGGTCGAACCGCATCGGCAGTTCCGGATAGCCGCCGACCCGAGCCGGCTGCGCACCAGGTGGCTGGGCCGAATCGCCTACGACGAGGCGTGGGATCTACAACGCGCCTTCTGGGAAGGTAGGCAGTCAGGCCGGGCCGCGGTGGATTACCTGCTTCTGCAGGAACATCCTCATGTCTACACCGTTGGCCGCAACGGTGACGGCTCCCACCTCCTCATTCCCGAGGATCGCCTGGGCAGGATCGGCGCGCAGCGTTTCGATATCGACCGCGGAGGCGATATCACCTACCACGGCCCGGGCCAGCTGGTCGGCTATCCCATCCTGGCCCTGGCCGACCTGCGCAAGATCGTCCCCTATGTCCGGGCTGTGGAGGAGGTGCTGATCCGCACCCTGTCCGACTTCGGCCTGGAGGCTCGGAGAGATGCCGGGTACACGGGAGTGTGGACCGATCGGGGCAAGGTGGCCGCGATCGGTGTGCGGGTGGCGCGGGGCGTGACCATGCATGGCTTCGCCCTGAATGTCGATCCCGACATGAGCTATTTCGGTCACATGCACCCGTGCGGCATCACCGATCGTCCCGTCACGTCCCTGGTCGAGCTGCTGGGCAGAAGGGTCTCGATCGAGGAGGCCGTGGACGTACTGGTCCCACGCTTCGTGGAGGTGTTCGGGTACGAGCAAAACGACCTCCAGCTGGGCGCCTTCACCCGGGGACAGGGACGGCCCAGAGACTTCGAGGTGGATCAACTGCTGGCCGAGGGAACCTTCGCTCCCAAGGGTCGGGCAGCCGTGCCGGTGACTATCGGCAAGCGGTTGGCGGGAGAGCCGCCACGGGCGCCGTGGATGAAGGTGACGGCTCGCTTGGGACCGGAGTACCGGAAGCTGGGGAGGCTGATGCGCGAGCTCGACCTCCACACCGTATGCGAGGAAGCCGGCTGCCCCAACATCTACGAGTGCTGGAGCGAGGGCGCCGCCACCATCATGATCCTGGGTGGTGTCTGCACCCGGGCATGTGGTTTCTGCGACGTCACCACGGGCCGTCCCCAAGGACTCGACTTGCACGAACCCGTCCGGGTGGCCGGGGCGATCGCAGCCATGGGACTCCGCCACGCCGTGATCACGTCCGTCAACCGGGATGACCTGCCCGACGGCGGCTCGACCATCTTCGCCCGGACGGTGCGGGAGGTACGGCAACGGGTACCGGAGTGCGACGTCGAGGTGCTGATTCCCGACTTCAAGGGAGTGAAGGCAGACCTGGAACGGGTCCTGGAGGCCGGGCCGGCGGTGCTGAACCACAACACCGAGACCGTGCTCCGGCTGCAGCGTGAGGTGAGAACCGCCGCCTCGTACGGACGCTCCCTCGCGCTCCTGGCTCGGGCGAAGTGGTACAGGCCGGACCGGGTGGTGAAGTCGGGGCTGATCGTGGGCATGGGCGAAACCCGTGCGGAGGTCCTGGGCGCCATAGCCGATCTGAGGGCGGTCGGTGTGGATGTGGTCACGGTGGGTCAGTATTTGCGGCCCACGGTCAGGCACCGCCCGGTCCACCGCTACGTCCATCCCGACGAGTTCGCCGAGTACGCCGACTTCGGCCGACAGATCGGTCTTGCCCACATCGAGTCGGGCCCGCTGGTGCGGTCGTCATACCACGCTCGGGATTCCCTGGACGCCGCCGCCACCTCCGGGGTTCCCGCAACCGTCGGCAGCCACTGACGCAACGCCGGAGCAATCCGGATCCCGAGCTCCGGAGGCGGCCCGGCCGGTTGGCCGGCGGGCGCGAAGGGCGCCGCGACGCGATTAGCCTCCGACCCAAGCGGATCGTAAGCGAGGAGACGTGGCCGAGCGCACCATCGAAAACCTATTGCAGGAAGATCGCATCTTCCCGCCGTCGCAGGAGTTCACCCAGCAGGCCAACGCCCAACCCGGCCTGCATGACAAAGCCACCGCCGATCCGGTCGCATACTGGGAGGCGCAGGCCCGCGACCGCGTGTCCTGGTTCAGAGAGCCCACCGTCCTCCTGGACGACTCCAACCCGCCCTTCTTCAAGTGGTTCACTGACGGCGAGCTCAACATGTCCTACAACTGCCTGGACCGCCACATTGAGGCGGGCAAGGGCGGCAAGGTGGCCTACTACTGGGAGGGCGAACCGGGGGACGAGCGGGCCATCACGTACCAGGATCTCTACGAGGACGTTTGCCGGTTCGCCAATGGCCTGAAGTCGATCGGTGTCCGGAAGGGCGACCGGGTGGCTGTCTACATGGGCATGGTCCCCGAGCTGGCGGTGGCCATGCTGGCCTGCGCTCGCATCGGCGCCGCCCATAGCGTCATCTTCGGCGGTTTCTCGTCCGACGCCATCTACGACCGGGTCGAGGACGCCGGCGCCCGGGTTCTCATCACCTGCGACGGCGCCTGGCGCCGGGGGAGCGTGGTGGATCTGAAGGTGGCCGCCGACCGCGCCATGGCGAGGACCGACCTGATCGAGCGGTGCGTGGTGCTGCGCAGGACCGAGAACGATGTGAGCATGCGCGAGGGTCGGGACATCTGGTGGCACGACCTCGTGGAAGGGCAGAGTGCCGAATGCGAGGCCGAGGTCATGAATGCCGAGGACCTCCTCTACATCCTGTATACGTCCGGCACCACCGGCAAGCCCAAGGGCATCATGCACACCACGGGGGGATACCTGGTGGGAGCGGCCACGACCCACAGCTTCGTCTTCGACATCAAACCCGACCAGGACATCTGGTGGTGCGCGGCTGACATAGGCTGGGTGACCGGGCACACCTACATCGTCTACGGGCCTCTGGCCAACCAGACCACCTCGGTCATGTACGAGGGAACGCCCGACTACCCGGACAAGGACCGGCTGTGGTCGATCATCGCCAAGTACAAGGTGACCCAGCTCTACACCGCTCCCACCGCCATCCGGGCCTTCATGAAATGGGGTGAGGAATACCCGCAACGCCACGATCTGTCCACGCTGCGAGTGCTCGGCACGGTTGGCGAGCCCATCAACCCCGAGGCGTGGATGTGGTATCACGAGCACATAGGAGGCGGCACGGCGCCGGTCATGGACACCTGGTGGCAGACAGAAACCGGCTCGATCATGATCGCACCCCTACCCGGAATCACCGCCACCAAGCCGGGCTCGGCCACGAACCCGATGCCCGGCATCCAAGCCGACGTGGTCGACGAAGCGGGCCGCCCGGTCGGCAGGGGAGGAGGCGGCTATCTGGTGCTCCGCAACACCTGGCCTTCCATGCTGCGCTCTATCTGGGGCGACGATCAGCGGTATGTCGACACCTACTGGTCCCGCTTCGATGGCATGTACTTCCCCGGTGACGGGGCCAAGCTGGACGATGACGGATACTTGTGGTTGCTGGGCCGGGTGGACGACGTCATGCTGGTGTCCGGCCACAATATCTCCACTATGGAGGTGGAGTCGGCCCTGGTCTCACACCCATCCGTGGCAGAGGCGGCGGTCGTGGGCCGGTCCGATCCGCTAACCGGCCAGGCGATCGCCGCGTTCGTCAGCCTGCGGGGCAGCATCGGGGGTGATGCATCGCTGATAACCGAGCTACGGGATCACGTCGCCAACTCGATCGGGCCGATCGCCAAACCCAAGAGCATCGTCTTCACGCCGGACGTGCCCAAGACTCGCTCGGGCAAGATCATGAGGCGCCTGCTGCGCGACATCTCGGAGCAGCGGAAGCTGGGTGACGTGACCACGCTGGCCAATGCCGATATCGTGGCCGAGATCGCAGAGAAGGCGGCCGCGGCCCCGGCTGACGAGGATTGATCCGCCCGCCGAGCCGGACCCTCCAAGGACCGGTGCCACGGCAGGTAACGACGGAGGAGAGGTCATGCTGCTGACAGGTAAGCGGGTGTTGGTAACCGGCGTTCTCACGCACGGCTCGATCGCGTGGCACAGCGCCAAGGTGGCCCAGGAGCAGGGCGCCGAGATCGTCCTGACCGGTTTCGGACGGGGAATGCGCCTCACGGAACGGGCGGCCCGGCGCCTCCCTGATCCACCCGACGTGTTCGAACTTGACATCAACGATCCGGCTCATATGCAGCAACTGGTGAACGAACTGGAGCGCCGCTGGGGAAGCCTGGACGGGGCACTGCACGCCATAGCCTTTGCCCCGCAGGATGCACTGGGCGGCAAATTCTTGACCACGCCCGTGGAGAGCGCCTCCCTTGCCTTCACCACCTCGGCGTTCTCCTACAAGACGCTAGCCGTCGGGCTGCTCCCGCTGTTTGAGGAAGCAGGAGGCGGATCTCTGGTGACCCTCGACTTCGACAACAGCACGCAGGCCTGGCCGGCCTACGACTGGATGGGAGTCTGCAAGGCCGCTCTGGCCTCGGTGACGCGCTACCTGGCCCGCGACCTGGGGCGCTACAACGTCCGGGTGAACGCCGTATCGGCCGGCCCGCTGTCGACGATGGCGGCCAAGGGCATCGCCGGCTTCGAGCGGTTCCAGGGTGTCTGGGACGAGCGGGCCCCTCTCGCCTGGGACACCGCCGACCCCACCCCGGTGGCCAACATGATCTGCGTGATGTTCTCAGATTTCTCCACCAAGGTAACCGGCGAGGTCATCCACGTGGACGGCGGCTTCCACGCGATAGCTACGTAGTTTCTAGTTTTAGTAGTACCTAGCACCTAGCAACTAACAACTATCGACTAGCAACTAAGGTACGAATATGGAACCTGCCGGATACCTAAGCGCCCTGGTCTTCGGGGCCCTTTCATTCGTGTCGCCCTGCGTCCTCCCGCTGCTGCCCGGATACCTGGGGCTCATGTCGGGCTACTCCGTGGCCGATCTGCAGCAGGGGAAGGCCTCTACTGCCAGGATGCTCCGGGTCACCGTGTTGTTCGTGGTCGGGTTGGCGATCGTCTTCGTGTCCCTCGGAGCGGGGGCTACTTCGGTGGCCGGCCTGCTCGCCCGCAACAAGGGGACCATCACTACGGTGGCGGGCTGGCTGATCGCTGTGTTCGGGCTGGTCATCGTACTGATGGCGCTCAGCACGTCGCCCCGCCTGACCTTCCTCTACCGGGAGCGGCGGCTCCATGTGCGTCCTTCTCAGCTGGGAGGTTGGGCGCCGCTGGTGATGGGCATGGCCTTCGGCTTCGGTTGGACGCCGTGCATCGGTCCGGTGCTGGCGGCCATACTCACCCAGGCCGCCACCCAGGAGACAGTCTGGCGAGGGATGCTCCTGCTGTTCATCTTCTCCATGGGTATGGGCCTCCCGTTCATCGCAGCCGGGATCGGGGTGACCAAGCTCTATTCGGGTATCAGGCTCCTCCAGCGGCATCTTCGGACCATCAACGTCCTGTCGGGCCTCCTGATGATGGTCTTCGGATGGCTCTTCATCACCGGTCGCATCACGGACCTGTCGAGCCTGATCAGTGAATGGATGATCCGGCTCGGCCTCGAGAGCCTGGCCGCCATCTGATCACATAGTCACCCGGAAGGGCGGCCACCCGGCTCTCGCCGGTTAGGCTTCCTGGGCTCCCGGCGCCAGGCGCGGTAGCTCGGGAGGGAGGACGGGTGAGAAATACGGGCGCGTGGGTGGTGGCGGTTGTCCTGGTGGCGGCCTTGGTGGCAGCGGAGCCGCCCCGGGCCGTCCATGCCCAGGATTCGGAACTCTGCGACGCGTCCGGCACCGGCCTTTTCGCCGACGTCTCGGCCACCGACTACGCCGCCGAGTACATCCTCTGCATGAGGGTCCTCGGCCTCACACGGGGCAACTCCACCGGGGGATACGGCCCGGATGACACCCTCAACCGGGCGGAGATGGCGTCGTTCGTAGTGCGACTGTGGAGAGACATCCTCGGTGGGGAGTGCCCAACCGGGGATACGCCATTCGCGGATGTGGTGACCACCAACACCCACGCCGCCAACATCGCGTGCCTGTACCACCTCGGCATCACCAAGGGCGTCTCTGACACGGAGTTCGCCCCGCGCAACCGGGTGACGGCCTCCCAGGTATCCAGGTTCCTGCTGAGGACTTACAAGCGACATGGTTCGTGTCCGGAGCGGGCATCGGAGCTCGACGAGGCGGTCGAGTGCCTGGTATCCCTTCACGTCCTTCCAACCGAGGACGAAGGCCGCAGTAGCGTGCCCGTGATCAGATCGCAGATGGCCGTCTACATGATCGGCCTCTGGCACAACCTCGAGTACGGCCCCCCGCCCCTTCCGCCTGTCCTCGGCGCTCTGACCGAGGTCTCCGGCAGTGGCCGGGCGCTGGCCCTGCTATTCGCTGTAACGGTCGTTCCGGAGCAGAACACCGGCTACAGCCGGAACCTGTTCGATCACTGGAAGGACCTGGACGGGGACGGCTGCGACACCCGGCGTGAGGTGCTGATCAGGGACTCGAGAACCGACGTCGCGCCGGTCGGGGGCCGTGCCTGCAGGATCGAGGCCGGTCTCTGGTACTCGTACTACGACGGCGTCTGGCTGACGGATCCTTCCGGACTCGATATCGATCACCTGGTCCCGCTGGCGGAAGCCTGGGCATCCGGTGCCCACCTCTGGGATCCGGCCCGCCGCGAACAGTTCGCCAACGACGAGCAAGCACTGGTCGCCGTAACGGCCAGGTCCAACCGGAGCAAGGGTGCCCGGGATCCGGCCGAGTGGATGCCGACCAGCGAGTCGGGCTACTGCCCATACGCTGCTGCATGGGTGGCCGTCAAGGCCAGGTACGACCTGACCATGGATCGAAGTGAGTACGACTTTCTGGCGAATGCGCTCGACGGCGCTTGCGCCACGACCACCGTGAGCCTGGACACGCCGATTCTGGCGTTCCCCGTGCTGGCTGCTCCCACCCTGCCGGTGGTCGGTCCGACCACGACCACGCTCGCACCGGATGTGCCCCCGAATCCGGGCGACAACAGGAACTGCTCCGACTTCTCCACCCATGCCGAAGCCCAGGCCTGGTTCGATCGCTACTTCCCCCACTACGGCGACGTGGCGCGCCTGGACGCTGACGGCGACGGCGTGGCCTGCGAATCGCTTCCTAGTTGATAGTTTCTAGTCCTAATGGCTAACTAACAACTATCGACTACCAACTAAGCGCGCTATTGCCAGTCCCGGGCGAGGTCGCTCAGGCGTGCCCTGCCGAAGAGTTGAGCGGCCGCTTCGGCCGCCCGGGCTCTTATCTCGTCCTCGTCCACCTTGGTGGAGCGCCCGTCCTCCACGATGATCTCGCCCGCGACGATCACCATCTCGACGTCGGCCGCGCTACCGGAATGGACGACCGACGCGACCGGACGGCTCCATGGTGTGTGCCGGACTCCCGAGACGTCCACCACCACCAGATCGGCCGCCCGGCCCGGCTCCAGCGAACCGGCCTCCAGACCGGTCATGGCAGCCCCGCCCCGCGTCCCCAACTCGAGAAACTGCTCCACGGTGGTGGCCGTGGAGTCGAGGCCGGCCACCCGGTGCATCAGCATGCCGGCCTTCATGGCCTCGAAGATGTCCTGTCCGGCGACCGCCACCCCGTCGCTGCCGAGGGCCACGGTGGCGCCTGCCGACAGCAGCGGATCCAGGTGGAGCACGCCGGAAGCCAGGTACTGGTTGGAGATCGGGTTGTGCACCGCGGTGGCGGTGGCTGAGCCCATGGCCGCCACCTCGTCCGGATCCAGCCAGACGGCGTGAGCGAGCGTCGTGTAGTTGCTCAGTAAACCTCGGTCCGCCAGCCAGGCCACCGGACGCGTCCCGTGTACCTCCTTGAAGAACGAGATCTCGTCCTGCACTTCCGAGCAATGCATGTGCCAACGAACCCCGCCGGCCTCGGCCATCTCCGCGGAGGCCTCGATCAGCTCCGGCCAGACGTAGACGATGTTCTCCGGACACGGCCACACCTCGACCAGGCTGCCTCGCGGACGCTCCGCCATGCATTCGGCGGTGATGTCGAGTTCTTCCTGGTTGGTCCAGGTGAACAGGTCCGGATCCACCCCCATCAGCTCGCCACCCGGGTTCATCTCCCCGAAGATTCCCCGGGCGATAGCACCCCTGATCCCCACATCTTCCACCGAATCGGCCACGGCCAGAATGGTCTCCGTATCGGTCGGGGCATAGTGGTTGTCCACCACCATCGTGGTTCCGGACAGGGCGGCCTGGAGCGCGCCGAGCCGGACGGCCGCCACGCTCATCTCCCTCGTGATGGCCTTCGAGTAGGGCAGCATGAACTTCTGGAGCCAGGGAACCAGCGTCATGCCGTCCCCGAGCCCCCGGCCCAACGACTGGAACAGGTGCGTGTGCCCGTCGGTCAGCCCGGGGAGGACCACCTTGCCCCGACAATCGATGACCTTCCCGGCTGCTTCCCGCAGATGCCGGAGGTCAGCGCCGGCGCCCACCTCCGCGATCTTCCCGCCGGCGACGGCCACGGCGCCCCCCCCCCCCCCCCCCCGCCCCCCCCCCCCGGCGCCGCCCCGGCCCCCCCCACCCCCCCCCCGCCGCTCCCCGTCGAGCGTGATCACCACCCCACCCTCGAGCAACAGGTCGCACTCGAAGCGATCGGAAGAAGAACCCTGGCTCATTGGTGACCTCCGTCTCGTGAAGCACTATCCGGCGCTGGTTCCCGGATCGTAACCATCGGAGTGGGTAGACCCGCTCGGCGTGGTGTTGCCTGGTTACGGGACCTTGCGGATATCCCGTTGCGTGGGTTAAACTCAAGTCGAGAACGGCGCGGGGTGGAGCAGTCTGGTCAGCTCATCGGGCTCATAACCCGAAGGTCGTAGGTTCGAATCCTACCCCCGCTACCGGTACGGCCCTCGTTCCCCGTTGATGGGGACGGGGGTTGTTGCTTTTTGATCCGCCGGGTGCGTGGCCGAGGCGGGGGGAGGAAGAGGGATTGAGCGCTCCGATGGCGGTGTTCGAGGCCATGCGACGGCGTCGCATGCACCGGCAATACCTGCCCGAACCACCCGACCGGGCGACGCTCGATCGTCTGGTCTATGCCGCCGGTCGAGCCCAGGTGGCCCGCCCGGGAATCCGCCACTTGGTCGTTATCACCGATCCGCGGATCGTTCACACCCTACGCCAGGCGTGCCCGGGGTTCGTGAACAACGCCCCGGCGGCCATCGCCGTCTGCAGCGACCTGGAGAGGTCGGAGCAGGAATCGGGGATCCGCGGAGTGGAGGTGGTGAGCAGGCTGGATGCGGGTGCGTCCGCCGCCTTCATGGCCTTGGCCGCTCCTGCACTCGGTATCGGCGTATGCAAGGTCACCAGCTGGAGCGAAGAGGTGGTCCAGGCCATCCTGGGCCTTCCCGAGTATGTGCGTCCGGAGGTGCTGATGGCGGTGGGAATACCGGTTGCCAACCCCTCCAAGCCACTGAAGGGTTTCCAGCCGTCCGTTCATTCCGACCGGTTCGATCAACCGTGGACGGCATCACCGTGAGCAGCCAGGAGATCGATCCCCGGGAGTTCCTGTTCGACTTCGTGCTCTACCTGGTTACTTGCGCGCGGCTCCATCTCGATGAGAAGCCCATCTACGGGGCGTTCCGGATGATCGAGGGCGCCAGCCGACTTATCAAGGCAGCGGAAAACCTGCCCGGCTGGGAGGTGGATGCGTTCCTGTCCGAGCAGCGTGCGGCGATCGAAGGCAACAAGGCTCGCATGACGGTCGACAAAGACGGCTTCCGCGAGTGGCTGGGCGACCTGGCCAGGGAGATGGCCGCCGAGGCCACCAGGAGAAACCTGGGTTAGTTGTTAGTTGTTGGTTGTTAGCAACTACCAACTAACTACTTGCTATAGACCTGAGGCGATCATCCTCCTATAGTTCGTTGCGATGCGGATTCGGCTTGGTGCGGTAGCGGTCCTGGCGACCCTCCTCCTACCGGTTTCCGGCGTGGGCGCCCAGACGCGCGGCGACGTCGGGCGGGAGGCCTTATCTCTTCGCAGTTCGCTCGGACCCGGCGACGTTCTCCTGCGCGGTCAATCTGTCATGTCCCCCGACGGCTCCTACCGGTTGGCTTTCCTACCGGGCGGCAATCTCGTCCTGTATCACAACCTCGGCCCCTATTGGGCCGTCGAGGAGATCTGGTCGGCGGGCACCGGCGGCACGGGAGGCGACCGCCTCGTCATGCAGCACGACGGTGACCTCGTCATGTACTCGGCGGCCCGGTTCGGAGGTGGGTCAGTCTGGAGTTCCGGCACGGCCGGCTTCGATGGCGCTGAGCTGCGATTACCCGAGGAGGGCGGTGCAACCATCCGCCGCAACGATGAGCAGTTGCTCTGGTCGGCCGGGTTGTTGCCTCCCGACGTGGGTCTCGCCGGCCGGCAACACCTGGTGTATGACCGGAGGGGCGAGAAGATGATGGCATGGTTGGTCGAATCCGACGGGACGCTCACGGACTCCTACCTCGTGAGCGGCATGTTCCGGAATCCGCCCGCAGGTAACTACGAGATATATTCGAAGTCCCCGGTGGCCTACGGTTGGAGGGGTGGCAGCATGAACCACATGGTGCGCTTCGCCTATGGCAGGAACGGATGGCGGATAGGGTTCCACGCCATTCCCGTGCGGAGCAACGGAGAGTTGGTGCAGAGCCTTGACCAACTGGGACAATCCTTGTCCGCGGGATGCGTCCGGCAACGAGCCGACAAGGCCGCGTTCCTCTACGAGTGGGCGCCGATCGGCATGCCGGTGGTCGTGCTGGGTTGAGACCCTCGCCCCCACGGACGGCGCCCGGAAGCACGAGCCCGGCCTGATCGATATCCGGCACCAGAGTTTCCGGGTTCCGGTCCACGCATCTCTCTCGGTAACGTGGACAGCATGAAAGTCACTCCCAGCCCGGTTGAGTTCCGCCGCCTGGCGGAGCATGCGTCGGTGGTCCCGGTCAGGATCGCCCTGCTGTCAGATCGGGAGACTCCGGTCAGCGCCTTCGGCAAGCTGGTGGGCGATTCGCCCGGCTTCCTGCTCGAGTCGCTCGAGGGAGGGGAGCACTGGGCGCAATGGTCGTTCCTCGGGTGGGACCCGGTCTTCACGCTCACCAGCCGGGATGGGATCAGCCACATCGACGATCCCCGCGTCCGGGTACCGGAGGGGGATCCCCTCACGGTCATGGAAAGGCTGCTCGCCCGCTATGCCACCGACCCGCTGGACGACCTGCCCCCCCTGCACTCCGGCGCGGTCGGGTACCTCTCCTATGACGCGGTTCGATATATCGAACGCCTCCCCGATCGGCCTCCCGACGACCGCGGTCTCCCCGAGATGATGTGGCAGTTTGTCGGGAGCTTGGCGGCCCTCGATCACCCCGGGCAGACCTTGCACCTGGTTCGCAACGTCTTTATCGATCTCGAGGACGACCTCGACGCCGCGTACGAAGACGCGGTGGCCCGGCTTCACGCGTCCGCAGACCGCCTCGGCACGGCCCTTTGTTACCGTCCGGCGGGCCGGCTCGACCGCTCCGCCCGGCCCGACCTGCCCGTCGCCTCGACGCTGGACCGGAAGGAGTTCGAACAGGCTGTCCTCAAGATCAAGGACTACATCCGGGAGGGCGACGCCTACCAGGTGGTGCTCAGCCGCCGCATAGGAGCACCGTTCGGGGAGGATCCGTTCGGCCTGTACCGTGCCCTGCGCCTCATCAACCCCTCGCCCTTTCTCTTCTACCTGAGGCACCCTGAGGTCACCGTGGTGGGTTCGTCGCCAGAACTGATGACCCGGGTGAGGGACGGCACCGTGTTCTCCCGTCCCATCGCCGGGACCCGGAGGCGGGGTGCGTCCCGGGCCGAGGACCGGGCCCTTGAGAAGGAGTTGCTGGCGGACCCGAAGGAGCGGGCTGAGCACGTCATGCTCATCGACCTGGCGCGCAATGACCTGGGCAGGGTATGTGACTACGGTACGGTGACCGTGGATGACCTGATGGTGGTGGAGCGCTACTCGCACGTCATGCACATGGTGTCGGGTGTATCGGGACGGCTTCGTGACGGGCTGGGTCCGGTCGATGTGGTCCGGGCGGTATTCCCTCATGGCACCGTATCGGGAGCGCCCAAGGTACGAGCCATGGAGATCATCGACGAGATGGAGCCGGTGGCCCGCGGTCCTTATGCCGGGGCCGCGGGGTACATGGACTTCAGCGGCAACGTGGATACCGCCATCTGCCTGCGGACCGTAGTGGTAGCAGGTGGCACTGCCTGGGTCCAGGTGGGCGCCGGATTGGTGGCGGACTCCGATCCGGCGGCCGAGTTCCAGGAAACCGAGGACAAGGCGGCTGCGGCGCTGGCGGCCGTGGCGGGGGCCGAACTGCTTTGACCATACAACCGGGCGAGTCCGGCGACTTCAGGACCGGATATGCCGGCGCTCGAACCGGTGCGGGATTCGCCACGGACATGCTGGGCCTGTTTTGGGCGGTCGGGCCGGATGCGATCTCTTACCTTCAAGGCATCCTCAGCCAGGACATCGAGCGGCTCGCCCCCGGTGATGCGGCAAGGTCCTTCCTCCTGGAACCCCGCGGGAAGCTCAACGCCCTGCTCTGGGTCCTGCGTGACGAGGACCGCGTGGGCATCATCACCGATGCTACCCGCCATGCGGCGGTCATCGACTCCCTCTCACGATGGCGCCTGCGCGTCGATGTCGAGTTCCACGGGGACGAGCGTCCGGTCCTCGACGTCTGGGGACCTGCGGATCGTGTCCCCGGGTCACCGGGTGGTTGGCGGGATGAGCACGGGGTGCTGGTAGCGGAATTGCGACAGGGACCGGTGCGGCGCCGCCTGGTCGCCGGGTTGGACCCGCGGGCGCTCGAGAAGCTCGGCGCCGTCCCGATCGGCCGTCGCGTAGTCGACGCTTTCCGGGTCGAGGCCGGAGAACCCAGGATGGGCATCGACGTCGACGCCAAGACCATCCCGCAGGAGACCGGCCTGGTTGCCGAGGCCGTCTCGTTCACCAAGGGTTGCTTTCTCGGACAGGAGTTGGTGGCTCGCATCGACAGCCGGGGCCGGGTCAACCGCCATCTCCGGGGACTACGGATGCTCGAACCGGTCATCCCACCGGCGGGCGCACGGGTATCTTACGAGGGGAAGATGGTGGGACAGCTCACGACGGTGGCGGAGAGTCCCGTATTTCGAGCCCCGGTCGCACTGGGCCTGATTCGCCGAGAAGCCCTGCCGGGAAGCCGGGTCGGCGTAGCTTGGGAGGCCGCCCAGACCGAGGCAGAAGTGCGCGATCTACCGATGACGGACCAGCCCGGATGAGGTCCCGGCCAACCTGAACCGTAGCGCTCGGTGATGGCGCGCCGGTACCGGCCATGTGCCTGGTACACCCATGGGCGCGAGTAGCCTTCGCCCCCATGCTGGACAAGGTTCTCTCGTCGGTGCGCCTCCGCCTGCCCGAAGTGAAGGCGCGCCAGGATCAGTTGCGTGAAGCGGCGGCCGGCATGCCAGCGCCGCGGGACTTCGCCGGCTCTCTCTCCGGTTCCGGACTGTCGATCATCGCCGAGTTCAAGCGGGCCTCACCTTCGAAGGGTGTGATCAACGCCGGGATGGATCCCTCCGAGCGGGCCGCGGCCTTCGAAGCGGGCGGGGCATCCGCGATGTCGGTCCTGACCGAGCCGGATCACTTCATAGGGAGCCCCGATGACCTCCGGGCGGCCCGGTCCGCAACGTCGCTGCCTGCGCTCCGGAAAGACTTCACGCTCGACACAGCTCACGTCTGGGAGGCAAGGGTCATGGGGGCCGACGCGGTACTGCTGATCGTGGCGATACTCGACGATGCGCTCCTCGCCCGGCTGCTCGGTGCTGCCCGAGAAGCGGGGCTTGCCGCCCTGGTGGAGGTCCACAGCCGCCAAGAGGCTGAGCGGGCCATCGACGCGGGCGCCAGGGTGGTGGGCGTCAACAACCGGGACCTGCGGACCTTCGACGTGGACCTGGCCACCTCGGAGCAGATCGCGCCTTTGCTGGCCGGCGTCGACGTCCGGATAGCCGAGAGCGGTGTGAGGGGTCCGGAGGATGCCGCCCGGCTCAGAGCCGCCGGATACGACGCTCTCCTGGTGGGGGAGTACCTGTCGAGATCGGCGGATCCGGCCGGAGCCATCTCCGGGCTCAGAGGGGCGGTATGACCTGGGTGAAGGTCTGCGGGGTGCGAACCGTCGGTGACGTAGAGGCGGCAGCCGACGCTGGCGCAGACGCGCTAGGGCTGAACCTGGTCCCGGGAACTCCCAGGTATCTGGCGGTCGACGACGCCGGCCGCCTGGCCTCCCTGTCGCGGGTGCCCGCGGTGATTCTCACCCTCGACGCCCGTCCCGGCGAACTCGTGGAACTGCTGGCCCGCGTGGGCGCCGCCGGTGTGCAGCCCTACGGCGACCACGCTCCCGAGGCTGCCCGGGCCGCTGCCGCGGCCGGGGCCTTCGTGCTCCGTCCCCATCGGGTACGGGGCCCGGTGGACCTAGCGACCATCCCGGCCGGACATACCGCCCTCCTGGACGGTTATTCCCCCCGGCGCCTGGGCGGGACCGGTCGCCAAGTCGCTCCGGAGTGGCTCCCCCCGCCGGGCACCCGCTACGTCCTGGCGGGCGGCCTGAGCCCCTCGAACGTGGCGGACGCGGTGTCGCGACACCGTCCATGGGGTGTCGACGCCTCGTCCGGCCTAGAGTCGGCTCCGGGAGTGAAGGATCCGGCCAGGATCCGGAGCTTCGTGAGGAACGCCAAGCAGGTGAAGGAGAATCGATGACGGCTGCCGCAGCGAAGCGTCGGGGCCCGAGGTTGGAGCGGCCGGACGAACGGGGCCGATTCGGCGACTACGGCGGGATGTTCGCTCCGGAAACCCTGATGCCCGCCCTGGAAGCGCTGGCTGCCGATTTTGCCGAGGCATGGGCGGATACCGGATTCGTAGCCCGGTTCCACGACCTCCTGGAGAAGTACACCGGGCGGCCCACGCCGCTGCACCCCGCCGATCACCTATCGGACGAGACCGGAGCGAGGGTCCTGCTCAAACGCGAGGATCTGGCGCATACCGGCGCCCACAAGATCAACAACGCCATCGGCCAGGCCATGCTGGCCACCCGCACCGGTAAGGCCCGGCTCATTGCCGAGACCGGCGCCGGCCAGCACGGAGTGGCGACTGCCACCGCTGCTGCCTACACCGGCCTGGAATGCGTGGTCTACATGGGAGAGAAGGACATCGAGCGCCAGTCCCTCAACGTCCAGCGGATGCGCATGCTCGGGGCGGAGGTGGTCCCGGTCACGGCCGGCGCGGCCACCCTCAAGGATGCCGTCAACGAAGCCATGCGGGATTGGGTGCGTACGGTGGAGACCACCCACTACATTATCGGCTCGGCGGTCGGTCCCCACCCCTTCCCCTGGATGGTGAGGGAGTTCCAGAGGATCATCGGTGACGAGAGCATCCGCCAGCTACAGGGAGAACCCGTCGATGTCGTGGTGGCATGCGTGGGGGGCGGCTCGAACGCCATCGGCATGTTCTACCCCTTCGCCGGCCGTGACGATGTCGAGTTGGTCGGTGTCGAGGCGGCGGGCCACGGGATCCACACCGGCCGCCATGGTGCCTCGATCGGCGCCGGATCGCCGGGAATACTGCACGGCGCTCGTACCTATATGCTCCAGGACGACGAGGGCCAGGTCCTCGAAGCACACTCGATCTCGGCCGGCCTCGACTACCCGGGAGTCGGGCCCGAGCACGCGTACCTCGCCGACGCCGGTCTGGCACGATACGTCTCGATCACCGACGAGGAGGCTCTGGAGGGAGTCGATCTGCTCTCGCGAACCGAGGGCATCATCCCGGCGCTCGAGTCGGCGCATGCGATCGCCTGGGTGGCCAAGGACGCCGCCCGGTTGGCAGGGCGGACGGTGCTGATCAACCTGTCCGGCCGGGGCGACAAGGACATGGACATGATCGCAGCCAAAGCAGGCATCGGATGAACCGCCGGGGGCTGGACGATCTGTTCACGCGGGTACGAGCGGAGGAGCGAACCGCCTTCCTGCCCTTCATGACCGCCGGGCTGCCCAGCCCTGACCGGACCGTGGAGTGCTTCGAGGCGATGGCCGACGCCGGGGCCGATGCCTTCGAGGTCGGCATCCCCTACAGCGATCCCATGATGGACGGGCCGACCATCCAGTTAGCCAGCGCCCGCGCCATTGAACATGGTATGACTCTCAAGGGTGGGTTCGATGTTCTCCGCAGGGTGGTCGAGGCGACCGGCAAGCCCTCCCTCGCCATGTCCTACGCCAACCCGGTGTTCCGGCTGGGACCTGACGAGTTTGCCCGCCGCGCGGCTGATGCGGGAGCGGCGGGATTGATAATCGCCGATCTCCCCCTGGAGGAGGCGACGCCGGTGGCCGAAGCGTGCGACCGGTCCGGGATCGGCCTGGTGCTGTTCGCTGCGCCCACCACCCAGGACGGGCGCCTGGAACGTATCGCCGCCCGGGCACCCGTCTTCATCTACGGGGTTGCCGAGTTGGGCGTTACCGGCGAACGGGACGAGCAGTCGGACCACCCCAGAACGCTGGCGAAGCGAATCCGGGCCATCACCGATGTGCCGCTGGTGATGGGTGTGGGCATAGGCACGCCCGAGCAGGCGGAGGCGCTGGCGCCGTATGTGGACGGCATCATCGTGGGCTCGGCGCTGGTACGCCGGGCGATGGCTTCTGACGACCCGATTCCGAAGATCGCTGCAGCCACCCGCGCCCTGGCCGGCGCCCTTTCCTAACCCCGATCCTTCATGGATCGGGGGTTTGTCCGGTGAATGGACGAGCCGCTTTGGATGCCTGACCTGGGGCCATGACTTTCGGCAGCTGCAGTCTTACCTGGCGAGGGACATTCACCTGCCTGGTGAAGAGTGGCCAGGCACAAATCATGGCGTTGAAGTGGTCTGATGTGCGTCGGTTTGGCGGGAAACATGAATAATCAGGGCTAGGAGTTGGGCATCCTCATCACGGAGATGAAGGTATCCGGCGGGATCTCGACCCGCCCGATCGCCTTCATGCGTCGCTTGCCCATCTTCTGGCGCTCCAACAGCTTGCGCTTCCGGGTGACATCCCCGCCGTAGAGCTTGGCGGTCACGTCCTTGCGGTAGGCCTTCACCGTCTCACGGGCGATGATCCTGCTGCCGATAGCGGCCTGGATCGGCACGTCGTACTGCTGGCGCGGGATCAACTCGCTGAGCTTCTCGGTCATACGGCGGCCGTAGGGATAGGAGGCATCCCGGTGGACGATCGCGCTGAATGCGTCTACCGGCTCGTGATGTAGCAGGATGTCGACCTTCACCAGATCGGCGTCCTCGTGCCCGTCGGGCTCGTAGTCCAGGCTGGCATATCCCTGTGTCCGGCTCTTGAGCTGGTCGTAGAAGTCCGTCACGACTTCGGCCAGCGGCAGGTGGTAGCGGAGTTCCACCCGTTCGGGAGACAGGTACTCCATGCCCTTGATGCGCCCCCGGCGGCCCTGGCAGAGATCCATCAGGCGTCCCGTGTAGCGAGCCGGGCTGATGATGCTCGCCGCCAGGATCGGCTCGGCGATGGCCGCCACCTCCCCGGCAGGAGGCATCTTGGCGGGGCTGTCGACCGGTATTTCCTCCCCGGCTGTCGTCCGCACCCGGTACTCCACCGACGGCTTGGTGGCGATGATGTCCAGGGCGAACTCGCGCTCCAGGCGCTGGGTGATGATCTCCAAGTGCAATAGGCCCAGGAAGCCACACCTGAAGCCGAACCCGAGTGCGGTGGAAGTCTCCGGCTCGTAACTGAAGCTGGAGTCGTTGAGGCGTAGCCGGTCGAGGGCATCTCGGAGCTCGGGGTATTCGTCCCCGTCCAGCGGATAGAGTCCGCAGAAGACCATGGGCTTGGGCTCCCGGTAACCGGGTAGTGGGGTCAGGGAAGGAAGGGCGGCATCGGTAACCGTCTCGCCGGGGCGGGCTTCCGCCGTGTTCTTGACCCCGGAGATAAGGTACCCCACCTCTCCCGGACCCAGTTGATCCACGGGAACGGCTGACGGGGTGCGTACCCCGATTTCCTGGACGTTGTAGATGGCGCCGGTCTGCATGAAACGCACCCGCGACCCGGAACGCAGCGTGCCACGCACGATCCGGATAGAGCTGATCACCCCCCTGTAGGTGTCGAAATGGGAGTCGAACACCAGGGCAGCCAGCTCGGCGTCGGCATCGTCGTCCGGGGCCGGTACGCGCCGGCAGACCGCGTCAAGGAGCCCGGTAACACCCTCGCCGGTCTTGGCCGAGACTGCCAGCACCTCTTCGGCCGCGATACCCAGTACCTGTTCGATCTCCTCGGCCACCCGGTCAGGATCGGCCGCGGGCAGATCGACCTTGTTGAGAACCGGCACCACGGTCAGATCGTGTTCCAGAGCCAGCGTGCAGTTGGCCAGGGTCTGGGCCTCGATGCCCTGGGCGGCGTCCACCAGGAGGATCACCCCTTCGCATGCAGCCAGCGACCGGGACACTTCGTAGCCGAAGTCGACGTGGCCGGGCGTGTCGATCAGATTGATCCTCCACTGTCCGTACTCCAGGCGAACGCTCTGGAGTTTGATCGTGATGCCGCGCTCCCGCTCCAGGTCCATGTTGTCGAGGTACTGCGCTCGCATCCGACGTGCGTCGACGGCCCCGCATATCTCCAGGAAACGATCGGCCAGCGTCGATTTTCCGTGGTCGATATGAGCGATGATCGCGACGTTGCGTATGCGAGATTGATCCATGACCTGAGAAACCCCTCGGCACGTCCCCGGAAGCGACCCCTCACCCGTCGAACCGTCGAACCGTCGACGGTTGTGCAGGCACCCGGGAACCGCCCAACATGCTAACCGCCGGACCGATCGTGACCCGCTTGCCCTACGCGTGACGGAGATCAACTCCTGCAAGGTAGGAACGTGGGAGTAAGATCGGCGCCCCTGGCCGGGATGGCGGAATTGGTAGACGCGCCGGACTCAAAATCCGGTGCCCCTTGGGGCGTATGGGTTCGAGTCCCATTCCCGGTACGGAGTTTCTCGCCGTTCCAGCTCGTTTCTGAGTGACACATATCCCCAGGTCATAGAGCATTTGTTCTAGGTAGCAGGGCCATGAACCACGGGGCGTCGGCGAGAGGGCCATGTTCCTCGCAATTCCTGGTTGGTTCTGGTAGTTTCATCGGAATGTGGGACGCTATGGGGTACGTCCTTAGCCCCAAAGGAGGGTCCGGTGCCAAAATTGACCGCCGCGTTCGTGCGTAGCGTGACCAAACCGGGCAAGTATGGCGACCAGCACGGCCTGATCCTTCGGGTCCAGCCGTCGGGGTCGAAGGCATGGATATGGCGGGGAACCGTGAACGGAAAACGCCGCGACCTCGGGTTGGGCCGCTACCCCTACGTCAGCCTCGCTGAGGCACGGGCCAAGGCGTTCGACCACCGCAAGGTCGCTCTCGACGGCGGTGACCCCGTCCTGTTGCGCTCCGGGGGCGTTCCCACCTTCGCATCCGCGGTGGAGAAGGTGATCTCTCTCCATGCCGGGAAGTGGAAGGCAGGTGGGAAGAGCGAAGAGTCGTGGCGTTCCAGTCTCGGAGCCTATGTGCTCCCGGCCATCGGTTCGAGACTGGTTGATGAGATCACTACCGCCGACGTGATGGCCTGTCTCGCCCCGATCTGGCATACCAAGGCCACCACCGCTAAACGGGTCCGGCAACGGATCTCCGCTGTCATGCGCTGGGCCGTCGCGCAGGGATACCGGGCCGACAACCCCGCCGGCGACGCCGTGACCGCCGCCCTCCCGAAGCAAGACGGCGGCAAGAAACATCACCGCGCCCTCCCACATCGCGACGTAGGAGGGGCCCTTGCCGAAGTGAGCGCCTCCAAGAAGGTGGACCTGACACTTCGGCTGGCGTTCGAGTTCGTGGTGCTCACTGCCGCGCGGTCGGGCGAAGTTCGTGGCGCCCGCTGGACGGAGATGGACATCGAGATACGCATGTGGACCATCCCGGCGGGGCGTATGAAGGGGGGACGGGAACACAGGATTCCGCTCTCCGGTCGGGCGCTTGAAGTGCTGGAGGGCGCCCGCCGTCAGTCAGACAGCCCGCTAGTGTTCCCCCGGCCTGGCGGGGCAGAGATGCCCCACTGGATGCTCAGCAAGCTACCCGGCAGGGTCGGCATCAACACCACGCTGCATGGGATGAGAAGCTCGTTTCGGGACTGGTGCGGAGAGACCGGCGTTGCGCGTGAAGTTGCTGAGGCTTGTCTGTCGCATCGGGTTGGGAATGCGGCGGAACAGGCCTACGCCCGATCCGATCTATTGGAACGGCGCCGTGAGGTCATGGAGGCGTGGGCAGAGTACGTCATCCCCTCAAACAGCGATAAGCTTTCGTAGTTGTAGGCGCGGGTCTCGCACGCGCCGGGCGTGCGACCTAGATCGTCGGCCACGGCAGCCCAGCCCGGATACTCAAGCCCCAAATCCTCTCGGATGAGGTCGTCCTCGGCGGCGGTCCACAGCCTGGCTTCGGTCCACTACCCGGCCTCGTGTTCGGCCCGTTTCGGCAGCCTTGCCAGCCGTGATAGGCAGGCCGTCTCGGTTCGGCCAAGCCGACGGGCAACGCAACGCAGTCGGAACTCACCGGTCCATCGTTCGGTGTGGGGTGTCATGCTGCTGGGGATAGGCGGTCGATCCAGTCGTAGATGTCCTGTTCCCGCCAGCCCACCGCCCGGGTGTGTTCACCGCCGAGACGGATCGGCGGAGGGAACAACCCGTCCCGTTCCCGACGCCAGATCGTGGTCCTGCTCAACCCGGTGATCTCGATGACTTCGGGCATTCTCACCACCCGCCCACCCCTCAGAGGCTGTGCCACCGAGCGTCGATAGTTGACACCCTGTCGGCTGTTGTGGGTCTGGTCTCTCATCCGCTTCCCCTCTTTCCGCTGATCGCCGACAGTCCTGTCCTGGTCCGCCTATGTGGCCCTCCCATCTGATGCGGACGGCCAGAACTGTTCTGTTGTTGTCATCAAACGTACCGGAGGTGACCCGGAACCCGGTCGCGTATCCACCCCATTGCGGTCGCGTATCCGCCCTTAGGCGGGTCGTGTTCCGTCCGGATGGGGTAGGGGACCCGCCGAGACGGAGACGGCGTTTCCGGAACCCGGGAGCGGGTGCTCGGGGTTGGGACAGCGACCCCCGCCCACAACCAGAGGCGGACCCCTGCTTTCCGCTGCCCGGTTTGGGTGTCGGTACCGGGGGAGTGGTGTCGATGCCAACAACCTAGGTAGAACTTCCGGAGGTACGTGCGTCCGGCGCGGATTGGGTGTCGGCTGTTCGATAGTTCGCGGTCGCGTTCAACCGCGACCGGTCGCGCTTCCACCCCTTTGCGGTCGCGTATCCGGTCGCGTATCCCTCTGACCTGGACATTCGCGGGCGGCGCAACACGACGACACCCCCCGTTGGGCGCCCGGGGGCGCAGCAACCCGACGGCAGAGTGGGGCCCCGTAGTGGCGTGGGACACCTGTTCGGACTCCAGGCCTCCCTGGGGGGACATATGTCCCAGGCAGGCCTGAACGGGTCGGAAACCCGATCAAGGCCGGAATGGTGGGACCCGAGGGGCATGATGCGCTGCGGACGGTAGGAGGCGGGACAGCGGGGGATAGCCGGGCCCGAAGTGGGCGTCGAGCCTCTACCAGGCGTTTCGCCGGTGTGTGGTTGGGGGGTCGAGGGTGCGGGATGGGGGTAGAGAGAACAGGGGCGCCAGCGACAGGGAGATGGAGGTGGCCAGGGGGACGGACTAGGGGCGGTCGGGTGGATGCCAGGAATGCCCGGATTGGGTGCAGGGGACGTATGTCCCGGTGTGGTGGTGTCGCAGTAGGCAGGGGGCGAAGAAAACGGCCGGAAGGGGTGCAGCCAAGTTTTCATTAAAATGAGGACATATGTCCCCTCCGTGGGGGGACATATGTCCCCCTCGGGTTCCGCGACCGGGTTTGGGGGGTGGGTGGCATGATGTCGGCCATGTCGCTTTACATAGCCAAGGTCGGGGTCGAACCCGTCGCCTACTACACGGGCCGGAAGCAACCGGCAGTCAAAGCGTGGGCCCCGCGGGCCCTGGGGTACCTGCTGACGGGGGAGGTGGTTTATTACACCGGCGATGGTGGGGGAGTTGCCTGGCCGGTGGGCCGCTGCTGGTGCGATGGGAGTCACAGAGGCTGGGATGGTGACACCGGAGCAGTTGGCGGCGTCGCTGTCGGCAGTGGATCCTGGGAGTCGGGAGCAGTTGGGTCGCCGTTACCAGCCGATTGCAGACAATCCCCGGGAAGGTGCTCATTAGACCAGTCAAGAGCTGATTGTGATAAGCCTTGGCGTATCCGATTGGTCATCACTTTTTGGATGGTTCTGGCTCTAGCCCGTAGCGCTCCCGAGGGGTGCTGTAAGGCATCAGCGGGACGGTGTGTTGTGGTCCCGGCTCCGGTACTGCTGGTGCTGCACGTCGCCAGTCTTGATGTAGCGCCTTCTATGATCCAGGTGTGGTTCGGTTTGTGCATTCCGCCGACTGGCAGCTTGGCAGGGCTCCGCATTATTTGAGTGACGAGGCGAGGCCTCGGTTTCGTGCCGCGCGGGTGGACGTCGTGGGCACCATTGGGGACCTTGCCGTGTATGAGCGCTGCGGTTTCGTGGTGGTGTGTGGCGATGTGTTCGAGTCGAACCACATAGACCGTCAGGTGTTGGTGCGGGCTTTGGACAAGATGGGCAGCGCGGCCCCTGTCGCTTTCTTTCTGTTGCCGGGAAACCACGATCCGTTGGACGCTTCTTCCATATTCCGGTCGCCGACTTTTGAGGAGCATCGGCCAAGCAATGTGATTGTGTTGGACGACACTGAGCCTGTGCAGGCCGCGCCCGGTGTGGAGTTGATCGCCGCGCCATGGCCAAACAAGCGCCCCCTGAGCGATCTGGTGGACGACGCCTGCGACGGGCTCGAACCCGGTGATGTGCTGCGCGTGGTCTGTGGCCATGGCGTGGTGGACGCCTTGTGGCCGGAGGCGGACAATCCAGCGCATATCTCGGTTGAGCGGCTGGAAGAGAGGATCGAGTCGGGTGTTGTCCACTATGTGGCGCTTGGCGATCGCCACTCCACGACCGATGTAGGCAGCACTGGCAGGGTCTGGTACTCGGGCGCGCCCGAACCTGCAGACTTCGCTGAGAGAGAGCCGGGGAACGTGCTGGTTGTCGACCTCGAAGGTGACAGCGTGTACGTGGATCGCCGACGCATGGGCACGTGGCGGTTCGAGCGCCGGGACTGGGAACTGGGAACCGACCTCGACATCGATGCGCTTCGAGATTGGCTGGAGTCTGTGGGCAACAAGGACCGCTCGATCATGAGGGCGAGTTTGCAGGGCCAGGTGTCCGTCGCTCAGAAGGCCCGGCTTGATGAGATGCTTGATCACTACCGGGACTTGTTCGGCGGTTTGGAGGTCCGCGAAGGCGACAGCCGGTTGGCGGTGATGCCCGACGATGCCGACTTCGACGACTTCGGCCTGTCGGGCTACGCGGGTGAGGCGTTGTCGGATCTGGGCGAGTTGGCCGAGTCGGGTGACCGGGCGGTGGCCGCTCGCGATGCTCTGGCGCTGCTGTATCGCCTCACAAGGGTGCGCCTATGAGGCTCCACAGGGTGTTGCTCCGCAACTATCGGGGCGTTGCCGACTGCGAGGTCGAATTCCCCGCACAGGGAGTCACCATCGTCGAGGGACCAAACGAGGTCGGCAAGACGTCCATATCGGAAGGGCTCGACTTGGTGCTCACGAAGATGGATTCGTCTCGTCACCGGCACATCAGGTCGGTCCAACCGGTCGGCCGGGACGTGGGTCCCGAAGTGGAGATCGAGATGTCAACCGGCCAGTACCGCTTCGTGTACCGCAAGCGCTGGATCCGCCGAAGCAAGACGGTTCTGAACATTCTGGAACCACGACACGACCAGCTCGCCGGACGCTCAGCCCACAAGCGAGTGGAAGAAATCCTCGATGAGACCCTGGACCGAGACCTGTGGCGGGCACTACGAGTCGAGCAGGGCACTGAGCTGGCTCTACCGAGCTTCGACGTGCCATCGCTGGTCGAAGCCCTCGACCAGGCTGCCAGCGGTGCTGACCCAGCCGACGAGGACGATGATCTCTGGACGCGGATCTGCGAGGAGTGTGACCGGTACTGGACTGCGACGGGTCGGCCCAAGAAGTACCGCAACGCCCAGCAGGCCGCAGTGCAGACAGCACAGTCAAGAGTCACAGAACTGGAGCAGAAGATCAACAAAATCGAGAACGACGCTACCGCAGTGCGCCGCCTGGAGACGGAGGCGCGGCGCCTCGCCATTACCCGCGACGAGTACGAGCAGCGGGCGAGAGAGCTAAGCAAAGCGTGGGATGCAACCGAGCAATTGCGCGACGAGGTTGACCGTCTGGCTGCTGCCTGCGCCGCAGCGACTCTGAGACGAGACAGCATCGCGAAGGAACGGCAGCGCCGCCATGAACTAATTGGCGGACTCAATTCTCGCGTTGAAGATCTCGGGGAACTCGAAGCCCAGGCGGAGAAGTCGGCACCCGCTCTGGCCGCCGCCATCAAGCAGCGGTCGCAGACAGCGAATGCTCTGGAAGAGGTCCGAGCCGCCGTGAAAGCCGCCGAAGCCGAGCAGCGGCGCGCTCGGGAAGACCGCGACCATCACCGCAACCGCATCGAAGTGGAACAACTCTCGGAGCGCTACGACCGGGTCGTCGAAGCCGAGAAGAAGCTGCGACAGGCCGACGCCCTTCTCGCCTTAGCCAGGGTCGATGACGAACTGCTGGGCCGGATCGAACAGGCGCACTTAGCGGTGGTAGCTGCCGAAGCCGCGGTCGCCTCGGTCGAGACGACCGCTTCGCGTAAACTCTTGATAGCGATCGACGGTGAGGGCGTCACGCTCGGTCCGGGCGAGACCCAGCGCACAGTTGTGGACGAAGATGTGGTGCTCATCTTGCCCGACGTGGCCGAGATACGGGTGAGGGCCGGAACCGGCTCCGAGAGCCTCGCCGTCGAGCGGCGCCACGCTCAGGAAGAGCTGCGCCTCCTCTGCGCGGAAGCAGACGTTGCCGATCAGGCTGAAGCCCGGCGAGCCGCCGAACAGCGCAGAGAGGCAAAGCGGCAGCATCGCGATGCGCGCGAAACGATCAAACGGGATCTGCGGGATCTCACCGTCGATGTCCTGCGCGCAAAAGTCGAGGGACTCACCAAGCGGATCGACACATACGCCGCCGAGCGCCCCGAAGAACCGCCCCTCCCACCCGACTTCGAGATAGCCAAGCAGATCGCCGCGGCTAAGCGGCGCTCCGCCGGAGTGGTACGAGCAGATCTCGATACCTGCGACCAAGCGGCCGCGAGCGCGGCAAGCGCCCTCCAAGACGAGCGAATCAACGAATCGAAACTAGGCGGCATGATCGAAATAGCTCGTAACGCCAAGAAACAGGCGGCCGATTCTCTCCAGTCTGCCCGATCCCAACGAACCGACAGCCAGATCACGACCGATCTCGTAGAGGCCGAGGAGGGCGTAAACGCTGCGCGTGAGTTACTCGAAGATGCCGAGGCAAAACTTCGCGCAGCGGACCCCGAGTCGCTCACTACAAGGCTTGAGAACGCTCAACAGGTCGCCCAAGACACCCGCAATACCCTCAGCGCCAACGAGAAGGAACAGAGCGAGTTGCGCATCAGCCTGTCTCTGCGCGGGGAGCAAGGACTCCATACTCGGCACGAGGAAGCGGTCCGACAGTTACGGCACTACAAACGCGAACACCAACGCAGCGAGGCAAGAGCCGAAGCAGCGCGCCTGCTCCACAACACCTTCTCCCGTCGCCGCCAAGAGGCCCGACAGCGCTACAGCGGCCCGTTCAAGCAACGCATCGAGCAACTAAGCCGAATCGTGTTCAACCCATCGTTCGCGGTGGACATCGACGAGAGTCTCCGCATCGTGCGCCGCACACTCGACGGCGACACCCTACAAATCGACCAACTCAGCGCCGGCGCCCTAGAACAACTCGCCGTAATCAGCCGGCTCGCCTGCGCATCCCTCGTCAGCCCCGACAGCGGCGGAGCTCCCGTCATCATCGACGACGCCCTCGGCTGGAGCGATCCCGACCGCCTCGAGCGCATGGGCGCAGCCATCGCCGCCGCAGGCGAGCAATGCCAGGTGCTCATCCTCACATGCACACCCGGCCGCTACGCCCACATCGGCAACGCCACCACGATCCGACTACCGCCAGGAATCTGACCCCACAGGCAACAGAGCGATTACGGCGTGCTGGGCGCGCATGCGGCCGAGCTGCTCGACTGACAAGCGACCATGTCGGTATCCACCGCCCAGCGAATCAGCCAGGATGTGCTTCCGGGGCGGCCCGGTAGCCTATTCAGAGCGGAACCCGCGTTGCTGGAATCCCAGACCAGGGTCCTGGTGTCCTGTCTACGCTGGAGCAGCTACTTGTCGGGTAGCTACGGTCAAGGTGCTGCCTGGAATCTATGATTGAGGGGTTGGGCGGTCCTTCGGTCGACTGTGGGTCAGATTGAGGGAACAGAGCAGCGTGAATAGCCGCTTATACTGGGGCGTTACCCTTCCTGATAAGTGGGAGTAACGCCGCTGGTCGGTGCTGTACTAGTCCAGCTTTACTTTGAGAACTTCGGTGAACGGTGGATGCGGATAACGCGGCGCGGCCAATTCGGCTATAGATACTCCGCTGGCGACGTTTGGAGGGCTGCGCGCGCTGTCCGACCGCTGCTCAGGCAGCGCGGGGGAGCCGGGGGTTGGAGAGTGGCGCACCGTTCCCACATGCGATGCCGAACATCGCATGTGGTGGCGCAGCCTCTTGAGTGGCTCAGGCCGGCCCGGCAGACAGCCCGCGAGACTCTCGCAGGCGCCGCCCGGAACGGTGGGCGCTAAGCCGTGTAGCCAGCAAGTTCCCCAGCTTTTTCTTGTTTACGAGCCTCGCGGATGGTGGGAGGGTCCGGTGGCCCGTGATTTGTGGTGCCGCGGCGCTTGTTGCTCCGCGGCGGCGTTCCTCCTGTCAAGGCCGGTTGCCCTCGGGGGCCGGCGATCGTCGGTCTTCTGGACGCCAACACTATCCACCCACAGCCCACAGCCTACGATCCGGTGAATGACGAGACGACGCGTGATCGAGGCCGCCCTGGTTGTGGCCTTGGTGGTCGCGGCTGCGACGGCCACGAGCCCTTCCGCCCCTACGGGGGGACCGGACATGTCTGGTGGTGATGTGTGCGGAACTTCGGAACGGTTCGTGGTGGAGTCCAACTACATCGGATGTACCCGAGGTGGGACGATTCCACTTACGGGAGGCGGCTCCACTTACGGGATCGACCACAGGGGCCGTAGCGTGGTCTACTGGTCAACGAGGGATGACCCCTGGTGGCAGCAGTTGAAGTGCGCAGTAGGGGCCGGGGCGTGCTCTATCTGGGTTGGGGAGTTGACACCGGAGGAAGTCGCCGAAGCCAGAGTGTACTTCGGGCTGACCGACGACCGTGTCTGAGCACAGCCGCTCATCGCTTTCGTGGGGCCCTACGTAGTTATCTTGACAGGCTAGATGTCGAGCGTCCTGGACACCTGATGGGCGTGAAGGCTCGCATGGTTAGCGGCTTCTGCTGCTTGTTCGGCTTTGCGAACGGCAGCGAACAGGGCTGGGTGAACCGGCAGGCCGGAGAGTTCGTCTGTGAGGTCGGCTAGCTGGACCCAGCCTTTGGTGATGTGGTCGAGCGCTTTGCGGAGGCGTTTTGTCGTGTCCATGCCGGGCCTAACACTCGGGATCGTCTAGGCGGTCCTCTTCGATGATACTCTCATGCTCAGCGAAAATGCTTCGCCATCGTTCGACCTCTGCTTCGGCTTGGGCGAGGGTGTCTCCGAGGACTCTGTTGATGAGGGTCACGTCGGCTCGTGACAGGATTAGGCCGAGGTCGCATTTCCAGGCGTTGGGGTCTCGGAGGGTTGCGAACACGTTGGGGTTTTCTGGTTCTCGTCGTGGCGTCGGCTTCGCTCGCATAGATTCCGGGTTGTGGGTCGGTTTGTGGGACCGTGGTCCCTAAAACCCATATCTACCTGGGGTATTATACGGTCTCAAAACTCCGGTGCCCCTTGGGGCGTATGGGTTCGAGTCCCATTCCCGGTACCGGCCAGTCGCTAGTTGCCAAATACTCTATCAACTGCGGAGTTAACGACATCGGCCTATCAACTACAGACTAAGACTACGGCTACGATCATCGCATGCCCACCCTGGCCGTTGTGGATGGCCATAGCCTCGCCTACCGTGCCTTCTACGCCCTTCCGCCCGACCTCTCCACCAGCTCCGGCCAGGTGACCAACGCCGCGTTCGGGTTCACGTCGATGCTGATCAAGCTGCTCGGCGAGCACCGGCCCGACGGCTTGGCGGTGGCCTGGGATGTGGGGAGATCCACCTTCCGCACCGAGCGCTACGCCGAGTACAAGGCCCAGAGAGAATCGGCGCCGGACGTGTTCCGTAGCCAGCTCCCCTTGATCCGTGAAGTGCTGGAATCCATGGGGATCGTCCAGATGGAACGCCCCGGATTCGAAGCCGACGACGTGATCGCTACGCTGGCGAAGACGGTGACCGACCTCGGGTGGGAGGTACTGGTGGTCACGGGAGACCGCGACAGCTTCCAGCTGGTGTCTCCTACCGTGAGGGTGATCTACACCCGTCGCGGCATTTCCGATACGGTGGTGGTCGATCCCGAGTGGGTCAAGGGCAAGTACGGGGTGCGGCCGGGGCAGTATCTGGACTACGCGGCCCTGCGGGGCGACACATCCGACAACCTGCCCGGTGTTCCGGGGGTGGGGGAGAAGACCGCCGCCCGGCTCCTGTCGCAATTCGACGACCTGGAGGGGGTCTTCGCTCATCTCGAGAGCTTCCCCCCCAGGCTACGCAGCAACCTGACTACCCACCAGGACCAGGTCATGCTCAACCGCCAACTGATGGCGCTGGTTGACGACCTCGATCTCGAAGTCGACGAAAACAGTCTCCGCAGGGGAGATCTTGATTGGCCGTCGATACAAGCAGTCTTCGACCGCCTGGAGTTCGCCACCCTCTGGAAACGCTTGACGGAGCAAGAGGGAGGTTCCACTCCAGCCGCGGAGATGACTATCGAGGTGGAAGTCCGGGTGGTGGAGTCGGCGACCGAGGTCTCCACGCTCGCACGCGAGGAAGGTCTTGCGCTGGAGCCCGTTCACGAGTCGGGCGACCTGACGGGGTTGATGGTCGTCCCGCTTCTCAAGGAGCCGGCGTCTGACGGGTTGGCACCCATATCCGCGACGGGCTTCTACGTGCCGGTGTCGCTTCTCGATCACCTAGCACCCGTTCTGGCCGATCCCGGCGTGCCGCATTCGATCTACAAGTCGAAGGAACTGGTACAGGAGATGCACCGGATCGGCTACGAGTTGGAAGGGGTGGGGTTCGACCCTGAACTGGCGGGGTACATCGTCGGCCCGGCCGGTCGATCCGAGACGCTGGAGGACCTGGCATCCCGCTTCCTGGCAGTCGACCTGACTGCGACCGAGAGCAGAGAGACCGATGACGGCCAAGCCGCCTTCGACTTCGGCGGAGGACCGGACCTGGAGGCTGCCGGGGCCAGGGCCATAGCGGTCAGGGCCCTGCAGGCCGTCATGGAAGCGGAGTTGGAGGATCGAGGTCAGTTAACCCTGCTACAGGAGATGGAGTTGCCCCTGGTACGGGTGCTGGCCCGGATGGAGCAACACGGGATCGGGGTCGACCGGCACTACCTCGAGGGTATTGGCGAAACGCTGCGCGGGGAACTCGCCACGCTCGAGACCGAGATCCACGAGTTGGCAGAAACAACCTTCAACATAAACTCGACGCTACAGCTACGGGAGGTCTTGTTCGGCACGCTCGGTTTGCCGGTCCTGAAGAAGACCCCCGGGGGAGTTCCGAGTACCGACGCATCGGTACTGGCCAAGCTCGAGGACGCCCACCCTATAGTGGCAAAGCTTCTGCGATATCGTGAGATCGAGAAACTCCGCAGCGGCTACATCGACAGCTTCCTGCCGCTGGTGGAGCCGTCAGGGCGTATCCATGCCCACTTCAATCAGACAGGTGCAGCCACCGGACGCCTTTCGTCCGATCGGCCCAACCTGCAGACCATCCCGGTTCGTTCGGAAACCGGGCGGACGCTCCGCCGGGCGTTTGTAGCGTCTGACGGTTGCAAGTTTGTCGTCGCGGACTACTCCCAGATCGAGCTCCGGATCCTTGCCCACCTCTCCAAGGACGCCGGTCTGTTGGGAGCGTTCAAGGCGGGTGAGGACATCCACACCGCCACGGCGGCCCGTGTGTTCGGGCTCGCCACCGACGAGGTCACCGCGGACACCAGGCGCCGGGCCAAAGCTATCAACTTCGGGCTCCTCTACGGGATGGAGGCGTACGGCCTAGCAGACCGGCTGAAGATCGGCCGGGCGGAAGCCCGCGAGCACATGGATACCTACTTCCGCCAGTTCCCCGACGTGCGCCAATACCTCAAGGAGGTCGTGCAGGAGGCCCGTAGGGTTGGCTACACCACCACCCTCTTCGGGCGTCGCCGGTACCTTCCCGAGCTGTTGTCCGGCAACTGGCGTACCCGTCAGATGGGGGAGCGGATGGCTCTGAACGCTCCCGTTCAGGGTTCCGCCGCCGATGTGATCAAGATGGCGATGATCGAACTGGACAGCCGCCTGGCTCTCGATGAGGCCAGAATGCTGCTTCAGATCCACGACGAGCTAGTGTTCGAGGTCCGGGAGGACGCTGTCGAACCTACCGTCCGCCTCGTCCGCGAAGTGATGGAGGGGGTGGTGGAACTCGACGTCCCGCTCACCGTCGACATGGGAACAGGACCGGACCTGGCCTCTGTCAAGGGCTAGAGTGCAGGATGACGGGCTGATACCCTCCCAAATACGCCTGCGTGGCCGGGCGGCGAGGTGTTAATCTTCGGAGCCCTGTCACCGGTATCGCATAGCGGCGGCGGTTTCCTGCCTGGAGGTCCACAACCAACGACACCCAACCCGTTCAGCTTTGCCGGGCGTGATCCGTCCGGCTCCCAAACCCCAGTCCAGGTCCTCCCCGCAGAGAAATAGGAAAGATGGAAACTCCCACCGATAAGACAGAGAAGATACAGGACACCGGCCCTGCCATGCCGGAAGCATCCCCTGCCGCAGTGGCATCCCTGCCACCGGTCGTGGTACCGACCGAGGTTGTCGCCAACCCGGATGGGAACAACCCGGTTATGGGGCCGCCTGCCATCAAGGCTCGTAGCGTCAGCTCCCTGCCGGACGACCTAGGCCCCGAGGACTTCGAAGCCGCCATTGCCGAGACCGTTCTCGAATTCAAAGAGGGCGACATCCTCGAGGGTCACGTCGTCAGCATGAGCCAGGATGAGGTCCTCGTCGATATCGGTTACAAATCCGAGGGCGTCGTTCCGCTGAAGGAACTATCGATCCGCAAGAACGCCACCCCGGACCAGATCGTCTCGATCGGCCAGAAGATCGAGGTGCTGGTCATCGACAAGGAGGACGAGCAGGGCCGCCTGATCCTGTCCAAGAAACGGGCTCTGTACGAACGGGTCTGGGGTCAGATAGAAGCGGTCAAGGAGAACAAAGGCACTGTTCGGGGTACCGTGATTGAAGTAGTCAAGGGCGGATTGATCGTGGACATCGGACTCCGGGGCTTCCTGCCCGCCTCACTGGTCGATCTCCGCCGTGTTCGTGATCTCGATCCGTTCGTGGGCGAGGACATCGAGGCCAAGGTCATCGAGTTGGACCGTAACCGCAACAACGTGGTGCTGTCCCGGCGGGCCTACCTCGAAGAGGCCCAGGCCGAGCAAAGAGGCGCGTTCCTCAGCAACCTCACGGTGGGTGAGACCCGAACCGGCTCGGTCTCATCGGTGGTGAACTTCGGGGCTTTCGTAGACCTGGGCGGTATGGACGGCCTGGTGCACGTCTCCGAGCTGAGTTGGAAACACGTCAACCATCCATCGGAGGTGGTCAAGGTCGGCCAGAAGGTGACCGTCAAGGTTCTGGAGATCGACCGCAATCGGGAACGGATATCCCTATCCATCAAGCAGACTACCGACGATCCATGGCAGGCCTTCAGCCGCCAGCACGAGGTCGGGACCGTTCTTGAAGGAGAGGTGATCAAGACGGTGCCCTTCGGCGCCTTCGTTGCGGTTGGAGACGGCGTTGAAGGCTTGGTCCACGTCTCGGAGATCGCCATGCACCGGGTCGAGTCTCCCGAGTTGGAGCTTTCCATCGGCCAGCAGGTCAAGGTCAAGCTGACCGAGATGGACGAGGGCCGCCGCCGGGTGAGTTTCTCCATCAAGCAGGCCCTGCCCGAGTTCAGCGCTCGGCAGTCGGGCCATCGTCCCCCTCGTCGCCGGCGTCCCGCCGTATCCGAGTTCGAGCGGGCGGATACCCGCGAGGAGAAGCAACCCTCATTCGATGTAGATGCCTCTCTGGAAGCGATCCTCCAGGAGCTGAAGGAGCGGGGGATCGGCCGCAGGTAACCCCAATTATTCGTGGGTGGGGGTTCACATGAGCAGGGAGTGGGTGCCCCGGGTCGCCTGACCTGGGGTTATGGCCACATGACAGCTCTGTCAGCGACCTGGCCCGACATCCGTCGCCGAGTGGAAGACGGCCGCTTCGCAGTGATGACATTGAAGTCGCCTGATGCGCATCGGCGTGCCGGGAACATGAATAATCAGGGTTAGTGAGACGAGGCCGACCATGAAGCCGCTGCGGTTGGTCATCGGCGGAGGCATCGGTTCGGGTAAGTCACAGGCAGGGGAATTGCTGGTCGAGCGGGGCTTCGCGGTTCTGGACGCCGACCGGGTTGGTCATTCGATCCTCTCGGGAGACCATCCGGTAGCCCTCCAGGTTGCCGAGCGCTGGCCTGAGGCTGTGACGGCCGGGAGGATCGATCGGCGTACGCTGGGACGCATAGTCTTTCACGACCGCGACCAGCTTGCCGAACTCGAAGCCATGACGCACCCGGCCATTCGCGATGGCATCGCCGGATGGGTTCGGGAGGCAGGAAGGCGTCCGGTAGCCGTGGAGATTCCGATCCTGGCGGACCTGCTTGACGACGGCTGGGTGTGGGTGATAATCGACGCGCCTCTCGAGCTCAGAAGGAAGCGGCTAAGGCGGCGGGGCATGTCGGATGAGGAAATCGATGCTCGCCTGGCCGTCCAGCCCAGCCGGCGGGAGTGGTTGGAAGTGGCCGACTTCGTGATCGGTAACGCCGGAACACGGGAGCATCTCGGCAGGGCCCTCGACGACACCCTGGCACGAATCAATGTCTCGCCCCGCGCCCGATCCGCCGACGACCCTGTCGGCTAACCCTTCTCGGACTCCTGGTCCACCTTCAGCTGGCCGGGCCGGCAGCTCTCCGGATCCCGGTACCCGACTGCTTCTTGAGGGCGAGGGCCGACAAGGCCTCCATCACCACGCGGTTGGCCGCCATCGATGTCAGGTCGGCATGGTCGAAGGGTGGCGAGACCTCGACGACGTCCATGCCCGCCAGGTCGACTGCGCCCACTATCCGCCGGACCGCCCGCAAGAGCTCGCGGGTGCTCATCCCGCCGGGCTCGGCCGTTCCCGTCCCCGGGGCGTAGGCAGGGTCGAGAACGTCTATGTCCACGCTCAGGTATACGGCATCGGCGCCGTCCAATGCTTCGTCGATCGCCCTGTCGACCACCGCCTCGGCGCCATCTTCTTCGATCTCGGTGATGAAGTGCGACCGGAACCCCTTCTCCCTCATCCATTCCAGGGTCTCCCCGTCTGGCCAGTACCCCCTGAGCCCGACCTGGACGAAGTTCGGTCCCGCGATCGCTCCCGACTCCAAGAGCTTCCGCATCGGGGATCCGTGGTTCGCGATCGGCCCTGATACCTCACCAGTGTCGGCGTGCGCATCGAAATGGACCATCCCGATCCTGGCCGGATCGTTGACCTCCGCGATGGCTGTGGCCGACGGCCAGGTGATGCCGTGGTCACCTCCGAGAACGATCGGCACCGCACCCGTTCCGGCCAGGTCGCGAACCTTCCGGTAGATCATCGCGTAGCCCCTTTCCAGCCACACCGGTTCGATGTTGGCATCGCCGGCGTCGACGACGTCGAGGACCTCGAAGAGGTTCACACCCAGCTGGAGGGAGTGGAACACGCCGTAGTTGTTGTTCCCCATCCGTATGGCTCTGGGACCGAATCTCGCCCCTGGCCGGTAGGTGGTGCCGTCGTCGAGAGGCGCGCCCACGATGACCGCGTCAGGGGCCAGGTCGGCAACCTGGTCGACCTCCGTTACCAGGGGCAGCTTGGCGAACGTAGTGGCCCCCATGTACGCAGGCAGGGCGAAATCAGGACGTTCTACGAACTCCTCGCTGTGCCATCCGTGCATGTTCCCGTAGTCAGGCATCGCCCCTCGTCGTCGCCGGCGATGAACGATAGACCATCCCGGCGCCGGCGAAGGAGGATACCTGGGGCGTGGATTGGTTGGCCCGTGATGCCTCCACCGGTCGATGTCCCGCCCACGCTGTAGGATCGACGGCGTGGCGGATTTCGCGGTGGTTTCGGACTTCAACCCGGCCGGTGATCAACCTGCCGCCATCGCGGCGCTGGCAGAAGGCGTGGAGCGCGGCGATGCGTTCCAGACTCTGCTGGGCATAACCGGCTCCGGAAAGTCCGCCACCATCGCCTGGACGATCGAGCGGGCGCAACGTCCTGCTCTGGTGATCGCTCCGAACAAGGCCCTCGCCGCTCAACTGGCCTCCGAGTTCCGCCAGTTCTTCCCCGGCAATCGGGTGGAGTACTTCGTCTCCTACTACGACTACTACCAACCTGAGGCCTACATCCCCCAGACCGATACGTACATCGAGAAGGACGCCACCATCAACGACGAGATAGACCGGCTCCGCCACGCCGCCACATCGTCGCTGCTGTTCCGGGACGATGTGGTGATCGTGGCCAGCGTGTCCTGCATCTACGGTCTGGGCAGTCCCGACGAGTACGCCGGGCAGGTCCTGCGGCTGATCCGAGGCGTCGAGTTCCCGCTCCACCAGGCCATCCGCCGGCTGGTGGACATCCAGTACCAGCGCAACGAGGTGAACCTGGTTCGGGGGCGGTTCCGCGTCAGGGGCGACACCCTCGAGGTCTTTCCTGCCTACGAGGAGACCATCGCCCGGGTGGAGTATTTCGGTGATGAGGTGGAGCGCATCGTCCGTATCAACCCCGTGACCGGTGAGATCATCGACGAGATGAAGGAGCTGTGGGTCTACCCGGCCACCCACTACGCCGCCTCGGAGGAGCGCATGGAGCGGGCGATGGTGGGTATCCAGGCAGAGCTACGGGACAGGCTGGCGGAACTGGAGCAGCAGGGGAAACTACTTGAAGCGCAACGGCTTCGCATGCGCACGACATACGACTTGGAGATGATTCGCGAGGTGGGGTTCTGCTCCGGCATCGAGAACTACAGCCGCCATATCGACGGTAGGGAGCCGGGGGAGGCGCCCTACACGTTGCTGGACTACTTCCCGGACGACTTCCTGACCATCATCGACGAGAGCCATGTGGCCATCCCGCAGCTTCATGGCCAGTATGAGGGGGACCGGAGCCGCAAGGACGTGCTGGTGGAGCACGGCTTCCGCCTGCCTTCGGCGCTCGACAACCGGCCACTGCGATTCGATGAGTGGTTGGAGAAGACCGGCCAGGTGATCTTCATGTCAGCCACGCCCAGCCCCTTCGAGCGCAGGCATTCCGACAACATCGTGGAACAGATAGTCCGGCCCACCGGACTGATCGATCCCGAAGTGGTGGTCAGGCCCGCCAAGGGTCAGATTGACGACCTCATCGGGGAGATCCGGGACCAGGCTGTGCTGGGCAACCGGATACTGGTCACCACGCTGACCAAGAAGATGTCGGAGGATCTGACCGACTACCTCCTGGAGATGGGGGTCCGGGCTCGCTACCTCCACTCGGAGATCAACACCCTCGAACGGGTCCAGCTGCTACGCGAGCTGCGCTTGGGGGATTACGACGTGCTGGTCGGCATCAACCTGCTCCGGGAGGGATTGGACCTGCCCGAGGTGTCGTTGGTGGCGATCCTGGACGCCGACAAGGAAGGCTTCCTCCGCTCCGAGACCAGCCTGATCCAGATCATCGGTCGGGCGGCCCGGAATGTCTCGGGCCGGGTGATCATGTACGCGGACGATCTGACCGATTCCATGAGGGCCGCCATCGGGGAGACCAACCGTCGGCGCCACCTTCAGGTGCGCTACAACGAGGTGCACGGCATCGACCCCCAGACCATCCGCAAGAAGGTGTCCGACATCCTTGAGTTGGTGTCATCAGGACCGTCATCATCCCGCCGCCGGGACAGGAGCCTGGGCTCGATGGAGGTGAGTTCCCCGGTGGAGCTGGCCAGCGAGGACCTGGGTCGTCTGATCCAGAGCCTCGAGGACGAGATGAGAGAAGCCGCCCGGGAACTCCGCTTCGAATACGCCGCTCGCCTCAGGGACGAGGTAACCGAACTCAAGCGCGAGATGAAGGAACTGAGCGAGGTAACCCGGTAGTCACCGAGCCTGCCCGCCGTCGCGCCGGGGAGGTGGCTGGTGACAGCCAACCACTAGGATGGCCGGGCATCCCGCTTCCCCTGCGCCGAACCGCCCGGGCTTCATGACCAGAGACAAGCTCATCGTTCGCGGAGCACGCGAGCACAACCTCCAGGACATCTCCATCGAACTCCCCCGTGAGAGGTTCATCGTCTTTACCGGCCTGTCCGGGTCGGGAAAGTCCAGCCTTGCGTTCGACACCATCTACGCGGAGGGCCAGCGCCGCTACGTGGAGAGCCTGTCCGCCTATGCCCGCCAGTTCTTGGGGCAGATGGACAAGCCCGATGTGGACTTCATCGAGGGCCTGTCGCCGGCCATCTCGATCGACCAGAAGACCGCCAGCCGGAATCCCCGTTCCACGGTCGGCACCGTCACCGAGATACACGACTACCTCCGCCTCCTGTACGCCCGTATCGGGATACCCCACTGTCCCCAATGCGGGAAGGTGGTAGCGCGCCAGACCCCCCAGCAGATCGTCGACCAGATAGCCGAACTCGAGGGCGGGACCCGCTTCCAGGTGCTGGCGCCGATCGTCCGGGGACGGAAGGGGGAGTACGAGGAGCTGTTCCGAGATCTGTCCCGCCAGGGTTTCAGCCGAGCCCGGGTCGACGGTGACATCATGGACCTGGCAGAGTCCATCCGTCTCGACCGCTATTACACCCACACCATCGAGGTGGTGGTCGACCGGTTGGTAGCGGGCCGTGGAGATGTGCGCCGCCTCACCGACTCTCTGGAAACCGCTCTCGGACTGGCCGGCGGCATTGCGGTGATCGACATCATCGACGGACCCGAGCTGACCTTCAGCCAGCATCTCTCCTGCGACAGTTGCGGTATCTCTTTCGACCAGTTGGAGCCCCGGTCGTTCTCCTTCAACAGCCCCTACGGCGCCTGCGAGGCCTGCTCCGGCATCGGAACCAGGTTCGAGGTGGATCCCCGCCTGGTCGTGCCCGATGACGAGCGCTCCATAGCGGATGGTGCGCTCGCCCCATGGGCGAGGAACAGCAACCGCTACTACCAGCATCTCCTCAACGGTCTGGCCAGGACGCTGGGCTTCGATGTCGACACCCCGTTCTCCGACCTGGACCTCGAGCATCAGCAGGCTGTGCTGTACGGCACCGGCGACCTCCGGATCCAGGTGTCGTTCACCAACCGGTTCGGTCGGCGGCGGCGCTACCGGGCCAAGTACGAAGGGGTCATCCCGGTGCTCCGCAGGCGTCACGAACAGACCGAGTCGGACCGTGCCCGGTCGGTGTACGAGGAGTACATGCGCCAGGTACCCTGCCCGACCTGCTCCGGCGCCCGCCTCAACCCGGTGTCGTTGGCGGTCACCGTGGGAGGGCTGAACATCTTCGAGGTCTGCGACCGGTCGATCCGGGGCACGCTCGAGGCGCTCGACCGGCTCGAGTTCGGTGAACGGGATGCGACCATTGCCGCACCGGTACTGAAGGAGATATGCGAGCGCCTCAACTTCCTCCTCGATGTGGGCCTGGAGTACCTGACCCTCTACCGTGGCGCCGCCACCCTCTCCGGGGGCGAGGCGCAGCGCATCCGCCTCGCAACCCAGATCGGCTCGGGACTGGTCGGCGTTCTATACGTGCTCGACGAGCCTTCCATCGGTCTTCACCAGCGCGACAACCGGCGGCTTCTCGAGACGCTGCTCCGGCTCCGCGATCTCGGCAACACCCTGATCGTGGTCGAGCACGACGAAGAGACCATCCGGACCGCCGATCATGTGGTCGACCTCGGCCCGGGAGCGGGAGAGCGTGGCGGGCATGTCGTGGCTCAGGGGGGCCTCTCCGACCTCCTGGCCGAGCCGGAATCGCTGACCGGCGCTTATCTGGCAGGGCACCGGCACATCCCCATACCCGAGCGGCGTCGCAACGGAGACGGGCGGTCGCTCAAGGTGATCGGCGCTGCCGAGAACAACCTGCAGAACATCGATGTGGACCTCCCCTTGGGCAAGCTGATAGCCGTGACGGGCGTGTCCGGGAGCGGCAAGTCCTCCCTGGTCCAGGAGATACTGTCGAAAGGCCTCCACAGCCGGCTGTATCGCTCGCGGGCCGTTCCCGGACGGCATCGCCGCATCGAAGGGGCCGAGCACCTCGACAAGGTGATCAACATCGACCAGTCGCCCATCGGCCGCACGCCCCGCTCGAACGCCGCCACGTATACGAAGGTATTCGACCGGATCCGCAAGCTATTCTCCTCCACGCCGGAGGCCCGGGCCCGCGGCTACCTGCCGGGGCGCTTCTCCTTCAACGTCAAGGGCGGGCGTTGCGAGGCCTGCCGGGGCGACGGCAACATCAGGATCGAGATGCACTTCCTGCCGGACGTCTATGTGATGTGCGAGGTGTGCGAGGGCCGGCGCTACAACCGGGACACCCTGGAGGTGCTCTGGAAAGGCCGGTCGATCGCCGACATTCTGAACATGCCCGCCGAGGAAGCGCTCTCGTTCTTCGAGGCGCAGCCTCCGATCGCCCGGATCGTCCAGACCATCTGCGATGTCGGCCTCGGTTACATCCGTCTTGGCCAGCCCGCCCCGACCCTCTCGGGCGGGGAGGCCCAGCGGGTGAAGCTGGCATCCGAGCTGGGTAAGCGGGCCACCGGCAACACCTTCTACATCCTCGACGAGCCCACAACCGGACTCCACTTCGAGGACACTCGCAAGCTCCTCGAAGTACTCCATCGCCTCGTGGACACCGGCAACACGGTGGTGGTGATCGAGCACAACCTCGACGTGGTGCGCTCTGCCGACTGGATCATCGACCTCGGTCCGGAAGGGGGCGATGAGGGCGGTCGGATCGTGGCGTCGGGAACCCCCGAGCAGGTAGCCGCCGTGCCCGAGTCCTACACCGGCAAGTTCCTGCGGGATGTGCTCGTATGACCGTGACTGTGGACCTGCATCAGGCCAAGACACACCTGTCGAAGTTGTTGGATCGTGCCCATGCCGGGGAGGAGATCATCCTCGCCAAGAAAGGAGAGCCCTATGCCGTGCTGGGACCGCTTCCTCTCGCTGATGTGGGCCGCCGCCCCGGCCGGCTGGCCGACCAGACCGTGGGCCCGGAGATACTCCTCCCCCTGCCCCCGGGCGAACCTGATGCCCCGGACCGAGGATGATACGACTCCTTCTCGACAACATGCCCGGGTTGGGTGGTGGACCGACAACCCCGGATGGCCATGAGAACGCCAGGGAGACTTGAACAGACGGACGATTGGGACGAGCTAGCCGCGTGGTGGCTGGTGGAAGTAGATGATCCCGCTTATCGGGAGGAGGTGGTTCCATTCTTCCTCGAAGTGTTCCGGCCACGGAGTGGGCAGGTGTTGCTGGATCTGGGTTGCGGGGACGGGCGCATCGGCGAGAGGGTGGCGGCTCAGGGCGTCAGGGTGGTCGGCGTCGACATAAATGTCGAGCTGGCCCGTGTGGCCTCCGGGCGCCATCCGGTGTTCCTCAAGCGGCTGCCCGACCTGGCATGCGTACGCGACGCGGCGGTGGATGGCGCCTACGCCGTACTGGCGCTGGAGCATATCGACGACTCAGCATGCTTATTCGCCGAGACCGCCCGGGTCACCCGCGCCGGTGGCTCGCTGACGATCGTCATCAACCATCCTGTCTACACAGCTCCGCGGTCCGGGCCGGTGATCGATCAGACCGACGGCGAGTTGCTGTGGCGGTTCGGCCGCTACCTGAGCCCGGGGAAGAGCTTCGAACCCGCCGGTCATCAGACCATCGAGTTCCGGCACCGACCCATCGGAACGTTGCTCACCCAGGCCGCCTCGGCAGGGTGGTCGCTCGAGGCGGTGCTGGAGCAAGGGATGGGTTCACGGGCCGCTTCCAGGGATCCGATCCTCGCCAAGCACCGTGACATTCCCCACCTCATGGCGCTCCGATGGCGGCGAGAGTCGACCGAGAGCGGAAAACGCGTCCCGTGACGCGAAGACCCGGCTCCTCTCGAATAGGTGAGGAGCCGGGTCTTCTTGGCTGTTTGCTGTCTTGGTTCTGGACGTATCAGCCGGAGGCTCGCGCGGATGCCAGCCAACTGTCGACCTGGTCGCGGTTGGCGGCGATCCATGCTTCGGCGTCAGCCTGGACGTCAGCCTCGGAATAGTCGTCGGCCGCGGCCATCTTGGCGTTCTGAGCCGCTATATCGCCCAGCGGAATCGCCACCACCTCAAGGAGACGGTGGATGTCCGGGTTCCTATCCAAGAAGTTGGTGTTGGCCACCGCCCGGATGTCATTCACGGCGGAATGCACCCAGACCGCGTTCTGCCCATCCACCAGGACGGTGTTCGTCCAGTTCGGCGTCCAAGCGTAGAACAGGGCCGATTCACCGGCCGCTACCTTGTCCACCACGCCTTGAGCCAGCTCGTCGTAGTTGCCGGAGACCTGCTCGACCCTGGAACCCCAACTGCTGTCAGCAATCATCTCGTTGATGGCGACTTCGCATCCCCACCCGACGTTGCATCCGAACAGGTCGGCTTTGCCGTCGCCGTCGACGTCGAAGGCGCCGGCATTGGCGGCCACCCCGTCCATCGATGTGATTCCCATGCTGTCGGCCGAGGCCTTGTCGATCATCAGGCCGTCCGCAGCCCCTTGGGCCACCTCCCAGCCCACCGGTTCGATGGGCAGGTCGACAGCCTGGCCGGTGACGTTCTCTCCCTCCAGGTATATCTCGTGGAGGGGGAACCAGCCGTTGGCCCACATGTCGTACTGACCGGCGGCCAGCGCCGGATAGAAAGAGTAGGGGCTGAGGGTGGCGGCCGCCGGATCGGTGACCTCGTGCCCCAGCTCCTCGATCAGCTGTGCATAGATGGCAGCCTGCATGTATCCGGAGCTCCAGTTAGCCCGGGCTATGGCCACGGGCCCACCATCGTCCTCGGCGGCGCAGGCCGAGAGCACCAGCACGAAGGCCGCGACAGCGGCGATCAGTGTGCTCGATCTCTTGATCACTTTTCACCTCCTCTTCCCAGCCGTTCGATCAGGCCGCTGTGTTGGGCTTGGAAGATGGCCTCGTCGTAGTGGCTCTCCAGAAGGTCGAGTTCCTCGTCGAAGGCCTTCTTCAGGCTCCACAGCATGATCAGGAGCACGAACAGGAAGGGCAGTCCGGTAGCCACGGCAGCCGTCTGGAGGGCCGACAGGCCACCCCCGATCAGCAGCACTATCGCCACCAGGCCTTCCATCAACGCCCAGAAGACACGCTGTGGCTTGGGGGAGTCGAGCTTTCCGCCCGAAGTCAGGTGGTCCACCACCAGCGACCCCGAGTCCGACGACGTGACGAAGAACGAGATCAGCAACAGGATGCCGATAATCGAGACGAAGTAGGTCCATGGGAAGGACTCCAGCATCACGAACAGGGCGGTCGCCACGTTCTCGTTCACCGCGGTCGCAATGTCCGTACCGGTCATCTGCAGATTCATGGCCGCTCCGCCGAACACCGCGAACCAGAGGAAGCACAGTAGGCAGGGAAGGACGGTCACACCGATGATCATCTCCCGCACCGAGCGCCCCTTGGAGATCCGGGCGATGAACATGCCCACGAAGGGCGACCAGGAGATCCACCATCCCCAATAGAAGATGGTCCAGCCCGCCTGCCAACTGGTGGGAAGCCAGGCTTCGTTCCAGAAGGAGAACTCCGGCAGTATCTGGATGTAGACGCCGACGCTCTCCACGTACAGCGAGAGGACCAGCAGGGTGGGACCCACCGCCAGCACGAAGACCAGGAAGGCCGCGGCCAGCCACACGTTGAGCGCGCTGAGCCTCTTGACCCCGGCGTCCAGGCCCGCCACAACCGAGATGGTGGCCAGCCCCGTGATGCCTGCGATGAGCAGTATCTGTATCCCCAGATTATCCGGGACACCGAAGACCTTGTTCAAGCCCGCGGCAGCCTGCGAGGCGCCGAACCCCAGCGAGGTGGCGAGACCGAACAGGGTTGCCACCACGGTGAGCACATCGATCGCATTGCCCCATGGGCCGTAGATCCTAGGACCCAGGATCGGGTAGAACACCGATCGGAAGGTCAGGGGAAGGCCCCGGTTGTAGGCGAAGAACCCCAGGGCGAGGGCTACCAGGCCGTACAGCGCCCATCCATGGATCCCCCAGTGGAGGTAGGAGGTCGCCAGAGCAGCCCTGGCCGCTTCCGTAGACAAGGGTTCTGCGTCAAAGAGGGGAGGCGGCGCCACCAAGTGGAAGATCGGCTCGGCCACGCCCCAGAACATCAGCCCGATGCCGAGGCCGGCAGAGATCAACATGGCGTACCAGGCGGGGGTGGAGAACTCCGGAAAGGCCCCCGGACCGCCCAGTCTTATCTTGCCGTACCTGCCCAACGCGAAGTAGAGCGCGACGATGATGAAGACGTTGAACGCGATGATGTAGAGCCAGCCCACCTTCTCGTTGATGAAGGTGAGGATGGCGCTGAACACCCCGGCCGCCTGATCCGGGAAGATCAGGGTGGCGGCGATGAAGATCAGCAAGAAGCCGGCCGCAGAGAAAGTCACCTGGGGGTGTATGTCGAATCCCCACTTGACTATGTTCTTGTCACCGGGCTCCCGGTCGGCCACCTCCGGATAGAAGTCGATGTCGGGATCGACCTGAAGACCCTCGAAGCGCGCCCGATGCCGGATGGCGTCCTCGCGGCGGCGTTCCCGGTCCTTCTCCCAGTCCTCGTAGGCCTCGGAGATGCCGGTGAGGTCGAGATCCTGGTCGCGGCCTTTGTTTTCAGCCATCGCGCCTCCTCCCGATGCTCATGACCATACGGTCCTCCTTTCAGTCGGCTGCCAGTGCACCATACAGGAAGCGAGCGGCGTGGTCGCGAAAACTTGGGTATTTGTATCGAGAAGAACTCAGGTGTCTTGTTCCGGTGGGGAAGCAGTAGACGTGGCTAGCCTTGGCGCAACGCCTACCGGAGACCATAGACCATCGTGCGCCGCACCCTGATCGCCTGCTCGCTGTCGGCTATCGCGCTGCTGGCCATGGGGGCCGCCGTCCCTGCCCTGGGCCAGCCGGAGGACGATGCCGTCGAAGCGAAGACGGTGCGGATGGCCCGGGCGACCTGGGACACCGGTTGGTTCCAGGCCGAGGTGTACCGTCTCCTACTCCTGCGTCTCGGGTATCGCGTGGACGGTCCGGTCACCATGGAGAACCCGGACTTTTACCGCGCGGTGGCTGCCGGGGAGGTCGATCTCTGGGTGAACGGATGGTTCCCCACCCACGACGGTCTCATCGAGGAGTATCTTGTCGAGAGGGTCGGGACGCAGGTCGACGCGGGTGCGCTCCAAGGCTATTTCGTCGATGCGGCCACGGCCGAGGCGTACGGCATAACCAACCTCGGAGACCTTGCCGATCCCGAAGTCGCCGCGCTCTTCGACCTGGACGCAGACGGGCGGGCTGACCTGATCGGTTGCCAGACCGGGTGGACCTGTTCCCAGGTCATTAAGCACCATCTGGAAGTGTTCGGACTGGATGCCACGGTCGAACAGGTTCAGGGCGACTACTCTCCACTGATAGCCGAAGCCATCGCCCGATTCGAAGCCGGGCAGCCGGTTCTCTACTACACGTGGACTCCCAACTGGACCGTCGGCGAGTTGGTGCCCGGCCGTGACGTGGTGTGGCTGGAGACACCCTTCCCCTCCCTCCCTTCCGACCAGTCGGCCTTTCTCGACCACACGTCGATACCAGGAATACCGGGATGCGCCAACGATCCGTGCCAGGTGGGATGGCCCCCCAACGACATCCGGGCAGTGTCCAACGCCGTCTTTCTCGAAGCCAACCCGTCCGTTCGCCGGCTACTCGAACAGGTGGTGATCCCGCTCGAAGACATCTCCCGGCAGAACGCCAGCATGGTCCGTGACGAGGGTGATCCGGAGGACATCCGGCGACATGCCGAAGAATGGGTTGAAAACAATTCGGACGTGGTGTCCGCGTGGATCGAAGTCGCCGATCCGGAGGCCATCGCTCTGGATAGCGGCGTTGGAATAGATCCCGGGGCCACAGGCGGAGTGCTCCATGTGGCCGCCCGCACCCTTCCGCCCTTCGTCATCTATGACCGAGCTACCTATAGCGGCTTCGAGGTTGACCTGGTGGAACTCATCGCCGCCCACCTCGGTATGGCGGTCGAGATCTACGCGGTCGACACGGTGGCCAAGCAGGTGGACGACATCAACCGCGGAGTGGCCGACGTCGGATTGGGGGGCGTGGCGATTACCGGCCCGCGTGAGGAAGCGATCGACTTCTCGCTTCCCCTGCTCGACACCGGCCTCACGATTATGACCCCCACCAGCGGATCCGAAGCGGTATGGGACCGCATCCTGGTCTTCCTGCGGGCCATCTCGGGTTCGGACCTGCCCTGGCTGCTTGTGGTGTTCGCGGTTGCCGTCCTGGTCGCAGCACACCTGATCTGGTGGCTGGAACGGAATCACAACCCGGACTTCGCGGTGCCGTACCGCCGAGGCATCTGGGACTCGTTCTACTGGTCCGTCGTAACGATGAGCACGGTCGGTTACGGGGATAAGGTGGCCCGCGGAAGATGGGGCAGGTTGTTCGCTCTGATCTGGATCGCCCTGGGAACCCTGGTGTTCGCCAGCTTCACCGCGGCCATCGCCTCGTCATTGGCCGTGAGCGAACTCCGAGGCGACATCGATGGACCTGCCGACCTCCCGGGTAACCGGATCGCTACCGTCCACGACTCGGCCGGATTCGACTACCTGACCGGTATCGGCGTCGGCCCGGTCACAGTGCACGATGTCGACCACGCATACGATCTGCTGGCGCAGGGCGAGGTCGATGCGGTCGTGTTCGACGCGCCGGTTCTCCGGTTCCACGTATCGCGCCGGGGAGGGGGCAAAGTGACCACGGTCGGCCCGCTGTTCGACAAGGTCCAGTACGGGCTGATGGTCAGCGAGGACGACGCCGCGCTCCGCGAAAGGATCGATCTGGCCCTTCTGGACCTAATCGAGTCCGGTACCTACAAGCAACTCCACGACCGGTGGTTCGGTACGTTCGGTTGATGGGTTGTCCGACACCGATGGAAAGCATCCTGTGAACCGTCCCCTGCCGGCCGAGATACCCGACGCTCCCGGCGCCTACCTGTTCCGTGATCGGCACGGCCGGGTGAACTATGTGGGCAAGGCCAACTCCCTCCGCAAGCGGGTCTCCACCTACTTCACCCGAGATCTGCCCCCCCGGACCCGGGCCATGGTCGAGGCGTCCGACGGGGTGGAATGGATCGTGGTGGACAGCGAGGTAGCGGCCCTGTTCCTGGAGTTCTCGCTGATCAAGGAGCACCGGCCCCGTTTCAATATCCGGCTTCGAGACGACAAGAGCTACCCGTACCTCGCTATAACCCGGTCCGACCTGTGGCCGCGGGCCCGGGTGATTCGGGGCGCGAGGAAGAAGGGTATCCAGTACTTCGGCCCCTTCGCCCATGCATATGCCATCCGCAACACTCTGGACCTGCTGCTCAAGTCGCTGCCCATCCGCACCTGCTCCGATGCGGTGTTCCGGCGTCACGAGCTCAAGGGCAGGCCATGCATCGAGTACGAGATCGAGCGATGTTCGGCGCCCTGTGTCGGCTATGTCGACCCGGACACGTACGCCGGGTACGTGAACGGCCTGGACCAGGTGCTCTCGGGCAGCGCTGACGATCTGATCGACCGCATAGAAGCCCGGATGCTCGCGGCGTCGGAGCAACTCGACTACGAGCGAGCCGCCCGCCTGCGCGACCAGGCTCAGGATGTGAGGCGCGCTGTGGCCCGCCAGGAGGTGGTCACCGACCGGCGCGAGGACTTCGACCTGATCGCCACCGACGAAACCGATCTGGAGACCTCCGTCCAGGTGCTCAAGGTGCGCAACGGCCGCATCGTGGGACGGTTGGGGTCGATCCTCGACAAGGTCGAGGACGTGACGCCCTCCCAGGTCACCGCGACGGTGCTGCGGGATCTCTATGACGAGTCCTCACCGCCGCCACGTCTCATCCTGGTGGAAGCCCTGCCTCCCGAGGACGAGCCCTGGTCGGATCTGCTGTCCCAGCGAAGAGGTGCTCGGGTAACCCTCAGATCTCCCAAACGGGGCGCCAAGCGCCGTTTGCTGGAGACCGCCAAGACGAACGCTTCGGAGGCTCTCCTGAGGCACCGGTTGAGGCGCCAGTCCGACCACAACGCCCGGGCCCGCGACCTGCGCAGCCTGCAGACCGCCCTCGCCCTTCCCGAGCCCCCGCTGCGGATCGAGGCCTACGACATCTCTACGATTCAGGGGCGCCATACCGTGGCTTCGATGGTGGTCCTAGAGGACGGACTCCCCCGACGGGCCGACTATCGAAGGTTCAGGATCCGGACCGTGACCGGGCAGGATGATTTCTCCTCCATGGAGGAGGTCATCCGCCGGCGCTTCACCGCCTATCTCGCCGAGCTCGACAAACCCGTTTCCGAACGGGGTAAGTTCTCCTACCCGCCCTCACTGGTTCTGATCGACGGGGGACCGGGCCAGATTGCCAGGGCGGTCGAGGTGCTCGCCCAGCTCGATCTCGAGATACCCGTGGCCGGACTCGCGAAGCGCATGGAGGAGGTTTTCGTCCCGGGCCAGGTCGACCCCATCGTGATCCCGAGGGACCAGCCCGCCCTCCACCTGCTCCAGCGGGTCCGCGACGAGGCCCACCGCTTCGCCCTCATGTATCACCGCCAACTCCGTGGCAAGCGGATGATCGACTCCATACTGGATGACGTAGACGGGGTCGGACCGGCTCGCAAGAAAGCCCTTGTCCGGACGTTCGGCTCGGTCAAGAAGATGCGCGAGGCCAGCGTGAGCCGGCTGGCCGAGGTGGTGCCACAACGGGTGGCCGAGAACCTCTACGCTTCCCTCCATGGCTGAGCCCGACGCCCCGGTATCCTCCCCGACGGGCCACGGTTCCCGGTTGCTGGTCCTGACCGGGCTTTCCGGGGCCGGCCGCTCCACCGGCGCCAAGGTCCTCGAAGACCTGGGCTTCTACGTGATCGACAACCTGCCCCCTTTCCTTCTCCGCCAAGCTGTCGAGCTGAACGACCTGCGAGCCGGCGGCCGGCGCCTGGCCGTAGTCCTGGACAGCCGCGGCGGCTTCCCGCTCACCGAACTCGAGACCCATATCCAGGAGTTGGAGCGGTCCGGTATCGGAATGACGCTGGTCTTCCTGGATGCTGACGACGACGTCCTGATCCGCCGCTACGAGGAGCACCGCCGACCCCACCCCCTCGGATTGCCGACCCTGGCCGACTCGATCGCCGCCGAGCGCGAGATGATGGTCGACCTCCGGCTCCGAGCCGACATGTACATCAACACCAGCGAGACCAACGTCCATCAGCTTCGAGAATGGTTCGGGAGTCACCTGTCGGCGCTGGTGGACGAGCACGCGATGCGCCTGGCGGTGACCTCGTTCGGTTTCAAGAACGGTACGCCCCGCGACAATGATTTGATGTTCGATGTACGTTTCCTCCCCAATCCTCACTGGGCGCCCAGCCTCCGTCTCCTCACCGGCCGGGATGAGCAGGTGAAGACATTCGTACTCGGCACCGAAGATGCCCGCGGTTTCCTGGTAAGGATCCGTGACCTGCTCTCCTTCCTGATCCCGCGCTACCGCGAGGAGGGCAAGTCCTATGTGAGCATCGGGATCGGCTGCACGGGAGGGAGACACCGATCCGTGGCCATCGCCGAGGAACTGGGGGAGTGGCTGGGGGACCACGGATATCACGCCACCATCCGGCATCGGGATGTCGAGCAGTAGCCCCATTGCCCATGGATGAAGGTTGTGCCGGTGAAGGGAATAGGGCTCCATGTATCCGACTTGGTGTTATGGCCAGCTTGACCGGCCCATCTCCGGCCGTGCGTAGAATCCACCCCCGGGTGAAGGGTGGGCGCTTCTCGGTGATGAGGTTGACGTGGCCTGATGCGCATCGGTGTGCCGGGAACATGAATAATCAGGGCTAGAGAAGGTGCTGGTGGAGAAGTTCTTGACCGTCGCGGATCTTCCGGTGTCCGGGCACCGCGTGCTGCTCCGCTCCGACCTGAACGTTCCCCTGCGAGACGGGCGCGTGGCCGATGACTTTCGCCTCCGAGCGGCGCTCCCTGCCATCAGCCGGCTCCGTGACGCGGGCGCATCGGTCATCCTCTGCAGCCATCTGGGACGGCCCCGGGGCTGCGTGGCGGATGGGATGGGAATGGCGCCCGTCGCGAGGGCACTCTCGGAGCTAGGTGGATTCCCGGTTGTCGCCGCCTCTGACTCGGTGGGCGAGGACGCCGGGCGCCTGGTCGGTGAGGCCCGTCCGGGCGACGTGGTGCTGCTCGAGAACACCCGCTTCCATCCCGGCGAGACCACCAACGACCCCGACTACGCGTCGGAGTTGGCCGAATGGGCCGACTTCTTCGTGCTGGACGCCTTCGGCTCGGCTCACCGGGCCCATGCTTCCACCACCGGAGTGTCCGCTCTGCTGAGATCAGCAGCGGGGCCGCTGCTCGAACGCGAGCTAGCCGTCTTCCGAACTCTCATGGATGACCCGCCCCACCCGTTCACCGTGGTGCTGGGAGGCGCCAAGATCTCGGACAAGCTTCCGCTGATCCGGGCGCTGCTACCCAAGGTGGACGCCATGCTGGTCGGCGGCGGTATGTGCTTCAGCTTCCTGGCCGTCGAAGGCTTCGAGGTCGGCAACTCGCTGGTGGAGCCGGACCACTTCGACTCGTTGGGTGAACTCCTGAGCACCCCGGCGGCGGACCGGCTGGTCCTGCCCTCCGACATCGTGACCGCTGACCGCTTCCATGAAGGGGCCGGCGCCACCGCGGTCGGCGTGAGCTCCATAGAGGAGGGCAGCTGGGGTCTGGACATCGGTCCCGCCACTGCCGAACAGTTCGCGGCGGTCATCGACGGATCGCGGTCCGTGTTCTGGAACGGCCCCATGGGGGTGTTCGAGTGGGAGGCGTTCCGGGCAGGGACAGCGACGGTGGCGTCCGCAATGGCCCGATCAAGCGCCTTTCGAGTGGCCGGGGGTGGCGACTCCGTGGCCGCTCTACGAATGCTCGGCTGTCAAGCCGACCTCGATCATCTGTCCACAGGCGGCGGGGCCGGGCTGGAGTTGCTGGAAGGCAAGACCCTGCCGGGCGTGAAGGGACTGGAACGATGGGCCGGCTAGCGCGCAAGCCCCTGATGGTGGGCAACTGGAAGATGCACGGGACCTACTTCGAGGCGATGCAGTGGGTGCAGGCGCTGAGCTACCAGCTCGATCCGGCGGACTACGACCGGGTCGACGTCGGTCTGGCCCCTTCCTTCACCTCGCTCCGCTCGGTCCAGACCGTGGTCCAGATGGACGACCTTCCGATCCAAATCGTGGCGCAGAACGTACATTGGGCGAAGGAGGGCGCCTATACGGGTGAGGTATCGGCCCGCATGCTGGCCAAGCTGGCCGTCAGCTATGTCATAGTCGGCCATTCGGAGCGCCGCCGGGACTGCGGCGAGGACGACCGGATGGTCAACAGGAAGGCTCGGGCGGCCCTGGCGGCGGGAATAGTGCCGATCGTGGCGGTGGGGGAGACCCTGGCGGAACGCGAAGCGGATCGTGTCGACGAGGTAGTTGGCCGGCAGGTCTCGGGCGCCCTCGCCAGGATACCGTCCGACCAGGTGGCCCGGCTGGTGGTTGCGTACGAACCGGTGTGGGCGATCGGCACCGGCCGGCATGCCCGACCATCGGTGGCGCAGGAGATGACCTCCTACATAAGGGACCGTATTCGATCACGGCACGGGGATGCGGCCGACCATGTGCGGATCATCTACGGCGGGTCGATCAACCCGGGTAACGTGGCCGCTCTCATGGCCAAGCGGGACATCGACGGCGGCCTGATCGGGGGCGCATCCCTCGACCCCGGAACACTGGCGGCCTGCGTGAGGTATTGGACGTAAGGGAAGGGAGCGAACGCGTATGACCCGATCGAACGAACTGGTCCTGCTACGACATGGCGAGAGCACGTGGAATCTGGAGAATCGCTTCTCGGGCTGGACCGACGTGCCGCTCACGGTGACCGGAGAGGACGAAGCGATCTCCGCCGGTCTGCTGATGGCCGAGGAGGGTCTGGGCTTCGACATCCTCCACACTTCGCTGCTACGAAGGGCCATCAACACCGCCAACCTCGCCCTGGACCGCATGGATCTTCACTGGCTGCCCGTCAAGCGGAGCTGGCGGCTCAACGAGCGTCACTACGGTGGCTTGCAGGGCCTGAACAAGAAGGAGACCGCCGCCCTGCATGGCGCGGAACAGGTCTTCCGGTGGAGACGGAGCTACGCGGTGCCGCCCCCGGCCCTGGATAGAGACGATCCGCGCCATCCTCGCGTCGACCGGAGGTACCAGGATGTGGCTGAGGATGAGCTCCCTGCCACCGAATGCCTGGCCGATGTGGTCGGTCGCGCGGTGCCCTACTGGAAGGCGGGGATCGTGCCCGACCTTTCCGCAGGATGCCGGGTCCTGGTGGTCGCCCACGGCAACAGCATCCGTGCCCTGCTCAAGTACCTGAAACGGATCGGCGACGAGGAGATCACCCGCCTCAACATCCCCACCGGCATCCCGCTGGTCGTGGAGCTGGACGACGAGCTCGAGTATGTCGCAGACCGGTATCTGGGCGATCCGGAAGTAGCGGCGGCGGCCGCCGCGGCAGTGGCCGCTCAAGCCGGGTAGTTTGTAGTTGCTTGTTTCTAGTTGCTAGTTTATGGTTGCTAGATATATAGCTCTATAAGGTATTGCTACCTATAGTAGCTGTCATGGGTGGCTATCAGGATCTAGAGGTCTGGCGGAAGCCCCTCGAGCTGGCCGAGATCAAGCGAGCACTTCGCTGACGCCAACTAGCAACTACCGACTACCGACTACCGACTACCGACTACCGACTACGATTGGTAAGATGCTGACCGGACTCAAGCGAGCGCTTCGCTGACGCCGACTACGAACTACCAACTAGCAACTAGGACTTGCCCGTGACCATCGCGATCGCCATCATCACCGTCCTTCATCTCATCGTGGCGGTTGCCCTGGTCTTCCTCATCCTGCTCCATGCCGGCAAGGGAGGGCTCGGTGACATGTTCGGCGGTGGGATGCAGGCCGGCGGGATGGGCGGATCTACGCTCGCCGAACGGAACCTTGATCGCATGACCGTCGTCGTGGCGGTCCTGTTCGCGGCTACCACGGTGAGCCTGGCGATCCTCCTCGGCCGCTGACCTCATGATCGTCGGCCGGCCCTCGGGAGCAGGCCGGCGCACGAGTTGATGGCCCGCACACCCGGAGGCACCGCGGCGTGAACCCCAGACGCCGCTGGGCGCTCCTGATCGGCCTGGTCGTGCTGGCGGGGTTAGCCGTGCTGGTTGCCATCCGATCCGCAGGGCCGTCGAGCGGGGCGACCGGGACGGTCGAGGGCGCCGAGCCTCTCGAAACCCCCACCACGACCGGCCCCAAGGAATCCACCACCGTGCCAGGCGGTGAGGTCGCCGAGCCTCTCGAAACCCCCACCACGACGGGCCTTAAGGAGTTCACCACCGTGCCGGGCGGTGAACAACCGACCGACAAGGCTCCGGCGGGTGCGCCTGAGGAGGTCTCCGCCGAAACCGCGACGGCGTCGGCCGACTCGACCGATGAACCGCCGGTCCTTTCGGCGGAGGACGCCCTGGCGGTGGACGTAGAAGCCGATCTCCAAGCCCTGCTCGACTCGTTGACCACCGGACTGGACACCGAGGCCATCGCACGCCTCGGCCGGTCCGGTGACCTGCGCGTCGCCTGGGTCATCGCGGATCTCATGCGCTTCATCCCTCCCGATGCCTCGGGCCTCCGATTTGCCTTCACCGAACTGACCGGCGTCGACCTCGGCTCCAAGCCGTGGCACGATGCCACCAACCAGCTGATCGCATGGGATACGCCTGCACCGCCCGGGCTTGCCAGGTGGAAGGGAGGGTTGTACACCCTGGTCGAGCTGGGATGGGCGCCGTTCTTCGTAGACGAGGGCTCGCTTATCGATTGGCGCCACGTCACCTGGGGCGGGGTGCTGATCGACGACCGCCCTCTCAACTCGACGCATCTGCCGTGTCCGCGGGGCTGTATCCCGGCGCTCAACGATCCTCGACTGGTAACCGCCTCCGAGGGTGACTACTACCCCGATGAGGCATACGTGTTCTCGGTGACCGTCAACGGAGAGGCGGTGGCGTTCCCCAAGAACATGATGGAAGTCCACGAGATGGTCAACATCACCATTGGGGGCAGGCGCTTGGGCATCCCGTACTGCACCCTGTGCGGCTCTGCCCAGGCCTACTTCACTGACGTGGTGCCCGACTCGGTCCGCGACCAACTCGGCGACGCCGGGACATTCGAGCTCCGCACGTCCGGGCTCCTGTCACGTTCCAACAAGATGATGTACGAGTACCACACGCGTTCCATGTTCGACACGTTCACCGGCCAAGCGGTCAGCGGCCCTCTCCGGGAAGCGGCCGTCCGGTTGCCTCAGACCACCATGGTGACCTCTCGGTGGGGGGAGTGGAAGGCAGCCAATCCGCATACTCTCATCGTGGCGGAGGACGGCGGGATCGGCCGGTCCTACCCGGAGGATCCGCTGAGGGGTCGGGACGACCACGGGCCTATCTTCCCGATCGGGGACTGGGACGCTCGCCTGCCGGTCCAGGAGAAGGTGCTGGGCGTGCTGGTCGACGAGGGAGGGGCCCCCACTGCGGTGGCTTTCCCGGTCGCCGAGGCCCAGGCAACTCTGAGACGGGGTGGAACGGTCGAGCACGAGGGGATCGTGGTCACGCTGGACGGCGGCGGTCTGCGCGCCTTGGGGCCGGACGGAGTCGAGACACCCACACATGAATCCTTCTGGTTCGCGTGGAGCCAGTTCCATCCCGGAACCGAACTCTGGAGACCAAGCGAGGGGTGAAGGCTCGGACCGGCCCCGGCCACCGCGAACTAGTCTTCCCGTAGGCCGCCCGGATCGATCCGGTGGCTGCTCTGGTTCGGATAGCGACAACAGAGGAGATGAAAATGCCACGGACGGTACAGGGTGTGGTGTCGAAGGCGGTCGGTGAGCCGGTAACCCTCGAGGAAATCGTGATACCGGATCCCGGTCCCGGAGAAGCCGTGGTCGGTATCCAGGCGTGTGGAGTCTGCCACACCGACCTCCACTACCGCGAGGGCGGCATCAACAACGACTTCCCCTTCTTCCTCGGCCACGAGGCGGCCGGATTGGTGGAGGAAGTGGGCCCCGGGGTGACCGAGGTGGAGCCGGGTGACTTCGTCATCCTGAACTGGCGGGCGGTATGTGGCCAGTGCCGGTCCTGCCTGAAGGGCCGGCCCAACATATGTTTCAACACCCACAACGCCTCCCAGAAGATGACCCTCGCCGACGGCACGGAGCTGTCGGCCGCTCTCGGCATCGGCGCCTTCGCGGAAGCCACCCTCGTGGCGGCCGGACAGTGCACGAAGGTGAACCCCGCCGCCTCACCCGTGGCGGCCGGCCTGCTCGGTTGCGGGGTCATGGCCGGTATCGGGGCGGCCATGAACACCGGGGGTGTAGGCCCGGGCGACAGCGTGGCGGTGTTCGGCTGCGGAGGCGTCGGCGACGGCGCCATCGCGGGGGCCAAGCTGGCCGGAGCGACCACCATCATCGGCGTCGACATCGACAACCGCAAGCTCGAATGGGCCGGGGAGTTCGGCGCCACCCACACCATCAACTCCAACGACAAGGACCCGGTCCATGCCATCAAGGAACTGACCGGAGGCAACGGGGTCGATGTGGCCATCGAGGCGATCGGTTTACCTCATGTCTACCAGCAGGCCTTCAAGGCCCGTGACCTGGCCGGAACCGTGGTGCTCGTGGGGGTGCCCGCCCCCGACATGACCCTGGAACTGCCGTTCATCGAGGTGTTCGGTCGCGGAGGCGCCCTGAAGTCCAGCTGGTACGGAGACTGCCTGCCTTCCAAGGACTTTCCCATGCTGATCGACCTGTACCTCCAGGGCCGCCTCGATCTGGACCGCTTCGTCTCCGAAACGATAGGAGTGGGAGACGTAGAGGAGGCCTTCCACAAGATGGAGCGTGGAGAAGTGCTTCGCTCGGTAGTCGTGTTCTAGGAGGGTACTGAAAAATGTCCGGTTGGCCGATTGTCGGCAACGAAGCCCGAAACCCGAAGCCCCAGGTCGAGGCCATCGCGGGCCACCCATCCTCGGCTTTTTCAGCACCCTTCTGAGCCGACCATGCCACTCGAACTGGTAACAACGGACGGGCTCTTCCGCCTCGATGGCGGGGAGTGGGAGGTCACCAACAACATCTGGCTGATCGGAGACGATCGGGAGGTGCTGGTGATCGATGCCTCCCACGATCACGCTCCGATAGTCGAGGCGGTGGCGGGACGGCGGGTGTCCTCCATCGTGCTCACCCACGGCCACAACGACCACATCAACTCGGCAGTCGCCTTGCGCGATCGGGTCGACGCTCCAATCATGCTGCACCCCGACGACCGGATGCTGTGGGACATGGTGTATGCCGATGACGCTCCGGATCGTGACCTGGCAGACGGCGCCACCCTGCAAGTGGCCGGACACGAGCTGCGCGTGATCCACACCCCGGGCCATTCACCGGGCTCGTGCTGCTTCCGGGACGAGAGGAGCGGGCTGATGTTCTCGGGCGACACCCTGTTCAACGGGGGTCCGGGCGCCACCGGACGGAGCTTCAGTGACCGGCCCACCATTTTGAGGAGCATTCGCGACCTGCTGCTGGTCCTCCCGGACGAGACGGTCGTCCACACCGGCCATGGCGACAGCACCACCATCGGTGCGGAACGGGCCGGGGTGCTCGACCAGATCGCCCGGCTGGGCGTCGCCTGATGCGGGGAGCCGCAGTGGGTATACTCGTGCCTCCGCTCGGGTCGGAGTGGCGGAACTGGTAGACGCGCTAGGTTGAGGGCCTAGTGCCCGCAAGGGCGTGGAGGTTCGAGTCCTCTCTCCGACACCCCGCCGCCGGACCGGAGGTATCCTTCGGTCGTGTCCCGGGTCGATCAAACCCTTGGGGAGCCTGACGGACCAGTGGTCATCGGATCCCCCAACATCCATCCCGACTCCTTCGTGGCGCCGAACGTTCATATCTACGGCGATGTCGTGATAGAAGCCCGCGCCGTAGTCATGTTCGGGGTGGTGATCCGCGCCGAGCTGGACCGGGTGGAGGTGAGGGCCGGGTCGAACCTCCAGGACAACGTGGTGATGCATTGCGATCCCGGCTTCCCGTGCATCGTGGGCAGGAACACCACCGTAGGGCACGCCGCGGTGCTGCACAGTGTAAAGGTCAGCGACCATTGCCTGGTCGGGATCGGCTCCATGGCGCTCACCGGATCCGAACTCGGCGAGGGAGCCTGGCTGGCGTCCGGCGCCGTGCTGCCGGAGGGCCGGAGCATCCCGCCCTGGACCCTCGCCATGGGCATCCCGGCCAAGCCGGTACGGCGGCTGACCGAGGACGAGATCGAGCGGCAGAGATCCGGCGTGGCCACCTACCAGCGCTTCCTGGAGACCTACAAGCCCCTGCTGGGATGAAGGCTCCGCCTCCTCCTGGTGGCGGCCGGTACCGCAGCCCGCGGCCATGATCTCCATGAGGAATACCCAAGTTCGGGGGCTAGGCTTGAGTCCCCCTGCCGGACGCACATGCCATGAAGCAACCTGAAATCCCCCAGTTGATCTCCGAACTGGTCGACATGTCCAAGGCCTACCTCGCTCAGGAGACGGTTGCTCCCTTGCGCAGGGTGGCGCGTTTCGCGGGGTTCAGCTTGCTGGCGGGACTGCTGTTCGCCGTGGGATGGCTGTTGCTCTCGATCGCAGGCCTGAGGCTGGTGCTGGACCTGCTCCCTGACAGCGCGCTGTGGAGTGTCCTCGGCTACTTCATCGGCGCGGCGGTCGCTGTCCTGGCGGCCCTGTTCGTCATGTACCTGGCCAACCGCCCGAGAGAGTCCCTGTGATCACCCGTGACGACATCGAAGCCAAGGCTCGGCAGATCGAGGAAGCCGTCAACGACACGGGCAACTTCGTCCGCTCGGCCGCGATGAGAGTTGCGTTGGGCTGGGCGGGGGCGCTCGTCGTCGCATTCCTCGCCGGACGGAGACGCGCCAGGCGCCGCGGCGCCCGGATCGAGATCCACCGCCTCTAGATGATCGGTTTCTAGTCGGAGGCGTCCACCCGGAAGGCTGCCGGTGTCTTGCCCGGCCGGGAGACCCGCAGACCCACGGACTGACCGGTTTTCACCCGTACCGATGCCACCCGTGATCCGGCCGGCCTCCAACGCCTGTTGAACCGCGCCACCAGGACGGTCAGGCCTACCAGGATGAGCGGCCACCTGCCTTCCCGAAGGCCCTGGAAAAGGTAACGAGCGCCGCGACGCGCAGAGAGGAACCGGAGCATCACCGAACAGGCTAGCCGTATCGCCGGCAACGGCGTCCGGTTCCGTGACCCCAGCCGGGCAACAGCGACCGGGAACGAACGCCTCACCCGCCACAAGGAGGGGTTGAAGGTGTCCCACCCCCGCGATACGTTCCCCAACTGCCAAGCACCTACACCGGACGCAAGCGTGTCACCGATCGGAGCGGCCCGGCCCGCAGGGAACATTCAAAGGCTTCAAAACGGAGCGTCTCGCCGATACCCGGCCCCAAACCGGGCATAGCCGAACACGCTCCCAGCCAAGGACAGGTGGCGGGGGCTGGGCCCGGTGCGGAGCACCGTTTGCCGGTCGGCCGATTTTCGCGTTCTTCCGGCGGCTTTATGACACTAGATTGGCGGCAGGGTGTCGGGAGTACAGAGCCGACCCCCTGCCGGAACACCGGGAGGAATGGATGAGGCACACGCCCACGTGGGTGAAGGTAGTGGTCTGGGTGACCGTGGCCGGCATGGTGCTGACCTTGGTGGCCAGCCTGGCCTCGCTCGGAGGACTGTGACCGTAGTGGCAGCGGGCAGCCCGTTTGGGGAGGGTGAACCGGCTCTCCTGCTCGACGACAAGGGCCGCAAGTACCTGTTGCGCCTTCGCTCCACCGGTTCCTTCCAATACCACCGGGGAAGCCTGGCCCACGCCGACATCATCGGCCGGCCCGAAGGCACCAGGTTCGTCTCCTCGAAGGGCGCACCGTTGATCGGTGTCCGCCCACGCCTGGCCGATTACATCCTCAAGATGAGACGCGGGCCGCAGGTGGTGTACCCGAAGGATCTCGGCCCGATCCTGGTGTATGCCGACATCCGCCCCGGCGCCACCGTCGTGGAGGCCGGTACGGGCTCCGGCGCCGCCACTCTGGCTTTGGTCCGGGCGGTGGGTCCCACCGGCAGGGTGATCTCGTGCGATTCCCGTGAGGACCACGCCGTCCGCGGGCGGACCAACATCGAGCGCTACTTCGGATCGATTCCCGAACACCTGGACCTTCGAGTGGGCGATGTACGCGAGATCGTGGCCGAGGTCGAGCACGACCGCCTTGTCCTGGACCTTGCGGAGCCCTGGCAGGTCATCCCGGCCGCAGCTGGGACGCTACGAACCGGCGGTCTCGTCGCCGCCTACGTCCCCACCGTGCCGCAGGTCGACAAGATCCACAGCACCCTGGCGTCCAGCGACCGGTTCGTAGATGTCGAGACCTTCGAGATCCTGCTCCGGACCTGGCACGTTGCCGGCCGTTCGGTACGCCCGGATCACGGAATGGTCGGCCACACGGGATTCGTGACCACCGCCCGATGCGTCGCCCCTCCTGAAGACACGATTGTTCACGAAGAGAGCATCCACTCGTATACTGCCCGCAATGCAGGTGGGTGAATGACTGATCGACAGATGCCGTACGAATACGAGCACCGGATCAACGCGCTTCGAGGCACCGTCCACGCTCTGGAGGAAGAGGTCTCCGTCCTGCGTCGTCGCCTCCAGGACGCCCCCCGCCGCGTCCGGATGCTGGAGAGCCGTCTCGCCGAGGTCAAATCCCAGCTTGCCCTAGCCGGTCAGCGTAACGAGAAGCTGTCCGCAGTGCTGGAGGAAGCGAGGGAGCAACTCGCCATGCTCAGGGCCGAGGTGGAGAAGCTGACCACCGCCCCCAATCCGTTCGCCACGGTCTTGGGCGTCAACAGCGACAGCACCGTAGACGTGATCAGCGGTGGGCGGCAGATGCGGGTGAACGCCCAACCCTCCATCGAGATCAAGGAGCTCCAGCGCGGCCAGCAGGTGCTGGTGAACGACTCGATGAACATCGTGGAGGTGAGGGACTTCGACCGCCAGGGTCAGGTCGTCACCATCAAGGAACTCCTTTCCGACGACCGGCTGCTCGTGATGGCCCACGCCGACGAGGAGCGGGTCGTGGAGCTCGCCGGGCCACTACAGGGGATCTTCCTGAGGATCGGAGACCACGTCCGCATCGATCCCCGCCACGGTCTCGCCTATGAGAGGCTGATCCGGCCCGAGGTGGAGGAACTGGTGCTCGAAGAGGTCCCCGACGTCACCTACGAGCGGGTGGGCGGACTTCGGGACCAGATCGAAGCGATCAAGGACGCAGTCGAGCTCCCGTACGTCCACCGGGACCTGTTCGAGGAATACGGACTGGTGGCGCCGAAGGGCGTCCTCCTCTACGGGCCGCCCGGATGCGGGAAGACCCTCATCGCCAAAGCGGTGGCCAACAGCCTGGCCGACGCGGTGGCCAGGCGGACGGGCCACGATGACGCCCGGTCCTACTTCCTCAATATCAAGGGTCCGGAACTCCTCAACAAGTACGTGGGAGAGACCGAGCGGCAGATCCGGCTGATCTTCCAGCGTGCCCGTGAGAAGTCGGACGAGGGCGTCCCTGTGATCGTCTTCTTCGACGAGATGGACTCCCTGTTCCGGACTCGTGGCACCGGCATCTCATCCGATGTCGAGTCCACCATCGTCCCCCAGCTTCTCTCGGAACTCGATGGCGTGGAGATGATCAAGAACGTGATCGTGATCGGTGCCTCCAACCGGGAGGACCTCATCGATCCGGCCATTCTCCGCCCCGGAAGGTTGGATGTGAAGATCAAGATCGCCCGTCCCAACACCGCGGCGGCCCGCCAGATCTTCAAGATCTACCTCGGCACGGACCTCCCGTTCGACACCACCGCTCTCGAAGAGGCAGGCGGTGATCCGGTTGTCCTGGTGGATCGCATGATTGACCAGGTGGTGAAGAAGATGTACGCGGAGAGCGACGAGAACCGCTTCCTCGAGGTCACGTACCAGAACGGTGACCGGGAAGTCCTCTACTTCCGTGACTTCGCCTCCGGCGCCATGATCGAGAACATCGTCCGCCGGGCTAAGAAGGCGGCCATCAAGCGGCGGATAGCCGGCGGATCCGGCGGGATCAGCCCCCAGGACCTGGTGGTCGGCATCAAGCAGGAGTTCCGGGAGCACGAGGATCTTCCGAACACCACCAACCCGGATGACTGGGCCAAGATATCCGGCAAGAAAGGGGAGCGGATCGTCTACGTTCGCACCCTGATCGAGGGTGAGGACGAGTCGAGAACCATCGAGGCGGTCGGCGCAGGTCAGTACCTGTAGGCATGGCAACCCCCAAAGTCATCGGGACCGAGACCGAATACGGAATCACCGTTCGCAACCAACCGGACTTCAACCCGACCCTCGCCTCCTCTCTAGTCGTCAACTCCTACCAGGGGGGCCGCGTTCGAGTGCGGTGGTCGTTCGACGAGGAAACCCCGGGCCGGGACGCCCGCGGGGGCGGTCATGAGGGCCTCGGCCTGGCCGAGCCCGATTCCGGTCTGGTCAACGTCGTGCTGACCAATGGCGCCCGTTTCTACGTCGATCACGCCCATCCCGAGTACTCCAGCCCCGAATGCGTCGACCCCCGGCAGGCCGCTCTATACGACAAGGCAGGGGAGAGGGTGGTGGCCACTGCCGTGGACCAGGCCTACCAGATCCTCCGGCCGGGCGAGTACATGTACGTCCACAAGAACAACAGCGACGGTAAGGGCAACTCCTACGGCCATCACGAGAATTACCTGGTCGACCGGGAGTTGCCCTTCTCCGACCTGATCCGCTATGCCACCACATGGCTGGTCACCCGCCAGATCTTCACGGGGTCGGGGAAGCTCGGATCCGAGAACGGCCGCCCACCGGTGCGGTACCAGATCAGCCAGCGAGCAGACTTCTTCGAGGAGGAAGTCGGCCTGGAGACCACGCTCAAGAGACCCATCATCAATACCAGGGACGAGCCTCACGGCGACCCGGCCCGTTATCGCCGATTCCACGTCATCATCGGCGACGCCAACATGTCCGAGGTGCAGACGTTCGTGAAGCTGGGAACCACCGCCTTGATCCTGGCCGCCATCGAGGACCGTGCCATTCCCGACGATCTGGCCCTGGCCGACCCGGTATCGGCTACTTGGCAATTGAGCCGTGACCTGTCGCTCAGCCTGCCCATAGCCATGGCCGACGGCTCCTCCGCCACCGCTCTCGAGCTCCAGTTCCGTTACCTCGAATGGCTGTCGAAATATGCGGCCTCTAACTATCCGGAGCCGGTGTGGGCGGCCGTCATCACCGAGTGGAGCTCCATCCTCAACGACCTGGAACAGGACGCGATGCTCACTTCGGACCGGATCGACTGGACTGCCAAGCTACGGATGCTGAGCGCCTTCCGCCGGCGAGACGACCTGGAATGGCACGATCCCAAGCTGGCCATGGCCGCGCTCCAGTACCATGACACCGATCCCCGCAAGGGCTTGGCATACCGGCTCGAAGAGCGAGGGCTGCTCCGGAGAATCTTCGACGACGCCGAACTACGGCGGGCCACCGCGGAACCGCCCGCCGAGACCCGCGCCTACTTCCGGGGACGATGCGTCAAGAAGTACCCCGACTCGCTCGTGGCGGCCAACTGGGACTCCCTGGTGTTCGACGTGGGTGAGGATTCCCTCAAGCGGGTGCCTATGATGGAGCCCTTGCGTGGTAACGAGTCCCTGGTCGGAGGCCTGCTTGACACCTGTCCAGACGCGGCCGCGCTTCTGGACGCTCTTGGAGCGTGCTGAGAGACGTGGATGGGTAGGACCCACCGGCACAGACCTGAGGATCATGCGATCGGCCGTGGGGCCAACGGGATGTTCATCGGCACTCTCCCTAGAGTGAGGGTCGGCTTGGGAACGCTATGAAGCCCCGTCCTCGGTTATCGTGCATGATTGGTCGACAAATGAAGCGTCACAACGTGGCCGAGTTTGGCCACGAGTTCTAGGAGGAGAAAGATGGCACAGGAACGAGAGCGGATCCGGCGCCGTCCCGGCGAGGTATCTGAGCCGGTTGCGTCAGCCCCGGAGGTCGCCGGGCAAGGCGGGGTGCACAAGATCGACGAACTCCTGGACGAGATAGATTCCGTGCTCGAGGAGAACGCCGAGGAGTTCGTGAAGAACTACGTGCAAAAGGGCGGCGAGTGACGGGGAGTCTGCTTCCGCTGGGAGCGCCCCTGCCCGGCGCCAGCTTCACCGAACTCATCAGGTCCCTTGATCTGGCGCCGAAATGGGCGCTGGGGCCGGACCCCGCGCCTCCCGACTTCCGCCCGCCTGACGCCACCACTGTGCTGGCCCTCCGCTACGACGGCGGCGTGGTGATGGTGGGGGATCGTCAGGCAACCGCCGGCTACGACATAGCCCATCGCCACATCCAGAAGGTATTCGCGGCGGATGCCTACTCGGCGGTGGCCATCTCGGGAACGGCAGGTCTTGGAGTCGAGTTGATCCGCCTCTTCCAGACCGAGTTGGAGCATTACGAGAAGCTCGAGGGGGTGCGGCTCAGCCTGGAAGGCAAGGCCACCTACCTCGCCCGGATGGTTCGTTCCCAGCTACCGATGGCCCTGCAAGGGTTCGTGGTCGTGCCCCTGTTCTGCGGTATCGAACCCGAGAGCGGGACCGGGCACGTGTTCACCTTCGATGCTATCGGAGGGCGCTATGAGGAGCGGGACTTCGGCGCCGCCGGGTCGGGGAGCCGGGAAGCGCGGGCATACCTGAGAACGGTATACAGCCGCGGATCCGACCGGACCCAGGCCATCGACCACAGCATCGCCGCTCTCGTCGCCGCGGCCGGACAGGACCTGGCCACCGGAGGTCCCGATCTGCGTCGCGGGATCTACCCCAATGTGGTCACGGTCACCATCGACGGCGTTGAGGAAATCGGCCGGTCGGCAATCGCGGCGGCAGCCGAACGGGCAATGGAGGTGATCCGATGACCCTTCCGTTCTACGTTGCTCCCGAACAGATGGTCAAGGACCGTGCCGAGTACGCCCGCAAGGGCATCGCCCGAGGCCGTTCGATCGCCGCTCTGGAGGTTCAGGAGGGGGTGCTGCTTCTGGCGGAGAACCCCAGCCGCACTCTCACCAAGACTTCCGAGATATACGACCGTATCGCCTTCGCCGGAGTGGGCAAGTACAACGAGTTCGAGTCGTTGCGGGTGGCGGGAATACGCTATGCCGATATCAAGGGATACCAGTACGGGCGCCGTGACGTCACCGCCAAGAGCCTGGCGTCCGCCTTCTCGCAGACGCTGGGGAATATCTTCGTTCAGGGACCCAAGCCCTTCGAGGTGGAAGTGCTCGTGGCGGAAGTCGGGCGGACCGTTGCCGAGGACCGCCTGTTCAAAGTGACATATGACGGCACCCTATACGACAAGCGCGGTTACACGGCCATCGGTGGACAAGCCGACGAGCTGTCCGACCGGCTGGGGGAGGACTACGAAGGCACCCCCGGGCTGGCCGAGGCCCTGGCGCTTGCCGCCAACGCGTTCCGGGAGGTCGAGAGCCGCGCTATCGACGGCTGGGAGGGCGCCCTCCTGGCACGCGAGGGCCCGACTCGCCGGTTCCGCCGGCTGACCAAGGAAGAACTCGGCGAGATAGCGACCTCCTGAATCGCCTCCCGCTCCGGTGACCCCCACCCGGCCGTCCCTGCATCACGCCTAGCCTATTGATCCATGGAACGGCGCATCTTCGGTATCGAGAACGAGTTTGGGATCACCTGCACGCTTCGAGGCCAGCGCCGCCTCAGTCCCGACGAGGTGGCCCGTATCCTCTTCCGGGGGGTCGTGACATGGGGTCGGTCCTCGAATGTGTTCCTGGAGAACGGAGCGCGCCTCTATCTGGACGTGGGCAGCCATCCGGAGTACGCCACACCGGAATGTGACGATCTCCTCGATCTGGTAGCCCACGACAAGGCCGGGGAGCGAGTTCTGGAGAACCTCCAACGTTCCGCCGAGCAACGCCTCCGCAACGATGGCATCCGGGGCAACATCTTCCTCTACAAGAACAACACCGACTCGGCCGGCAACTCCTACGGGTGCCATGAGAACTACCTGGTACTCCGCAAGGCCGACTTCCAGAATATGCTGGACATCCTCATACCGTTCCTGGTCAGCCGCCAGATCTTCTCCGGAGCGGGCAAGCTCCTCCAGACCGCCAAGGGGCCCACCTTCTCGATCTCCCAACGTGCCGACCACATCTGGGAGGGGGTCTCCTCGGCCACGACGCGGTCCCGGCCCATCATCAACACGCGTGATGAGCCCCACGCCGATGCCGAGCGGTTCCGGCGCCTCCATGTGATCGCCGGCGATTCCAACATGAACGAATACGCCACTTACGTCAAGGTGGGCGCCACCGTCGCGCTGCTGGAGATGATCGAAGCGGACGTGATGTTCAGAGACCTGACCCTGGCGAACCCCATCCGAGCCATCCGGGAGATCAGCCAGGACCCGACTTGTCGGCAACCGGTACGCCTTGCCAACGGTCGGATGCTTTCCGCCCTCGACATCCAGTGGGAATACCTGGACCGGATCATCCGGTACGCGCGGAACCCCGGCTTCCCCCCCTCGGTGCAGCGAGCTGTCGAGATGTGGGAGCATCTGCTCACCGGCCTCGAGAAGGATCCCTTCTCGCTCGAACGCCAGGTCGATTGGGTCACGAAGTACCACCTTATCGAGCGTTACCGCGCCAAGCACGACCTGACGCTCTCCGATGCCCGGGTCCAGCTGCTGGACCTCAGCTATCACGATGTGACGGAGGAGCGCAGCCTCTACTACCTGCTGGCCCGGCGGGGTGTCGTCGAGCGCCTCGTAACCGACGCCGCCATCGCCATCGCCAAGGAGAAGCCTCCCCAGACCACCCGTGCCCGGCTCCGGGGGCAGTTCATCGCCGCCGCCAAGGCCAAGAACCGCGACTACACGGTGGACTGGGTCCACCTGAAGCTGAACGATCAGGCCCAGCGGACGGTGCTCTGCAAGGATCCCTTCAAGGCCTACGACGAGCGGGTGGAACGCCTGATCGCTGGCCTCTGAAATCAGTGGTCAGAGGTCAGTGAACGGTATAACCCGGGGTGGTTCACCTCACGCAACCTGATCACCTCGGGGTCGTCCACTGCCCGCTGGAAACCGGCCACTGGAAACTGGCTATCGAGATCGGTACATTTGGCAGACCATGAGCACCGTCGTCGAGCGCCTGATCAACCTGCTGGCATATCTGGTCGACTCCCCGCGTCCCGTCACCGCCGAGCGAATACGGAATACGGTGGCCGGGTACGAGAACCTGTCCGACCAGGCCTTCCACCGCAAGTTCGAGCGGGACAAAGCCAGCCTGCGCGAGTTAGGGATCGAACTCGAGCAGGAAGCCACCGACGCCTGGGAGGTCGAGTGGGGTTACGTGGTTCCCGAAAGCAATTACCGGACCATCGAACCGGGGCTGACCGACGAGGAACGGACCGCGCTGGCTCTCGCGGTGCACATGGTGCGTTCCGGCGGCTGGCCGTCGGGCGCCAACGGCCTGCTCAAGCTGGGAGGGGCCCGGCTGGCTGACACGGACACGCCGGTAGGCGCCGACCTGGGCCTGGGCAGCCAGCACCTGGGCCTGATCTTCCAGGCGGTGCTGGAGCGCCGCCGGATCCGATTCCTCTACCGCGGCCGGCCACGCACCCTGTGCACCTATGCCATGCACCATCGGCGCGGCCGCTGGTACTTCGCAGGCGTCGAGCCGGAGCAGGACGGCACGGTCCGGACGTACCGTCTGGATCGGGCGGAGCAGCTCGAACTGGTGGGAAAGCCGGACGCGTTCCCGCGGCCGGAGGGCTACGGCGCCCGGGACATCCTGTCGTCCCTGCCCTGGGAACAACGGGAGCCACTACGTTCTTTGATCGAATGCGATGCCGACATCGCCTGGTGGCTCGAGAACCAGTTCCCCGATGCCAGGCCCGTAGGGCGGACCGAGGCGGGAGGAACGATTCTGGAAGTCCCATACATGAACGACTCGCTGCTCGACATGGTCATACACCTCGACGACGGGGCGGTGATCCTCGAGCCTGCGGAGTTGCGCGCCGAGATGGTCCGACGACTCGAGGCGGGCCGGTGACCGCCTCGAGGACCCAGCAGAGGCTGGCCCGGATCCTGGCTCTGGTTCCGTGGGCGCTGGCCAACCCCTATCCGACCGTCACCGAAGTCATGGAGCGGTTCGGCTATACGAGCCGTCGCCAACTCGCCGACGACCTCAACCTGCTCTTCTGTTGCGGGCTGCCCGGCTACGGCCCCGGTGATCTGATGGTGGCGTACATCGATGGGGACGAGGTAGTGATGGACATGGCGGACTATTTCTCCCGACCGCTCCGGCTGACGCCGCACGAAGCCCTGGGTCTGCTCAGCGCCGGTCTGGCGGTGGCCGGCACCTCCCAAGGGAACGAGGCGCTGGCAAGGGCGGTGGAGAAGCTGACCGGCGCCCTCTTCCCGGAGGCCGCAACGGTCATCGCGGCCGAGTTGCCTCCCGAGCCCGGCCATCTCGACACCTTGCGCCGGGCCGCCCGCGACGGAACCGTGCTGACTATCACCTACCTGTCCATGAGCACCAACCGGACGACCGTCCGAGCCATCGAACCGCTGATGGTCCACGCCTCGATGGGAAGCTGGTACCTCCTGGCGAACTGCCGTCTGGCCGGCGACCGGCGCCTGTTCCGCGTAGATCGGATCCGAGCGGTGGAGGAGCCGGGGGAGACGTTCGAACCTCCTGCCAAGCCGCCCGCTCCCACGAATGTGGACTACACCCCGTCCGCTGACGCGATCTACGCCCGGATCGCACTGGCGTCCGGCGCCAGATGGGTAGCCGAGTACTACCCGGTCGAGATACTGGAGGACACCGGCGAGGAGCTCGTGATCCGCTTCGCCATGTCCGACGCACGCGTCGGCGCCCGCCTACTGCTCCGGCTGGGTGCTCAGGCGCGTTTGATCGAGGGACGGGAAGTCCGGGACGAGACCGAACGCCTGCGCGAAGCGATCCTGGCTCGATACGAGACCTCCCGTACCTGAACCGCCGGGGGGCGGGTAGGCGTGCGCCGGTAGCATGGCATCGTGTTCGACACGTTCAGCGGTCTCGAGATACTCACCATCGCGGTTGTGGCCCTGGTGGTCTTCGGACCGAACCGCCTGCCTGAGATCGCTCGTACCATCGGAAAGTACGTCCGCGAGCTCCGAGAAGCGGTGAGAGACCTTCGCGAGGGGATCGAGAGGGAGGTCGCTCCGATACGCGAGCCGATGAAGGAACTCCGCCAGGATCTGGCCGAGCCGGTGAGCGAGGTGAAGCGCACGCTGGCCGAAACCGCCGATGCCGCCGGCTCCATGGAGCGGGATATCAGGCAATCCGTGGAGGACGCCGGCCAACCCGCCCCGGGCGCCGCCGCTCCCGTCCCGAAGGCGCCCGAGGCACGATGGGTGGCCCCCGAACCACCGGTGGGGGTGTCACCGAGCGACGTATGGGAGGGTCTGGACGACCCGATGCCCGACAACGTCGTACCGCTCAGCCCTCCTCCCGAGGACGGGCCGGACGTGACGGCTACGAAACCTCCGGCAGGGGAGGGCGATCCCCTCCGGGATACTCCAGGCGGCCATGAGGAAGACGAACCACCGGACAAGGGCGAATGACGGAAGGAGCCGATTCCTCCGGCCAGCCGCTGATGGAGCACCTCACGGAGCTCCGGTCACGTCTCGTCAAGACCTTCATAGCGGTGGGAGTCGGCACGGTGGTCGCTTTCTTCTTCCGCAACCAGATGCTCCACCTCTTGCAAAGTTCCTACAGCGACGTGGCAGGGCGGGATCTGGTGGTGACCGGCCCTACCGACCAGTTCTCGATCGCCATGCGCATGGCGCTCTTCGGTGGGGTGGTCCTGGCCAGCCCCGTGATCGCCTACCAGGCGTGGTCCTTCATCAACCCCGGTCTCACCCTGAAGGAACGCAAGTGGGCCTTCCCGGTGGTAGCGGCGCTGGTCATCCTGTTCAGCCTCGGCGTCGGGTTTGCCTACTGGAGCCTCCCCCGGGCGGTCGCGTTCCTCGTCTCGATCTTCGAGGACCTGGAGAACCTCTGGACGGTCGAGCTCTACACCCGTTTCGTGATCCGCTTCCTGCTGCTCTTCGGTGTCTCGTTCCAGTTCCCGGTGTTCCTGTTCGGCGCGGCAGCGGCCGGCGTGGTGACCTCGGACAAGTTGGCGGCCGGCCGGCGCTGGGCGGTGCTCATCATCGTCGTGGTGGGGGCTGCGGTTAGCCCCACCGGCGATCCGGTCACGCTCCTGCTGCTCTCGACCCCGCTCTACCTCTTCTACGAGGCCACCATCTGGCTGATCCGCCTGACCCTCAAGAAATGAGGGTTCACTCCTTCTTCGAGTCCCTTCCCTTCGCGGCGGATCCCTACCAGGTACTGGCGGCCGAGATGGTGGAGATGGGTCGATCGGTGGTGGTGACCGCGCCCACCGGCGCCGGTAAGACCCTGATAGCAGAAGCCGCCATCCACCTGAGCCTGGCCAACCGGCGCCGCGTGTTCTACACGACGCCTCTCAAGGCGCTGTCCAACCAGAAGTTCCGCGACTTCGGCGCCATCCATGGAGCCGACCGGGTCGGGCTGCTGACCGGCGACAACACCATAAACCACGATGCTCCCGTAGTGGTGATGACCACAGAGGTGCTGCGCAACATGATCTACGCGGGATCGGATCTGTCCATGGTCGACACGGTGGTCCTCGACGAGGTTCACTACCTCCAGGACCGGTTCCGCGGCGCGGTCTGGGAGGAGGTGATCATCCATGCTCCACCCCATATGCGGCTGGTATGCCTTTCGGCCACCGTCTCCAACGCGGCCGAGTTCACCGACTGGTTGCGCTCCCGGAGGGGACCCACCGAGCTGGTCATCGAGGAGCACCGGCCGGTACGCCTCGAACGGTGGTGGTCGGTCTGGGACCGCTTCGAGCGGGAAGTCCATCTCCTGCCGCTCTACATGGAAGCGTCCGGCGGGATGCGACCCAATGCGGCCATTCCTCGCCTCCTGGCCCGGCGAGGTGGTCGCCGCCGTCGCTTCTCGACCCCCAAACGGACCTCGGTGGTAGAGCATCTCGCCTTTCTCGACCTGCTCCCGGCCATCTACTTCCTGTTCTCGCGAGCCGGGTGCGACGATGCAGCCGACCGGGTGGTCGCCGCCGGGATCCGGCTCACCGACGCTGCCGAACGCGAGGAGATCCGGCAGCGAGCCGAGGAGGGCACCTCCCACCTCGAATGGTCCGACCTGCGGACCCTGGGACACGACCGGTGGCTGGCCAGGCTCGAGCAGGGAGTGGCGGCCCACCATGCCGGCCTCGTGCCCGCCTTCAAGGAGGTGGTCGAGCAGCTCTTCTGCGATGGGCTTATCAAAGTGGTCTTCGCCACAGAGACTCTGGCGCTGGGCATCAACATGCCCGCTCGGTCCGTCGTACTCGACCGCCTGTCGAGATTCACGGGTGAGGGCCATGAGCTGCTGCTCCCCGGAGAGTTCACCCAGCTGACAGGCCGGGCCGGACGCCGGGGTATCGACACGGTGGGCCACGGAGTGGTACTGCATTCTCCGTTCGTGCCCTTCGAGCGGATGGCGTCGATCGCCCGGCTCGGCAGCCACCCCCTACGGTCCAGCTTCCGTCCCACCTACAACATGGCGGTCAACCTGGTGGCCAACTACTCCCGCCGCCAGGCTGAGCGGCTTCTCGCAGCTTCGTTCGCGGAGTTCCAGGATCGGCGGCGGCACAAGCGGCCTCGCGGCAAGGGGCACGCTCGCAGGTCAGGCTCTGGCCGGAGCACCCTCCTGGAGAGGTTCGACCGGACCCGGCGGCTCCTGGAGAAACGCGGACACATCCGGGACTGGGCACTCGCGCCCGGGGGAGAGGCGCTGCGGGTCGTATACAACGACCTGGGCCTTCTCCTCGTCGAGGCGACACGCGGCGGGATCTTCGCCGGGCTACGCGCGCCGGAGCTGGCAGCCTTGGTCTCAGCCTTCGCCTACGAGCCGCGACGCGACGCGGACGAGCCGGAAGGATGGCCCACGGAGCCCCTCGAGGATGCTTGGAGGCGGTTGGTGGAGTTGGCGGAAGACCTCGCCGACACCGAGCAACACCATCGCTTGCCCGTAACCCGCTTTCCCCATCCCGGGTTCGCATGGCTCGCCTACGCCTGGGCGCTCCGGATCGACCTGGAGGAACTCCTCGAAGAGGGTGCGCTTGCCCCCGGGGACTTCGTCCGCACGACCCGATCGGTTCTGGACCTCCTACGTCAGGTTGGCGATGCGGCGCGTGCCCTGGGGATGGGCGAGCTCGAAGGGGCGGCACGCCGTGCCCGCCAGGCCATCGATCGGGGAATCGTCACCGCCGGCGGTGTCGTGTGACCCCCTGGCTGGTGTTGGTGAACCCCCATGCCGGCCGGGGACGGTCGGCGAAGTCCGACACCCTCGCCGCTCTTCGATCCCTTTCCGTACCGGCCGATGTGCTGGAGGTAGACGGGCTGGCCGCCCTGAGGGATGCCGTCAGCGACGCTGCCGACACCGACCGGCGGCGCCTGGTGGCAGTGGGCGGAGACGGGACGGTCAACGCGGTGCTCAACGAGATCATGGCTCATGGATGGAAGGCGACTCCGCTCCTGGGCATCCTCCCGGCCGGGACCGGCTGCGACCTGCTCCGGACCTTCGGACTCGGCACGGACCTCGACCGGGCGGCTGCTCGCCTGGTCGAAGGGGCACCCTATCCGGTGGACGTCGGCCTGGCCATAGGGGAGTGGGGCCGGAAGTACTTCCTCAACGTGGCCAGCGCCGGTGCCACCGCCTCGGCCGCAAGGGCCGCGCACCGGATACCGAGCCGGTGGGGGTCGTTCCGCTACGTGGCGGCGGTCGCCGCCTCCCTGCCCACCTGGTGCAGGACCGATACCCGCATCGAGGCAGGCAGGCGGGAGTTCTGCGGTCCGGCGCTCGCTGTCGTGGCGGCCAACGCCCAGTTCTTCGGGGGCGGGTTCAACATCGCTCCCCGAGCCTCCATGGTGGACGGGTTGCTCGACGTTCAGGTCATCACCAGCCGTAGGAGGGAGGTGGCCGGTCTGATGCGGAGGGCAAGGGGCGGCGACCACCTCGCCGACCCGGCTGTCCGGCGGTTCGTAGCCCCCGAGGCTCGGATCGAGACAGACCTCCCCTGGCCGGTCGAGGTGGATGGGGAACCCATCGGCGAGACTCCCCTCCTAGTCCGGCTCCAAGCGGGTAGCCTCCGATTGATGATCTGAAGCCTTCGCGCAGCGGCTACCGGCGGCTCCACTCCGCCTGTCTTGTGCTAGTGGCCTGTCTGCCAAAACAACTCGTCTTTTCACTGACTGACCAATAGCCGTTCGCAGACTGGGCCGGATGCGTATACTCTCGCCGCGATCAGACTGGGGGAAAAGAGGATTGGACGACACCATCCGAGAACCGTTCGACCGGAAAGACGGCAACGACTCCGACAGCGAGGACCTCAGCGGCAGAGCCGGCCGCGGGGACAACGGTGACGAGGACGGCAGCGGCGGCGTCAAGCTCGACGCCCTCGAGGCCGAGGAACTGGAAACCGTCGAAACAACCGAGTCGGCCACCATGCTCGTCGACGAGACCACCGAGATACGGGAAATCCGCCGGTCCGAGATGAACCTCGACATCGAGGCGGAGCTTATGCGGGGCGACGAGTTCGTCTGCCGCTCGTGCTTCCTGCGCCTGAAGAAGGTGCAGCTGGCTGCTGACGCCCTCTGTCGCGACTGCGCCTGATAAACCGAGGCGGGCGATGGAGCTCACCGGTCTAGGAGCATGCTGAAAAAGACGGGGATGGGTTAGCGCCTGCCGTCAGGCATGGGAGTTCTTGGTTACCAGTCGGGCCAACCGAACATTCTTCGGTACGCTCCTCACTACCCTCGACCGCATGGACAACTCGGTCACCGCCCGACCCGCCGACGCCGCCGACGTCGTCTTCCTGGTCGATCTCTATCGCAAGCTCGAGACCGAGATGTCCGCGATCCACCCGATGTGGCCCCGAGCGGACGGATTGGACGAACCTGCCGAGGAATCGTTTCTTGCCTGCCTACGTGACGTAGACACCCGTGTCTACCTCGGTGAGATAGACGGTTACCCCCTCGGCTTTATCCTGGGCCGGTCGCGGACGCTGCTCGTCCACGAGGCAGGGGTACGGGTGGCCGCTATCCGCATGGTCTTCGTGGAGCAGGAGGCCCGCGGGGTCGGGGTGGGGGAGGTGATGCGCGACACCCTCATGGAGGAGTTCCGCCGCACCGGCCACCAGCTCTTCGACGCCCATGTCCTACCGGGACACCGTCTCGCCAAGAACTTCTTCGAAGCAGGAGGCTTCGCAGCCCGGTCGATCACCATGCATCACAGCGATCTGGGCAACGGTGGGCGCCGCATCCGGGCCCACTACCGGCCGCCGGCCGAGTTGTGAGCAACCAGGGATCACCGCTGGTCGGTGTGGGTGTGGTGGTGATCGACCAGGGCCGGATGCTGCTCGTAGAGCGGGGAAGGGGCATCCTGGCGGGCTTCTGGGCCATACCCGGTGGCAAGGTCCGCTACGGCGAGCGCCTCACCGACGCCGCGGTCCGTGAGGTGAGGGAGGAAACCGGCCTCGACGTAGCGTTGGGTGACGTGGTATGGACCGGTGAATCCCTGGGCGCCTCGGATCCCCCGGAGCACCATGTCGTCCTGGTGGACTTCACCGGGAAGGTGACCGGAGGAGAACTCCGCGCCGGAGACGACGCCGCCGACGTTGCCTTCGTGCCGCTGGAGGACCTGAGGTCCTGGCCTCTCACCCCGACCATGTACGACCTACTGGACCAGATGGGCCTCTGAGGGGCGTTCGAAGGTCGCTAGGTCATAGACTGGCCGGCGTTCGGTGACCTGTGCCTTTCACCGTTGCACAAGCCCGACGCCCGGACAAGGGGGTTGAACCTGTCACAGGCCCGTCGCATACTGTCCGGCAGTCACAAACCGCCGGTTTCTTGTGTTCGACGTCGAAGGGGACCGGATCTGGGATCAATTCGGAAGCGGACCCGCCGGGGATAGCGGACCGCGTTCGGACCGAAGGAGGTGGTGGCTGGGGGATGGGCCCGCCGGGGAGGGGTATGTTCCCACGATTTTCGCGTTCTCGACGCCTCGCGTACGGCTAGAGAATCACCGGATCAGGACACTGCGAAGCCGGTCGGATCCGCTCTCTCTGCCAGACGGGCGGTCAGCCCTCGCCGGAACACCAGCGTCACCACCATCCCGAAGAGGAACCCCGCTACGTGGGCTTCCCAGGCGATACCTGAAGCTCCCCCGGCCAGGAGGAACTGGGCACCCAACCAGAGCAGCAGGAACAGGGCGGCCGGCATGCGGAATGGGATGAAGATCGGCAGGATGATGCTCAGCACCCGCGCACCCGGGTACAGGAACAAGTAGGCCCCCATCACCCCGGCAATGGCCCCCGAGGCGCCCACCAGAGGGGCCGTGGAATCCGGATTCAACGCCACGAAGCCGAAGGTGGCCACGACGCCCGACAGCAGATAGAGCAGCAGGAAGCCGGCTCGGCCGTAGGCGTCCTCGACGTTGTTGCCGAACAACCAGAGGCTCCAGACGTTGCCGATCAGGTGTGCCAGACCGCCGTGCAGGAAAATGGAGACCACCACGCTGAGCGGCAGGGACTTCTCCGGGAAGACCGACTGGCCATCGCCGGTGACGCACCGTTCGGATCGGATCTCCTCCAGAGAGACCGCCTCGTTGGTGCTGATCTCGCATCCAATGGCCGCCTGGCGAACCAGGAACTCGTATTCATCAGCCGGATCCGCCGGTTGGACCAGGAAGTAGACCGCCGCCACGGATGCGATCAGCAACAGGGAGATGACGGGTCGTCTGATGCCCGGGTTCAGATCCCTAATCGGAATCATCCGGTTGACTCACGGTCGCGTACGCTTGCCTTCATGCGCAACCCACATTAACCCTGACTATTCATGTGCCCAGCACACCAATGCGCATCAGGCCGCTTCAACCTCATCAATGCGGAAGGGCCATCCCTCACCTTGGCGGTGAATGCCACGCCGGGCTGACGGTCGGCTCTCAAATGGCTATAACCCCAGCTCAGGCGACCCGAAGCGGCGCTCCTTTACCCCTTCATACCCCAACCATGAATGATCGGGGTTAGGAGGCTGCAACTCCGTACGCGGAGGCCGATGGTAAAGGCCCGCAGCACTCCGGGCCCCGCATTGGGTAGCAATCCCCGCCTGACGCGCAATAATGAGGACCATGAGCCAGCCTCACGAGCGGTCCACCCATCCGGGGTCAGAGGACAAGCCACCCACCGACACCACCATCGAGTCCTATGTGCGCGCCGTAGAGGGGCTGGACGCGGGCCGCGTAGCGGGTCCGGCCGCCGCGCTCGCCGAACTCCTCGAGGCCCGCTTGGGGGGCGCTGAGGCTCCACAGGCTCGCCAGGTGCTCGACGACCTCGTGGCTGACTCGGATCACGAGTCCCACCGTCCCCGGGAATGATGCGGCGACTCGACGTCGAGATGGTCAGGCGCCGGCTGGTCGGTTCGCGGAGCGCCGCGGCCCGGGCGATCCGCGAGGGGAAGGTGATCGTGACCGGCATACCACTGCCCAAGCCCGCCACTCTGGTCAGCAAGGGCACTCCGCTGCGCTGGGCCGCGTCCCCCCCACGCTACGTAAGCCGGGGCGGGCTCAAATTGGAGGCCGCGTTGGAGGAGTTCGCGATCGATGTTGCGGGACTCGACGCCATCGACGTGGGTGCTTCCACAGGCGGCTTCACCCACTGCCTGCTGGATCACGGCGTAGCTCGGGTGGTCGCGGTCGATGTGGGATACGGACAGCTGCACGAGTACGTCCGCAACGACCCCAGGGTCACGGTCGTGGAGCGGACGAACATCCGCCACGCAGACCCCGAACAACTCGGGGCACCGTTCGGTGTGATCGTCGCCGACGTCTCGTTCATATCCCTCCTGACGGTCGCACCGGTTCTGGTGGGTCTCGGGAACACGGGTAGCCAATACATCCTGCTGGTGAAGCCCCAGTTCGAGGCCGGACCCGGTTCGGTCGACCGCCGCGGCGTGTTGCGCGACCGGACACTGTGGAACCGCACGGTCGCCGACACCGTCACCGGACTGTCCGGACACGGCCTGGGAGCGATCGGTCTTGTCCGTTCACCCGTGGCGGGGGCCAACGGGAACCGCGAGGTCCTGGGATGGTTCCGCCACGGGCCCCTGGTAATCGATCTGGAAAGGACTCTGGAGGATCTCCGATGAGGATCGCTTTGGTCCCGCACGTCCGCCAGGGGCACACGGTGGCCTGGACCCGGGAAATGGTGGCTGCCCTCCAAGACCGGGGTGTCGAGGTGGCGTCGGCCCCGGACGCGGCCGACCTCATCGGGGTGTCCCCAACCCTTTTCGGCGAGGAAGCCGATCTCGACCTGGTGGTTGCCATCGGAGGGGACGGAACGGTTCTCAAGGCGGTACGGCTGGGAAGGGACAGCGGGGCGCCGATCTACGGGATTAACGACGGCCGCCTGGGCTACCTGACCGACGCCGTTCCTGACGACGTGCCGACGTTCCTGGACCGGATGGCCTCCGGCGAGTGGCTTACATCGGAACGGATGTTGCTGGCCGCCTCTATCAACGGCGCGCCTCCCACCATCGGTCTCAACGATGTGGTGGTGGAGAAGGTCGAGAACCAGCGCACCGTTCGCCTCGGCATCTCGATAGACGGTGAACCCTTCATCAACTACCCGGCCGACGGGGTAGTGGTGGCGACCGCAACCGGCTCCACCGCCTACAACCTCTCCGCCGGGGGGCCGCTTATCGATCCGGCGCTGGACATGTTGGTGATGACACCGGTCGCACCCCACTTCCTCTTCTCCCGCGCCATGGTGTTCCCGCCTCATCGCAGGCTTCGCTTCGAGGTCATGGACGACCGCTCGGCGGGAGTGGGCGTGGACGGCCGGGAGATCACCACCATGCGTCCGGGCGATTGGATTGAGGTCGAGGGCGCCGGTCACGTTACGTTCGCCGGCTTCGCCGAGCGTTCCTTCCCTGCATCCCTTAAGCAGAAGTTCTCGCTGGCCTGACTAGTGCTTGACGAGCTGTCGGTCAGCAACCTCGGGATTATCGAAACGGCCCGGGTGGGTTTCGTGCCCGGGATGGTGGTGGTGAGCGGCGAGACCGGCGCGGGCAAGACCCTGATGCTGGGCGCCCTGCGGATGCTCACCGGAGCCCCAGCCCGTTCCGGACTCATCGGGCCGCACGGTAGGGAGACCCGGGTCGAGGGTCGGTTCTTCCTGGACGGGGAGGAGGTGGTCTTCGCCCGCTCGATACACCCGGGGGGAAGTCGCGCCTACCTTGACGGACGGATGGTTCCGGCCCGAGCACTCGCCGAGAGGCTCGACGGGGTGGTGGAGATCGTCGGTCAGCACGACCCGCTCTCTCTCACCCGCCCCCGGGCGGTCCGAGGTCTGATCGATCTCCAACTGGGATCCGACCCTGTCCTGGACGCCTACCGGGACGCCTGGCAGGCGCTCCGCGAAGTAGAAGCGGTCCGGACGGAACTCGGCGGAGACATGCGGGCCCTGGCACGCGAGATGGACCTCGTGGCCTACCAGGTCGGTGAGATCGATCGGGCCGATTTCCGGTTAGGCGAGGACGAAGAGTTGGAAATCGAGTCGAAGAGGCTCGGTAACGCCGAGGAAGTGGCCGACCTTATGGCGGCTGCTCACCGGGATCTGAACATTGCCCGCGACCACATCGGCCCGGTGGTGGACTCGGCACGACGCATTCGAGACCTGGATCCCGCCCAAGGCGCGCTAGCCGAGCTCGTCGAGAGCCTCGAGGCCACTCTCACCGACACCCTGAGCGCCATGAGGGAGGCGTGGGAAGGGACCGAGCCGGACCCCGAGGCTCTGGCCCGAGTCAACCAGCGCCTGAACCTGCTGGGCGACCTGCGGCGCAAGTACGGATCGGGGATCGAGGAGATCCACTCCTTCCGGCGCCGGGCGCGGACCCGGCTCGCAGAGGTCGAGGGCCTGGTCGAGCGGGCTTCCCGCCTCGACACGGAACATGCCACGGCCACCGGCCGCTTGCTCGAGGCAGGGCGGGAACTCCGGCTGGCTCGCACGGAAGCCTCCGCCCGGATCGTCGAGAGCGCCTGCGGGCACCTGCGGGAACTCGGGTTCAGCGATCCGCTGGTACGGGTCGAGGTCGGAGAGGCCGAGCCACGGTCGTTCGGGGCCGACACCGTGCAGCTGCTGTTCGCATCCGACTCGCGGCTCGTGCCCGGCCCGGTGGGCAAGGTTGCTTCGGGAGGAGAGCTAAGCCGCCTGGTCCTGGCACTACGGCTTGCGTCCGGAACCGGCGCCGCCCGGATCGTGGCCTTCGACGAGATCGACGCCGGAGTCGGAGGGACGACCGCCCTGGCGATGGGCTCCAAGTTGGCCCGCTTGTCCGAGGACCGCCAGACCGTCTGCGTCAGCCACCTGCCCCAGGTCGCGGCCTTCGCCGACTCGCACATCGTGGTGGAACGTGAAGGCGCCCGCGCCGGGGTGCGGCTCGTCGAGGAGGACGCCCGCCTTCGTGAGCTGTCCCGGATGCTCTCGGGGCTTGCCGACTCGGAGCAGGGCCATGATCATGCCCGCGAGCTCCGTTCTCTCGCCATGGCAAGCCGAGCACCGCTCCCCACCGCGTGAGCACGGACCGACCCGCCCCGCCCAAACCCCCGGGCCCGACGTTCCGTTGTGGTAGCGTCTTGCCGGTGACGAAGTTCGTGTTCGTGACCGGCGGGGTGGTCTCCAGTCTGGGCAAGGGGATCACAGCCTCCTCTCTCGGTCGGCTCATGAAGGCTCGTGGCCTTCGAGTGGTCAACCAGAAGCTCGACCCCTACATCAACGTGGACCCGGGCACAATGAACCCCTTCCAGCACGGCGAGGTCTACGTGACCAACGACGGTGGCGAGACCGACCTCGACCTCGGCCATTACGAGCGCTTCACCGACCAGAGCCTGAACCGCGACTCGAACGTCACCACCGGATCCGTCTACCTGGCGGTGCTCAACAAGGAACGGAGGGGCGACTATCTGGGCGACACGGTCCAGGTCATCCCCCACATCACCAACGAGATCAAGGATCGCATTCACCGCTTGGGCGATCGAGAAGATGTGGACATGGTCATCGCCGAGATCGGCGGAACCGTGGGCGACATCGAGATCCTCCCTTTCCTGGAGGCGGTCCGCCAGTTCCGCAACGATGTCGGGTACCGCAACGTCGTACACATCCATGTCACCCTGGTCCCCCAGATCGGTCCCACGGAGGAGCTCAAGACCAAGCCCACGCAGCACTCGGTGGCCGATCTGCGATCCCGGGGCATCCGTCCCGACATCATCGTGGTCCGCTCGGAGTCGCCCATCGATGATGGAGTTCGGAACAAGATTTCCCTCTTCTGCGATGTCGATCCCGATGCCGTGATCCCGGCCCCGGATGTGAAGGATATCTACGAGATGCCCCTCATACTGCGGGATCACGACCTCGATGACGCCATCGTGGAACTGCTCGGCCTCGAAGCGCCCGAGCCTGACCTGACCAACTGGCAACAGATGGTCGAGAGCGCGGTGGCCGCCACCCGCACCGTCAATATCGGGCTGGTCGGCAAGTACACGGGCTTGCCAGACGCCTATCTGTCCGTGGTGGAGGCCATACGCCATGGCGGCCTCGCCAACAAGGTACGGGCTGAGATACAGTGGATCCCCGCCGAAGACCTAGACGGCCTGTTCGGGAGTTCCCATCTCGACGATCTGGACGGCATCCTGGTTCCGGGGGGATTCGGCATCCGGGGCATCGAGGGCAAGATACGAGCGGTCACGCATGCGCGCACCAATCGGATTCCCTTCCTGGGCCTCTGCCTGGGCCTTCAGGCCGCCGTGATCGAGTACACCCGCAACGTGCTCGGTCTCCGCGATGCTCACAGCACCGAATTCAAGCCCATGACGCCCCATCCGGTCATCGACCTCATGGAGCGCCAGCAGGGAGTCTCGGACAAGGGCGGCACCATGCGGCTGGGCGTCTACCCGGCCCGGCTCAGGGATGGCTCCCTCGTCCGGCGGCTCTACGGAGCAGAGTTGATCTACGAGCGGCACCGGCACCGGTACGAGGTCAACAACCGTTACCGCAAGGACCTCGAACAGGCAGGCCTGGCGCTGTCCGGCATCTCGCCCGACGAACAACTGGTGGAGTTCATCGAGCTGACCTCACATCCCTACTTCATCGGCACCCAAGCCCATCCGGAGCTCAAGTCGCGGCCGCTCGATCCGCATCCTCTGTTCACCGGCTTCGTCGCCGCCGCTGATCGCTACCGCCACAACCGGGAAGCGGTACCGGAGATCCTCGGGAGCGATCGGGAGCCCGGTTACGTCTAGTGATCTATGGGGCCATCTGGACGGCTACCTAGCCGTCCTGTCGGTCGAGCGGGGTCTCAGCGACAACACCATCGCCGCCTACCGGCGCGACCTGGAGGCGTACCTGGACTACCTGGGTGACCGGGCCACCACGCCGGATCTGGTCGACAACTTCCTGGTAAGCCTTCATCAGCGCGGCATGCGTTCCACCACCATTGCCCGGAAGCTGGCCGCGGTGCGAGGCTTCCACCGGTTCCTGGTGGCTGAGAACGAGGCGCCTGACGATCCCACCCGGTTCACCGAAACCCCCCGGACCCGGATGAGCTTTCCCAAGGCCCTCGACGTGCACGAGGCGATCCGGCTGGTAGAGGCGCCACCCGCGGATACGGCTCTCGGACGGCGGGACCGGGCACTACTGGAAACCCTCTACGGCACCGCTGTCCGGGTGAGCGAGTTGGTCGACCTCGATCTGACCGATCTCGACATCGACACGCTGAGCGCCATGGTCACCGGCAAAGGCGGCAAGCAGCGGCTCGTGCTCTTGGGCAAGCCGGCGGCTCGGGCCATCGGCGCCTACCTGCCCGACCGGATCGAGATGTGCGGGACTCGAAGGGACCACGATGCCCTTTTCCTCAACGCCCGCGGAGGGCGGCTCACCCGCCAGGGCGTTTTCGGAATCGTTCGCGCCCATGCGGAGGCTGTGGGGATACCCCGTGCCCGCATCTCGCCCCATGTGCTCCGCCACTCGGCCGCAACCCACATGGTGGAGAGGGGCGCCGATCTCCGTACGGTGCAGGAAATCCTCGGCCACGCCAGCCTCTCCACTACCCAGGTGTACACCCGGATGTCGCTCCAGCACCTCCACGAGGTGTACGTGGAAGCCCATCCGAGAGCCCTGCGGTAGAGGGCACTGAACAATGTCCAGTTGGCGCCATGGCCGGCAACGTAACCCCAGTTCGGGGTGTAGCGGGCCAACCCATCCCCGTCTTTTCGAGCACCCTCCTGGGATGTCCCGCAACCCGGACCGCAAGGTGTGACGGCGCCGGGGGCGGGCCCGATCCACCTGGCGGGCCGCTTTCTCGACGCCATTCTGGCGCGACAGCTGAGGCCGAGGGAGCAGGCCGAGGTGGCGACATTGTTGAGGACCGGCGCCGAACGGTCGATGTACTGGGACCAGGCCCGGGCCGACCAGCGCCACGGGTTGGCCGCGGCTCGGCTGGTCCGGTCGCGCCGGCCCCACCGAAGCGATCTGGTAAGGGCGGCGTTACTGCACGACGTGGGAAAACGCCGCGCGCGGTTGGGACCGGTAGGACGGTCCGTTGCGACCATCCTGGGCCGGCTCGGCCTTGTGGGGCCGCCCCGATTCGCCGACTACCTAGACCACGGCCGGATCGCCGCCCGGGAGTTGGATCGCGCGGGCGCCGAACCGCTGGTGGTCGCCTTCGCGCTCCATCACCACCGCGAACGGCCCGAAGAGATCTCTCGTGAGGACTGGGATCTGCTGCAGGCAGCCGACCGGGCCGTCCTGGGAGGGAGCTAAGACGCGGGAGTGCATCGGATCGGCGTTCCTCGGTTTCCGCGAGACCGGCGCCTACCATCACTGCGATGGTCATGAGTCGAGGTTCGCGGGCATGACCTACGAGGTCGAGACTCCCGTCTTCGTAGGTCCTTTCGACCTGCTCCTCAAGATGATCGGCCGCCACCATGTCGACGTCATGGAGGTCAACATCTCCAGCGTCATCGACGACTACCTGACCTCGATCAAGGAGAAGGAGGTCAACCTCGACCTGGCCTCCGGTTTCGTCCTGATGGCGGCGATGCTCATCTACCTCAAGGCCCGCTTCCTGTTGCCGGAACCCGACCAGGTGGACCTCGAGGACGAAATGGAACTACTCGACCAGCGGGACCGGCTGCTGGCTCGCCTGCTCGGCTTCCTGACCTATCAAGGTGTCGCGACGGTTCTCCACGACCGCCTGAAGCAGGGTTCGCAATACGTGGGCCGCTCCGTCGGCATCGACCGTGACCTCAGCACCCGGAACCCGCCATCGCTACCCGGAGGGATGACTCCGGCCACACTCGCCGAGATCATGACCTCCCTCATCGAGGAAGTACGGACCGAGGTGGACATCCCGATGGACCACCTCGATCTCGATCTCCCGTCGGTGGAGGACGCTATCGCTGCGATCCGGCAGAGGGTGTCCACGGAGCTGGAGTCCACCTTCGAGCGGCTGGTGGCTCACTGCTCGGACCGGGCGGAGGTGGCGGCTTACTTCTTGGCGGTCCTGGAGCTGGCCCGATGGGGCTTCGTGTCGGTATCTCAGGAGGATCCGGACGACATTTCAGTGCGTCATTCCGAAGGCAGACCCGCCGGTGGCCGGGTGGGGCTGTGAATTCTTCGGCTGCCCTGGAGGCCATCCTCTTCGTCGCCGAGCATCCCGTTCCCGAGTCCGAACTGGCCCAGGTCCTGGAGACACCGATGACCACGGTCAGAGACGTTCTCACCAAGTGGGCGCGGGAGTTGGAGGCCGATGACCGCGGCATCGTTCTCCGCCATGTGGCGGGCGGATGGCGCATCTACACCAAACCGGAGGCCTTGCCGTATCTGGAGCGCTTCGCCACCACCGATGACGGGTCCCGATTGTCGCCCGCCGCCCTCGAAGTGCTGGCCGTGGTGGCGTATCGCCAACCTGTCACCCGCGGCCAGGTCTCGGAGCTTCGCGGGGTTGATTCCGCCTCGGCCCTCCGGACCCTGGTACGCCGCGGCCTGGTCGCCGAAGAGGGTCGGCTGTCCACACCGGGCCATCCCGCCATCTACGGCACAACCGGCCGTTTCCTCGAAGCCCTGGGCATGGCCTCCCTGGCTGAGCTGCCGCTCCTCACCGACCACATGCCCGAGCCCGAGATGGCGGAGGCGCTGGACCACCCACCGACCCGTTCCGGTGACCTCTCGACTACCGAGGGCTGAACGCCTTCAGAAGGTGATCGCCAGGAGCGGTCTGGCCTCCCGCCGGGTGGCCGATTCGATGATCCTGGACGGTCGGGTGAACGTGGACGGCCACACCGCCGTCCCGGGCCAGAGGGTGGATCCCGGCCTGGCCGAGGTCCTGGTGGATGGGATCCCTCTCCCGGTCGATCCCAGTCTGGTCTACTACCTGCTGAACAAGCCGCTCGGCGTGATCAGCACTACGAGCGATCCCCACGGCCGGACGCCGGTGGTCGACTTGGTGCCGTCCCTTCCCAAGGTGTACCCGGTAGGACGCCTCGACGCGGACTCCACCGGGCTGCTTCTGCTGACCAATGACGGCTCGTTCGCCAACCTCGTCGCCCATCCGAGTTCCGGCATCACCAAGACCTACGAGGTACTGGTCCGGGGGAATCCTTCCCCGGCCGACCTGTCCCGGCTCCGTCATGGCATCGAGCTCGATGACGGGCCGGCCGTGCCGGTGGCAGTGCGTAAGATCGGAACCGCTGGACGACGCTCCCATCTCGAGTTGACCATGGCCGAAGGACGCAACCGAGAGGTTCGCCGCCTGTGCGCGGCGGCCGGCTATCCGGTGATACGCCTGCACAGGGTGGCGATCGGCGCCTTGCGCGACCGTGCGCTCAAGCCCGGCGATTGGCGGGACCTCGACGTGAGCGAGGTGCGAGCGTTCTATCGGGGGACCGGCAAGGACCTAGAGGTCCATCATGGAGGGACGCCCGGGTGAACACCTACGAAGTCAGGTCTCGAACGGTCGCCGACCGCACGGTCAGGCCCCCGGGCTCCAAGAGCATCACCAACCGGGCCCTGATAGCCGCTGCGCTCGCCGCGGGTGAATCCCGCCTCACCAACCCGCTCCGGAGCGACGACACCAGAGCCATGATCGGCTGCCTCCGGAATCTCGGAGTCCACATCTCGGTCGCTGGAGACGGACTGGTGGTGAGCTCGGACGGCGCACTGGATAGTGCCGGCCGCCTCGACGCGCGAGCCTCCGGCACTACCGCCCGTTTCATCACTGCCGCGGCGGCGCTAGCGAGCGGTCCTAGCATCATCGACGGCACCGCCCGGATGCGGGAGCGACCCATCGGCCCCCTTGTCGCGGCGCTCCGAGAGCTCGGGGCGGAAGTCGACGCCGACCGAGACGGCTCTTACCCGCCGGTCCGGACAACCGGAGGAGGCATCCAGGGCGGCCGGACCACGATCGACGGGACCGTGTCCAGCCAGTTCATCTCGGCCGTCCTGCTCAGTAGTCCCCGCGCGGTGCGAACCGTGACGATCCAGCTGTCCGCGGGGACGGTGTCCCGCCCGTACCTGACCACCACTCTCGAAGTAATGGCCTCCTTCGGGGCCGATGCCCGCTGGATCGGCCCCGACACGATCACCGTCGCCCCGACCGGCTACCGGCCAACCTCGTTCGAGGTCGAGGCCGACGCCTCCGCGGCCGTCTATCCGTGGGCGGCAGCGGCCATCACCGGCGCCACCATCACGGTGGCCGGCATCCACGCCGGCAGTACCCAGGCCGACATGTCCGCCCTGAGTGTGCTAGAGAGAATGGGATCCGTGGTGAGCACCTCCGGCAGGGGGATCGCGGTCACCGGCCCTCCCCGGCTGGAGGGCGTCGACGCCGACCTCAACCATTGTCCGGACGCCACACTCGGACTGGCGGTGGTCGCAACCTTTGCGCGCACCGCGACAAGGTTCACCAACATCGCCAACCTCCGTGTCAAGGAGACCGACCGGCTGGCGGCTCTGGAGGCCGAGCTCACCCGGGTGGGCGCCCGGGTGGAGACGGGTGCGGACTGGATCGAGATCCGTCCCGGTCCGCCTCGCCCGGCGCGTATCCGCACCTACGACGACCACCGGATGGCCATGTCCTTTGCAATCGCCGGCCTGGTCCGGCCCGGAATCGTCATCGAGGACCCGGACTGCGTGGACAAGACCTGGCCCGGCTTCTTCGATATGCTCGAGAGCCTGTGAACGTTGCCGCGGACCGGGTGGTGGCTATCGACGGACCCGGCGGGGTCGGTAAGACCACGGTGTCCCGGGGGGTGGCCCGAGCACTCGGCTACCAGAGCCTCGACACCGGCGCTTTCTACCGGGCCGCCGCCCTGCTGGTGCGGTTCCACCGGGTCGATCCCGAGGACGAGGCAGCGGTCCTAGCGGTGCTGTCCGGTGCCGATATCGACTACCGGGACGGCGCCATGTTGGTCGAAGGCGTCGATGTAAGTAGCGCCATCCGCTCGGAGACCATCACCGCCGCGTCCTCCCGCCTGGCCCGGCTCCCGGGTCTCAGGCTGGTGCTCGTGAGGCGCCAGCGGGCGTGGGTGGCGGCAAGAGAGGACCGAGCCGTGGTCGAGGGCCGCGACATCGGAACAGTCGTCTTCCCTGACGCGGGCTTGAAGATATATCTGGACGCCCCGCCCGGCGTGAGGGCTCGCCGCAGGGCCGGGGAGACCTCGACCACGCTCCGGGAGGTCGCCACGCAGCTGGGGAGACGAGACCGGCTCGACTCGACCCGAGCTACATCCCCTCTTGCCCCGGCGCAGGACGCGGTGCCTATCGACACCCATGCCCTCGCCGCTGACGAGGTCATAGCCCGGGTGCTGGAACTCTGCCGCGGTCGTGGTATCGAGCCCGCCAACGGCCCCCCGGAGGGGAGCTACCGGGCGCGGGATTAGAATCCGCGGTACGGGTGTTCATTTACGGACATTCGCAAAACGCCTGGCGGTTCCTCTTGTCCCCTCCGAAACCTCTCGTCGCCATCGTGGGTCGACCGAACGTAGGAAAATCGACCCTGTCCAACCGCATCGTGGGCCGCCGAGCCGCGGTGGTGCAGGAAAAGCCCGGTGTCACCCGAGACCGGCGCGAGTTCCCGGCGGATTGGAACGGCCGCGGCTTTGTGGTGGTCGACACCGGCGGTTGGCAGCAGGGCAGCGATGCCGACCTGATCGAGGATATCTGCATCCAGGCCGAGATGGCGGTTGCCGCCGCTGACCTGATCCTGTTCGTGGTCGACGCCCAGGGCGGAATCACTTCGGACGACGCCGCGATCGCCCGGCTCCTGCGACCCGAGACAGATCGTGTGGTGATGGTGGCCAATAAAGCCGACAACGACACCGTGTCGAGGGAGGCGGCTGCCTTCAACCGGCTGGGCCTGGGCGAACCCATGCCGGTATCGGCCATCCATGGCTACGGAGTGGCCGACCTGCTGGATGTGCTGGTCCAGCGCTTGCCGGACCCGCCTGATCGGGACGTCATCGAGGAGCCGGTGCCCGATGTGGCTGTGATAGGACGCCCCAACGTAGGGAAGTCCACCCTCCTGAACCGGCTGGTCGGGGACGAGCGCGTCCTGGTGTCGCCCGTACCAGGCACCACACGGGACCCGATCGACGTCATGATCGAGCTGGACGGCGCCCGTTACCGGCTCATCGACACCGCCGGCATGCGCCGCAAGCCGAAGATGTCCGAAGACGTCGAGTTCTTCTCGGTGCTCAGGGCACGGGAGGTGCTGCGACGTGCCCACGCCGCCCTCCTGATGGTGGACGCGGCCGACGGTGTCACCCACCAGGACCAGCGAATCGCCCGACTGGCCGCCGATTCGGGCGCGGCCCTGGTGATCCTGCTCAATAAGTGGGACGCAGCCGACCTCGAGCGACGGGAGCAGACCACGTACGAGTTGGGCACCCGGCTGGGTTTTGCCGGATGGGCCCCGGTTCTCCGCATCTCGGCTCTTACCGGCGCGCGCCTGCACCGGCTGGGCCCTGCCATCGAGACGGTGCTCGAGAATCGGTCCCGCCGGATTCCAACCCCCGTTCTCAACCGGCTCATCACCGAGCTGGCAGCCGAGCATCCTCCCCCAATGAGAAAAGGCCGGCGCCCCAGGATCCGCTTCGCCGCGCAGTCCCGGTCGGTGCCTCCCACCATCGCCCTGTTCGTAAAGGGCGGAATGCTCGACGCCACCTACCTGCGATTCCTGGAAAGGCGGCTCCGCAAGGCCTACGACTTCACGGGCACGCCGGTGCAGATGGTGGTGCGGCGTGGCGCCGGGCGCGCTCGCGGCAGATGACCGATCCGACCGGCCCCGGTCGGGACGGTCATTCCCCCGGCGCTCCGCTCAGCTTCAAGCTGATGGTCGCCCTTGCAGCCCTGTACCTGGTCTGGCGTCTGGTGGAGGGCGTGATCGCCCTCTACCGGTGGGTGTTGTGAGGGCGGGTAACAGGGATGGTCGGGCTGGCGGGATTTGAACCCACGACCTCTTGACCCCCAGTCAAGCGCGCTACCAAGCTGCGCCACAGCCCGTACCCGGCAGAGTGTATCACCCGGATGCTCGGCTTCATGGGCTAGTGGTCTGCCTGCGAGACAACCAGGCGTGCTCCGGCGGCCAGCGGCGTCCCGTCGCTGCGTTCCGCTTCCTCAACGTACCGCGAAGTGTACGCCCTTGTCAGCGCGCCTTGCGAGAAACACCGCTGCCGACGCCATACCACACCGCTAATCCGCAGGCCGACCGCTAGCCTCCCATCCGACGCCAAAAAGGGGAGAGCAGGCTCATGCGGGTCAACTGGGAGTTCCGTGCATCCAAGGGGTTGGCGATGGCGATGCTGGTAGCGATGGCTGCTTACGCTTGCGGAGATTCGGATGGTTCCGGGGATACCGCCGTGACCACTCCTGCGACCACCGGAGCACCATCGACCGGTAACCAGACCACCTCTACGTCCGCAGCCGCCGCGGGAACCGGGGAAGAATCCTCGTCGCCGGACACCACGGCGCCGCCGGCCGCTTTCACCTACAAGGTGGCCATCTTCAGCAACCCGACCACCGACAACCCGTGGGCCTACTTCGACACGGAGCCGGACGTCTGGAACCAGTACACCCTTGCCGGCACCCTCCCAACCCTGTACGGGTCCGCCTTCCCGACCTTCACCATCGTCCCCGGCTTGGCTGCAGATGTCGAGCCCCCTCATGGCGCCGCTGCCGGCGACCGCTGGGTGATCGATGTCAACATGCGTGCCGACGCCCAATGGAGCGACGGCACGCCGATCACAGCGCACGACGTCGCCTTCACGTTCAATGCCGTTAAGGACCTGCAGATGGGTGGCAACTGGTTCGCCGCCCTTCCCATGGCCCGCCCGGATGATCCTCAGACCGAGGAGGACGAGGCCCACGACGGCCTGATCTCTGTAGAAGCGCTGGACGACCACACGGTGCGCTACACCTGGAGCGCCCGGCCCGGGCTGGCCCAATGGCAGTTCGGAGCGGCCCAGTCCCCGATCTTCCCGGAGTCGTTCTGGGGCCCGCACGTCGAAGCTGCCGGCGAGGCCGGCGATCTGTACGCCGTCTCGGGGATCGGAGCGCCTTCAGGCGGCTCGATGATCTACGACCGCCGGGAACCGGGCGCTTTCGTCCGGACCGAGGCCAATCACGACGTGTTCGGCAGGGGCGACGTCCTGACCAGTTACCTCACCGGCGGCGCCACCAGTGAAGGCGCCGCCTCCTGGGAGGTGGGGGACACGTCAGGGGAGGTGCTGGCACGGTGGACCCAAGGTCCGCACGCCGCCGCCGCCATCTACTCGGTCTACGACACCCAGGATGCGGCGGTCCTCGCCCTGCGGGACGGCGAGGTGGACTTCATGCTCAACCCGCTCGGTCTCCAGCGCGGCCTGCAGTCCACCGTCATCGAGGCGGGTGACCTCGACGTGATCTCCAACTCACCCAACGGCTTCCGCTACGTGGCCTTCAACACCCGCCGCTTCCCCGGATCCGAGCCCTCGTTCCGCCAAGCCATCGCCTGCGTCATAGACAAGGAGTTCATGGCCAGGAACGTCCTCCAGGGGGTGGCGATGCCCATCGACTCGTTGATCCCGCCCGGCAACACCTACTGGGCCAACCCGGACGTGTTCGTCTGGTGCGACGGGTTGAGCATGGAGGAACGGGTCAACAGCGCCGTTCAGATCCTCAAGGAGGCGGGATGGACCTGGGAGGTAGAACCTCAATGGGATGCAGGAAATCAGGACGTTATACCTCAAGGTGAAGGACTGCGGGGCCCGGACGGCACGGAGCTGACGCCGATGGAACTGCTGGCGCCGGGTCCGGGATACGATCCGTTGCGGGCCACCTACAGCCTGTTCATCGCCGATTGGGCGAGCGACCTAGGCGTGCCCCTGCGTGCCCAGCCGACCGGGTTCTCGGTAATCGTGGACAAGGTGTTCGGTCCGATCGATTGGGACATGTACATGCTGGGATGGGCTACCACCATCTTCCCGGACCACCTGGCCGATTTCTTCTCGACCAGGACCGACTCGGCCACGACCGGAGGGTTCAATGTTCCCGGCTATTCGAATCCCGAATACGACCGGCTGGCCGATGAGCTCAAGTCGTCGACGGATCTGGAGGAGGCTGCCGCCATCGCCAGGGAGATGGATGGCATCATCGCCAGGGATGTGCCCTACATCGTGCTCTTCGACACGCCGATCCTGGAGGCGTACCGCAACACGCTCGCCTATCCGGCCACGACCGTGCTGGACGGCCTGCAAGGGTTCGGGGGGCTCCCCGGCTCGGTGAATCTGGCCGAGTAGCCTCCCTAGGAGAGCCGGATGGCGCGCTACCTGGCGCGACGCATCGCGCAGATGTTCGTGCTGTTCATCGTCTTCCTCTCGCTGACCTTCCTGATACTGACCGCCCTGCCCGGCGATGCTGTCGCGCAGCGGTTCCTCTCCAACCCCAACCTCCCGCCCGAAGCAGCCGAACTGGCTGTCCGGCGCCTGGGGCTGGACAAGCCCCTCTGGGAGCAGTACACCGGCTACCTGCTCGACTTCTTCCGGGGGGACTTCGGCTTCTCGTTCTCCCAGTACCCGCGACCGGTATCGGACATCATCCTGGAGCGTCTGCCGCGCACCCTGGTGCTGTTCCTGGTGGTCATAATCGCCTACTACACCCTCGGTTTCCTAGCCGGCAAGTACCTCGCCTGGCGCCGGGGCCGCCGTGGCGAGCACGTCCTGACCATGGCGGGGGTGTTCCTGTACACGGTCTTCTACCCGTGGTTCGCGCTGATGCTGATCTGGTTCTTCGCCTTCTATGCCGACGTGGTCCCGATCAACAAATTTCTTGATCCCGAAGAATGGGTGGACGCGCCGTTCAGCTCCAACCACGTCTTCCTGGTCATCTTCGCGTTCCTGGCGGTGGGTGCCGTGCTCGCGCTGGCGGTCCGGATGGTCGCCAGGCGTGTTCGTGACCCACGGATGGCGAGACGGATCGCCCGGGTCGGCTATCCGGTCCTGGTGATCGGTCTGATCTGGTTCTGGTACGGCACCGAGTTCGGCTCGATCCGGCGTCTCTACGCCGGCGACATCGCCCACCACATGGTCCTGCCGGTGATCACCATCACGCTGATCAGTTTCGCCGGGGTGATGCTTCTGACCCGGAGTTCCATGCTCGAGACGATGAGCGAGGACTTCATCCTCACGGCCCGTGCGAAGGGGGTTTCCGAGAGGCTGATCAGGGATCGGCACGCCGCCCGCGCCGCCCTCCTGCCGGTGACGACCAGCCTGGTGCTGGCAGTGGCGACGGTGATCGACGGGGGGATCATCACCGAGACCATCTACTCGTGGCCCGGGATGGGGGAGCTCTTGTTCACGGCGGTGATCGAACAGGACACGCCGTTGGCCATAACCGCCTTCTCGTTCGTGGGAATCATGGCGATGGTGGGCCACTTGCTGGTCGACCTCCTCTACGCCTTCCTGGATCCCCGGATCCGGATATCCGCCGGTTGACGATGGAAACGGAATACCGACGGTGACCGGCTCCATCCTGGTGACCCGCGCCAACCTCTTGTGGAAAGCCACGATCACCGGCTGGCGCCTGTTCAGGACCAACCGCATCGGCATCCTCGGTCTGGTCCTCATCATGCTGTTCGCGGGGATGGCCCTCATCCATCCGGTGCTGATGTCAGGACTCCGCTGGTATTCCGGGCTGGGCCTGTTCCTGTTGCTCTGGCCTCCCGCCGCCCAGGTTCTCCGCCCGGTGCTCGGGCGGTATCGCCGGCTGACCCTCGCGCTTTCGATCGGTGTCACCGCGGTGGCCGTCGTAGTGATCGGCCTGACCCTCGGGGGAGCGTGGGAGGCCCGCACCTACGACCCGGTGGTGGGAGTTGAGGAGCATCCGCCCACGGTGGTCAAGACGGTCGTGGAACGAGTGACCGATCCCGAGACCCAGCTCTCGATGCGTGAATCCCTTCTCTACTCGACCGAAGAGGGCTTCCCGCTGGTGCTCGGGGACGCGGTCGAGATCCGCGAGCAGCCCACCGGGCCGTACGGCAAGCACCTGCTGGGCACGGATCCGCTGGGACGCGACATCCTCTCCCAACTGATGAAGGGCGCCCAGGGGGCCTTCCTGCTGGGCACCGTGGCAGCCCTGGTGACGGTGCTGATCGCCACGGGAGTGGGTTCCGTTGCCGCCTACCTGGGAGGGTGGATCGATGCCCTCGCCATGCGGTTCGCCGATCTGTTGCTGATGCTCCCGGCCCTGGCCATCTTCATCGTGGCCAGCGCCGTGTTCAACTTCGAACTCTGGCACCTGGCGATCTTTATCGGGGTGCTCTCGGGCTTCGGCGGAACCGCCATCGTGCTCAAGTCCCAGGCATTGGCGGTCAAGGTGAAGCCGTTCATCGAGGCGGCGCGCGTTTCGGGAGGGTCGAAGCTACGGGTGATCGCGGTTCACATCGTTCCCAACGTGATGCCGCTCAGCCTTCTCTATATGATGTTCACCGTCACGGCTGCGATCCAGACCGAGGCCACCCTGTCCTTCCTGGGCCTGCTGAACGTGGAAATGAGCTGGGGCTTGATGATCGAGTTGGCGCGCAATCAGGGCTACTTCCTGACCGGCCTGCGTTACTGGTGGCTGGTGCTACCCGCCGGAATGTGCGTGTCGCTGCTGGCGGCGGCCTTCTTCCTGGTCGGTCGGGCCATGGATGAGATCGTCAACCCGCGCCTCAGGGAGAGATGATCGGTGAACGGTTCCCCCGCTCCCAGCGAAGGTTCGCTCTCTTGGCCGGCGATCCTGGCGTCCATGGCCGTGATCGTCGTTCTGCACCTCCTCCTGTCTGCCTGGATCGTTCCGGCCGAGGGCGAGTACCGCCCCGGTTTCGTGGTGGCGCTGGTGGCGCTGCTGGTTCCGGGGTACATCGGCGGCTGGTTCTCGGGATTGGTCTCCCGGACACGCCATCTCGCCAACGCAGCGACCGCCGGCCTCCTCGTCCTCGGCGCCGAGTTAGTCGTGGGAACTGCAGCGGGCGGCATGCACGTGGGTCCCGTATTGGTGGAGTGGGTGGCCTTGTTCGGCGGGGCGACATCGGGAGGAGCCGGCGCCGCGGCCTGGCACCGGCGCCGAAGTAGGTCCGGCCGGAGGGCTCCGCACACCATGACCAGGACCGGCGCCCCGTTGCTCGAAGTCGACCAACTGACCATGAACTACCGCACGTCCGGAGGACGGGTTTCGGCTGTCGACAACGTGAGCTTCCGGCTCGGCCAGGGCCAGGCCCTCGGGCTGGTGGGGGAGTCGGGTTGCGGTAAGACCTCGGTAGCCATGTCCCTGATGCGGCTGGCGGCGTCCAACGCCGAGTACGTGAAGGGGCGCGTACTCCTCGACGGCACCGACCTCCTGTCGGCGGCCGAGGAGGAGATGCGGCGCCGGCGCTGGGCAGACATAGCGATGATCTTCCAGGGGGCCATGAACGCCTGGAACCCGGTCTACACCGTTTACTACCAGATCCGGGAGGCCATGATCACCCATTCCGAGAACGACCTCGCCGAGCAGGACATCCGGCGCCGGGTGGGGGAGTTGTTCGAGCTGGTCGGTCTGGACCCCACCATGGCCGACCGGTACCCGCACGAGTTCTCAGGAGGGATGCGCCAGCGGGCCGTGATCGCCATGTCGCTGGCCTGCGACCCCAAGGTGATCATCGCCGATGAGCCCACCACCGCCCTCGATGTCATCGTGCAGGGCCAGATCCTCCGCGAGATGAAGGAGATCCAGAACACACTCGGTACGAGCATCATCTATATCTCCCACGACATCGCGGTCATCGCCGAGGTGACCGAGGTCATGGGCGTGATGTATGCGGGGCGGCTGGTGGAGATCGGCCCCACCGAAGAGATCTTCGCCCGTCCCCGCCACCCCTACACCCACCTGCTGCTCCGTTCCACGCCTTCCATCACGGGCCCGCGGCGGGTTCTCGCCCCCCTGGAGGGCGAGCCGCCCGACCTGGTCAATCCTCCGCCGGGTTGCCGCTTCCATCCGCGGTGCCCGTACGCCGATCAGAAATGCCGGGATGAGACTCCCTCCCTGGACACCGTCGGCCACGGGCGCCGCGTGGCGTGCTGGCGCTGGATGGAGATTCAATTGGACGGTCCGGACGGATCTCGATCATGAGCCGGGATCATCTGGTTAGGGTCCAAGACCTCACCAAGCTCTTTCCCGTGCCCCGGAGCTCCCTCGGGAAAGCTCGCGACTTCGTCCATGCCGTGGATGGCATCAGCTTCCATATCGCTCCTGGCGAGAGCCTCGGCCTGGTGGGCGAGTCCGGTTGCGGGAAGAGCACCACGGGCAAGCTCTTGCTGAGGTTGGTGGATCCAACGTCCGGGCAGATCCTCGTGTATCAGGACGGGCAACTGACCGACGTGGCGGGCATCAAGGGTGGGAAGGAGATGAGACGCTTCCGCAGCCGGGTGCAGATGATCTTCCAGGACCCGTTCGAATCGCTCAATCCCCGCCGCACGGTCTTCGACACGGTGGCGGAGTCGCTCACCATCCAGAGGATCGGATCGGTACGCGAGCGAGAGGAACGGGTGGCAGGATTGCTCGATCTGGTCGGCCTGAAACCGGCCACAACATTCATGTTCCGCTACCCGCACGAGCTCTCCGGCGGGCAACGCCAACGGATCGCCATCGCCAGGGCGCTGGTGGTCCATCCGGCCTTCGTTGTCGCCGACGAACCGACCTCGATGCTGGACGTGTCCATCCGGATCTCGATCATGGACCTGATGCTCCGGCTGGCCGAGGAACTATCGGTTGCCTATCTCTACATCACCCACGACCTGGCGGTAGCGCGCTACATGTGCGACCGCATCGCGGTCATGTACCTGGGGAAGATTGTCGAGATAGGGGAGACCGAGGACATCCTCGCCAACCCCCGCCATCCGTACACCAGGGCGTTGGTGGACTCGGTACCCGTCCCGGATCCTTCCCATCGCCGTGGCGGCGCCGACATAAAGGGAGCCATATCCCGGGCGATCAACCCGGCCGACGTGTGCAGGTTCATCGACCGGTGTCCCCTAGCCGCAGATATTTGCCGCACCAGCCCCCATCCTCCACTGGAAGCGGTCTCCGATGATCACCTGGTAGCTTGCTACCGGACGGAGGACGTGCCGGTGTGAACGAGGGAACGACCGAGAATACGGCTGTAGAGGATGCCGGATTCTGGACCCTGCCCAACCTGATCTCGTTCCTTAGGATACTGGCCCTGCCTGTCTTCCTTTGGGTGTTGCTGGGTCTTGACCGCCCGTTCCTGGCCGCCGTACTCCTCGGCCTGATCTCGGTAACCGATCTGCTCGACGGCATGCTCGCCCGTCGCCTGGGTCAGGTCTCCGAGATCGGCAAGATGCTCGATCCGGTAGCGGATCGGTTGGTGGTCTTCGCAGGCGTGGTAGGCGGAATGGTGGCAGGCCTTGTCCCGCTATGGCTGGGGGTGTCCCTGCTCATCCGGGAGGCGATCATCGGACCCACCACTATCTACTACCTGGTACGCCAGAACATCCGTGTGCCGGTCCGCCGGATGGGCAAGACCGCCACCGCCCTGATCTTCTTCGCCGTGCCTTTCTATTACCTGACCGCTACGAGCTTCGTACCCCTTTTCTGGGAGGTCTTGGCGACGCTCCTCGGCCTGCTGGGCCTGGCTCTCTACCTCATCGTGACCTGGCGCTATCTCGGCGATCTCCGCCGCGCTCCCCGGTGAGTCCCTAACCCAAAGGTTCTACTGAAACTTTAATACGAAGGTCCACATGCCAAGTCGTTGCTCGCCAATGCCTGATTGCTTGAATACCTGTAAATAGCCACACAAGTAGCGTCCCCGGTGGTGGTTCTCTACAACTACACTCGGGGCATGGATGACACCCACCAGGCGCCGGACGCGACGGCCGGCCGCCGGCCCGGCGAGGATGCAACGTCTCCGGGGGATGTGACCGAGGTAATCGATCTCTTCGACGAAGAGGGAAATCCCATCGGGTCCGACCGGCTCGGATCGGGGGAGGAGGGACCGGCATACAAGCTGATAGTGCGGACCGGTCAGCAGGCCGGCCGATCTTGGCGGGTACCTCCCGGCGACACCCGGATCGGGCGCCATCCGTACAACGACATCGCCCTCGACCACATCACCGTCTCCCGCAGCCACTGCCTGCTAACCCTTGATGCCACCGGAATGACCCTCACCGACCTGGGTTCCACCAACGGAAGTTATGTGAACGGCATGCTGGCGGAGAGCACCACCATCCTTCCCGGCGACGAGTTGATGATCGGAATGTTCCGGCTCCTGCTGGTCCGGGGACGATGACCGATTCTCCGGCCCTCACCATCGGCCGCGTCCGAGAACTGCTGAACGAAGAGTTTCCCGATGTGACCACGTCCAAGATCCGGTTCCTCGAGACCAACGGTCTCGTTCACCCCGCTCGGGCGCCATCCGGGTACCGGCATTTCCGCCGGTCCGACGTTGACCGGCTCCGCTTTATCCTCCGCCAGCAGCGTGATCACTTCCTTCCTCTCAAGGTCATCAAGTCGCAACTGACGCAGTTCGAGAGAGGTGAGATACCGGGCGGCGGGGCGGACACCGAAGATCCCGGACCGGCCCCGGAAATCGCTGACGAGATGATCAGCCTGAACGAACTGGCTCGACGTTCCGATCTGACACCCGCCCAGGCTCGCCAACTCATCGAGCACGGCCTGGTTGCCCCGCGCAACGTTGAGGGCGCTCGTCAGTTCACCACCGGAGACGTCGTCATCGCACGCCAGTGCGGGGTGTTACTTGCGGAGGGTCTCGAGCCCCGGCACATCCGCCAGGTTCGTCAGGCAGTCTCCCGTCAGGTCGGACTGCTCGACGGGCTCACTCTCGCCATGCGCATGAGCCCGAGTCCGGCCAGCCAGCGCCAGGCCGCCAGGACGTTGAGCCGGGGGGCCGAGGCGATCCGGCTGCTCTCCCAGTCCTTCCTCCAGGCGGACATGAAGGCGCTCCTCGGCGAGGACTGACCTCCACATGCGGGACATCCGGGCAGGTGCCCTGCTCTCAGCAACCTGCCTGGCAATCCTGCTCGTGGCAGCCCCGCCGGGCCGGGCTCACCCCTCATCCGATCTGGGGCTCATCGCACCGGATCCTCCGGAGGTGACAGCTGAGGCGTGGATCATCTACGACGACACGTACGGACAGGTCCTGGCCGAAGTGGACGCCGACTCGCGCCGGTCGGTCGCTTCGGTGACCAAGATCCTCACCGCCCTGGTGGTGCTTGAGAACGTAAGGAGCGGCGACCTCGTCACCATCACCGAAACGGCCGCCTCGGTAGGGGAGTCGGAGATCGGGCTGGTGGCGGGAGAAGCCGCCTGGACGGTCGAAGAACTCCTGGCCGCCCTGATTCTGCGGAGCGCCAACGATGCGGCAGTAGCGCTGGCTCAGCACGTGGGTGGATCGGTGGCGGGGTTTGCGGACATGATGAACAGGGAGTCGACCCGGCTCGGCCTCACGGACTCCAACTTCGTCAACCCGCACGGCCTCGATCACCCCGACCACTACAGCTCGGCCCGCGACATTCTCCGCATCTCCGTCGCCGCCATGGAGAACCCGGCGTTCGCCCGGATCGCCGCCACCCGGAGCTTCAGCCTCCCACCTACTCCTGAAGGCGAATCGAGGGTGGCCGTCAACCGCAACGACCTGCTCGCCACCTACCCGGGCTCGCTCGGCATCAAGACCGGCTACACCGGCCGCGCGCTCCAGACACTCTCGGCGGCGGCTGAGCGGGATCGACACCGGATCCACGTGGTGGTGCTGGGCTCGCAGAACCACTTCGCCGACGTCACCCTGCTGTTCGACTACGCATTCGGCAGCTTCGGACCACTGACCCTGGTCCCGGTCACATCCGACCAGCAACGCCCGCTCGCCGGCGGTGTCGCCGCGCAGCCCGGCACCGACTTCGAACTGTTCCCGGACCGGGCAGAGCAGCTTCCGCCGGATCCGGAGGAAGCGGTCACCGTCAACGCACCGGGGACGGAGAACGCAACGGCCGCCATCGACCCGGAAGCCGAAGCTCTCGCCGCTCCGGTGGTCCAGCGTATTGAACGTCAAGTAGAACTTCCGGGTATCCGCGACGCGCTGACGTGGATATGGAAGTACTGGCAAGGACTGAAGGCAGAGGATGATCGCGGCTGAGGCCATAAGCGAAGACGACATCGTCGAGCGGACCGCCGAGCTGGGAGAGCGCATCGCCCACGACTACCGGGGGCTGCGCCCCGTGCTGGTATGCGTGCTGTCGGGGTCCCTGGTATTCCTGGCGGACCTGATCCGCCGGATCCCTATCGAATGCGAAGCCGACTTTCTCGGGCTGACCAAATTCGGGGAGGGCGGCCGGTTACGAGTAGCCATGGACACCGCCACCAACCTCGCCTCTCGTCACGTGCTCGTCGTGGAGGACATCGTGGACACCGGCCTCACACTGCGCCTGCTCCGCCAGATGATGGAGGAGCGCAACTGCGCCAGCATCCAAACGGTGTCGCTGCTGGATCGGACCACCCGGCGCATCGTTGACGTACCCATCGAGTATCGAGGCTTCGAGGTGGGGGATGAGTTCCTGGTGGGATACGGTCTCGACTGGAAGGGCGCCTTCCGCAACCTACGATCGTTGTGGGCCATCCTGGATTTCGCTTCCTTCGCGGCCGACCCGTCCGCCCTGTTGCCCATCACAGACCCGGCGCATGGTGATAGGCTCGCGCCATGAGCGAGTCGGTGCCCATGGATCTCATCGGGGTCAGGATCGAATACCCGACCAACCAACCGATCGTCCTGCTGCGGGAATCACATGGCAAGCGCTTCCTCGCCATCTGGATCGGCGCCATGGAGGCCACGGCCATCGCCTACGCCCTCGAGGGCGTCAACACCCCCCGCCCCTTCACCCACGACCTGCTCCGAATCACGACCGAAGTGTTGGGTGGGCAGGTGACCCGGGTGACCGTGACCGAGCTGCGGGACAGCGTCTACTACGCAGACCTGGTTCTCTCGCGGGACGGTGAGGAGATCCATGTCAGTTCCCGTCCCTCCGACGCCATCGCGCTGGCCGCCCGGACCGGGGCACCGGTATTCGCCACTCCCGAGGTCCTCGACGACGCGGGCATCGAGATCAAGGACGACCACCAGGAGGCGGAGGTGGAGGCTTTCCGAGAGTTCCTCGAAGGTCTTTCGCCCGAGGACTTCAGGACCGACGCCTAGGCCATCCCACCCAGGGAAGCCCCCATGCCCGGGCAGCGGGAATCCTCCGGAAACCGTTGGAACGCGGCCCCCGATAGTCTATCGTACGGCTCGCAAACAGGTAATTACCTGACTGTAATCGCCATGTGATAGCGGGTCGGCGTAGGCCCACCGAGAGCATTCGTGGTGCTCCGGTGCTGCTGCAAGGGAGGGGAGCCCCGTTCCGATGGACCGAGAGATCAACACCGAGAACCCGGCTGAGGGGATGCATGGCTACCGGGCGCCCCATGTATGCAAGCTGGTCGGTATCACCTATCGCCAGCTCGACTACTGGGCTCGCACCGACCTGCTGCAGCCCTCATTGAGAGCAGCGCAGGGATCCGGATCCCAGCGGCTCTACTCCTTCTCCGACCTGGTCCAGCTACGGGTGATCAAGGGCCTCCTCGACACAGGCCTCGGCCTCACGAGGATCCGGAGGGCGGTCGACTGGCTGCGCGAGCAGCAGATCGACCAGCCTCTCTCCGAAGCCAACCTCATCAGCGACGGCGCCACCATCCTGACCAGCTTCGATCGCGAGGGAACCCAGGAGTACCTGATGGACGCTCTCCAACGCGGTCAGGGAGTATTCGCCATCGCCGTGGGACGGATTCAACGTGACCTCGAGGGTGAGTTGCTGGACTTCGCTCCGAAAGCGGAGCAGGCCCAGCTCCCTTTAGCTGAACTCGAATCCGCGTCCGAGGCAGCCACCAGCTGACCCGCTTCGGCCCGAGTCCGGTCTCACCTTCCCCCGATAGCGTCACCTTCGCCCACCACAGCGAGAACCAGTTCGCCCGGCTGCTCGACTTCTACCATGTGCGCTGGGTGTACGAGCCCCGGTCGTTTCCCATCCAATGGGACGACGATGGTCGGCCGACCAAGAGCTTCACCCCCGACTTCTACCTGCCGGACGAGGACGTCTTCGTGGAGATCACCACCATGAAACAGAGCCTGGTCACCAAGAAGAAGCGCAAGGTGCGCCTGTTCCGGGCCCGGTATCCCGACGTTGACATCAGGCTGCTCTACCGGCGTGACTACCTGCACCTGGCATTCAAGTACGGCTTGGACGCGGCGCCACCATCCGGCTCCGCGCTGGTTCCCACCCGTCACAACGGGCCACCACTCGTGACCCGGCTGACCAACCGGGCCCGGAGTGCGTCCGGGTAGGAACCCACCCTCCTAGACTGATGGCTACTTCGTGGCCACGGACCACTCCGGCTCCCAGTCAAGGCTTCATCGAATGACCGCCACACCCGCGACCAGCATGGAGATCGTTAACAACCGCGCCGGCGTCACCGAGTTGCGTCGCCGGTGGGTAGCCGCGGATCCATGGGCCTCCCTCCTGATCGTCCACGGCCTAGGGGAGCATTCGGGACGCTACCGGAACGTCGGCGCCCGGCTGGCGACTGCCGGTATCGACACCCACGCCTTCGACCTGATGGGATTCGGAGCGTCAGGGGGGACCCGAGCCGACATAGCCCACTGGTATTCCTACCTGTTCCAGTTGTCGGACAATGTGGCCCGGTTATTGGACCGGGACCTCCCGGTAGTACTGCTGGGCCACTCGATCGGGGGCCTGCTCACCATCGACTACGCCATGTCGCGCCATCGCCAACCCGACCTGGTGGTGCTCAATGCGCCCGCCGTCGACGCCGTCGTACCAGCCTGGAAACGGCGAGCCTCCCCGGTCCTGGCCGGGCTGGCTCCCACCCTGACCCTCGCCAACCCGGTCGACCCCTACGAGATATTCAACGACCCCGCCAGCACGGCCGATTACATCGCCGACCCGCTGCTGGTGCCCCGCACCACGGTCCGGCTGGGTGCCCACCTACTCAGCACGATGGACCGGGTCAACGCATCCATCGACCGCTTCACAGCCGCCTGCCTGGTAACGCACGGCGAGGACGACACCCTCGTGCCACCGCCGACGAGCGTCGCGTTGGGCCGGCTCCCGAATGTCGAGCGACGACTGTATCCGGGTGCCCGGCACGCCTCCCTGCAGGAACCGGCAGGCGGGGTGATCGTCGATGACATCGTGGCATGGATCCAGACCATGACGGAGACCGGCTAGAACCCCGCCTATCAGCATGATGATCCGGACCATGACCCTGCCCGCCCGCGCCAGAGGAATCCTTCTGGTGGCCGCCGCCGGGACCCTCTGGAGCACCCTCGGCCTCGGGGTAAGGATGATGGACGCCACCACCTGGCAAATACTGTTCTACCGGGCCATCGCCCAGGTCATTGTGATCGGCGCCTGGGTGGCCATGCGTCGGGGCCGGGGGTTCGCCCGGTCGTTCGCAGACATCGGCGCCGACGGGATCATGGCCGGCGCCTCCATATCCATGGCCTCCGTCGCGTTCGTCTACGCCATCAGCCTCACCACGGTGGCCGAGGTTGTGTTCATCTTCAGCATGGCGCCGGTCCTCGCCGGGCTGCTGGGATGGGCGTTGTTGAGGGAACCCATCACCCGGATCACCTGGCTTGCGATGGTGATCGTGCTGGCCGGCATTGCCGTGATGAACGGCCAGGACGGGTCGGCGGGGTTCTCGACAGGAACCGTCCTGGCCCTCGTGTCGGCGTTCGGATTCGCCTCGTTCACGGTGCTGCAGCGCCGCCGCAGACATGTAGACATGTTGCCGGCCATCGCCGTGTCGGGCCTGATAACGGTGGCGGCCACGGGATGGCTGATCGAAGGCACCATCCCGAGCCCCGGCGACCTGGCGGTCGCCTTCTGGCTGGGAGGGATCGCGCTGGCCGGTGGGTTGGCCCTTTACACGGTCGGGGCGAGACACGTGAGGCCTGCCGAGTCGGTGCTCATCTCGATGACCGAGATCGTTCTGGCGCCGCTCTGGGTGTGGTGGCTCTTCAACGAGACAGCGAGCATCGCCACCCTGGCAGGCGGCGCCATCGTGCTTACCGGCGTGCTGACCCAGGTGCTCGGCCATGAGTTGAAATCGCCGCGGCGCCGGTGGGGGCAACCGGGACCACCATCAGACCCCCGGCAGCGGGCTACCCCTCGTCGCCGGCTTCGACGGCGTCCGGAGGCTCCGTCTCCTCGACCGCAGTAGCTACCTGTCCGGCGAGAAGACCGAACTCGAAGGCAGCCGTCTCGAAGGCCAGCAAGCCGGCGCGGCGAGTCTCGCCGGTATCGGTCGACTCCAGACCCTCTCGCATGGTCTCGGCCGCCGCGATGAAGGTGGTGAGTGAGCCCGCCAGACCCTGGTGCAGCCGGGTACTGATCCCCAGCGGCGGAGTTACCTGATCCAACCGGGCGGGAAGGATGCTCACCCGGGAGACCAGGGCACCCATCTGCTGGACAACTGCGTCGTATTCGAGGCTGCCGCTGTCCCAGCCGTCGTTTATCTGCCGCCCCGTATCCATCGCATCCGCCACGTCCAGGGCCAGCAGCGAGATCTCGTCGGCATAGAACTCCAAGGCCGCCCCGTCGCCCTGTAAGGATGTGGTCTCGACGACGGGCACCGGTTCAGCCGCGGACGGATCACGGCTGGTAAGCGTTCGGAGCCCTAGCACCAGGGCGGCCACCACCGCCAGGATCAGAGCTATCCGCCGTACGGAGCCCGGGCCGGAGGTAAACCGTACCGTCCGGGCACCCCGGTCCGGCGCCGTGCCGCCGGACCCGCGACGCGCGGTCCGGGCGGAGGATTCCGGCCGTTCTATCCGGTAACGGCACCTCTGGCAGATGGAAGCATCCGGTGTCCACTGCTGACCGCACTGGGGACAGAACCGCGGTTCACCCGGCCGAGCCTCCGTCATATCCCGCGGTTCGCCGGACTCCGATCGGGGAGTGACCATCGCGTCGGTGACCGGTACCTCTTCGGCGCGGCGGACCCCTGACCATCGAGACTCTCCCGGACGGCGACCGCCCTCCGGCGGCTTCCGATCATCCGACCAGGTCACGGTACCTACCCTCCGACGCCTACTCCTACCGGAGGATAGTTGTACCCTCAAGTGCCCAATGGAGGTAAGTCCCGCTTTGCCCGGTGAACTCGGAGACCAACTGGTGGATCTCATCGCCCGGGTCACCGAGAAGCAGGGGGCCCCGCCTTTCGGGGAGGTCCTGCGAGCAGCCATGAATGACCCGGGCGGGGGAGACCTGGGCTACGCGGCGTGGCAACACGCAAGGCTGGTCTCGTATGCCTTCGCCGCCCCCAACCCTGACGGACGGGTCTGGACGCTGGAGGTGGCCGACGCGTCCGGGCAGCCGGATCGGTTTCTCGGTGAGGTCGTCGGGGGCTTGGATGCCGCCGAGATCGAGGAAACGGTGCTCTGGCTCCACACCCCGCTCATCGAGCCCCCACCGGCACTGTTCGCCCACGAACGGGACCTGTACCGCATGGCGGCCGCACTTCCCGTTCCCGCCATCTCCAAGCCTCCGGCGGGCGTCCGGTTCACCGGCTTCGACGTGGGTCGGGATGCGCGGGCGCTGATCGACGTCAACAACCGGGCCTTCGAGGGTCATCCCGAGCAGGGCAACTGGTCGGTACAGGACCTCGTCAGGCGTACGTCCCTGCCGTGGTTCGATCCTCGCGGAGTACGTACCGGCTGGATCGATGACCGGCTGGTCGCATTCCACTGGACCAAGGTCCACGACGCGCCGGCGCCGGACGGAGGCGCCCTGGGCGAGATCTACGTGCTGGCGGTCGATCCGGCTTTTAGCGGCCGGGGTTTGGGCCGCGCCATCGCGCTTGACGGGCTCGAATACCTTTCTCACCACAGGAAAGCCTCCAGAGCGATCCTTTACGTAGACGCGGCCAACGTCGCCGCAGTGAACCTCTACCGGCGCCTCGGCTTCATGACCGAACACACCGACCGGGCGTACCGAAGGACCCGTGGTGGGTGAATCTGGGAGGGGGCGGATAACGGAAACCGGTGAGTCGTTGATTACGATGACGCCGCCATCTGCACCGACCCGGCCATGACCATCGAACTAGTCCTTCCCGACCAAACCGTCACCCGCCACGAAGCCGGAGTGACCGGACTCCAGGTGGCCGGATCGATCGGCGCACGCCTGGCCGGTGTGGCCGTCGCGGTGTCGGTCGACGGCGACCTGATGGACCTGGAGCAACCGATACATACCGGGGGGCGGTTCGCGGTCATCACCCCGGAATCGGAGGAGGGCCGCCATGTCCTGCGCCACTCCGCTGCCCACATAATGGCCCAAGCGGTCCTCGGGCTCTTCGAGGGCGCCACCTTTGCCATCGGCCCAGCCATCGCCGACGGCTTCTACTACGACTTCGACATCGGACGGGCGTTCACGCCCGACGACCTAGACGCCATCGAGAAGGAGATGGAACGGATCGTCGCGGCCGATCAGCCCTTCGTGCGGGAAGAGATGTCCCGGGCGGCGGGGCTGGAGTTGTTCAGAGACCACCCCTACAAGCTGGAGATAATCCGCTCGGTGGACGAATCGGAGGTCGAATCCGGGGACGTGGTGTCCGTTTACCGCAACGATGGGTTCGTGGACCTGTGCCGGGGTCCACACTTACCCTCAACCGGAAGGTTGAAGGCCTTCAAGCTGATGCGGACCGCGGGGGCCTACTGGCGGGGGGACGAGAAGCGTCCCCAGCTCCAGCGCATCTACGGAACCGCTTGGGAAACGCGCAAGGCGCTCCGGACCCATATCCACCGGATTGAGGAGGCGGCTCGCCGGGACCACCGCAAGCTGGGCCGTGAACTCGACCTGTTCTCGTTCCCGGAAGGCCTCGGTCCGGGATTGGCGGTCTGGCATCCGAAGGGCGGGATGCTGAGGCGCCTCGTAGAGGACTACAGCCGGCGCGTCCACGAGGCCTTCGGCTTCGACTCCGTGTTCTCTCCCCACCTGGCCAAGGCCGATCTCTGGAAGACGTCCGGCCACCTGGACTTCTACGCGGAGAACATGTACCCCGGCCTGGAGATGGACCAGGGTGACGAGTACCGCGTTAAGCCCATGAACTGCCCGTTCCACGTGATGATCTACCGCTCGGACGCCCGTTCGTACCGGGATCTGCCCATGCGCCTCTCCGAACTGGGCGCCGTGTACCGCTACGAGAGGTCGGGCGTGGTACACGGCCTGCTCCGGGCGCGGGGATTCACCCAGGACGACTCCCACACCTTCTGCACCCAGGCCCAAGTGCCGTCCGAGCTGCAACTCCACCTCGACTTCGTACTCCAGCTCCTTCGAGACTTCGGATTCGACGAATTCCAGGCCGAGCTGGCGACACGTCCCGAAGAGAAATGGGTCGGAGAACCGGAGTTGTGGGAGCTGGCCGAAGAGGCGCTGGCCGAAGCCCTAGCCACGGCGGGCATCCCTCACAGCGTGGCGGCTGGCGAAGGTGCCTTCTACGGTCCCAAGATCGACGTGCATGTCGATGATGCCATCGGGCGTCGCTGGCAGATGTCAACCATCCAGGTGGACTTCTCCCTTCCGGAACGGTTCGGCCTCGAGTATGTGACTCCCGCCGACACGAGGGAACGCCCCGTCATGATCCACGCCGCCAAGTTCGGTTCGGTGGAGCGTTTCCTGGGGGTGCTGGTCGAGCATTACGCCGGCGCCATGCCGATGTGGCTGGCGCCTGTCCAAGCCACGGTCGTTCCGGTGGCCGACCGTCACGCCGGCTACGCCGACGGGGTTGCTGCCAAGCTCCGGGCCCGAGGCCTACGGGTTGAGTCTGCCTCGGGACCCGGCAAGCTGGGGGAGAAGGTCCGCCGGGCGATCACAGGAAAGGTACCGGCGATCCTCGTGGTGGGGGATCAGGACGCCGGCAACGGCACGGTCGGTCTTCGCCTCCGGTCCGAGAAGAGGGAGAGGCGGGGCGTTCCGGTGGATGAGGCACTGGCCGAACTGGCCGATGCCGCCGGGCCTCCGGGCTGAACGTACCCGCTGAGCCCCGGGGAAGGGCTCAGTCCGGCTGCTCCAGTTGCTCAGTGTATACCTCGTCGATCCTGCGCCCGCTGACAGCATCGATCCGTACCAGCGCCCGGAACCGGGGCGGGTTCTCCGCCGAGTACAGGATGAGGTTCCAGACCGGTCGTGACCGCCCGCCCACGAACCCGAGGGCCGCCGAGGCGTGGCCTACCGGGAACGGGGTCAGGGCTGCAGCCATGTCCAGCGCCTGCTCCTGTCCTATCGCCTGCGACCAAGCGGTGCGGTAATGAATGTAGGCGAGGGCCAGAAGCCCGATCGCGACCACCCATAGGCCGGCGCCGAGGTTGGCCAGCGCCCCGAACGCGGCTGCCAGCCCTGCGGCCAGGTAGATGCGGGCACCGATCCGGCGACGAGCCGGTGACGGGAACCGGTACGGACCCAACTGCCCCGAGTCGAGATCGTCCGGAACGCCCGCTTCCCTGGCCACGTCGGCGGGAATGCGGATCCCGTCCATCAGCGCTCCGCCCGATTCAGGTAATCCCGCTGCGGGTAGCCGGTGTAGATCTGGCGCGGGCGCTTGAGCGGGGCGCTCGACGACTCCCTCATCTCCCGCAACTGCGCCAGCCATCCCGGCAGTCGCCCCAGGGCGAACAGCACCGTGAACATCTCGCTGGGGAAGCCCATCGCCTGGTAGATGATGCCCGAGTAGTAGTCGACGTTGGGATAGATACGCCGCTGGATGAAGAAGTCGTCCGCCAAGGCCTCCTGCTCCAACCTCAACGCCAGATCCAGTAGCGGATTGCTCTGATGATCGAGGAGGGTGCGAGCGTGACGCTTGATGATCAGCGCCCGGGGATCGAAATACCTGTAGACCCGGTGGCCGAAGCCCATGAGCCGGAAGGGGTCGCTCCGGTCCTTCGCCCGGTCCAGGAACATCCCGGTGTCTCCACCGGCAGCCCGGATGTCCTCCAGCATCTCGATGACCCGCTGGTTGGCGCCGCCGTGCAGGGGGCCTGACAGCGCCAGGACGCCGGCGCATATCGAAGAGAACAGGTCGGTCTGCCCCGACCCGACCAGCCGGACCGCTGACGTGGAGAGGTTCTGGCCGTGGTCGGCATGGAGGATCAGCAACGCCTCCATCGCCTGGACGTGGGCCGGGTTGATCTCGTAGCCCGCGCCGCGGGGATTGAATGTCATGTTGAGGAAGTCGGCCACGTAACCCAGGCCGGGGTCGGGATCGATATAGACCCGGTCCCGATCGCTGCGATGCGACCACGCCACCAGCGCCGGCATGATCGCTATCAGCCGGGTAGCACCCAGACGGTTGGCTTCTACCTCTCCCGATCCTCCCGTCCCCGGGACGTCGGCGCCCAGCAAGGCGATCGCGGTGGCGATCTTCTGCATCGGATGGGTACCGGCCGGGAACGCCTCCAGTATCTTCTCGAACCCCTCGGGCAGGGAGCAATGCTCCGCGATCCGGCTTTCGAAAGCCGCCATCTGATCGGAGGTGGGCAGCTCGCCTCTGTCCAGCAGGTAGGCCACTTCCAGGAACGTGGAGTTCTCGACCAACTGGTCCACCGGATAGCCGCGGTAACGGAGAATCCCTGCTTCGCCGTCGATGAACGACACCGCGCTTGAGGTCTCGGCGGTGTTCCCGTATCCAGGATCGAGCGTGACCATTCCGGTGGCCGCCCGGAGGCCCCGGATGTCGAGCGCCCGTTCGCCTTCCGTCCCCGATGTGATAGGTAGGTCAATCGCGTCCACACCGTCGACCCGGATGGTTGCCTTCTCCATGAGCTGTGCTTGCCCCCCTTACTCAGCTTCGGCCTTGGCCGCCGCCACGACCCGCTGCACTTCCTGCGGGGGAGCGGGCTCGTACCGGGCAAACTCGATGTCGAACGATCCACGCCCTCCGGTCATCGACCGCAGATCTACGGAGTAGCGCTGGACCTCGGCCATCGGGACCTCCACCGTCATGACCCGGCTCCGTCCATCGGCGTCCATCCCGAGCACCCGCCCTCGCTTGGAATTGATGTCACCGATCACGTCGCCCATGTAGTCCTCGGGCACCCGGATGGTGACCACGGCGATCGGTTCGAGGATGGTGGCGCGCAGGTCGGAGGCCGCTGCCCGGACGGCCATGATCCCTGCCATCCGGAAGCTGAGCTCATCGGAGTCAACAGAATGGAACTTGCCGTCATAGACGGTGGCCCGGACATCGATAACCGGGTAGCCGGCCAGGATGCCTCGCTCGAGGGCCTCCCGGATCCCCTTGTCAACCGCCGGGATGAGACTCCGGGGAATGGACCCACCCTTGATCTTATCCACGAACTCGTAGCCCTGGCCTCGCTGGTTGGGCTCGAACCTCACGTACGCCACACCGAACTGGCCCCGCCCGCCCGACTGTTTCTTGTGCTTGCCCTCCACGTCGGCCCGCCCCTGGATGGTCTCCCGGTAGGGAATGCGCGGCACGCCCGTGTCGACCTCTACCCCGAAGAGCCGCGCGACCTTGGCCAGCGTGACGCTGACATGGGCCTCCCCGAGACCCGAGAGGACCGTTTCGCTGGTCTCGGCGCGCCGCTCCACCATGATGGTGGGGTCCTCCTCCTGGACGCGGGCCAGAGCGGTCGAGAGCTTGTCCTCATCCTGGGTGGAGCGGGGCGTTACCGTCACCTCGTGTACCGGGCGGGGTACCCGGACCGGAGCGATCTCGACATCGCATCCGGGGGTCCTCAGGGTGTCTCCGACCCGCAGACTGTCGAGTTTGGCCACCGACCCGATAGACCCCACGGTCACCGCCGGCAGCGCAGCGTGTTCCTTGCCCTGGAGCGAGAAGAGGCTGGACATCTTGAGCTTGTCCCCGCGGGGGTTCTCGAGCACCGCGTCGGGCTTGAACGAGCCCGAGAAGACCCGGAAGGTATTGACCCGGCCCACGTACTGATCGCCTGATGTCTTGAAGGTGTAGGCCACCGCCGGGGCGCCGACATCGGCGCCCAGCTCGCCGTTCAGGGTCGCCGGCACCGTCCGCTCCAGAGGATCGGGGCCGAAGTCGACCATGAACTCGGCCAGCGTGTCGATTCCCACCAGGGATCCGGCGGAACCCACCAGCACCGGGAAGATCTCTCGTGCCAGCATCCCGTCGTGGATGACCTCAACCATCTTCTCCGCCGACGGTTCCTCACCCTCGAAGTAGGCCTCCAGCAGGTCGTCGTCGGTCTCTACCACCAATTCCACGAGGGCGGAACGGGTCTCCTCGATAGTCACGGCCACCTCGGGGGGAACGTCGATAGGAGTGCCCTCCGTCCGGCCCGATCCGTACCGGTAGGCGCGGCCCGACACCAACCGGACCACTCCGCTGAGGCTCTGCTCCTCGCCGACCGGTATCTGGATGGGTGCAATCCGCTTGCCGAAGGCCTCGATGAGTTCGTCCAGGGTGCGGGAGAACGAGGCGCGGTCCCTATCGAGCTTGTTCACGAAGACCACCCGGGGGATACCTTCCTGACGGGCAGCATCCCAAAGGATCTCGGTCTGCACCTCGACGCCATCCACGGCGGAGACCACGAAGACAGCCAGGTCCACGGCTCGCAACGCTGCCAACGCCTCCCCGACGAAGTCGGCGTACCCGGGGGTATCGATGAGGTTGACCCGGGTCCCGTTGTGATCGAAGGACGCCACTCCGAGCCCTAACGAGCCCTGGCGCTCGATCTCCTCGGGATCGTGATCCATGACCGTGTTGCCGGAATCGACGGAGCCGAGGCGGTTGATCACGCCAGCGTTGAAAAGGAGGGCTTCGGCGAGGGAGGTCTTACCGGAACCTCCGTGGCCGAACAGGCCCACGTTTCGAATGTTCTCCGGTCGCATCCTCCTCCGCTTCCTTCTAGGGCATCCGAGTGTAGGCAATCATACGATGCTTGCTGTCTGTGGTAGCTTCCCCACCGGAAGGAGCCACCGTGATCGAAGTCTGGGCCCGCGAGCATGTCGAGAGAGTGGTGGCGCCCATAGGTCGTAGCCTGGCCCGCCTCCGGGTGCGACCCGCCCACCTCACCGTGACCGGGCTGGTGGTCACTCTGATCGGATCGATGTTGCTGGCCAACGGCAAGGTGGTCACCGGCGCCCTGGTGATCCTGGGCGGCTCGGCTCTCGACGGGCTGGACGGGTCGGTTGCCCGGGCATCGGGATCGGATTCGCCCCGGGGCGCCCTGCTCGACTCAGTGTTCGATCGTATCGGCGAGACGGCCATGTTCGCGGCCTGCTCCTTCTGGCTCACCTCCCGGCTCTCACCCGACGAGGGCGATCCTGCCCTCGTCGTGCTCTGCGTCCTGAGCCTGGGCGCTTCGCTGGTCATCTCCTACCTCCGAGCCAAGGCCGACATCGGGCGGGTCGAGGGCCGGGGCGGCCTCATGGGCCGGGCAGAGCGGGTCATCCTCTTTACGGCCGGGTTCCTCTTCGATCAGGTCACGGTCATGCTGTGGCTGATGGCCATCCTCACCTGGCTAACCGTCTTCCAACGGTTCTTCAAGACCTGGCGGCAGCTCTCAGCGGGTGACTGACCTGCTCACCTACCTGGCCTACCGGGCAGGCGCGGGGATCTTCGGAGCTCTACCCGAACCGATCATCCGCCGCCTGGGTCGCTGGGCAGGCCGGCTCTACTGGCTTTGCGACCGGGATCGCAGGGCCATGGCGATCCGGCATATGGGAAGAGTGCTCGGCCCGAGCGATACGCGTGCGGTGGAGCGAGCGGCCCGGGAAGTGTTCAGCGCCTATGGCCGCTACTGGGCGGAGACGCTCTGGTTCCGCCCGCGGCGGGCGGGGGCGGTGAGGTCGCGGGTGACGCTGACCGGGCTGGAACACGTCCGGGCGGCCCAGGAGTCGGGGAGACCGATAGTGGCGGCGCTCCCACACATGGGCAACTGGGAACTGGCGGGCACCCTGTCGGAGGATGCCGGCGTCCGTATCACAGCCGTGGCGGAGGCGCTGGCCAACCGCCGGTTGGCCCGATGGTTCATCGGCCTCCGGGCCCGGCTCGGCATCCATGTGGTCTTGGCAGAAGGCCTGTCCACGATGCGGGCATTGCGGAAAGACATGACGGAGGGACGGGTCATCGCGCTGGTCGCCGACCGCAACATCGGCGGGCGGGGAGTGGAAGTGGAGTTCTTCGGTGAGAGGACCACACTGCCGGCCGGTCCGGCTGTTCTGGCGATCCGCAATGATGCGGTCCTGCTCCCCGTGGTCTCGTACTTCAAGCGGGGTGCGGGTCACCGGGTGGTGGTGCTCCCTCCCATCGAGGATCCCGGTCCGGCGGACCGGGATCGGATGGTCAGCATCACCCAGCAGCTGGCCAACCGGTACGAAGACATGATCCGGGAAGCGCCCACCCAGTGGCACCTGGTGCAACCCAACTGGCCGTCCGACCACGACTTCCTCCAACGGCGTGGAGGGGATGCTTGAGGGTCGCCGTGATCTCCCCGTACGCCCTTGACATCCCGGGGGGCGTCCAGCAGCAGGTACTCGGGCTGGTCGAGCATCTCCGGCGGCAGGGCCAGGAAGCCATCGCGGTGGGTCCGGCGGCCCGATCCCGCGCCCCCCGGCCCGGCCCCCGGCGGGCCGGACGCGGGCCGCTCGCTGATGTTTCCGGTGAACCGCTCCCGAGCGCCCATCGCCCTGTCGCCGATGGCCGTCCGCCGGGTAAGGGCCGCCGTGGCCGGCGCCGACCTGGTCCACGTACACGAACCGATGGTTCCCCTGGTCGGCTGGGCGGCGCTGCGGACCGGGCGACCGACCGTGGTCACCTTCCATGCCGATCCATCTCCCATGTTCCGCGCCGCGTACCGATGGGGGAGAAGCCTGGTGCGGCCGTTCTTGGGAGATGTTGTGTCGACCGCGGTGAGCCGGACCGCTCGGAGCGCTGTCGAGCCGCTCGGTCTCGACGTGTTGGAGATCCCCAACGCTGTCGACGTGCCCTCGTTCAGGCTCGAAACACCGCGCGATCCTCGCCGGCTGGCATTCGTAGGCCGGCCCGACCCGCGCAAGGGCCGGGATCTGCTGCTATCCGCGTGGCCTGCCGTGCGTTCCGAGATACCCGACGCGCGGCTGGTTGTGGTCGGTGGAGGGGAGTCGCCCCCGATCGAGGGCGTCGAGTATCTCGGGCGGGTGTCCGAGGCCGAGAAGCGCTCGGTCCTGGCCGGAAGCGGCGTGTTCTGCGCACCCAACCGGGGCGGTGAGAGCTTCGGAATAACCGTCGCAGAGGGCATGGCGGCGGGGTGTGCGGTGGTGGCCAGCGACCTCGCGGCATTCGAGGACGTCCTCGGCGGGACGGGCCTCCTGTTCAGGAATGGCGATCCAGCCGGCCTGGCCGAAGCCCTCAAGGCGGTACTGGCCGATCCGGGCCTGAGAGAACGTTTGGCGAAGGGGTCGTCAGCCCGGGTCGAGAGGTACGACTGGGGGAGGGTGATCCCCCGTTATGCCGAGCTGTATCGCCTGGCCACCCGCGCCCGCGGCGGATAGCGGTTGCGTTGAGGGTTGGACCCGGTAAAATATTCCTGACAACTGGTACTACTGAAAGGACAAAATCGCCATGGAACAGGGCACCAAGGCGGAAAGTACCGGCACGCTGCGGGTCAAGCGAGGCTTGGCCGAGATGCTCAAGGGTGGCGTGATCATGGATGTCGTCAATGCCGAGCAGGCGACCATCGCCGAGGAATCCGGGGCGGTGGCGGTCATGGCACTGGAGCGAGTTCCCGCCGATATCCGCGCGCACGGGGGAGTGGCCCGGATGGCCGATCCGACCAAGGTCGAGGAGATCATGGAGGCGGTCTCGATTCCGGTCATGGCCAAGGCCCGCATCGGCCACTTCGTCGAGGCGCAGGTGTTGCAGAGCCTCGGGGTCGATTACATCGACGAGTCCGAGGTACTCACCCCCGCCGACAGCCACCACCACATCGACAAATGGGCCTTCACCACGCCGTTCGTGTGCGGCGCCCGCAACCTGGGGGAGGCACTGCGCCGCCTCGCCGAGGGTGCGGCGATGATCCGCACCAAGGGGGAGCCCGGTACCGGCAACGTGGTCGAGGCCGTCACGCATATGCGACGGATGAACCGGGAGATCGCGCAGGCGGCAGCCGCCGGCGACGATCAGATGATGGCCCTGGCTCGCGATATGGGAGCGCCGGTCGAGCTGCTGCGGGAGGTAGCAGGGTCGGGCCGCCTGCCGGTGGTCAACTTCGCCGCCGGCGGCATCGCCACGCCCTCGGACGCCGCCATGATGATGCAGCTGGGATGTGACGGCATCTTCGTGGGTTCTGGAATCTTCAAGAGCGGTGACCAGGCGGCCCGCGCCCGTGCGATCGTGGAGGCCACCACCTTCTATCGCGATCCCCAGATCGTTGCCAAGGTGTCCCGTAACCTCGGCGAGGCCATGGTCGGGATCGAGATCGACGACATTCCGGCCGGCCAGCGTATGCAGGAGCGAGGCTGGTAGAGACCGTTCCCGAGGCGCCGGCGGTCGGGGTGCTCGCCCTCCAGGGAGACTTCCGCGAGCACGCCCAGATGGTGGCCGCCTCGGGTGGCATCCCCAGCGAGGTCCGGACGCCCACCGATCTGGAAGGCATCGACGCCCTGATCATTCCGGGAGGGGAGTCGACCACCATCGGGCGGCTCGCCACCCTCTACGGGCTGGTCGATCCCCTCCGCAGCCGCATCTCGGACGGGCTACCCACCCTCGGTACCTGCGCCGGGATGATCTTCTTGGCTTCGGAGGTGACCGGAGGAGACCAGCCCCTGCTGGGAGCGCTCGATATGGTGGTGGAGCGGAACGCCTTCGGCCGCCAGAATGAATCGTTCGAATGTGATCTGGCCGTAGACGGCTGGGAGTATGCGTTCCCTGCGGTCTTCATCCGGGCGCCCGTGGTGGACAGGACCGCCCCGGACATCGAGGTGCTGGCCAGCCACAACGGCCGCCCCGTTCTGGTAAGAAAGGACCATGTCATGGCGTGCGCCTTCCACCCCGAACTCACGGGCGATGACCGTGTCCACCGGATGCTCATCGACCTCGTCGGCTGACAACGGGTACGGGAGGAGTCGATGGCCGGTCATTCCAAATGGGCGAACATCAAGCACCGGAAGGGACGTCAGGACGCGGCCCGGGGAAATCTGTTCGCCAAGCTGTGTCGCGCCGTCGAGGCAGCGGCTCGTCAGGGTGGGGGCGATCCGGCAGGCAATGCCGTGCTAGCCACCGCCATCGACAAGGCCAGGTCTGCATCGGTACCCAAGGACAACATCGAGCGGGCCATCAAGCGCGGCACCGGAGAGCTGGTCGGCGAACGCCTTGACACGTTCTTCTACGAAGGCTATGCGCCGGGGGGAGTGGCGTTGCTGGTGCAGGCGCTCACCGATAACCGGAACCGGGCAGCCTCCGACATCCGGTCGGCCTTCACGCGGAACGGGGGCAACCTCGGCGAGCCGGGTTCCGTCGCCTACCTGTTCGACCAGAAGGGTTACCTTCTAGTAGAAGGTGATGAAGACGATATCTTGATGGCGGCTCTGGAGTCAGGCGCCGAGGACGTACGGCAGAGCGGGGATCAGTTCGAGGTGATCACGGCGCCGACCGACTTCCCGACTGTCCGGGATGCCTTGGCGGGCACAGGACTGTCCGTGCAGACCGCCGAGATCACCCGACTCCCGTCCACGACTATCCCCCTGGACGCCTCCGGTGCCGCCCGAGTCCTGCGCCTGGTGGACACGCTCGACGAACTCGCCGATGTGCAGGGCGTCTACGGAAACTTCGACATCCCCGACGATTACCTGGCCACGCTGGCCGATTAGCACTGCCGCCGCATCAGACGGCTATCACCTGGACGGTGTGGTAACCGGTGGCGCCGTCCGGCCGCGGCGGAACTATCTCGGAGGTCTGGGTGGTTCCGGTCCGATCCGTAGCCCGCACCGCAATGGTGTGGGCGCCGGGAGTGAAGTCGTACTCGACGTGCCACTGGCGCCAGGTATCGATGGCCAACTCCTCGGGCAGGGTGGCCTCCATCCACGGGCCGTCATCGACCTGAACCTCGACTCCGTCCACGCCTCGATTCTGTGCCCAGGCCACCCCGGCAATGGCTCGCGTACCGGCGTCGACGGTGCCGGGGCGAGGCGTATCGATACGGGACTGGGTCTTGATCGGGGCTTCCTTGGCCCAACCTCGCGGGATCCAGTAGGCGTCGAAGTCGTCCCAACGGGCGAATTCGACCTCGGAAAGCCACTTGGTGGCGGACACGTACCCGTACAGGCCGGAGACCACCAGCCGGGCGGGGAAACCGTGCCTGACCGGAAGGGGCTCTCCGTTCATGCCGATCGCCAGCAACGCCTCCCGCCCGTCGAAGACCGAGGCGGTGGGGAAGCCGACCGTGAAGCGATCGACCGAACGACCGATCAGCTGCGTGCCTTCGGGCTGAACCCCGGCCCGCTCCACCAGGTCCTTCAGAGGAACGCCGAGCCATTTGGCGTTGCCGATCAGATCGCCTCCCACAGAGTTGGAGACGCAGCAGATCGTGATATACCGCTCCACCATGGGAAGCTCCACCAACTCGTCATAGGTGAGGCTGAAGGGCGAGTCCACCAGACCGGTGAAGCTGACCTCCCAGTTGTCCAGGTCGACGCTGGGAATGCTGAGAGCGGTGTCGATGCGATAGAAGGTGTCGTTGGGCGTGATCAACTCCGACACCCCGTCCACCTGAGCGATCTGGGCAGGCGTCGGATCGGCCACCGTTCGTACCACCTCGGCGGCCTGAGTGGTGGTCGTGGCCTCCGTCACCGGGGCTTCCTCGGCAGCCGCCGTGGTGGCGGCCACCGTCGTGGTACTCGCGGTGGCGGCGGTGGTCGATGGCGAGGCGGCCACCGTTGGGAGGGTGACCTGTTCACGAGCCGCTACCGCCGCCTGCGTCCGGCCGGAAGCGAGCCTCCCGACCACCACCTGGCCGATAGCGAGCACCACTGCGGCGCCCGAAGCGGTCATGAACGCCCGCCGGGCGTCCGGAGACACGGCGGGGATCGGATCGGCGGCGTCGGTGGCGGGTCCCTGGAGGAGGCGGAGCAGGAGGACCAGCACTGCGATGCCGCTCCCGGCCGCCGCTATGGCCGGAATGAGGGTGGCGCCGGCGGTAGCGAGTGGATCGGTTATTCCCAGGGCGTAGCCGAGCACGCCGAAGGCGACGAACCCGATCACCGCTACCTGCATGCGCTTGCGGGCCACCACACCCAACAGGCCGCCGATGATGATCGTCACCACCGCGATCCCTCCGATCAGGACCGCCTTGTCGTTGGTGCCGAAGACGGCGATGGCCCAGTCCTTGAGAGCGGCGGGGGTGATGTCGATGAACCTCTGGCCGATGGTCAGCACCAGAGAGGGCGCCGACACGAAGAAGGAGGCGAGCATCTCGGACAGCGCCACGGCGAACCCGGTCGCCACCAACCCCGCGAGGAAGTAGTCCCTGGTCGATCTCCAACCGCTCGGGGGTGAGTTGTCCGAGGAGATGACGTCCTGGTCCATGGGTTCAGCCGCCATGGGACAAGGATAGGATCGTCGAGACAGGGAGTCTGTGGATAGCCCCGACTGGGCGTTCATGTTCAGCCGCCATGGGACAAGGATAGGATCATTGCGACGCTATTGCGGGGGTTCTGACACCGGGTCCGCGGTCGGTCACCCGGAGCCTCGACTGTAGCGTCGGCAATCAGCGCTACCAAGGGAAGGAACCAGACGAATGACCTCGACCCCGAGCGAAGCAGCCGCCATCCCGCAGACGGAAGAGGAGTGGCGGGAGAAGCTCACCCCGATGCAATACCAGGTAGCCCGGGAAGCGGGTACCGAGCGGGCCTTCAGCGGCGAGTTCTGGAACACCAAGGAGACCGGCACCTACATGTGCATCGGCTGCGGTGTCCCCCTGTTCCGTAGCGAGGCCAAGTACGACTCCGGGACCGGATGGCCTAGCTTCTACGAGGCGGTCGACGGGGCGCCGGTAGAGGAGCGCCACGACTACAGCTACGGCATGGTGCGCACCGAGGTAGTTTGCGGCAACTGCGACTCCCACCTAGGGCACGTCTTCCCGGACGGCCCGCGACCGACCGGCCAGCGCTACTGCATGAACTCGGCCTCGCTCGACCTCCAACGAGACTGACCCCGGCTGATTCCTACACACCGACGGCCGCCATCCGGCAGAGGGATTGAAATGTCACACCGGCGTTGTTTGTTGCTGGATAACCATAATTACCAACGGTCCGGTTCGGACGTCTGCCAGACCGCTAGAGGGATCATTTCGTTCGAGGCAACCCCCACCGGGTATAGCGGAACGCGCCTCGAACCCAGGTGGTGGCGGTGGGGGAGGGCCCGGCGGGCGGAGGCCGCTCGCCGCGGGTTTTGCGGTCTTTTCTGCCTGGGGGGGGGCGCCGCTGGTGCCCGGCGGTGGGGGGGGGGGGGGGGGCCCCGGCGGGCGGAGCCGGCTCGCCGCGATTTTCGCGTTCTTATCGGACTGGGGACGCTAGCCGCTGTTGCCGGGCGTTGGGATGTGGCGGATCACCTCGTCGACCATCTTGCTGAAGGGGAGCGACTGCAACCAGACCCGTCCGACGCCCGACAGGGTCGCCAGGAACAGCCCCTCACCGCCCAACATCATGGTGGATGCCCGCCCGGCCCGCTCGATCGAGAACTCGATCTGGGGCTCGAACGCCACCACGCAACCGGTGTCGATCCTGAGCGTCTCGCCGCTCAACCGCTTCTCGACGATCGTGCCACCGGCGTGGAGGAACGCCATGCCGTCACCCGAGATGTCCTGGAGGATGAATCCCTCGCCACCGAAGAACCCGGCGCCGAGCTTCCGGTTGAGGGAGATATCGAGCTTGGTACCACGCGCTGCGCAGAGAAATGCTTCCCTCTGCGCCCGGATCCGGCCGCCGATCTCGGCGAGGTCTAGCGGGACGATCTTGCCCGGATAGGGAGCCGCGAACGCAACGGTGCGCCGGCCGCCGCCCTGGTTGGTGAAGTGGGAGAGAAACACCGACTCGCCCGCCAGCGCCCGCTTGCCGGCCGACTTGAGCCTTCCCCAGGCCCCCTGGTTGGGCTCCGACCCGTCGCCCATCTTGACCTCGAAGGTTATGCCATCCTCGACATACATCATCGCCCCGGACTCGGCGATCACCGTCTCCTGCGGATCCAGTTCCACTTCCACGAACTGCAGGTCCTCACCCACGATCCGGTAGTCGACCTCATGACTCCTCACCCAGACCTCCAAAGCCGGCACGCATGGACGATCCCGAATCTACCACCCCTGAAGCTGGAATCGATGCGCGCATGGCACTCGATAGATCCCGTGCCAAGAATATTCTCTGATTTTCCAACACCGTTAATAAGCTGTCACAGGGTGTCGATATGCTGGTACATATGCACAAAGCAGCCTTTCACGACACCGATCCGGTAACGGTCGCCGCCGATCTGACGCAGACTCGCGCGAACCCGGCGGCTTGGGTCGTGGCCACGAGCGTGAGCCTTCTACTCGGATTCTTCGTGTGGGGATACCCGGTCGGGGCCGCCGGTGGGTCACGGACGGATACCCCGCCTGCCGGAACCTTCGGCACCATGGTCATCAACGGATTCGTGGTGCCCATTCCCCGCCCGACGAACGATGAACTCGTCCTGCACCCGGTTACCCGGATCGGTGGGGACTTCGCGCCCAAGTCGGTCGTGGCGTCGGGTACCGGGTTGTACCTGGCTCAGAACATGATGTACCGGCACACGGTCTCGGTCCTCGACCACACCAAGCAACTCGTCACGACCATCGACGATTCCGTCGACTTGCGGGGGTTCGGGTTCGACGCCTCCGGAGATGTCTACCGGGGATCACCCGTGGAGGCGGCCTTCACGTCGGACGGTTCGTACGCATTCGTGTCGAACTACCGCATGTACGGCCCCGGATACGACCCGCATGCCGGAAGCGACACCTGCGGGAAGGACCAGGGACAGGACAGCTTCGTGTACCGCATAGACACCGAGGTGCTCGAGATCGACCGTGTCTATCAGGTCGGTCCCGTGCCCAAGCACCTGGCCGTGACGCCGGACGATCGTCTCCTGTTGGTGTCGAACTGGTGCGGATTCGATGTCACTGTGGTCGACCTGGTGACTCATGAGACACTCGCGGAAATCGACGTCGGTCGCCACCCAAGGGGTGTCGCAATCACGACTGACGGCAGGACCGCCTACATAGCCGTGATGGGGTCCACCGGCATAGCCGTCATAGACCTCTCGGCCTTCTCACCCGAGAACGGCAACACCGAAACAGCAGCCCAACCGGCACCGACATATATCCGCGACGTCGGGATCTCACCGCGCCATCTCGTACTGAGCCCCGACGGCAAGACTCTGTACGCCACGCTCAACGGGGAGGACGCGGTCGTAGCAGTCGACCTCGACTCGGAACAGGTCACCCGCCGCGCACGGACCGGCCGAGCGCCCCGCAGCATGGACGTCTCCTCCGACGGCACAGCCCTATATGTCGTCAACTACAAGTCGCACACCATGAGCAAGATACGGACCAGTGATTTCACGATCCTCCAGGAATTCGACACGACTCCCAGACCCATCGGGATCACCTACGATCCCTTCAACAACGAGGTCTGGGTATCAACCTATTCAGGCACCATCCACGTATACGCCGAGATGGCCCCGCTACGCGGATGACTCCACTGCGGCCGTCAGCTCGCTCAGGACAGTACGGAGCATCGCGAGGGTTGCTTCATCGTCTATAGCGCCTTCCGCGTCAACCAGTCGGAATACTCCTTTAACCGGGTGCGGACCCCCTATGACTCTCGCCTCGGCGCTAGTGAGGACAACAATCGCGGTTTCCTGGGACCTCAGCGCTCCGAAGCGTGAAGGGCTCGCGCCGACCACCGACACCGGCTTCCCCGCGAATGCGGACTCGCCATACGGGCGCGACGCCCAGTCGATGAGGTTCTTCAGCACACCGGTAATACTGCTGTTGTACTCCGGCGAGGCGATCAAGACCGCGTCGGATGAACGAATCTCGCTGCGCAACTGCAACACCGAACCCGGAGTCAAGTCGCCCTCCAAGTCCTCATTGAAGAGTGGTAAGAGTGCTACATCTTCGTAAAAGTCGACTTCAACCGGCAGCTCTGCCTGTTGTTTCGCAGCCTTGAGCAACATCCGGTTGTACGAGTCTCTCCTCAGGCTCCCAGGTATGGCCAAGATGCGGATGGGCTGCTCGCTCAAGGGTGAACTCCTGTGTGCCCGACCAAGGGTTCGTCAGGTCACTTTGACGTAGAAGTGCCCGCTCGCGGCCTTCGATGCTCGTGTCTCGAAGAGTTTGGGACGGGACTTGATCAGCAAGGACAGTTGTCTGTATCCATGGCTACGAGAGTCGAATGCGGGATCCAGTTTGCGTATGTTGGTGCCAACAATCCCGAGGGGAGCCCAACCATCCTCCTCTATAGCCATCTCGATAGCCTGTTCTACTGTCCGGGTCCACCCTGACTTCTCCCGCTCTGAAGCCCTCGGCTCATGCTCCGCTGGCCGAAGGTTCTCCGTATGAACGAAGATCTCGCACGCCTTCACGAAGGACTTCGGCGTCTGGGACTGGCCGATGCCCATCACGAATAGACCCTGCTCACGGATCCGGGTAGCCAGCCGTGTGTAGTCGCTATCACTGGACACTATACAAAACCCATCGACGGTTTCCCCGTGTAGTAGATCCATCGCATCAATTATCAGAGCACTGTCAGTGGCGTTCTTGCCGACGGTGTAACGGAATTGCTGGATTGGTTGGATCGCGGAGGTGTGGAGGGAGTCCTTCCAGCTTTTCATCTCGGGCACGGTCCAATCCCCGTAGATACGCCTCGTGGTCACGATCCCGTACTTGGCGATCTCAGCCAGGATATGCTCGATCAGCGATGGCTGCGCATTGTCACCGTCAACCAGCATTGCTATACGCCGTGATTCTTCGATCGGTGACTCCATATTCACACTCTAGCCAGGCAACGAGGACCGGACGTGTGGTGGCCCATATCGTCTCGTGTCGGCCTCGCCGAGAGACTGCTGGTCGACGGACTCAACTCGATGCTGCTGTGGGCCGCGAAGGACAACGTTCCTTCCTGTCACTTGTACGTGTCGCTGGGAGGTGAACCAGAACACATCGCCGCCACCTACATCGCACACCTGCGGGACTCCACCTGCTCAAGCTACTGCTGCTTGCCGAGGTAGGCCTGAGTGCTGGAGTGTGGATCCTTCATCGCGGGTACGCCGGAGGCGCTTCTTGTTGCGGCCGCGTGCCCCCGCCTCGAGAACCACCTTGCGGAGGCGAACGTAGTGCGGGGTGACCTCAACGCACTCGTCATCGGCGATGAATTCGAGAGCTTGCTCGAGCGACAGGATGCGGGGTGGGGTCAGACGGACGGTGTCGTCGGAAGCGGCGGCGCGCACGTTGGTCTGTTTCTTCTCACGACAGATGTTGACGTTCATATCGTCGGGTCGCGGGTTCTCGCCGATGACCATGCCCTCGTATACCTCGTCACCGGGAGCGACGAACAGCGATG
>MKWU01000159.1_pt1 | contig 123234 bp, 100 predicted proteins | sample 809101 | NCBI WGS metagenome assembly MKWU01 (sample SAMN05860141, study PRJNA318959) | sponge metagenome | host: Aplysina aerophoba | place: Slovenia: Piran, Adriatic Sea, Gulf of Piran | collected 2013-05-07
GTCTGCCTGAAGTGAATCCGCTGGAAGTAACGGGTGATATCATTTCCGCAGGCAGCTCAACTGTTTTCCCTTTGTCGGAGGCCATGGCTGAACGCTTCAGGGATGAAGGCTACGCCTACAACATTACTGTTGACAGCATCGGCAGCGGCGCCGGCTTTGAGCGTTTCTGCGTTGCCGGCGAGTCGGATATCTCCAATGCGAGCCGGCCCATCAAGGACTCCGAAATTGAGTCCTGCGGCGCGATTGATCGCATCCCGATCGAGTTCCGCGTTGGCACAGATGCGCTTGCCGTCACAGTCAGCAAGGACAATGACTTTGTCGACAACCTGACCATGGAAGAGCTGGCGTTGGTCTTCTCCAGCGCCAAAACGTGGGCCGATGTCAACCCGGACTGGCCGGCTGAGCCCATTCAACGGTTCAGCCCCGGCACCGACAGCGGCACCTTCGACTACTTTGTAGAAGAGGTATTCGATAAGGACAAGGAGCCGATCCTCAGCGCCGACGCGATCCAGCTGTCCGAGGATGACAATATCCTGGTCCAGGGTGTCATCGGCAGTAAGTACGCGGTTGGCTACTTTGGTTATGCTTACTACCAGGAAAATGCAGATTCTCTCAAGACCGTCGCCATTAACGGCGTCGAGGCGACTGCCGCCAACGTTGACAACGCCTCCTACCCGCTCGCCCGACCGCTGTACATCTACACGGATGCCGGCGTCATAGCCGAGAAACCGCAGGTCGCGGCATTCATCAACTTCTACCTGACCTACGTGAACGAAGAAATCGAGCGCGTTGGCTACTTCCCGGCTGAGTCCTCCGTACTCGAGGCCGCCAGGCAGAGCCTGCTGATTGCGATTAAGGCAGTCGAGAATTGACTTGGAGATTGCCTGCCAAAGCCGTCACCTATTGAAAGATTGCAAGAGGCGTTGAGGAAGGGAGCGGAACCACTTCCTTAGCCTTCGCCAGTGTAGATAAGAGATTCAGAGCAGGGGCGTTCGGCAGCGGGCGTCTCCTGCAGGCGGGAGAACTGGGACTTGGCAAAGGTTTGGCAGGTAAGGTGTAGAGGGACAGGCAGAGGATGGACCGACTCAACCGAGAGTTGGAGTCCACCCTCTGCCTGCTCCTTCCCGATGGAGAACAGGGAGTTAACATGACACAATCGGCGCCAGTTGCGCATGCTGCCGTTTCAGCGGAGTCGATGCAAGGGCCGGTGGCCGGCGTTGATGGCCAGGCTGATGCTGACGCGGTTGGCGGCGGGCCGAAGCATGATCTGAGGCGCAAGCCGCGCGTGGGAGAGTCGTTCATTCAGGGATTCCTTTTCCTGTGCGGTGCAGTATCAGTTCTGACTACTGTGGGAATTGTCATTGTACTGGGCCGAGAAACGCTACTTTTCTTTGCCAGTGAAGAGGTCAATCTCCTGAAGTTTTTTGGGGGGACAGAGTGGCAGCCGGCGATTGGTCGTTTCGGTATCTGGCCCCTGGTCACCGCTACTTTGATGGCCAGCCTGATAGCGATGGCCGTGGCTCTTCCTGTCGGGCTATGCATTGCCATCTATCTCAGCGAATATGCCGCCCAGCGAACGCGAAGCATTCTGAAACCTATTCTTGAGGTGCTGGCAGGGGTTCCAACGGTCGTTTACGGCTACTTTGCGTTGACTTTCATGACACCTCTGCTGCGGGGGATGTTGGGCCGCGACCTTGTTGAGATCTACAACACAGCCTCGGCTGGAATTGTCATTGGTATTTTGGTTATACCGTTAGTCAGTTCGATGAGCGATGATGCGCTGACTGCAGTTCCCAATTCACTGCGGCAGGCCTCCTATGGGTTGGGAGCGACAAGGCTGGAAACTGCATTGCGAATTGTATTGCCGGCAGCCCTATCCGGGGTGGCAGCGGCGTTCATTGTGGCAATCTCGCGGGCAATCGGTGAAACAATGATCGTAGCAATCGCTGCAGGGGCGGGACCAAACTTTACTTTTTCGCCCTTCCGCGCCGCTGAAACCATGACCGGGCATATAGTGCGCATCAGCGGCGGCGACCTCAGCTATGACTCTATCGATTACAACAGCATCTTTGCGATCGGTCTGCTACTTTTCCTACTGACGCTAAGTCTGAATATTCTGAGCCAATGGATTGTGCGTCGCTTCCGTGAGGAGTATGAATGATGGCGCTCCACCAACAGCAGGCAGTTTCCGAGCCCACCGGCGGGCTCATGCCCTCTGGGCCGACTTACCACAGGCAGGTGGAGGCGCGCCAACGCAGAGGGAGAATCTGGGCCATCATATTTCAGGCAGCCCTGGTTTCGGGAGTCATTGCTCTGTGCGCCTTGATTTTCAACATTGTCAACCAGTCTTTTGGCTACGTTGCGATTGTCAACAACATTGACCCTGCGGAGCTGGCCGTTGACGGGACGCCACTCAATGCGCTGCCCAAGGAGCAGCTGGTAGAGATACTGGAGGCCAATGTATCGGCGGGCCTGATGCGACGCTATGCGCATGATGTGCCTTTTGCCGAACGAAGCCGCGAAGACATCCATGGGTTGATATTGGAACGCGTAGTCGAGCCACAGGTCCAGGCAACCTGGGGGCTGTTTGATTCCGTCTTTGCCCGGGGCAGCGTCATGGCTGAGGCCGAGGAACGGTTTCCCGGTTCCGACGTGTACTTTCGCAGCTGGCTGACGACCAGCTTCATTTCCAATTCACAGTCGAGCGAACCGCTGCGTGCAGGTGTGCGCACGGCTATTCTCGGTTCACTGTGGGTGGTGGCGATAACGATCCTTTTCTCTTTCCCGATCGGGGTGGGCGCTGCGATTTATTTGGAGGAGTACGCGCACAGGGAGAGACCTCTCAATCGGTTGATCCAGACGAATATCAACAATCTGGCCGGCGTACCGTCGATCATCTACGGTATGTTGGGGCTGGCAATCTTTGTACGTGTTCTGGAAGCTTTTACGAGCGGCGCTTTTCTGGGAGTAGGCGATCAGTCGACGGCCAATGGCCGCACTATTATATCGGCAGGAATGACCTTGGGTCTTTTGATTCTGCCATTGATCATCATCAACGGTCAGGAGGCTATACGTGCGGTGCCCAGCTCTCTGCGGCAGGCGGGCTTCGGTTTGGGGGCGACGCACTGGCAGGTGATCTGGCATCATGTTTTGCCGAGCGCTATGCCCGGGATATTGACTGGAACAATTCTCGCCATCAGCCGAGCTATTGGCGAGACAGCGCCGCTGGTCGTTGTGGGGGCCTCAACCTTTATTGCCCTGGATCCCAGCGGACCCTTTTCCAAATTTACGGTGCTTCCTATTCAGATCTACCAGTGGACCTCGCGACCGCAAGATGAATTTCGGAATCTGGCTGCCGCGGCGATTCTCGTGCTACTCATTCTGCTTCTAACTCTGAACGCATCCGCGGTCCTGTTGCGTAACCAGTTCAACCGCAGGCAGGCCAACGCCTAGGGAATCTTTCTGATTATGACAATTGCCATTGACCGCCCTTCACAGTTAAAGACGGAGACCAACCAGCCTTCACCCAATGGAACGGGCCGATTCGCCATTGAAGCCGGGGCGATGCACGTATACTATGGGGACTTTTGCGCGGTGCGCGACGTGCAATTGGGAGTGCCTGCGAACAAGATCACAGCGATTATCGGGCCCTCGGGATGCGGCAAGAGCACGGTACTCCGTTGCTTTAACCGTATGAATGATTTGATCCCGGGCGCACGAATTGAAGGCGAAGTATTGTTCCAAGGCCAGAACATTTACGATGATAACGTGGACCCCGTTGAAGTTCGACGCCGCATCGGCATGGTATTTCAGAAGCCGAATCCATTTCCGAAGACTATCTACGAGAACGTCGCTTGGGGGACGCGCATCAACGGCTTCAGGGGTGACATGGACGAGATGGTGGAAAGGGCGCTGCGATCGGCCGCATTGTGGGACGAGGTGAAGGACAAACTGCAGCAGAGTGCGCTGGGACTCTCCGGAGGTCAGCAACAGCGCTTGTGCATCGCCAGAGCGATCGCGGTTGAGCCGGAGATCATTCTCATGGACGAGCCGGCTTCGGCGCTGGATCCTATCGCCACATTGCGAATTGAGGATCTGATGAAGGAGTTGTCCGAAAAATATACTATAATCGTAGTTACCCATAACATGCAGCAAGCGGCACGGATTTCCGATTTCACTGCATTTTTCAGTGTGGACGATCGCCGTACTGGAGTTCTTATCGAGTTTGATGATACGGAGAAGATTTTCACCAATCCCAGCCAGAAGTCCACTGAGGACTACATTACCGGGCGGTTTGGTTAGAAGCCCAGGTGTCGAGGAGACGATTTTCGATGGGTAGACAGCGGGTTCTCATTCTTTGCACAGGCAACTCATGCCGCAGCCAGATGGCCGAGGGGCTGGTTAATTTCTTTCTGGGTGAAGATTGGGAGGCGTATTCGGCAGGTTCTGCGCCAACAGGCAAGGTGAATCCGCGGGCGGTACGGGCGATGGCGGAACTACGTATCGACATCAGTGAAGGCGTTTCAGAATCGGTTGAGATTTATCGCGATCTGAAACCGGACCTAGTGGTGACCGTATGCGACAGCGCAGCCAAGAATTGTCCTATCTGGATAGGGGAAGGCAGAGTCGTCCACATGCCATTTGACGATCCCATAGACGCGGTTGGCAGCGATTCGGAGAGAATGGCGGCCTTTCGGCAGGTGCGGGACCAGATGCGTGACAAGCTGCTCGCCTGCCTTCAGAAGCTCTAGCGGTTGGGAAAGAGAGGAGCCAACGATGGGACAACTTTTGCGTACTTCGTTTGCGCGTGAGCTGGAGACACTCCAAACCGATACGTTGATGCTTGGGAGCATGGTCACGCAGGCCTTGAAGGAGTCGGTCGAAGCCCTTCGAACCAGGGATTTAGAGACGGCGAGGCGCCTGATCAAAGAAGATGAGATTATCAATAAGAAGCGGTTCCAAATTGAGGCTGACTGTCTGCGACTGATTGCTACTCAGCAGCCTATGGCAGGAAACCTCCGCCTGATCGCTGCGGTTCTCGAGATCAGCACCGAGTTGGAGCGGATAGGGGACTACGCGAAAGGCATCGGCCGGATCATTCTGCTTATCGGTCCTGAAGCTCTGATCAAGCCATTGGTGGATATTCCGCGCATGTGTGACATCGCCACTGAAATGCTTCATCAGGCGTTGGACGCGTTCTTGAATCAGGACCTGGAAGCTGCTCGTACAATTCCGTTGCGAGACGATGAGGTAGATGCGCTGTACAACCGGGTTCACCGCGACCTGATCAATATGATATTGGAGGACCCGACACTGATTGATCGCTCAAACTACCTGCTCTGGGCGGCCCACAACCTAGAACGGGCGGCCGACCGGGTCACGAATATCTGCGAGCGGATAATCTTTACGGTAACCGGGGAATTCATCGAGTTTGACATGAATTAAGGTCAGGCGATCCGAGCTCTTGCTGAAGCGAATGCGGTAGCTTGGCGAGATTGTTTCAGATTGGTTTTCCAACAACTGATTCAGCAATCTTCAGTACCATCTTATAGCTTTGCGATGCCGGCAGGCCTTGTCGATGACTATGCGATGGTTCGAGGCGAAGGCCAGGTGAATGCAGATTCGCAGACGTATCGTATTTTGATCGAACGCGGATCAGTCTTTTGTTGCTTGGAAACTAACCGGTAGCAGGTTGACGAACCGGCTTCTATCAATTAGAATTGAACTGGAATGACACAAAGTTTGCTAAGCGTTCGTCTGTGTATATGGGAGTTTGCATTATCCTGATTGTTCCCTTATTATTCGGAACGCAAGCAGGGAGTTTCCCCACCAGCCGACTTTTGTGGAGCTTGGATTCGGTATGAATTGGATGGTATAATTTCCGGACGAACCTGATTCCGGGATTTATCATAATCGGCCGTGTTTTCCGCTCTCTTGCTGTAATCAATCATCACCATTTTACCTAGACCGCCCTTAGGAGGTATGAAATGCTCAATCGACGTGTGACGTTTTGGGCCGCCTTAACGCTCATTGCAGCTCTTGCTTTATCGGGTTGTGCACCCCGCGCCGGTCAAGGCAGCGTCGCCGATGATGCGGACCAGTTGGTCATAGACCTGCCCGCGTTGGTACTTGACTTTGGTATGGACGGCACGCCTGCGATAAAGAACGCTGCTCTGGCCGACCTGGTTGACACGCTTGGCGTTCCTTTGGATTTGCCTGTCCCACCCGAAATGGTCTTCCTGATGGAGGCCAGCAACATCCAGCACATTCAGGTGAGCAACACGCCGGATGGCCTGCTGCTACTTGTAAATGGCCGCAGCATTCCGTCTATCAGTTATAAGGGCGATTCGTTGTCGGCGTTGCCAGGGACACTGAGCTCATTTGGCATGGTCGTTCCGATGGCTGACCTTCTGTTTGCGCTTGTCGACCAGCTTGGGATTGGCGTAATTGCCAAGTTCCCGGTTGCGCCGGGCGCGGAAATGATTCCTCTGTATATTGAAGGTGACAGCAGCTCGGCGATGGCTGCCAAGGCCGCCCAGGAAGAGTTCCTGGCCGCTGTAGGCACGCCGCCGCGCATCAACCTGCCAATTTTCTACGAAGCTGATGGCAGTTTCAGCATCGGTGATCTGTCCATCGAAGAGATGAATGCGATGACCGACTATGCCCTGGCTCCGCTTGCGATGACACTGAGCCAACTCAGCATAGCCAGGACATTGGGGATTTCCCAGTTGGGAATCAGCACCAATGTTGACGGCATCACGATATCGATTGATGGAAATGCCCTGCCGACGTTGGACTGGTCCGACGGCAAGGCCAGCAATCTGCTTGAGCTGATCACCACGATACCTGTACTGGATATGGCAATGCCGGGTATGGGATCGTTGTTGCCGACGATTAATCAGATTCTGCCGTTGGTCCAGGCGACTGAATTTGACCTGACATTGCATTTCTAAATGGGTAGCCGCCTGAATGGCGTCAAAGTATAGGCGCCGCTCAGATTTGGCTGGCTCGTTTCCTGAACGAACGAAGAGGCGCGGTCTTTTGACCGTGCCTCTTTTTGCATTTTGGATTAAGTGGAGATCTGTGATTCTGGCGAGAGGTTTCAGTGGTGAGAGGGAGCCTGGCAGGTCATGGTCTCGCTCCAGAACTGATCAGTTACCCGTCACTGCAGTGTGCCGGCGCCAAGGCGGAAATAGCAGCAGTCTACTGCGATTACCCACCGAACTTTGGATTGTCCTAGTCTAGTTGGGAACCCCCGACTTCGCTCAGACGGGGCCGGTCATGTAGAGCTGGCCCGACTCGAAGCCGCGAGAAGCGTAGTAGGCCTGGGTGCCGGTGGCGGCGATTACACTGATGCGGTGGAAGCCGGCCTGGCGGCTAATCCGTCGGGCCTCGTCCAGAAGACGTGTGCCGATGCCAACGTGTTGGGCTGCGCCGTCTTCGGCATTGCCGATGGCGAGGGCGGGGCCGTACACATGCACCTCGCGGATCAGGGCATTTCCTTGGATTTCGTCCAGAAAGGCCCGACTCCCGGCCAGAGGCGATTTGGGCAGACTCAACCTAAGAAAGCCTGCTAGCGGGGCACGTTCAAGGTTGGCCGCGTCCGGTCCGTTTTCTTCATCCTCTGCCACGACAAACTGCAAGAAGTACTCATCGGTTAAATCGGTAGAATAGGTTGAGACCTTCAAGCGCAGGGCATCTTCGCGCACCTGCTGGCGGCGCACTTCGCGGCAGCGGATGCAGCCGCAGCGTTGGCCGCGTCGCGCCAGTTCTTTGTGGACTACCTCCCGCAAGTTACTCGTCTTGACGCCCGCTTCAATGTGATGGGCGGGGATGTCGCGAAAGAGGCGATTGATGCGCGTGTAGGGCGGAACCGAAGGCTTGATGTCCGCCAACAGAGTAACCAGTTCCTGTTCTGAATAGGGATAATAGTCGCCGGCCAGCCATTTTTGGTAGAGTTCTGTGCCGGCAATCAAGGAACATGGGTAGATTTTGAGTTCATCCGGTCGGATTGCGGGATCGTCAAAGAAACGGTTGAAGGAGGCTCGATCGGCATCCAGCGTGGCTCCGTAGAGGTTGGGCATCCAGTGCAGGTGCAGTTTGAAGCCAGCGGTACGCAGCAGGCCAAGGGCATGTCTTACTTCAGCAACTGAATGCCCTCGCTTGTTCATTTCCAGTACTTCATCGTCGAGGCTCTGAACGCCGATCTGTACTTTAGTCACGCCCAGACGGCGCATGTGCCGGATCTCGTCGGCGTTTATCCAATCTGGTCGCGTCTCCACTACCAGGCCGACGTTGCGGTGCGCGGCCAGGATGTTGCTGCGTTGGGCATCCTCGAGGGAGGCAGAGGGCACATAGTTGGGGTTACGATAGGCATTCATGGCGTCGAAACAGCGTTGCACGAACCATTCGCGGTAGTCCTGGCTGTAGGCACTCCATGTGCCTCCCAGGATTAGCAGCTCCACCTTGCTTGCGTCGTGGCCAATGCTTTCGAAGGCGTCTATGCGGCCCAGCGTCTGTTTGAATGGATCGAAGCCGTCGCGTTCGGCCCGCTGCGCGCCAGGTTCGTCGAAGATGTAGCTCTTGGGCATGCGCCAGTCATCCGGGCAGAAAATACACTCACCCGGACAGCCGGCCGGCGCGGTCAGAACTGTTACGGGCGCGACACCGCTGGAGGTTCGAACAGGCTTCATTCGGATGCGGTCCAACAGCACCGGGTTCGGCTCGATCTCACCCTCGTCGATCAGGAGGCGAAAGCCCGCAACCAGGTCGGACTTGGCGTAAAATCCCTTGCCGTCTTTGGGGTAACGGGCTAGAATGGATCGAAGGGTGCGATTGGCATCCCATTCGGCTTCCTGAACCGCGAGAACTTCCCGGAAGATGGCGGACATTGCAGTGCGATGGCGCGCAGGATCAAAGCTGCGCTTACGCTGCCATTCTTGGGATATCTGAACTACTTCAGCCGGAATCTCATCCGGCGCTAGAATTCTTTTCATGGTTTCAGAAAATCGACTCGATCACGCGCCTACGTTGGAAACCCAGCTTGAGAACAGGGCAAGCATGGACCCACAGGTGCGCGATGCCTTGTTGAGACTGAACAGGCGCTTCTATGCGCAAGTGGCCCCGCATTTTGACGCGACCCGCCAGGGGTGGACGCCGGGACTTCGCGCCATTCTACCGTATTTCAGGGTAGGAGGGAAGGATAGGCCGACCGTTTTGGATGTGGGTTGCGGGAACGGCCGCTTTGCCAGGCTGCTGGAACAGGAGGGCCTCGGCGCTTCCTATACGGGGGTTGATGGAGATGGAGCTCTGCTCCAGTTCGCGCGCGGATCCACGACGGACATGGCGGCGGTGAAGTGCCGGTTCATCAAGGCAGATCTGGCGGATCCGGGCTGGACCGCGGCCCTCACAACCGAAAGGGCATCTGAAGGCGACGCGGCCGTTACACAAGAGAGCGGGGACGACCCACCAGCGTTTGACATAGTACTTTGCACGGCAACGGTGCAACATCTGCCGGGTTATGCGCTGCGGCTGCGGCTGCTGCGAGACCTTCGGCGATTAAGCGCAGGTCGCGTAATTCTTTCGTTTTGGCAGTTTTTGAGCAGCGCGCGGTTTCGTTCCAGGCTGATAGACCCCAGAGATGTTGGCATTGATGCATCCGCTTTGGAGCCGGGTGACGGTCTCCTTCCGTGGCGCCAGGGTATTGAAGCGACTCGTTATGTTCACCAGGTGGATGAGGCTGAACTGAGACAGTTGGCAGCCGACGCGGGCATGTCGGTACTGCGCACGTTTCGCGCCGACGGCAAAGAGGGTGACCTGAATCTGTACGCCGTATTGGGCCCTGCTGCTGTGCAACAGGGGGAGCAGTAGCGGCAAAGAGAAATTCGCCGGGGTGAGGCTGCTTGCCCCCTAACCAGACAGATGGCTATATGCAACTCGACAAACGAACGCAACAGATTTTGGATGGATTTGACGCCCACTTTGAAGGCAAGCCGACCCATCTGGCGATCGCGCCGGGTCGAGTCAATCTGATCGGTGAACACACTGATTACAATGATGGGTTTGTCCTGCCGGTGGCGCTGGACCGGGACGTACGTGTGCTGTTTCGACCGCGCGCTGACGGACGCGTGCGGCTATACGCGCTGGAATTTGACTCGTGGGCGGACTTCGCAATTGGTTCGGAGGAGCGGGACAGCGGCCAGCTGTGGCCCAACTATGTACAGGGTGTGGGCCTGGCGCTGGCCGAACTTGGCGTTCAGTTGAAGGGATTCGAGGGAATCGTCAGTGGCAATGTGCCCCGAGGCAGCGGCCTGAGCAGCTCGGCTGCACTGGAGATTTCCGCGGCCAAGGCGTTTCTGGCAGCGGCCAATGAGATCCATACGTTGACGGGTCCGCAGATTGCAAGGGCGGCGCAGAAGGCCGAGAACGAGTTTGTGGGTGTCAACTGCGGAATCATGGACCAGTTTATCAGCACGCTTGGAGAAGACGGACACGCCCTACTGATCGACTGCCGCAGCCTGGACTATCAGCGCGTGCCCTTTCCTGATGGCGTGTCACTGGTGATTGGCAATACGAAAGCAAGCCGTTCGCTGGCAGGAAGCGCTTACAATGAGCGGCGAGGGCAGTGTGAGGAGGGCGTGCGTCTTCTGCGAACGGTTCTCCCTAGCATTACCGCGTTGCGAGATGTAGGTCGCAGCCAGCTGGAAGCTCACAAGAGTTTGCTGTCTGATATCGTCTACCGACGCTGCCTGCATGTCGTTAGTGAGAACGAACGGGTCCAGGACGCAGTAGCGGCGCTTGCCAAGGGTGACTTCAAGATGGTCGGCCAGTTAATGGACGCCAGCCATGCCAGCCTGAGAGATGATTACGAAGTCAGCAGCGGGGCTCTTGACAGCATGGTTGAGGCAATGCACAGCCATCCCGGTTGCCTGGGCGCACGTCTTACAGGCGCAGGTTTTGGCGGTTGTGCGGTGGCGCTGGTGCAAGCCGGCACCGAGAAGGAGGTCCGGGAGACGGTTCGCGAGCGTTATGCAAAGGCGATGAACGTCTGGCCTGAGGTATACATCAGCGCGCCGAGCTCCGGTGCGCGAGTTTTGCCACTTTTTTCGGGGGAGGGTGATGACCGACAAGCATAGCGGTGAACGGAGCCGCCCCAACCTGGGCGCATCGGGCCCGCTGGAATACGACAGCGGAATGCTTGGCTGGGATTTCGTAGAAAGTCGAATGCGTGAGGCGTCGAATTACTGGCTCGCAAGCGCCGGCGAAGACGGGAGGCCCCACGCGGTGCCTGTCTGGGGCGCGTGGCTGGACGATGTTTTCTACTTTGTGGGCGTGGGTCGGAAAATCCGAAACTTGCGGGCCAATCCGCAGGCCGTGGTTCATCTGGAAAGCGGCGCAGAGGTTGTCCTAATCGAGGGTCGTTTTGAAGAGGTTACCCGGCCCAGCGGCGAGCTAATGCAACGGGTAGACGAGGATTTCAGTCGCAAATATGGAGGCTATCGGCCCAGCGAATACCTCAGTGACGAGAGCAAATCCAGCTTTCCGCCGGAAGGCCTTTTTGCGGTCCACCCGCAACTGGTCATCGCCTGGAGCGGAATGGCTGGCGACGCCACCCGTTGGAGAATCCCGACCGGAAAGTGACGACGTAGGTACTAAGCCGCATAGGGTGTTTGTCTTGACCAGTTCATTTTCTTCGCCGCCAGTCAGTCTTTTTGGTGGCGTATACGGTTGGCCGCACCCTGATTGGTAGGGGTTCGCTGTCGGCATGCCACGAAGGTGGGAAAGAACCTGCAATGTGGGTAGCCAGGGCGGGGCGTTGCGGGGGCGGGGAGGACGGCAACTGCAACTTCTTTTGTCCACGAAGGACCGCGAAGGGCCGCGAAGGGCCGCGAAGAACTGCAACGGCAACTTCAGGAACGGCAACTGCAACACCTTTTGTCCACGGAGGACACGGAGGGCCACGGAGAACGGCAACTGCAACTGCAGAACGGCAACGGCAACGCCTTTTGTCCACGAAGGGCCGCGAAGGACCACGAAGGGCCGCGAAGAACTGCAACGGCAACTTCAGGAACGGCAACGTCAACACCTTTTGTCCACGGAGGACACGGAGGGCCACGGAAAACGGCAACTGCAACTGCAGAACGGCAACTGCAACTTCTTTTGTCCACGAAGGGCCGCGAAGGACCACGAAGAACTGCAACGGCATCTTCAGGAACGGCAACCGCAACACCTTTTGTCCACGGAGGACACAGAGGGCCACGGAGGGCCACGGAGAACGGCAACTGAAACTGCAGAACGGCAACGTCAACGCCTTTTGTCCACGGAGGACACAGAGGGCCGCGGAGAACGGCAACTGCAACTGCAGAACGGCAACGGCTACACCTTTTGTCCACGAAGGACCGCTAAGGGCCACGAAGGGCCGCGAAGAACTGCAACGGCAACTACAGGAACGGCAACTTCAGGAACGGCAACGTCAACACCTTTTGTCCACGAAGGACACAGAGGGGCGCGGAAATGCAGTTCTTAGTAGTCGGTTCTTAGTTTCTTGATAACTACTGAGCCACAGTAGTTGACCAGCCAGTCATCGTTGGGAGCATTCAGGCTCTTGGTGACGCAATTGGTGTAGAGCGGCCGCCATGCTCGCCAGCCGACAGGTTGCGAAGAAGGCACACGGTCGGTGAGGGATGGTTTTGTAGGGGGGCGTTGCGGGGGCGCAGCCCCTGCACAAGGGAGGGCGCTTGCGCCCGACCGCCAAAAAAATACAACTCGGAGGGGGAAAGAGCTACTTTTCTTGCCTCGTTCAGGGTTGCGAATCATTTGCGGAAGGGAAGTTCCGTGACGACTATGTCTCTCTTTCGCCGTTGCCGCCGCGCGATCGGGTATGATAGGGGCGACTTCAGCCATCAGATTTCGAAGGAATGCAGGAATGCCAACGCTTACAGAGTACAGCCAGTTTGAGGGAATTCACTGGGAAACGGGCACAGTTCGCAACTACTACGATTATTGCGGGGTGAAGGCGCCGCATACGGGGGAACCCTATTCCGAAGCTCTGCTGATGGGTGTCAGCGGGGGCGCGGTGTTGGGATATTTCGTTTTCGCCTATAAGGGTATTGACCCCCACGCGCGCATTCTTACCCGCAACACATTTGACCCGATGGAAACGATGTTGCAGCGTCTGGGCGCGGTTCAGGAGTTGCGTCAGACGCCGAGCCCAGACAGGGCAGTCGGCAACCTGGTCGACACACTGGAGAATGGCACGCCGGCCATTACCTGGGTTGACGCGCAAAGCCTTCCTTACGACCCGCAACCGTACGAATTTGAGTTCCCGCATGTGCTGCCGGTTGTAGTCTATGGGTTTGACGAAGAGGCGGACGAGGTCTTGATTGCCGACCGAGCGCGTGTGCCGTTAAGCGTTTCGACCGGAGAACTGGCGGCAGCGCGAGCGAAGGTGAAAAAGTTCAGGCACCGGATCATGACGCTGGAGGCGCCTAACGCGGATAAGCTTCAGGAGGCAGTGCAAGCGGGAATCCGTTTCAGTATACAGTTGTATACGGACAAGCCGCCGAAGGGCGCCCGCCACAATTTCGGCTTTGCGGCTTTTGAGCGTTGGGCCGACGCGCTGCGAAAGCCGAAGATGCGGAGCAGCTGGGAGAAGGAGTTTCCGCGCGGGCGCAAGATGTTCGCCGGCCTGGAATCAGTCTTCGGCGACACGCATACCTTTGGCAAAGAGGGTTTCGCCGAAAGGGACATGTTCGCTGCGTTTCTTGAAGAGGCCGCTGAAATTCTGGAGCGGCCAGCATTGCGAGAAGCGGCTGAACAGTTCCGGACAAGCGCCGACGCCTGGCAGGAGCTTGGCTTGGTGCTTTTGCCGGACAGCGTTCCGGTTTGGGCAGAGGCGCGCAATCTGATGTTGGAAAATCAGAGGCTTTTCCTGGAGCAAGGGGGCGCAGCCATTGAGGAAGGGCGTGCTAACGCTGACCGTCTGATCGGGATTCGACGCCAGATGGAGACGGACTTTCCGCTCTCTGAGGAAGAGGTCATCACTTTCAGAGAGGAGATTGCGGCACAGGTGCTGAAGATCAGCGCGATCGAGGAAGAGGCGGTTGCGGCGATGAAGGAAGCGATGGCGTAGTTTTTGGGTTTCGGCCGAGGGCCTTCTAGGGGACGGCGACCTGCTCCTGGTTGCCGTCAACCTGGCGCAGGCCGGGGAGAGTAATGGCGACCGCCGCTACCAGCAACGCCGCGACTGCGACTTCCCCACCGACGGCCAAGGGCGCGCCCCATGCGTCGGCCAGCAGGCCGGTCTGGAGTCGGCCAAATGGACCGGCGCCGATTGCGACGGCAATGGCTCCCATGGCCTGGCCCCTTCTCTCGTCGGCGGCGGAAAGCAGCACGATTGAACTCTGCATGATTCCGAAGCAGGCATGACCCATCCCCACCACCAGCAGTAGCGCCCAAGAGACCTCGAAAACGGAACTGGTTGTAAAGGAAAGCAGGGCAAGGCAGTGCAGGAGGGTGCCGGCGATGAATATCCATCCCGCGCTGGCATAGCGCCTGGCCCAGTTGACCAGAAACAGGCCGACAACATTGCCGATACCGACGGCCGCGCCAAGATAGCCCAGCCCCACCGGTCCCAGATCCAAGACATCACGGGCAAATACGGGGAGGAAGTTCATATAGGGGAAGGCCAGCATGTTCATGATCATCGTGATCAGTGTTACGGCAAGAATGGACTGATTCTGACGCACGTAACGCACGCTGTCGCGAATCTGCGCCAGGGGCGAGGCGCTGGAGGGCGAGGAGGTATGGGGTATCGGCTGTCGCGAGAGCGCGCGCAGGAGAAGAAGCGAAGCGGCTGAAAGCAGGCTCAGCGCCAGGAAACAGCCCAGAACATTGAGGGCGTCAAGCACGAGACCGGCAAGAAGAGGACCCAAGGCGCGGGCGACGCTCATGCCCAGATTCTCCAGCATGAGAGCGTCAATGACGCGAGGGCGGCCGACCAGGTCAGGTATCAGCGCACGGCGGGTCGGCCAGTCCATGGCCCAGGCGCAGCCGAGCGCCAGTGAAATTGCGACGAGGTGCCAGAGAGAGAGCAAGCCTATCGCCAGCAGTAGCGCAACCGTCGCATACATGCAGAATGTCAGGGTTTGCGCGGCGATGATGAGAGGGCGACGACCGATTCGATCGGACATAAGGCCGCCAAAGCCACCGACGAGGAGTGAGGGAATGGAACGGCAGAAACCGACCAGGCCGACCATGCCGGCGGAGTCGGTCAACTCCAGCACGAGCCAGCCCAGTACGATCATCTCCATATAGTGGGCCAGCCACCAGAGCGTGCTGGATCCCAGGAGAAGGCTGTAGTCGGTGTTCGCCAGGGTTGCGCGGACGCCAGATGACGGATTGAGCAGGCGATTGTAACGCGCTATGAGATCAGTCCACATCTGGCTCTATCAGCCCCAGAACACGGTAAGCGAATTTCAGATGGGCTTCCTGAATGCGCTCGGCAGTCGCGGCAGTTCCAAAGCCATGGCCGGAGTCGAGCCAGAACAGGGTGAAGTCCTTGTTCAACTCCTCCATTGTGCGTGCGAACCGCTTCATTTGGCGAGGCGTGGCGCGGCTGTCGTGTTGTCCCTGGAAAATCATTAAAGGGGCCTGAATGGCTGCTGCGTGGGTGAGAGGAGAACGGGAGCGGTAAAGCTCCGGCTTTTGTTGGGGCGTGCCGTCAAAGATCATGTGTGCCCAACCCTTCATGGCGGCCGAAGAGTCCTCGTAATTCAATGTCCAATCGACGATTGCGACTGGCGCCACGCCGCCGGCCCAGTGATCGGGCGCTTGCGATAGTGCCCATACAGTTAGAAACCCGCCGTATGATCCTCCCTCAAGTAGAATTCGGTCCGGGTGTGCGATCCCTTGATCGATCAGCCAGCGGCGGGCGGCGAGCATGTCCTCCAGTTCCCAGTGGCCGACGTCGCCGTTGATCTTTTCCTGGAATTCGCGGCCGAAGCCGGTGGAGCCGCGGTAGTTCACGGTCAGGAAGGCGAAGCCGTGGTCAAGCCAAGCCTGACTGGTTGCGTCAAAGTTGTTAGAGACGGCGCCGCTGGGCCCGCCATGGACGTGCAGCACGGTAGGGAAGGGTCCTTCTGACGCGTCTCCACCCGATGGGAGGCCCAACCAGGCCTGAACGGAGACGCCGTCGGAACTTGGGAATGTGACCGAGCGCCATGGTTGGCCTTGCGGGCAGTCGGTGGGGGGTAGTACTGGCGTTGGAGGATCGGTTGCTGTCAGCGAGAGCAGCCTGGGGGGATGGGAGGCGTCGCTCCATTGGGCCCAGACGGTGTCATCGGGCGCGAAAAAGGAGGCGGACGTTCCGGTATGGAATGTCCCACTGCGGCCTCTGAACGTGCCGGGCAGATGTTGAAGCGGGAGGAGATCGCTTTCAGCCAGGTCGAAGACAAACAGGCCTTGGTGGTGATCGGTCTTTGTCTGCACCAGGATTTTGTTGCCGTCGGGCGACCAGTCCAGGGGCAGAGCGGATCCCTTGGCGGAGGGCATGGCCAGGTCGCAACGGTCGCCCGTACGCGGGTCCCATAGGAGCGGCTGAAGCGCGCCGCCTGCCGTTGTAGTGGCGAGCAGACGGTCGTCGCCGGCCAGAGGGGAGAATTGGACTGGTTCGACGCTGTAGTCGGCGCCGTCCCAAAGCTCGGCCACCCGTTCACCGGAAGCTGTATCGAAGACAAGGGTGGTATAGCGGCGGCTTTGGGGCGCACGCATCGTTGACTTTACGGCCAGAAGGCTGCCATCATGCGACAGATGACAGGCCCAGGTCTCCTGGCTGTCGGAGTAGACGAGTCGCGGGGGAGAAAAGGATCCGTCTGCGTACAGTTCGAGGCAGTAGAACCAGTAGCGGTTTTCGTAGACTGCGTCGAATGCCAGGCAGGTGCCGTCGTGACTAATATCGAAGCCGCGCAAGGTATAGTTGGGCAGCTGCGGGGTGAGATCGACAGGAGGCCCGCCTGCATAGGGAAGGCGTGCGATGTGGCCCAGTTCACTGCCCTTTTCGTCCTGCAGGAAGTAGAGGAAGTCGCCGGCAGGACCCAACCAGGCGTAAGACGGCGTTTCGTCAGGTTGTGTCAATGTTCGCAGGCCGCCTGTGGGGATGTCCCAGGCGTAGAAGCGGCGTTGCGGGCCATCCAAGTTGCCGTGGACGATCCCACGCGACGGGTTTTCGGGCGCGACATAGACGCTGCTGAGCGTGTTGCAACGGAAGCGCTGTCTCCACGGGGCGCCGTCCTCAAGGTGGATTGGGGAGGTCATTGGAGTTCTCGTAGTTTGGAGAGAGAGGTCCGGCCCTGCATAACTTTGCAGCGAGAGTCGCCTTCGACATACGTTCGGCGATTTGGGTAAGGCGAGACAGGAATGGCGACATCAGCCCGCGGGACATGGTGCGGGCGCCTGCAGGGCGGGCTGTTGTGAAGAATTGTACATGGGCTTTTGCGCAAGTGCAACGGAACCTAAAATGCCGGGCCGCCCGGTTTTGCAGGACATAGCAGTTGATACCTGGTTCGGCAGATGCCATAATAGAATGGATGAACGGAAAACTGGGAGTTCGATGGTTAAATGAGAATCTTTGGGAGCGCGGCGAACTGCTGTATGTTCTGGTAATCGCGGTGGCTGCCGGGATTCTCCGCTTCTACAGGATCGACGAAAAGAGCATCTGGTTGGATGAGGCGTTCAGTCTTTGGATCGCGCGCCACAGTATCTGGGAGGGTTGGCGCTGGCTGATAGAGGTTGACCAGCACCCTCCTTTTTACTATAGCCTACTGCACTATTGGATATGGTTGTTCGGGCCGCTGGAGGGAGCAGTGCGGACGCTCTCGGCGCTGGCCTCGACGCTGACCGTGCCTGTTTTCTACGCGGGATGCCGGCGCCTGGTTGACCGGCAGACTGCAGCGATTGCGGTAGGGATTCTGGCCGTGTCGCCCTTTCACGTGCAGTTCGGCCAGGAAACGCGCATGTACGCGCTGCTTACGCTTGAAGTGGCAGTGGTCATCTATTTCCTGGGACGATTGGTTACGAGCCGGGTTCCGAGGGGCCGCGATTGGGTAGGACTCGCGGTAGCCCAGGCCGCGGTAATGCTGACCCACAATACGGCTGCGGTCTATCTGCCGGTTGCGCTGAATGCGGCAGCCGGGTTGATCTTTCTGCTGTTTCCTTCTGGGATTGGAAGGGACGGAGGCAACGGACAGGAAAGGGAGGCGCGGGCGGAAGCCGAGGCTGGGGACGGCTCGTCGATGGGCGCTGGTGAGATGCCGACGCCGGGGCTGGGAGCAGTTTCGAGCGCTGATGCAAGGAAGGCTGAAACTGACGCCTTTTGGCTCAATTGGATCAGGTTTCAAGGGCTGGCTGTTCTGCTGTGGCTGCCGTGGGCGGTGCCATTTGTCATCCAGGTAATCGACGTTGGCTCGGGTTTCTGGTTGCCTCCGCCGTGGCCCAACCTGGTGCTGGATACGTTTCGTAACTTTCATTTCGCTTTTCTGCCAACGGACCTGCCCTGGCGCCCTGCGGGAATGTGGGGCTATTCGGTTCTGGCCTTCATCGGGTTGGTTGGCCTGGTTGCGGGGCGAGGCTGGGTGGCGAAAGAGATGCGATGGCTGCGACCGGGCGGCAGAGGACAGCGATCGGAGACCACCACGAGTTCTGTATCGTACGCAGACAGCGACAGGTCTGGGATTCTTATTATCTCGCTGTTTGCGATTCCCCACATTGTGGCGTTTGTAGTGAGTCTTCGCAGCCCGATCTACGCGGAGCGCCCCCTGATATGGACAACGCTGCCATACTTTGTACTGGTTGCGGCTGGCATCCGCGTTCTTGGCGGCCCGTTGAAGCAGGGTTTATGGCAGGTTTTCGAACTTCGCCGCGGGGTCAGTATTGCGGGGCTGGTGTCTTTCGTGCGTGTAGGCGCGCAGGTGGGTATTCTGGCGGCCATCCTTATTCTGAGCGGACTTTCCTTGAACGGTTACTATTTCTGGTTTCAGAAGGAGGGGTGGGACAAAGCTGCTTCGTATGTTGCAGAGGAGGTGGAGCCGGCGGACATGATCGTATTCAACGCCACCTGGGTTCAGATTCCTTTTGAATACTACTACGAGCGATACGAGCTCGACACGGTATTGAAGGGATTACCTGTCGACCTTTTTGACCGGGGGGAATTGGAGCCGAGGATGGAGGAGGGTGACGTTGCACGGATCCGGGAGATGCTTGCCGGCCGCGAGCAGGTCTGGCTGGTTTACTCCCACAATTGGTACTCGGACCCGGAAGGAATCATTCCGCGCGAGTTGGGCAAGATTTTTGGAGAGTCCGAGCAGGTCGAATTCCCAGGGATCCAGATTATCCGCTATGCGGGAAGAAGGGATTAGGTTCCGTTGACATTTTGGGAAGGCTGTTGAGATGTCAGCAAGAACTGAAAGCCTGCAGGCCTGCTAGGGATGTTTCTCGCTTTACTGTTGAAATAGACAAAACCAATTGATCCGCGAAGTCACGCGAAGGGGCGCGAAGAACACCTCTTTGTCCGCGGAGGACGCGGAGAACATCATGGGCGTATCGGATTTACCTTGCGCAGTTGCGCCGCCTTTCGACGATCAGGCGTTTTTTGCACCCGGAAGTCGTAGTTCAGACAAACGTCAACGAGCCCTGATGAATTTTACCATTTTCTGAGCCGCATACAGTGTGTTTCTTTGCCAACTGTTCATCTTCGCCGCCGTTCAGGCTTTTTGATGGAGCCGTCGTCTGGCAGCCGCCGCGTTGGTGGAACCGCACAGCAGGGAAGAAGGCGCACGGTGGGTGAGCGATGTTTTTGGACGGGGGCGTTGCGGGGGCGGAGCCCCTGCACAAGGGAGGGCCGAAGGCCCGACCGCGTAACGGCAGGGGTTAGGGGTCAGGGGTCAGGGGTTAGGGGCGAGGGGTCAGTTGGGGCTGAGTAGCTATGAATATTAGGACTTTGACACTGGAGGTGATGATGCTCACAGCCTAGCTTGGGTGAGCCAGGCTTTAGGTCGAACTTTCTGCCTCTTTTGACGCGAATATGGCGGGGAGCCTGACCGGCTTTTCGGGTCCCCATAGGAGCGCTATCCCCAGAAGCCCCAGTGTTGGCAACCATTCAGTCAGGCGCACCCAATCCAGTTCGCGCAGGTTTTCGGGATCGATATAGGTGACATAGGAGAGGGCAATCGCACCGCTGAGCCAGAGCCACGGGAGCGGGACCAGCCATAGTCTTGCTGGCTCATTGTCGGCGGGGGCCAGGAAGGGCAGGAAAGGCATCAGCGTCAAGAGATACCAAGGGTGAACCGTTGTTGTGAGCAGGAGGTAGCCGCCCACGGGAACGGCCAGCCAGCGCAACGTCGATCTCAAGTCAGTTTGGGTACGGGGAAACCGCCACCAGATATAAATCAGGAGTAAGAAGAGCAGGAAATATGTGATCTCCTGGGATTGAACCATGGGTTCGCCGATTCCCATGGTCTCGAGCCAGTTCTGCAACCAAAGAAAAATACCACTGTTGAAATTCCACTGTTTGTTATAGATGCGAAGGGCGCCGAAAAGTCCGCGACCGTCGAGCTCACCGGTCAATCCCCAGCCGGCCCTCAACGCCGGCGACACGAGCATCGCGAAGGTGAGATAAACATATAGCAGGCGACTGCCCCAATTCCACCGCCACCAGAATACTGGCGCCAGGATACCGGGGATCAGTTTCGTGAGGGTAGCCAGAGCAAGCAGGGCAGGCGACAAGAGGGCGAAGGCAGGCTTCGCGGAAACCGTGCGAGGATTGTCGGGCTGCGTTGCCCGACTCGATGATGCAGACATGCTCAGCATTGCGTAGACGGCCAGCATCATCAACATTACCATCAAGGCGTCGACGTGTGCGCCTTGCGCGGTCTCGACGATTACCAGTGGATTCCAGAGGTAGATGAATAGCCGGTGGGAGGGCAGACCGGCGAGCAGCAGGAGTTTTGAAATAATGAACGCGGTCGCCAGGTCAAACAGGACTGCGGAGGTCTGAAATGATTGTGGATCGAGCGGGTAGAATTGGGCGATGGCGGCAAAGAACCACTGCGCGGCAGGCATGTAAGGGCTGGCCATCCAGGCATGATTGGCCTGGGAGCGAAAGGGGACGTCTAACCAGTCCAGCTGCGAGGCGTCAATTGGGAAAGCATATGGACTGACGCCATTGACGGTGACGTGTCCATCCCACATATAGCGGAAGACGTCAGATGAAAGGGTGGGGAATGTCTGGAGTAGAAGCCATCTGAAAAGAATTGCTCCCCCCCAGATTGCCGCGAGCAGGTAGAATCCTCTGAAACGCGGTCGTGAAGGAGATTCTGCGCGGCCGCGGGCCTGCCACCACTGCTCCAACCAGAATATGGCGCCGGCGTAGGCTGCGAAGGCCAGGCCAAACCAGGCCAGAAACTCGGCAACTTCGGTCGTTCCCAGGTTGCCGTGACGGAGTTGCATGGAGACCATGCCACCGTAGGCCGCGAGCGATACGATCAAGAGGGAAAGGGGGATAGACCAGTACCTCAGACCCGCCATCCTTGTCAGCGCCCTCGAGTCGGTTGCGTTTCAACTGGAATCCGGTACACGCCTTGCGAAACGGTCCCACCTGCGTTCGAGATCATCATCTCGGCCAGGACTTGTGTTCGGCGGGCAAATTCTGTGACGGTGTCGTAGCGGGGCAGATCGCCGGTTATGTCTTCATTGAAATAGACATCGGTGCTGGATACGATTTCCTCGGGGAGGTTGTCGTAGCCGTGGATCAGGCCCAGGAGGCCGGCGGCGGTTGCCATGGTGTTGTCAGCATCCCAGCCGGCCAAGGCGGCGATTTCGATGGTCCGAAGAATTTCGCCTTCTCCATACAACAGGGCCATGATGGTGACGGCAAAGTTGACGCGTGAGGCCCACCACATCGGGTCGGTGTCGTACATATCGCGGATGCGCTGCCGGCTTATGCGCCAGTCGTCAGGGTTTTGCTGGTGCCAAAGCACGACATTATCGACTATGGGGGCGATGATGGCTTCGTCAGCGGTCTGCCGGCGGGCGGCGTCAATAAGGGCGGGCACGTCGTCGTCAAAGAAGGCGAGGCTGTACAGGGTCGCGAAAAAGGCGCTGGCCTCCACGGCCGGTCCGCTATTGGTGATGCGTGCGAACCGCTCGGCGTAGGTTGCGCCTGCAAGGGGCATACCGGGAGCCAACATGCCAAACAGTTCGGTCTGCAGTTGGGCGTCGATGGACCAGGCGCCATCAGGATTGTTGGAGGGGAACCCGGTTTCCGGCGGCAGCAGGCCCTCATCCATCAGGTCGCGGGCGCGGCGCGTTGATACCCAGATGTCGTGGTTCAGGTGGTCGACCCACTCATCGCGTATCTGTTCGGGGGTGGGATTGAGTCCATGGGTTTCCAGAATGTGGAGGTCCACCCATTCGACATGCGTGTCGTCATCTGTTGACCATTCGTCAAGCAGCAAGAGAGAAAATGATCCTGGAGGCCCGGGATCGTCGATGTACACGCCTTGAAGTTGGAGGCCGGAGTGGTTGGCGAGCATGGTCGCTTTCCAGGCGCCGTAGACCTTGTCAAAGTAAACGTCGGCGGGAAGGGTCTGGAACGCAGGGGGTGGTTCCGGCCGAGTAAGACCTATGATGAGGACTGCGACAATCCAGCCAGCGGCAGCCAGTGCGATCTTGCGTTGATCCATCGGATAAAGTTTTTCCAGTGCGTGTTTTCGCGGCTTGTTGTGAAGGAAGTATACCTGATGGAAGGGGAGGGGAAAATCCGGAGCGTGCTCCCAAACAGAAGAAGCAGGCTCATTGTCCGGCCGGCTGCGAGCGTTGCGCGGTTGGGTGGTCGGCAGGCGACATTCTCGCCGCTTCAGAATCGAGGTTGGCGGGAAGCCGGCAGAGTCAGAGGGAGTTCATACGGCGACATCTGTCGAAATTGGGTTAGCAATGACAGGAAGGAGCTGTCAGTTCGACTTGTCCGGCGCTTGCAGAACAGGGTGAAAGTAAGTGGCGGCAATGGCCAGGACCGCTGCCAGCGCCAGAATGCCAGGCGCGAGCAGCGGGTTGGCGCCGTACAAGGTATCCGACAGCAGGACTGAGAAGGATGCGTTGGGGCGGATCTCCTTGGCGAATTCCAAATTATGTTCGACATGTTCAAAGAGACCAAAGAGGCTGCCGAACAGCATGACGCCCATCACAATTCGCAGCAGCTTCAGAGTCATGCGCCGCGGGCGGAAGAGCACGGCCGCGATCGCGACCGCGCCAATACCACAGAGGACGAACGGGATTAGCTGGGGCGGGTCGCCCGTATGTTCCTCCAGCCACAACTCAACAATTGTAAAGACACAACTGATCCCAGCGACTAACAGCAGGAAGGTCCGATATCGATTGACCAGGATGTCTGCGTTCATGGCATTACTCGGTAAGGTAGGATGCAGCCAAATCCAGCTGTTCTTCACTGACGTGCTCGGAGAGCGCAGCTAGAAAGGCATCGGACGAATCGAATGGGCGCGCTGCCATAAGGGTTTCAGCAGTGGCGTCATCCACACCTGGCATCTGTTTCAGTGTTTCTGCGTCTGAGTCATTCACTTCAACCGGAACATAGACATAACTCTCATAGTAGGCGACTTGGTCGTCGTCGACATACTTGCCAATTTCGCGGCGAAACTGCTGGATGCTGACATAAGGCTGATACTCGAAGAATTCGCGAACCATTCGACTGCCGAAGTCAGGGATGGTTTCGAGAAGCTGTTCACGCGTCATGTCGTTCAGGTTTATCTTGTCCAGAACAGCTGCGCTATCAGAGGCGTCGCCTTCCGAGGGCTCGGCTGCTGTCTCCTCAGTTTGCTCTTCTGCAGCCTGCTCTTCCTGAGCGGGCGGGGAAGATTGTGCGGGCGAATCTATTTGATCACAAGCGCCAAGGACAAGAACAAGTGCGGCTAGTGCCAGATAAAGGGCAACACGCTTTATGGTCGAGTACATCTATGAAATCTCCTGATTGGAATGGGGGCTTCGGAATTCGAGGCCGGAATAGAGCGATTATTGGTGGTCGTGGACAAGTTTACTCTCGTCGAAGAGCAACGATGGGATCCAGTTGTGCTGCCTGTGTGGCCGGGTAGTAGCCAAAAAAGATGCCGACGGCAGCGGACGCTCCAAATGCCAGCGGGAGCGAGAGCGGCACCAGTTCGGTGCGCATGCCGCCCAACTCTCCGAAGACGAAGGAGCCTCCCACGCCAACTATGAGGCCAGCCAGTCCGCCCACCAGGCTGAGCATCACCGCCTCGAGCAGGAACTGACGCTGCACGTCACGCGGGCGTGCGCCGAGGGCTTGGCGCAGGCCGATCTCGCGCGTTCTTTCGGTCACGCTTACAAGCATAATGTTCATGATTCCGATACCGCCGACGACGAGCGAAACGGCGGCGACCCAAGCCAGAAGACTGCGGAATGCTGCTGTGGTCGAGGAACGGGCGTCGACAATGTCCTGCTGTGTTCGCACGCCAAAATTCGGTTCAGCCGGATCTATATTGCGACGCCCGGCAAGCAAGGCAGTAATTTGGGCCATCACGCCTTCCAAGGCGTCGCCGCCCTCGGCTTTGACAAGGATCATGCGCACTCGATTGCCACCAAAACCGGTTCCACCGAACTTCTTGAAGACTACTGAGGCGGGAATGTAAATGCGGCCGTCGTTATCGGTCGCGCCGACGACTCCCTGTTCTGCCATCACGCCGATGACGGTGAAGCGCGAGGAGCCAATGCGCACTTGCTGGCCTATGGGATTGGTCGTGTCAAACATGTCTTCGGCGATGCCGGCGCCGAGAATGGCGACACGTTGGGTGGCATCATTTTCGGCCGCGGTAAAGAAGCGCCCCTGTGCGACTTCATAGTCGCGCACCTCGAGGAAATCGGCGGTAACGCCGACGATGGACACACCGGTCATGGTAGAAGCACCGCCCTTTACGTTCTGGGAGGTGCTCTGTTCGAGAGACACGCCGCTGACATTTTGCAGATTCTGTGAGAGGAACAGGACTTCGTCATAGGTAAATGTGGTGATGTTTCCAGGTCCGCCGCCGCCACCTGGGCCGCCGCGCACGCCGCCGAAGCTGCGAAACGGCGTTACCATGATTAAGTTTGCGCCAAGCCCGCTTATCTGATCCTCAATTTCGGCTTCGGCGCCGGCGCTGACAGCCAGCATAATGATTACGGCGGCGACGCCGATAATAATGCCCAAAGTAGTTAGAAAAGATCGCAGCTTGTTGAGCATGACCCCTTCCCAGGCGACTCGAAAGGAGTTTGACGGGGTCATTCCATGCAGATCTTTGAATGACTCATCTTCAAGGGTTTGTCGGCCTAACGGCGCAGATCGAATTGAGTCCTGCAGCATGAGATTTTTCTTTCCTGATAGTCGCAGGTTGGCAGGGCTGAATATGAGTCGAAGTGATCAGCCCTATGTCATTTCCAGTCAAGCAACAGTAACACGATCGATTTCGTATTGCGGGGCGACGACTTTTCCATCCAAAACGTTTACGATCCGTTGCGCCTCGCGTGCCCGTTCTGATTCATGCGTGACCATGACGATGGTTGCGCCCTGTTGATGTAGACGGTGAAAAATTGCCATTATTTCGGTACTGGAGCTTGTATCAAGATTCCCTGTAGGCTCGTCGGCAAGAATCAGCGACGGGTCGTTGATCAAGGCTCGCGCAATCGCAACCCGCTGCTGTTGACCGCCGGAGAGCTCGGTCGGAAGGTGATGAATGCGATCGCCCAAACCGACGAGGTCCAGCAGGTTTGCGGCCCGTTCGCTGCGTTGGTCTTCGCTCCAGTTTTGAAAGCCATTGTACATCATCGGCAGCATAACGTTTTTGCGTGCGCTCAGCCGGGGCAACAGATTGTAGGACTGAAAGACGAAACCAATTTTGCGATTGCGCACACCGGCGAGCTGGTCGCGATTTAGCCGGCTGACGTCCTCGCCGTCGAGAATATAGAGGCCGCTGGTGGCGCGGTCCAAGCAGCCAATAATGTTCATCAGGGTCGACTTTCCTGAACCGGAAGGCCCCATGATGGCAACGAAGTCGCCTCTTTCCACCTTCAAGTCCAGTTCCTTCAAGGCATGGACGGCGATGTCACCTTCACCGTAGGTCTTTGAAAGTTTTGTGATCTCGATAACATCGTTGCTCATGTCATTTCCGTCGTTTTGGGTCGGAGTGGAGAGGGATCGTACTTGGAGATCAGTTGGTTCCGACCTGGGCGTCGCCCGTGCTGACTGTCTCGCCTTCTTCGAGGCCCGAAATAATCTCTGCGTTGACGAAGTTTCTCAAGCCAACCTGGACAGGACGAAATTCCAGCTCGTCGTTTGGTCCCACCACGAAGACGGCGGACTGGCCTGGGCTGATCTCACGCAGTGCCTGAACCGGTATCAGTAGCGCATCGCGGGTCTCACCGGCGATGATCTCCACTTCGGCGTTCATGCCGAAGAGCAGTGGCGCTGCGTGCTGCGTCATGTCGATGCTGGCCCAAGCCTGGATGGCGGAGGCGCCGTCGACATCAACCAACGCTGGTTCGACGCGGGTAATCTGGCCGGTATATGTGTATTCAGGGAAGGCCTCAAAGACTAATCTGACCGGAAAACCGGGGACGGCGGCGGCAATGTCAAGCTCTTCGATCCAGAAGCGGACCTGGGCGACATCGGTGTTTGCCAGGCCAATGATAGGGCCTCCCGTGACCGTGTCGCCCTGCTGGATCAGGACCGAGGTGACGACGCCTGCCATGGGCGCGCGAATTGTGCCGCCTTCGACCTCGCGCTTCACGTCTTCGGCTGCGAGACGGGCCTGTGCGACGGCCAGCTCAGCTTTTTCGAGCGCCTCGGCGCTCGGTCCGTCCAACAGGTCTTCCAGAGCGGCGCGATTCTGTTCTACCTTGGCGCGGGCGGCGGCCACGTCCATCTCTTCAGCATTCTGAAGCAGGAGGTTGAGCGTATTCTGGGCCTGCAGAATGCGGCCTCTTGCCGATTCGACCTGGTCTTCCGACGCGCCGGCGACATTGATATTGTACTGGGCTAAGGCTTTATCGTAGGCGAGCGTCGCTGTCTGCAGTTCTGCGGCTTGGGTAGTGCTGCCGACATCGTTGCGCCAGGCCACTCGGTCGTATGCTCTCTGGGCCTCGGCACGGGCGATTTCGGCGGCGCTCAGATCTGCCTGCAGGCTAGTCAGCGTATCTTGCGAGGGACCTGCTTGCAGGTTCTCGAGCGCTTTCTGGGCGCTGAGCAGTTCACTGCGGGCGGCGTTGACCTCTTCAGCAGTGGGAGGGGCAACCAAGCGATCATATTCAGCTTGTGCGGCAGCCAGACTGGATTGCGCAGCAGCAAGGTCGGCTCCGCTCACCTCACCGGTCAACTCGATGAGGGCGATTTCGGCCAGACGCAGGTTGATCTGGGCCGAAATGAGCTGAGAATTCAGAGTTGAATCGTACTCCAGGGTTGCCAGGATTTGATTGACATCCACGTGGTCGCCGACGTGTGCGGCGATGCTGCTGACGATGCCGGTGCTGGGAAATCCTACCTGCGTTTCCTCCCCGGCGAAAAGCGTGCCGATTCCTCCTGCGGTCAGAACAAGATCGCCGCGACGCACCTGGGCGGTCTGCAATTCGGGCGCGGAGACTTCGGGCTGTTCGGACACGAAATAGGTGTTGTATCCGTAATAGGCCCCAGTACCGAATACAAGCAGGATCGCCAGACTCAGTAGAATGGTCTTCATCGGTAGTCCCCGTTTGGCTTTACCTGGAGAATGCCAGCGGCGGCGATTTTAGATTGAAGCCTTTGACTGAAGTAGCTCGATGAGCGGGTCCATCAGAAGCGCGAAACGGCCAGCGCCTGCGGGACCGCCTTGGCCACCACCACGTTGGAAGCCCCCTTCGGGGACCTCAACGCCCAGTTCCTGCAGTCGTTCCGCGCGCTCTTCGGGTGACAGATCCTGCATTTCCTGACGGAATGCCGCCCGCTCTTCTTCCGACATATCGGCTAGAGGGCCGCCCTGACCGCCCGGCCCTGCTTGGGCATTCTGGCCATTTTGGCCTGCTTGGCCGCCCTGACCGAACTGAGGCAGCTCTATGCCATTGGCCTGGGCCCAGTCGTTCATGTCGGCAAAGGTCAGTTGCATGCTGCCGATCGCTTCGAGCTGTGCTTCCGAGAGCGCTCCTTCGATTTGGCGTAGTACTGCCTGCCGCTCGGTCTGATTCTGAATGGCGCCGCTTTGAAGCGCCAGCCAGAGGGGCAGCATGGTTGCGGCCTGCGCGCTATTCACGGCATTATCAGTTTCTTCCAGGCGAAAGATTCCTATGATGAGCTGGTTTGTGGGCGGCAATGCGCCTTCGTAGTTGCTTGCCAGTGCAGAGGTTGATGCGGAATCTGTCGCCGCACTTTCCTCTTCTTGCGCCTCGTTGCTCGTTGTATTGGCGTCGTCCGCCGCGGCCTCGCTGCTCGTTGTATTGGCCTCGTCCGCCGCGGCCTCTCTGTTCCGGTTGCAGGAGGATAGCGCAAGAACAGTTACCAAGATGAGTAGGCCTAAGATTGCTCGGTTCATACCTTGACTCTCCTTCTGCAGACGGTGACGAAGAAAAAGCGGTTCAGATAGCTGCTTCGGGGGTTTTGTCAGTTCTTTGACATAATTGTACATAATATCTGTTAACAGGATGTTAACATGATATTGAGATGCCGCAACATAAAAGGTTTTCTCAGGATTTGAGGTTAGTTACTGCGCGAGTCAAGTGGATGCGTCGCCGCAGGCGAAACTGTGGCCCGGCCCATTCTGTCGACTGATTTTCTGGGGAACTACCGGGGAAATTATTGACAGGCGGAGAGGTGCAATCAAGGTCGCATGGCGGTACCATTTGGGGGTCTTTTTGCCAGGGATCCGGGTTCGCGGCATTGCTGATTAAGAGAGCTGGTCAGGCGCGATTGCAGACGAGGTTCGCCGGCTGTTCCCGTATTGTGGGCCCTTTGATGGGACCGGACATTAAGAGTGGGTAGTTAAACAGGGAAAGAACAGATAGGGGAAAATGGTCTTGAAGCGAGGAGTATTTTAGTTGAATTTCTGTATCCGCGGATAGTCCTGCCTAGTTGCGGCAAGGAGGGGAGCAGGTCGATGTCAGGGCCAATCTCGACGATCGATTTGGCCGTGGCGGGAGATTTTCCGGCTGGATGGTGATCTGAGGAGTGGTGAAACTTCTTTTGTGGGATCAGTCCAAGCGCTCGACGACCAGACGCATGGCCTGCGCGGTACGCTCTTTCCAGTCAGAGGAGAGCCGACGAATTGTGTTGGTGGTCAACCTGAAAAGACATATGGCTTCCCTCAGGTTTAGTTCCTCGGGGTCCCATTGGAAGCGGGCGAGGGCTGCAGATCGGAGCCTTTGGTGGTAAACAGTACTGGCGTCGGCCTTGCGATTTTGTCGGAAAGTTGATGCCCATCTAAGGTGTGCCAGGAAGTTTCCAATGTCCAACATTGGGTCTCCCGGGCCGGCCTCCTCAAAATCGACGATTGCTACTCGTCCATCGGGCAATAAAAGCATCTGATCATCATAGAGGTCATTGTGCGCGGTGGCCGAGGGCCGCCAGGACTTTGCGAACGGATCCAAAATACGGGTAGCCGCGCCGAAGAACTGCCAGGCTTCGTCGGCTTCGTTCAACGCATGGTTGAAAGTACGCTTTGCCCGCCGATAGGCACCTTGCAGATCGAAGGCGCGGTCGTCTGGGGGGGATGGGGCAACCCATAGGGGTTCCAGTGCGTTCAGCACTGTCTCCGGGTCGGGAGGTTTCCCCCTGCGCATGAGCCGTCGTACGTTCTTGCCTGGAATTTCCGACAGCCAGACTGCGCCGCCTTCTTCCCAGGACCCGACAACTCTGGGAACCGCGAACCCAGAGTACGCAACCAACTCTGCGGCGGCGAGTAGATTCGGCAGGGCTGACGGGCGCATTACGCGTACGTAGAGGCGAATCCTGCCCGACCTGTGGCGTAGTACGGCGCGACTTCCCGGTCGGTAGCGAACCATGTCCACGCGCAGTTTACGTCGGGGGAACGCGAACACATAGCGGTTGAGCAGCCTCAGCGCAGTGTCGGGATGTGCGGCTTCTTCAAGTCCTGGAAGGGCTGGGTCTTGGGGATAGCGAGAGAATGAGATCGGCCTGCCTGAGTCAAGCCGGAACGTGAAAATCTCTGAAGGGATGTACTCTTCGGGGTCCCACTCCGCGATGTAACTGACAATTGCAGTTCTGCCTGGATTGTGGCTGAAGTGGCGCACACGTACATGGGCAGGAGCGGTCTCCCAGGCTGGGAGACTGTTGCGGCTAGCCTGCCAGACCCAGTCGCCGTCGAAGAGTTGAGGCAGCCCAGGCAGTCGCGAGTCTTCGGGAAAGCCGGCCTGGGGATATAGAGGTACGTTTGAGACGGTGGCGTCCATATCGTAGTTAGCTACTGACGCTGCTGACGCTACTGACGCTGCTGACATCGCTCACAGTCGGGGTCGGCGTGGGCGTGTCGATGCCGTCACTGTCGGTGCCGGCATTGTCGGTCGGCGTGGGCGTGTCGATGCCGTCGCTGTCGGTGCCGTCATTGTCGGTCGGCGTGGGCGTGTCAATGCCGTCGCTGTCGGTGCCGTCGTTGTCGGTTGGCGTGGGGGTGTCGATACCGTCGCTGTCGGTGCCGTCGTTGTCGGTCGGCGTGGGCGTGTCGATGCCGTCGCTGTCGGTGCCGTCATTGTCGGTCGGCGTGGGCGTGTCGATGCCGTCGCTGTCGGTGCCGTCATTGTCGGTCGGCGTGGGCGTGTCAATGCCGTCGCTGTCGGTGCCGTCGTTGTCGGTCGCGACAATGTTTCTCAGTACCGGCGTGTTGATGCCGTCGCTGTCGGTGCCGTCGTTGTCGGTCGGCGTGGGTGTGTCGATGCCGTCGCTGTCGGTGCCGTCGTTGTCGGTCGGCGTGGGCGTGTCGATGCCGTCGCTGTCGGTGCCGTCGTTGTCGGTCGGCGTGGGCGTGTCGATGCCGTCGCTGTCGGTGCCGTCGTTGTCGGTCGGCGTGGGCGTGTCGATGCCGTCGCTGTCAGTGCCGTCGTAGTCTGTGTACGGCGTATGTATGCCATCGTTGTCTGTAGAAAGAGGGGTGTCGACTCCGTCGTTATCGGTCGCAGGTGTATCGACGCCATCATAGTCCGTTGCCGGGGTGTCGTATCCGTCGTTGTCGGTGGATGGCGTGACATCATCGATGTTTTGGGCCGCCCGAACTGAGAATTCAGATGTGGTTGCCTTAACATACTCCGCCCATGGCCCGGCGTCGCCCGAACTATTCACCGGACGGACTGTGAAAGAATAGGTATTCCCGGCTGTTGCGCCTTGGTAGGTGTAGCTTGTATCGGTCAGGCTATTTCCGCCGAGCTGCTGCCATCCGGTCTCCTTTTCCCACCAGACCCAAAGCTCATAACGCACTGCTTCGGCTATGGTATTCCAGCGTAATTCCACTGAGCTCACAGCCGAGGTTGCCGACAAAACAGGAGCTCCTTCCGAAGGTTGCCATTCGGCCACAGCCGCACGCGCACGGGCCGACCAAGCGCTGGCCTCGTTCTCTGAATTCACTGCTCGAATCGAGTAGTAGTAGATCATGCCTGTCTCAACACTTGAATGTGTATATGTCGTGCTGGTCAGGCTGTCTCCGCCGATTTGCCTCCAGTCGTCGACGCTGTCCCACACCCAGAGCTCATATCGATGCGCATGGGCCACCGGATCCCAGCTTAAGTCGACTTGACTTGTCTTCGCTACTGCTCTCAATGTAGGAATCCCCGGCGTGTCGTCGCCATCGTAGTCGGTATAGGGCGTATTTACGCCATCGTCATCGGTGGAAAGAGGCGTGTCGACGCCGTCGTTGTCGGTCGCCGGCGTGTCGATTCCATCATAATCGGTCGCAGGCGTATCGTAGCCGTCATTGTCGGTTGGCGTAGGCGTGTCGGCATCGTCGTCGTCGTCGCTGTCGTCCTCTTCGACGTCCAGAGCCGTGCGGGAACTCATCACGATTGGTTCGGTGCTGCCGCGGCTGCCAGAAGCGAAGGCGGTGCTAATTCCGCGAGAGGCCAGCACCATTGCCAGCACCAATGTGCCAGCATACCGAAGGATTTTGAACATCGCTGTCCTCCTAGGCCAGACTGGGCAAGGGATCGCCTGGTCTGCATTGGAGCTGCTCGGACAGTTCTTCGCCTTAAGGGCGCACATCCGGCAGCATGTGAAACACAGCGTGAAGAACTCTCGTTATCACTAAGTTCGACCAGCGGCATTCTTCCGCATGGTGCCAGTCAACTAGCTCTGGCAGGTCGGTGGAACTCTTAGACTTATTTTAGCAACGGTTCATTCAGGAAATGTGAAGGAGGTGTTTCGATGTTGTTCAAATCGTGGATTTTGGAAGCAGAATGGTAAATCGTGTGCCCTTCCCAGGGGTAGATTCGGCCCGAATCTCGCCGTCATGCGCTACGACAATCGCCCTCGCGATGGCCAGACCGAGGCCGGACTGAGCCTGCCCGTTGCGATGACGGGACCCGTCGACTTTGTAGAAACGGTCAAAGATGTTGTCCATCTCCTCGGGAGCAATGCCTGTCCCGGAATCTGTCACGTGGAGGGAAACCGTGCTGTCACGGCACTCTCCACTAAGAATTATTTCACCCTGCGACGTGAACTGCAATGCATTGGCTACCAGATTGTCGAGGACCTGCGTCATTCGTTCAACATCAACTGCTACGGAGGGCAGCGTGTCAGGGGCATCTACGCGTAGCTTGATTCCTTTCTGGCGTGCCGAAACCACATGAGCCAATCCGGTCCGTTCGAGAAGGGCCTTGGGATCTATGATGCGGCGGTCGAGGGTCAACTCGCCCGCATCCGCCAAAGAAAGGGTACGCAGATCTTCCACGAGATGTTGCAAATGGACCACTTCCATGTGGAGTAGGTCGTACAGCTCCTGCCCGCCTTGGATGGAGCCGTCGCAGAGGCCTTCGGTATAGCCTCGCAGAATGGTTAGCGGGGTACGCAAGTCGTGAGCTATGTCTGCAGTCATTTGGCGTCGCAGACGACTAGCCTCGGCCAGGTCATTACTCATTTTGTTGAAGGAGGTCGCCAGTTTTCCGATTTCATCCTGCACGTGCGTTTTGACCTGCATGCCAAGTTGGCCGGCGGCCATTTCATCGGTGGCAGTTGTAAGATCGCGTAAGGGGCGAGTCAGCGCACGGGAAAGCATGACGCCCAACGCCAGGGCCAACAGGGCTGCTATCACTGCGGCCAGGACCGTTGCCTGACTTACACTGTAGAGGAAAAAGCTTTCGGGAGAGAAGCCTGGAAGTCCCTCGTCGGGGAAGATGCGATTCATGAAATACGCGGTTCCGACAAGCTCGTTGTCATGAATGACGCCAATTCCTTCACCTAACTCGAGTGAAACCGTGTCACGGCCGACTTGATCTGAGATAGGTGAATAGATGATTACCTGGTTGCTGTCGGCGAGTACGACAAGCTGACTCAAAAAGCTCAGAGAAGGCTCATTTTTCAGCCACTGCTCAATCCCTTCCCAGCTGTAATTGTGTTCCTCGTAGAATCCAAGCAGCAGCACTGCAACGACCGAATCGCCGCTCTGCTGGGAGACAAAGCGATTGAATTCCAGGCGGGTACGTTGCCCGCTGATTACGGCGACAAGCAGCGCGCCTGTGACGCCTACAGCCAGGAACGCCAGAGTCAACTTTACCGCCAGAGAGCGGATCATTCAGTTCGCCTCCGCTGCAAAGCGGTAGCCCATGCCATAGACGGTCTGAATATAGCGCGGCTTGCTTGGAACTGGTTCGATCTTTGTGCGCAGGTTGCGAATGTGCACGTCGATGGTTCTCTCGTAGCCTTCGTAGGCATCACCGCTGACCGATTCCAACAGATCCAGGCGGGAGAACGCACGTCCTGGGGAAAGCATAAATGTCTCCAGCAGATCGAATTCAGAAGGCGTGAGTGCGACTGGATTGCCATCGACGTTTACGGTACGCCCGGCACGGTCAAGGGTGATTTCTCCTACACGGAGCAGTTCAGGTAAGTGGGACGGTTGCCCGGCTCGCCTAAGCACGGCGCGCACGCGTGCGATCAGCTCCTGTATGCCGAATGGTTTGGTGACATAGTCGTCGGCGCCAAGCTCCAGGCCGGCGACCTTATCGCTTTCTTCCATTTTGGCGGTAAGAATAATGATAGGAGAATCTGACTCCTGCTTAAAGAGCCGAAGGAAGTCATAGCCTCCCATCTGAGGCATCATCAGGTCGAGGAGAACCAGGTCCGGTTTTTCGTAGCGCGCGACGAATAGTGCTTCGCTGCCGTTGGCGGCTTCAACGACGCGGTAGCCCTCTCGCTCCAGATAAAGGCGGACCATTTCCCGCAGTTTGACTTCATCGTCAATTACAAGGATTGTTTGGGGCAAGAGATTTCCTCTCACTTCTGTTGAGGAGTCACTTTTTTTTGGCGCCAAGTGCGTAGGCCGCCAGTCTGCTAGCAACCTTGTAAAGGCAGCGTACGGTCTACAGCCCTATTTTCGCACAGAGTTGTTCAGAAAGTATGAAGGAAAACTGAAGATCTGGCTAAAGGTTTCGAAACCACTCTGCAATTCTAAATTTATTTGAAACTACTAAGCCATATACAGTGTCTGTCTTGACCAGCCCTTTATCCCGGCCGCCATTCAGGCTATCTGATTGCGTATTCGGTTGGCGGCAGCCAGGTTGCTGGAGCCGCACGGCTGGAATGAGCACACAAGGTCGGTGAGCGATGGTTTTGTAGGGGGCGTTGCGGGGGCGCAGCCCCTGCACAAGGGAGGGCCGAAGGCCCGACCGCCCGGAACTGCAGTGGTCAGTGGTCAGTGATCTGAGACTGCGGCGATTGATTGAGGATATGAGTGAGAAGAAAAGTGAGGAGAGAGTCGTCTTTGCTCGCCTCGCTCGCGATCGCAGATTAATTGTGCCAGTGTAATTTCATTTATTTTCTCTGGGAGAGGCGAGACAGATGGCAGCGACGAGCAGCGGCGAGGGGCATGAGAGAGACCTGTCTACGGCCTCGGCAACGTCAGGCGCGTATTTCTCACTCCTGTCTTCTCCGCGCGCGCTGCTGATGTTGGAAGGCTCGTCGGGGCAAGCGCGATCCGGCGGCTCAGGGCTGGCGGTCGCCGCTTTGCGTGTGAAAGTCGGTAGGCGCCCCCAGGGCGAATGTCCTTCCAGACAAGCGGCCCTGCGGCGGATTTTTTTGTGCGCAGGACTGGACGCGTAACGCCCACGTGGAGACGCGAGTCTTTGCTCGTCCCCGGCGCGTATGTTGGCGAAATTCGGCTGTGGTACAATGCTGGCTGGGTAAGGAAAAGGCACTCGTTCCGGAAGACAATAGAGTGTCGGCCCATCTAAAACCATAGCTAGCATCGCGACCATGGAAAGGGAGTGAAGACATGTCACAAGTGGCGATCGGTATGCACCGACACATCCGCTCTTCGATACATTCGGCGGTTGAAGGCCTTTCGGCCAAGCAACTGCTGTCAATGCCGCCGGGATTCGACAACAATATTGCCTGGAATCTGGGGCACCTTGTGGTCGTGTTGCCGCGACTGGTGTACCGCCCCAGCGGGCTTCCTCTGCCTGTCGACGAGGCGATGGTGCCGCTTTACCTGCCAAACACATCGCCGGCGGACTGGGAAACCGAGCCGGATGCCGAGGCGTTACCGGCGATGCTGATGGCCCAATTGGAGCAACTGGAGGCCGACTACGCGGACGGCCGATTTGGCGAAAACGAGTTTAGCCAGCTCACGACCGGTTCAGGCATAAGTATTTCCGACGTTGACGGCGCGCTTGTCTTTAACACGTACCATGAGGCGCAACACTTCGGCTTCATTCAGGCACTGGTCAACGTTGTAGGGTAATTCGAATGGGTGAAGTCGTGATCGTCAGCGCAGTGCGCACGCCGATAGGCAGGATTCGCGGCGCGCTGGCTTCTGTGCGGCCGGATGATCTGGCAGGGCTGGTCGTCCGCGAAGCTGTATTGCGGGCGGAGGTGGAGCCGGCAGAGATCGAGGAGGTGTACCTTGGCTGCGCCAATCAGGCGGGCGAGGATAACCGTAATGTGGCACGCATGGCCGCGTTGCTGGCGGGGCTGCCGCAGGAGGTGGCGGGCGTAACGGTGAACCGCCTTTGCGCCAGCGGTCTCACTGCCGTGAATCAGGCGGCGCGGGCGATTCTGTGCGGTGAGGGCGAAGTCTTTGTCGCCGGCGGGGTGGAGAGCATGACGCGTGCGCCCTATTCGATACCCAAGAACCCCACCGGTTTTGGACCGTCAGGCAACATTACGGGCTATGATACGACCCTTGGCTGGCGCTATCCCAATCCGGCGATGGAGGCACTCTTCCCGCTGGAAGCGATGGGAGAGACTGCTGAGAATATCCATGACATGAGTTGTGCGGCCAACATTGCAGGCGGCGAAATCAGCCGCGCGGAGCAGGACCGCTTCGCGTTGCAGAGCCAAGAACGTGCTGTCCGCGCAATCAGTGAGGACCGTTTTCACAGGGAAATTGTGCCCGTAGAAGTCCCCCAGAGAAGGGGTGAATCGGTTGTGTTCGGGACTGACGAGCACCCGCGCTACACGAAGACGGATGACGGCTACGAGCTTGCAACCAGCATGGAAGCACTGGGAAAGTTGAGACCGGCTTTTCGCGAGGGAGGTACGGTGACAGCCGGCAATTCCAGCGGGCTGAATGACGGCGCGTGCGCGTTGGTTTTGATGTCGAGGAGCAGGGCAGATGCACTGGGAATCCAACCGTTGGCGCGTTGGGTTGCCTCGGCCGCGGCCGGCGTCGATCCCCGCGTAATGGGTTTGGGACCGGTTTCTGCTGCGCGCAAGGCAATGGCGCGGTCGGCGCTATCGATCAACGAGATCGATCTTGTCGAAATCAATGAGGCCTTCGCTGTGCAGACGTTGGCGGTATTGCGGGAGCTGACGTTGAGTGAAGCTGTCACGAATGTTAACGGCGGTGCGATTGCGCTGGGGCATCCATTGGGTTGTTCCGGCGCCCGCATACTGACGACGCTTATACATGAGATGCGGAGACGTGCCGAGGCAGGGGAGACCTGCCGGTTCGGCTTAGCGACTTTATGCGTGGGCGTGGGTCAGGGTGAGGCGACTGTGGTGGAGAGGGTTGAACAGTGAATCAGATACCGCAGATTACGCCGGCCCAAGCTGCGGGGCTCGTCAGTTCTGGTGACACCATGCTCGTGGGCGGGTTTGGCATGACCGGCAATCCTACGCAGATATTGCACGCGCTGGCGGAGACGGACGTGTGCAAGCTGACCTATATCGCCAATAATGTTGGCGAGGTGGGCCTGGGCGGAGGGCGGTTGTTGCGCAATGGGCAGATCAAGAAGGCAATCGGCTCGTTTTTCACCAGCAATCCGGAGGCGGTTGCCGCGGCACAGACGGGTGCGATCGAGTTTGAATTGATGCCGCAGGGGACTTTGGTCGAAGCGATCCGCGCGGGCGGCGCCGGGTTGGGAGGATTCTTTACGCCGACGGCTGCGGGCACGGTTCTGGCCGAAGGGCGGGAGACGAAGTGCATTGACGGGCGCGAGCATGTCTTTCAATCGGCACTGCGGGCGAATGTGGCTCTCATCCGGGCGTGGAGCGCGGATACGGCCGGGAACCTTGCCTATCGGATGACGGAGCAGAACTTTAACAGGGCGATGGCCACTGCCGCGGATTTAGTCATTGCGGAGGTTGAGGAGTGCGTCCCCGCCGGGGAGCTGCCGCCGGAGAGCGTTCATACGCCCGGCTGCTACGTGGACTACCTGGTGCCGGTTAGAACCTCGGCGGCCGATCTGGGTTCTTCGGCGTCGATCGCCGATAGTGGCAAGAAAGCGGACGACGAGCGCATGAGGTTAGCGCGCCGGGCGCTGGAGGAGTTGAAGCCGGGGGACATCGTCAACCTGGGGGTGGGCATTCCGACGCTCGTGGCTGATCTAATCACACCGGAGCACGGAATTATACTTCATACTGAGAACGGCATGTTGGGGGTGGGTCCGGCGCCGGTGAGCGGAGGGGCAATGGATTACCCGATCAACGCCAGCAAGATCCCGGTGACAGCGCTGGCAGGCAGTAGCTATTTCGACAGCGCCGACTCTTTCGCGATGATTCGCGGCGGTCATGTGGACGCGGCGATCATGGGTGGCCTGCAGGTTGACGAGCGGGCCAATTTGGCCAACTGGGCAGCGCCTGGGAGGCCGCTGCTGGGCGTGGGGGGAGCAATGGATTTGGCAACTGGCGCCAAACGTTTGATTGTAACAATGACCCACGCCAGCCGTGACGGCCAGTCCAAGATTTTGCCGGCGTGTACCTTGCCGCTAACCGCGACCGGAGCGGTAGATGTAGTCATCACCGATCTGGCGGTTTTTCGATTCTTCGAGGGGCGCCTGACTCTGACCGAGTTGATGGAGGGCACGTCGCTGGAGGAGGTTCGTGCCAAGACGGCGGCGGCATTTGAGATTGCTCTTGAGGGCTGAAGCGATAGGATTGTAGCGATAGGCCCTCACCTTGCTGTTTGATAACAAAAAGGAAGCGCAGTTGAAGCGAGCATATTTCCCAATTTTGATGGCGGCGCTGGTAGTCCTGCTGCTGGCTGCCTGTGAGACGATTGAGGGCACTGTGGATCCCGCCAAAGAGGCCGGTCAGGAACCGGCGGCACTGAGTGTGGCTACGCCAGGGAAGGCGGAGGAGCCAAGCCAGGCGGAAGATTCCGGCAGTGAATTCCCTATCACAGTGGAGTATTTTACGCCGTCGCAGACCGAGGGGCCCTTCTATCCGGTCCAGAAGCCTGAAGATGTGGACAACGACCTCTTCGTTTTGGAAGGTGCGGCGGGCAGGCCGTCGGGCGAGATATTGGCGTTTGGCGGCAGGTTGTACGACAGCACTGGAATGCCGGTGCCTGGGGCCGTGATCGAGATTTGGCAGACCGACGACAACGGGGTCTACCTGCATCCGGGTGACCCTGACAGTTCGCAGAGGGACGTAAACTTTCAGTCTTACGGTGAGGCGATTACAGGGGAGTACGGAGGCTTCAGCTTCAGGACGATTATGCCGGGCGGATACGATTCGCGTCCCAGGCACATCCATGTAAAGGTTGGATTGGATGGACGGGACCTTTTGACCACTCAGTTCTACTTCAGTAACGACGCCGAAGCTTCCCAAGACAGAATATTCGCGGGGGCGGGACAGGAAGTAAGTGCATTGATTATGGCGGTCGAAGAAGGGTTTGACGATGACGGCAATCCAGCGCTGATCGGAAGGCGCGATATAATCCTGCGTACTGAAGAGTCGGAATAGTGGGACGCAGCCAGGGAGAGGGATGACATGAGTTTGAGCAGTTTGGGGAATCCCAAATATATCGCGTTGGAGACGTTTCGCAAGAGCGGGGAGGGCGTCAAGACGCCGGTCTGGACTGTGCAGAAGGATGGCAAGCTGCTTGTATGGACGCAGGGGGACAGCTGGAAGGTCAAGCGAGCCCGCAACAATCCGCGTGTGCGTGTGGCCAAGTGTGACATGAGGGGCAACGTAGAGGGACCTTGGGTAGAAGGCGTGGTTTCGTCAATTTCCGACGAAGACGACGTGAAGAAGATGATGGCGCGCGAACTCAGGCGGAAGTATCCTTTCATGGTTCTATTTGTCTCGCTTGTAGCCTTCGTGCGCAGAGAGAATAGGGGGCAGGTGGTTGTAGAAATTGAGGACGTATAGGACGCAGGCCTTGTTGGCAGGGCGCGCTGAAAAATGCGAATCGCGTTCTGAGGACTGTGCCGATGATGTACATGAAGCGCTCATTTTGCTTGGTCACGTGGTTAACCAATTTGAATCAGGAGCCCTTAGCCCTATGAAAGCCGTGATGGTGATGTTCGACACTCTTAACCGGCATATGTTGCCGCCTTACGGTTGCGACTGGACTCATGCCCCGAACTTCGCTCGCTTGGCGGAGAGAACGGTTACATTTGATAACTGCTACGTCGGCAGCATGCCATGCATGCCGGCGCGGCGAGAGATGCACACTGGGCGCTACAATTTCCTGCATCGCAGCTGGGGGCCCCTGGAGCCATTCGACGATTCGACGCCCGAAATTTTGTCGGAAAACGGTGTCTACACGCATCTGAGCACAGATCACCAGCACTATTTTGAAGACGGCGGGGCTACCTATCACACGCGTTACGATAGTTGGGATTTTCATCGCGGCCAGGAAGGGGACGCCTGGATAGGACAGCTGGAGGATCCAGTAGTCCCAGAAAATATTAACAGGAAGACAGCGGCCAGCAATATTCCTCGCCGGGAGGGAGAAAAACGCAGGTATGGAGATACGGGCCGCCAGGACTGGATCAACCGGGCAGTGATGGATAGTGAGGAGAAGCAGCCGCAGGCCAAGACATTCTCCGCGGGTCTGGATTTTATCCGACGCAATCACGAGCAGGACAACTGGTTCCTGCAGGTGGAGACGTTTGATCCTCACGAACCTTTCTTCACGCAACAGAAGTACAAGGACCTGTACCCGCACGAATATGACGGCAAACTGTTTGACTGGCCGCCGTATCGCAAGGTGGAGGAGACGGAAGAGGAGGTGCGGCACTTGCGTTACGAATACGCGGCGCTGCTCAGCATGTGCGACGAGTATCTGGGGAAGGTGCTGGACCTGATGGACGGTTTGGACATGTGGGATGACACGATGCTTATCGTGTGCACGGATCATGGATTTCTGTTGGGAGAGCACGACTGGTGGGCAAAGATTGTTCCCCCTTTCTATAATGAAGTTGCGCACACGCCGCTCTTTGTCTGGGATCCTCGCAGCCGAGTGGCAGGCGCGCGCAGGGCGCAGCTAACCCAGATGATAGACCTGCCGGCGACGCTACTGGAATATTTCGGTGTTGCGCGACCGCCGGACATGCAGGGATTGCCTCTTGGCAGTGTTATTGCCGACGACGAGCCGACGCGCGATGCGGTGCTGTTTGGCGTACACGGCGGACATGTGAATATCACAGATGGACGCTTTGTATACATGCGTGGGCCTGTTGATCCGTCGCACAATGAGCCTCTATACAATTACACGCATATGCCAAATCATATGCGGGACCGCTTTGCGGTGCAGGATCTGCAGGATATCCAGTTGGCAGAACCCTTTTCCTTCACGAAGGGGTGCCGGACCATGAAGATCGCATCGGGCCAGGTTTTCGATGCTCCGCCCCGCTACACGATGCTATTCGACTTGGAAACGGATCCAGGGCAGGAGAGCCCCATCAATAATGTGGCGGAAGAGGCCAGACTGTCGGCGCGCATGGCAGAGCTGATGCAGGCCAATGATGCGCCGCCTGAGCAGTTCGAAAGGTTGGGATTGGCGGTTGAGGAGGTGGGGTAGGGCGCACGCAAAGAGGTGCCGTACGCATTCTTGTGCGTCGGCGCCTAAGTAGGCTGAGTTGATTCTTTGGGAGATTCGAATTGATTCGGCCTCTGAGAAGCTGAGGCTGGCCCAGATTACACGCTGATGAAGCGTTTTTCTCTCAGGCGGGCGGACTTGCCTTGCCGCTCTCGCAAGTAGTAGAGCTGGGCGCGGCGAACTTTGGTCTTGCGTAGTACTTCGACTTTTTCCACATTCTTGCTGAAGAGTGGGAATGTGCGCTCAACGCCGACGCCATGGGAGCCGGTACGACGCACGGTATAGGTCGCGCCTGCGTCCTTGCCGCCGCGTTTGGAGATTACTACTCCCTGAAACACCTGAATTCTTTCGTTTCGTCCTTCGGTAATGCGCTGGTGAACACGAACGGTATCACCGGGATCGATATCAGCCATGCCTGCCGGCATTTCCGGTTGCAGGGAAGCCATCAAAGCGTTTGTCATTTCACACCGCCTTCTTTACTGAACTGCCTTCGCCCGGCACTGTGGTAGTGACCATGCCTGAGCCGACGATACTTTCCCTGTTCCAGCCCATGTGATACCCGGGACGACGCGGGAGAAAGCCTCTATGTTTGGACCCGGAGGAAACCTTCCCTCCTGGACATCAAGTACTCGCACACAGCCACCAAGTCTACCACAAGGGCGGCGCCGCGCCAAAATTTTTGACACTAGAGTTCAGCGCGAACGGCATGTACGCCTTCCACCATATTGCTCAGCTTTTGTTTCGCAGCCCAGCGAGCGGTCTGGCTGAGTCCACAGTCAGGTGCGAAGGCCAGGCGGCCTGCAGGAGCGAACTCGAGGCAGCGGCGGACCGTGGCTGCTACGTGCTGGGAAGGTTCGATAAAGTAGCTCTTCACGTCGATGATGCCGACCGCAACATCCTTCTTTTCGGCGATCAGACCAATCACATCCAACTCGGCGTACTCCCGGTTTGCCATTTCCACGTGGATTTCGTCCACGGCCATCTCCAGGAAGGACGGAAACATGGGCGCGTAGCGCCGGAGACCGACCGGATGGCCTTTGAAGTTACCAAAGCAAAGGTGGGTTGAGAGACGGCATCTGCCGACGACAGGCTCAACAGTGCGGTTGAAAATGTCGACGAAACGGTCAGGGTCTTCGCGATAGGCGTAGCAACTCATGGACGGTTCATCGACGGTTAGCTCGCGGCAGCCGGCTGCGACGAGGGCCTCCAGTTCGCGGCGTACAATCGGAAGGAGCGCCTCGGTAACTGCGTAGCGATCAGTGTACTGTTCGTTAGGAAGCAGCCTGCCGCTGAGCGTGTAAGGACCGGGCACGCTTGCTTTCAAGGTCGGCGCGGCGGCGGCGTCTGGCGCCAGCCTTTGCAGGCGTTGAAATTCTTCCACTGCGCCGAGCCCATCTGGGGCAGAGAGCTCGCCGATGATGGTGTGTTTGCCGCGTTGATCATGCGCCGGAGGACCCCAACGCCTCGGCGAGGCCGGCTCCGGCTGGATCCCTTGCAGGAATCCGTAGAATGACAAGTTGAAATCGAGCCTGGTCTGTTCGCCGTCGGTGATAACATCGGTTCCGGCTTCTAGCTGGTCGTGGACAGCAGCCACCACGGCGTCATCCACCATTTCGGCGATGTCGTCGCTGCCAAACTGATCCAAGTTGGCACTGGCAAATTCGAGCCAGGCCGGAAAGGGGTAGCTGCCAATTACGGTTGTTCGTAGAGGTATAGGTTGCATTTTGGAATGTGAATGGTCTTTTTCATCTGCGGACGTTGGTCGTCGGTCCCAGGTACGCGGCAGGCTGGACTTAGTTGCAAATCAGTCGCCGTATACGCGGCGAACTCTGCGCCTGTAGTCGTCGTACGAGGCGTCAAACTTGGCGGCGGAGGCGTCACCAGAGAAAACGCTGCTGGAAAGGACGAGGGGCGGTTTCCCGCGTTTGGTCAACCCGTCGGCTACGAGGCATTTGACGGCATTTACGACCGCGGCCGCGCCGACAGTCGAGCCCGGCCCGACCGGATCTTCGAGGCCTTCGACTGTGACCAGGGCATCGCCGGCGGGCGTTCCGTTGTCGATTGTGACATCGGCGATATCGAGGAGCGTCTTGCCGTTGCTGTGCTTGGGAGCGGACGCGGTACAGTGATCTACCGAGAGGACGGCGATAACGGGCAGGTCCAGGGCCTTGGCCTCGAGAGCCATTTCGACTACGACTTCATTGACGCCGCTATTGGAGAAGATCATGAAGCTGTCCGGGGGGCGCAGGACGAAGTTGCGCAGAATCTGCCGGGCGAATCCCTCCACATGCTCGATGAACATCGCCTGGCGCTGCCCATTGGCGCCAACGACCTGGTTGTGAAAGGTCAGCGAAAGTTCAACGATGGGATGGAATCCAGGAAATGAGCCGTGGCGGGGATACATCTCTTCGATAAACATGCGAGAGTGGCCGGTTCCGAACAGGTGAACGAGGCCATCGCCGGCGATCGTTTCCACGCAAATATCGGCAGCGCGTTGAATGTTATCCTGCTGTGTGGCGACTATTCGCTCCAGGATGGTTTGGGCTGCATTCAGGTAGGACGATGCTGGATTCATGCAGGGTTTCAGGCTCCTGTGTTTCGCTCAGGCCAAGACGTGCGCCCTCCACACCTCGCTACTTCGGTTGTCACTATTCTCACCACGAGAATGGGACCGTTCCCGTGCGATCCAATGGATAGTTCCATTTCTGGATGTAGGACTCGCCGGGCAGGAATTCATCGCCCCTTTCGGCCAGTTTTTTGTGAAGCAGTGCATCCAGGTCGGCTTGCAAGGCCTGGAGTTCGGCGCGGTTGACAAGATTGTTCAGTTGAAAGGGATCGTTGTCGTTGTCGTAGAGCAGCCAGGGTCCGTCAAGATCACGCGCGTAGGTGTGGTTTAACGTGCGGAGGCCCCGGTATTCGCGGCCGCCATCCACGCGCAGGAACTGACCGAAGGGATGGGGGCAGTAGATGAGAGCGGCACCGCCCGAAGGGTCCTGGCCGCCCTCGATGGTGGCCGAAAAGTCTCGACCTTCCACCGTTTCAGGGATGGGGATATCACTGAGGGAAAGCAAGGTAGGGAGGATATCGGGTGTATCCAGAAGCGCATCCACGGCTCTCCCTTCTCTGCCGAAGCGCTGCGGCCAACGCAGCAGGAAGGGCACACGGATCGATTCCTCCCAGGGGCGCTGCTTCTTGACCTCGCCCTGGGAACCGAGCATATCGCCGTGGTCCGATGTGAAGACGAAGATCGTATTCTCGGCGAGACCTTCCTCTTCCAACGTTTGCAGCAGGGAGCCAAGGCAGTCATCCAGAGCTGTGCAATGGGCATAGTAGCCGGCGATCCAGTCGCGGGCTTCTTCAGCTATTTCCGGAGGCACGTTGGGGCGCAGTTGGATTGTATCCGGATCATACATTTCCCGATAAGTTTCGGGAGCGGTCTCGTACGGGGCATGGGGCGGGCCCCAGGAAAGAAGGAGAAGGAATGGCGTATCGCTCTGGCCTTCGTCCTTGCGGCCGCGCAGATAAGACTGAACGTCTCTGGTCTGCTCGATGGCGTCGTAGCCATCCCACTTCAGTGGCTGCTCGGAATCGCCGGCGTAGTAACGGGAGTTGTTGTAGTCATGGGTGCATTCCAGCGCCTTCCAGTAGTCGAAGCCCTGGCGGCTCTCGGGAGGAATGTAGTTGCTGCGGCCGCGGCCGTCAACGTGCCATTTGCCGACGTAGGCGGTGTCGTATCCGACGGCTTTGAATAGTTTGGCCATCGAGACGGCGTCGTCTGCCAGGTGCACATCATTGACGAAGACGCCGTGGGTCAGAGCGTGCTGACCGGTCAGCAGGCAGGCGCGGGCGGGACAGCAGACGGGAATACCGGCTACGGCATGGGGGAAGTTAATGCTTTGGGCGGCCAGACTGTCCAGATGGGGCGTCTTTACCTGGCTGTTGCCGGCGTATCCTGTGTCCTGGACTCGCCATTGATCGGCGAAGACATAGACAATGTTGGGGCGATTCAGGGACATTAGTCGATCTCACTCAGGTGGTGATGGCTAGAGGGACACACCCAGCAGGCCGCGGGTGAATTGGAATTCGATGTTTCCCGCCCGCATCGCCTTGGGCTGGCGCTGCCCACCCAGTGTCTGTGTGAGCAGGTCGGCAAGGATTTGGGGCCAGGACTCCGGGTCTCCTTCCAGGACCGCATCCATATCGGCGGCGAACTGATTCAGCGGACTTTCGGAAGAGGTCACCTGCAGCACGGGTACGAGTGGATGGCCTTCGATTGGGTGGCTACCCACGTATGCCAGAATCGCCTCAACGCCGACGCCGCCGAGGCCGGTCAGTGTCTCGGCCCAGTGTTCGGTTGGCGTCTCCATTATGTGAAGACCGCTCTGATCGACTGCGTCGGCCAGCGACTGACCATATTCCAGGGAAGGCAGGTGCGGGCCTTCACCGATGCTGCTGTCCAGGAACGTTTCCGCTGACAGAAGAGGGCTGTTTTCGGGCAAGACGACGGTGCCCCCGCCGGTGACTATGGCGGCGGCCAGCCTTCCCAACTGACGTGAGACGGCGGCGGGCGGGTCGCCGGCGCTGAGCAGCCCGATGCGCACGGCGGAAATGCCGGCCGTCGTTTGCTCGGGCGGGTCGGCCGCGGCCAGGCGCTGGGCGAACCAGTCATCGACTTTGTCCAACACAGCGTCGATCCCGCCGTCCAATTGGATGCTGGCCCATCCGAAGCGGTCCAAATCCAATCCGTTTGCTTCCAGCTCGTGGCGGAAATAGTCGTTGTGCGTTTTCTCGCAACCATGCTCCAACAGGAGCGTTTCCGCCGCCTGGGGATGACGCAAATAACCCAAAACGGTTCGCACATAGAGGTCGCCGGTATGGCCGCCGGAGAACCCGCATCCTTCAGTGTGGGCAAGGGCCACATAACGCTTGAGCGAGGGTGCTGCTTCGTCGCCGCCGGCATACTTGCTGTTAAGGCGGGCGGCCGCGATTTGGCCGATCTGGCCGGAACAGAGGCTGGTTGGGAGGATCAGCCCGATGCGGTCTGCTGCCAGGCCGGCATGGGATGCGAAGGCAGGATAGGCGAAATCGAGGACGGGAAGAGGCGGGGCATTCTCACGAAGTGGCAAGGCGCGTCCGGCAGGCTTGGGACGGTTGCTGATCTCCTCGACGCGGCCCGGTCCGGTTTGACGCCAGTCGCGCCACAGTTGCACTTGGGCATGGCCGGCTTTTTCACCGACAGTGCGCTCGCCAGATGCAGCCTGGACGGTCAGTTCGAGAGTCTCGGCGCCGAGTTCATCCATCGGCGTACCATCCAGATAGCGGCCGGCGTTGACGTCCATGTCACCGCTGAGCAGTTCATAGCGGCGCGTTGTCGTTACAATCTTGATGGTAGGCACAAAAGGGAAATTGGTGATGGAGCCATTGCCGGTGACAAAGTAGATCATGTTACAACCGGAGGCAACCTGTCCGGCGATACTTTCCAAGTCATTGCCGGGGCTGTCCATGAAATAGTAGCCGGGTTCCTTCATGGGCGTGCCGTAGGGAATTACGTAGTCGAGGCGCACATCGGGGTGGCGTTTCATGGCCGCGCCGATTGATTTGAGGACGATGTTGTAGAGCCCGCGATATTTGTTGCCGCCGGAGGGATTGCCTGCCGCGGAATGGCCATGCCAGGCGACCCGCTCCTGAAAGCGTTCAATTGTCTGGAGGAATTCAGAGGCGGTGTCGGTATCGCGTACGTTTAGCATCATGTACGGCTCTGCGCCGATAAGTTCGTCAGTTTCGGCCAAATTGGCGGCGCCACCGTAACGAATCAGTTCGCGAGCTACCCAGGAAGCGAGAGGATTGCCGGAGATGCCGGAGAAGGCGTCGGAGCCCCCGCATTGGAGAGCAAGCTTCAGTTCGGAAAGGGGCTGAGGCGTACGCGGGGTAGAATTCACCTGCTCCAGCCAGCCTTTCACGATGGCTTCCGCTTGTCCCAACCCGGCCTGAAAACCGCCCTCAAGGGTCAGGAAGGCATGGGGAACGGCATCCATCGGGTAGTCGTTTTCTGCCAGGTAGGTGCGCAGGAGCGCGTTGTCTACGGGCTCCAGGCCGTAGTCGACGCACAGCACCGCGCCGACGTTTGCGTGCGTGAAGAAGCCTGCCAGTGTGCGCAGGACGGAATCGGTGTTGTTGGGGTTGTCGTGGCCGCCTTCAGTGTGGGCGACGGCCACGATGCCATCAATGTTTGTGTAGTTGTTGGCGACGCCGGCCAGGCGGGATTCCAGTTGCCTGACAAATCCCCCGGTGCGAGAGGATGTTCCCAGTAGGATGATCATGTTTCGCGTACCGACGCCCCTGCCGCCGGAACGGGCATACCCTTCGAAGTAACTATCTTCGTCGCGGCGGGGAATCTGCTGGCCGGCCCCGAAGCTAGCGGCGTCGAGATCATATGACTGAACGTGGTCGGCGAAATTGGCCTCGTCCGGCAGCTCAAAGTCGAGCGAGCGTACGCTCAGGGCGTCGAGCATCTCGGCGTTGCGAATGTATTCGCCGGGAGCAATGGCCCGGGTCGCCAAACCAAAAGGTAGCTCCCAGGAGAGCAGGGGTCCGCCTTGGGGTATCGGCGCCACGGCAAAGCGGTGCCCTTCCATGGCAGTATAGTCCAAGGTCAGGACACTGCCATTGAAGTCAATTTGCGTTCCTGCAAGTAGCTTGCGGGTTGCAATGGCGACATTGTCGCGGGGAAGTGGCAGGCGGGCCACTTCATCGAAGGGAAATGGGGTATGGTTCTGGGACTCATGTGTCGGTGTCATCGCATCACCTTCGCAGTGTGGAGACGGGTCGGCCAACGCGGATAGCCTATCACATTTGTGGGAAAACGACAGTTTTGGACGCTGCGATTTTGCCGTTAAGGCTCTCAAATTGTCGTGGGGAGACTGTGACCTGGCGAGGCTTTCCTTTTCTATGCGAAATTAGGCACTGCCGCCCATTTCGGCGTCCAGCTGTTCGTAGAATCGAGCCATGAATTCGTGTCGTTGGGCGCCGATTTTGCGGGCGGTTGGGGTGTAGAGCGTCGCAAGGATGCGCCGCAGCTTGTATACGTACTCGTGGACCGGCGTGTATTCGGAGCCGGAAGGCTGGGCGTCATCGGGCGGCGCCTCGTCAACCGGCTGATTCCAGAGCCGGCTGTTGTGGCTACCGGTGTGGGAAAATGCCCTGGCTACGCCAATAGCTCCAATGCTGTCCAGTTTGTCGGCATCGTATAAGCATTTAGCTTCGAGCGTCTGCGGCTGGATGGAGCGGTCGCGGTAGCGGTGGGCCTGGATGCAGTGGACAACATGGTCAATGCGAGGTGCGTCCATGCCTTTCGTCCGCAGAAGGTCGGCGGCGAAATTGGCAGCGGCAACGTGGTGGGAAGTGCGGACGCTGCCGGGGACGGGTAAGTCGTGGAGCAGGGCCGCCGCGCGCACGATTTCCACGTCGGCGCCCTCGGCCTGGGCGATGCGAATGCCCATCGTGGTTACACGCAGTACATGGTCAAAGTCGTGGGCGGCGTCGCCGGCGGCATAGAGCCGGCGGATTTCGGATTCGTTCAGGAGATCCGGCGCATTTGCCGAATCGACAGCGCCCCTCGTTGTGGCTGACATGTTAGACCTCTCAGGCGCCTGGTCTTTCGGTAGATTCAAGCAGTGCCCTGGCTGACATACTGTTCTATCCTGTCGAGCAGGCGACGACGAAACTCCTCCTGGCTGAATGTCTCAGCCTGGGCGCGGCAGTCGACCGGGTCATACGCGTGGGGATCGAACTGTTGGATCGCCTGGCATAGTGAATCCGGAGTCTGCTCATCAAAGAACTCGCCGGTCTTGCCTTGGAGGACCGTATCCAGGGCACCGCCACCCTGATAGGCGATTACCGGCCGGCCGGCGCTCATCGCCTCGACGGGGGCGATGCCGAAATCTTCCAAACCGGGAAAGAGGAAGGCCTTGCAGCCGCGCATGAGTTCAAGCTGGCGCTCGGGGGACTGCCAGCCGAGGAAACTGACATTCGATCCGGCTTGGGCTTCGAGCGACTGCCGTGCGCGTCCGCTGCCCACCACCAGCAGCCGTTCCTGCGGCAGCGCCTGAAATGCATTCACTGCCAGGTCGATGCGCTTGTAGGGGATCAGGCGACTGACGATCAGATAGTAGTCGCCCACCGGTACTGCGTGGTCAGGCGTGAACTGCAGTGTATTCACCGGTGGATGGACGATGGCGCTCTCGCGGCCATAGATTTCGCGGATGCGCTCCTGCACAGTGCTGCTGATGGCGATGAAGTAATCGACGCGCTGGGCTGCAGCGTAGTCCCAACGGCGCAGCATCGCCAGCAAAGGCTTGAGGCCAAAGTCCAGTAAGCCGCCAATGTTCTCGCGTTGCCGGTACTGGTCGTAGAGCCACAGGAAACGGGTCGGGGTCAGGCAGTAACAGATGTGCAGGGCTTTTTGGTTGCCTTTGCGGGCCCTTACTCCGTGGCAGAAGCCGCTCTTGTTGCTAAGGATCAGATCGAAGTCGCTCAGGTCGGTAGTCTGGAACGCGGCCGGATAGAGCGGCAAATAGAGTTGGTGGTTTTCCGTCACCCGCGGAAGGCGCTGCATAAAAGTGGTGTGAATGGGCCAGTTCCGGTAGGCATCAGGCATCTTGTCGGGCCCGTACATACTGGTATAAATGGGTGCGCCTTGAAAGAGGGCAGCGAACTCTTCCAGCACATTTTCTGCGCCGCCCATTTGATTGAGCCAATCGTGGACCAGAGCCACGCGGGTATGGCCCAACCAGTCATCAGGTCCGTTCCCACCTCTGCTATATTGACGGGGCTCAAGAGCCGGCCTTCTCAATGCGTCCACCGGGAACCGCCTAGGTCCTTTCTGCAGGTGACTGATGGTTCTCGGATTGCGTACCCCGCTCCGAGAGAATCGTAAGTTCGGCGGATACGAAGTGATCCACCATTGTGCGAAATAGCGCCTCGATCAGGTCCGGGGCGACGCCTTCTGTCTCGGCCCAGAGCCGGCGCACCCCCATCATCTGCCGTTGCCTTTCGTGGGCATGCACTTCATTGTCGCTGCGCTTGAAACGCGCGGCAGCGTGGACATACTCCTGGCGCCGGCCGATTGTGTTTATGAGCGACTGGTCCAAACGATCGATTTCCGCCCGCACCTCTGCGAGGGTTTGGCAGTCTTTAGGTTCTTTCATTGGGATTCCTGTTTATAAAGCGGCACGGTCAATTTGGATCTTGATAGTCATTTGAAACCGCTAAGCCGTATACAGTGTCTGTCTTGACCAACTCTTCACCTTCGCCGTCATTCGGACCTTGTGTTGGCGCATTCGGTTGGCAGCCGCCAGGTTGGTTGGGACGCACTGTCGGCATGCCACGATGGTGGGAAAGAACCAGCAACGTGGGTAGCCAGAGCGGGGCGTTGCGGGGGCGCAGCCCCTGCACAAGGGAGGGCGCTTGCGCCCGACCGCCCAAAATACAACAGTGAGGGGAGGAAGAACAACTATGCTCACCTCGCTCAGGGTTGGGAATCAGTTGCGGCTGAGTAGTTACAGGCATTTTACATTAGGCAAAGGCGATGACAAAGGAAAAGGGAATGGGAAGGGGAATCGGTACCCGCGGCTATAGACTTAGCTGTAGCAGCATTTTGGCTTGGCGAAGGAGGCACCGGAGTGGGCGTTACTTTTGACCGCCGCCTTCTCTCTACAGTAGAATGCGCCAGACCGTTGGAAAACTAATTGAATTCAGGAGCTAGAAGGATGGCCGCTTACCAGACTTATCTTGATTCGAACAGGCAGAGATTTCTCGAAGAGCTGCTTGAGTTTCTTCGTATTCCCAGCATATCGGCGCTACCGGAACGCGCCGAAGACGTCGCGCGCGCGGGGGATTGGGTCGCACAGCGCCTCACAGCCGCGGGCGTCGAAAACGTTGAGGTATTGCCAACGCGAGGCCATCCGGTGGTATACGGCGACTGGCTGCATGCTCCAGGCAAACCGACGATTATGATATATGGGCATTTCGATGTGCAGCCTGTCGATCCGGTAGAACTGTGGACACATCCGCCATTTGAGCCGACCGTGATCAACGACCGTGTTTATGCCCGCGGTGCGTCCGACGACAAAGGTAATATGCTGGCACCGATTCTAGCGGTCGAGGCGCTCCTGAAAACGGAAGGGGCAGTGCCGGTCAACCTGAAATTCTGCTTCGAAGGCCAGGAGGAGATAGGCAGCCCAGATATTCCTGAATTCATGCCGCCACACCGGGACCGATTTGCCTGCGATCTTGCTGTAAGCGCTGACGGTGGTCAGTTCAGCGAAACCGAGCCGATCCTGCTGATGTCTCTGCGCGGCATATGTGGTGTGCAGATCGATATACAAGGGGCGTCTACCGACCTCCATTCCGGTCTGCATGGTGGCAGAATACAGAATCCTATTCATGCATTGACGCAGATCCTGGGTTCGCTTCGCCGGGCTGATGGAAAGGTGGCGGTGGAGGGCTTTTACGATGATGTAGTCGAGTATACAGGTGAGGAAAGAGCAGGCATCGCCCGCGTTCCTTTTGAGGGTGACGAATACCTTGAGGAATTGGGCCTTGAAGAAGAATTCGGCGAACCGGGTTACACGAATCGCGAGCGAGGCTGGATTCGCCCGACGTTGGAAATGAACGGAATCTGGGGCGGCTTCCAGGAGGAGGGAATCAAGACTGTTTTGCCCAATTCGGCGCATGCAAAGATTACTTGCCGTCTGGTCGCGGACCAGGATCCGGCGGGCATTTTCGACCTTTTGCGGGAACACATTTCAGAGCATGCGCCGGCGGGGGTGAAAGTGGAGGTCACGCCTCTGTCGATCCTGGGCAGGCCGTATAGCATATCGGCGGACCACTGGGGTAACCGAGCGGCGGCTGCGGTTCTGCAGGAAATGTATGGCAGGGAACCGTACCAGACGCGCAGCGGAGGCAGTATCCCTATCACAGGTGTTTTCCAGGAACAGCTGGGTGTTGATACGATCAGCTTCGGATTTGGGATTGAGGACGAGAATTTCCATGCGCCGGACGAGTTTTTCCGGTTGGCCAGTTTTCGCAAGGGGCAGGATGCCTACTGCCGTTTGTTGGAAAAGCTGGGTGAAACGGACCCGATTAACGGAGAGTAGCCAGCGCGGGCAAGAGCGAAGAAGTCAGGATGCGAATTGAAACCATAGAACTGTATAGAGGACGCCTATGAGCGCGCCGACATATACTTCGTTGGGTGAGTGCCCGATCAGTTCCTTGAGCTCCTCTTCACTGACAGGTTGGCCGGTAAAGAGTTCGCGTAGGATCTGATTCAGGACCTTGGCCTGCTTGCCGGCGGCCTGGCGCACGCCGCTGGCATCATACATGACAACGAGAGCGAAGATGGCGGACAGTGCAAAAACATCGCTGCCGGTACCTGACCGGTAGCCGATTGCGGAAACCAGACTGCAGACCATGGCGGCATGGCTGCTTGGCATTCCTCCGGCACGGGCCAGCACTCGCAGATCAAAGTCGCGTTTCAAAATCCATTCGAAGAGGAACTTGTAGAGCTGCACAATCAGGCCTGCGCTCAGGGGAAGCCAGATTATGGAGCTGTTCCCAAGAAGCTGCATCGATCTATTGATCCTGGGCGCCGCTTAACTCGGTGACCGTTCCGTCCGGCTGCCACTGCCTGACCCGCAGTTCGGCCTCTTCGAGCAGGTCGCCGCAGCGCGCTGCCAAGACCATCCCCGTCTCGTACAGGTCAAGGGAGTCGGCGAGTGGCAGGTCGGCTGCCTCCAACTTCTCCAGAACCGTTTGAAGCCGGCCGTAGCATTCCTCATAGGTGAGCTCGGCGACCTTGTCCGCTGCTTTCTGCTGACTTTCCATTCTTCCCCTTTCGGTGCCAGGCATTTCAACAACAGTATACCAACAAAAGTACAGGTTTCGGCAATGGAGTAGCAGGCGGTGCAGTTCCCCTGGCGAGCAGTTCTGTGTTAGCCTTTCCTAGCGGTTGGGCATGGAAAACTATGCTGTGAAAATGCGCCAGGGCTGGTCTCGACAGCGTTGCTTCGACGCTTGCTGGATGCGCTGGACTAAGATGGAGCGGGAGGGAAGACGATATGGCAGACACTGAACGGTATAAACCGGCAGTTGTAATATTGGAGCCGGACCTATTTTTTTCGGTCAGGTTGGAAGATGTCGTGCGCGCGGCGGGCGGCGATCCGATCACCGTCGACAGGGCAGACCAGTTCGTACCCGCAGTCGAACGAACCTTTCCGGCGCTCTCGATACTGGATCTGAAGACACCGGGGGACTGGGAAACGGCTGTACGTCAATGCAAGATGAAGCCTCACACGCGCCAAACCCCGGTCTATGCCTTTGGCAGCCATGTTGACGTAGAGACGTTGCAACGGGCGCGCAAGGCCGGCGCTGACCATGCCTGGGCCCGCAGCCGGATGATGGAGGAACTGGTGGCAGTGGTCGAGCGCCACGTTAATCCACCAGTCCGTCACCTCGACGGCTGCGACGATCCGCTCAGCCGGTCAGCCGCGGCCGGATTGCTGGCATTTAATCAGGGCCGCTACTTCGACCAGCATGAGTATCTGGAGTTGGCCTGGAACGAGGAGCTGCGGGAGGTACGCGATCTGTACCAAGGAATCCTGCAGGTTGGTGTAGCTTTTCTGCAGATGGAGCGGGGCAACCGGCGGGGGGCACTGAAGATGTTTCGCCGCGGCCTGCCAAAGCTGCGCGGGCTGGCCGATGAATGCCAGGGAATCAACGTAACTGCATTTCGCTCTGAAGCTGAGCAGATTCATCGCGCGCTGTCGGAGGCGGGCCCGGCCCAACCCGTGGCGTTGTCAGCGACTTCGCTTCCGAGGATAGCGTTCATCAATCCCTATGACGGGGAAACGCCGGAGGAGCTGGGTGTAGTTCTTCCGGAGGAATCTGAAACTGAAGAGGCCTGAGGAACAAAAGGGGCGCTCGCTTCTGCGGAGTATCCATCAAGCCCCTTTATCTTATAACGAGGACGACGCGGGGTTCGCGGACGGCTCAGTAGGGACGGTCTTACCTTGTGCTTTCGCTGCCAGGCGACGCCCCTGGTTTGAAAGGATTAGTGTCGCTGCAGGGAATTTCTGGTTGCTGAGCAACAGCCCCTTTTCCTCGAGTTGGCGGACGTCCTGCCACGGGACCGGAGTGTCTTCACCGTTTAGGGAGTGAAGCCTGAATTCCTTGTTGCCGTCAAGATAGCGGTGGGACTTGAGCGTTTCGCCGCGCAGGAGGGCATCCAGAAGGCGCGTCTGTGATGTAGAGAGGGCGTTGGCAGAGGAGCTATTTGCTCTTCGCAGAAGGAAGTCACGCAGAAACAGGTTGATCTTTGCGGCCGCGGCGCGCAGGTTCATCCCAGTTCGTTGACGTGCTCTTGCAACTTGCGCTGGCTGATCTTTACATATTGGCCGGCTTCGATTTGCGTCATTTCCTCTTCTGACAGACGCAAGCGCAGGATGTCAAGCGCATCTTCCGGGCTTTGCCCGTAGGCAAGTTTTTTCTTGCCGTTCTTCATGTCGAACAGGTACATATAGTGAGGATTGGAAAAGCTGCTCATCTCTTACGCCTTTACAAGAGCTTGCTGGTACATTCCTTCGTACCCGCGCTGCTGCTCATCCATTGACAAACCGCGATTGACCTCGGCATCGTATTTGCCTGCGAGCAGTTCCCGGTAGAAGCCGTAGTTGACGCCCTTCACCTTTTCGTCGTCCGGGAAGCGGTGATAGTTGTCATTGCCCATCAGGCTTTTGCCTTCGGCTATCAACTGAAAACCCAGAGCGGAGCCGGGATAGGGGGCGTAGTAGGAGATGGACGGGAAGACCCGCTTCATCCGTTTAAGCATGCGCATCGTCTTGAAGGCATCCTCATCGGTTTCGCCGGGGATGCCCAGCATGATGTTGGACCAGAAGACCGGCGGCTCTTTGCCCTCCGCTTCCATCTCGTCCCCTAAATCGTTGACAAGGTCGATGGCGAAGTTGTTGTCCTCCTCGGTGCATTCCTTGTTCAGCAACTTAAGAATGCGGTCGCTGCCCGATTCGAAGCCGATCGAAATCAAGTTCCAGTTGGTCTCGCGGACCAGCGCTGTGAAGAGCTCCGGCCACTGCCGTACGGTGTCGGCGCGGCCAGCCGCCCAGTAGGGCCAGACTTTGTTGGCACGGCGGGGGTACTCTTCGATCCATTCTTGCAGCCATTTTGGGTTCTGGAAGAACATGGAGTCGTGAATAACGACAGAGCCGACCCCGTGTTTCTCGTCGAGTGCGTTAAGCTCGTCAATCACCATGGCAACAGGGCGGCGGCCCATGTTGGGGATGTAGGAAGCTTCGTTGCAGAAGACACATTGCCAAGGACAGACGCGGCTGGTGATGATGGTGGCAACCGGGGGTGGACCCCAACCGCACTCCGGCTCCATCGGCCAGTTGAAGTTTCGCGCCAGCTTCAGAGCTCGATATGCGCGACGCGGCCTTGCGTTGGCGAGCGCCTCGCGCCAGTTTGCCGGTTTGGGCCACAGTTCGCGGTCGATTTCGGGCCACTCGGCCATGGAGCGGGATCCTTTGCCGAGAAATACTCTGGGAAAACTGTCCGGGTCGCGTACCAGGTCGACGATGACTTCTTCGCCTGCCCCCTGGCAAATCTTGTCGAATGCGTCAACTTCCGCCATTTCGTCGGGCGCGACAGTCGCGTGCATTCCTCCGGCCATGACGATGCCGTCGGGATTAATGTCCTTGAAGATCTGTGCGGCCTTCAGCGCCACCGGAAAGGTATAACTGCGCACATTCATCAGAGCCATCTTGTAACCGGGGAGTTTCCGAGCCAACTGTTCCCAGGAGGTGACGGCGCGCGTTGAGACAATATCCGTTTCGATTCCGTTCTGGTGCAGAATGGTGCGCAGGAGCCCGAGTCCGTGGTCCTGCCACTGCTCGTGTGGACCTTGCGGATAGACCAGATCGCCCAAATCGCCCAGATCGATCCAGACGATATCGCTTTTGCGTTCCGTGCTCCAGGGCCAAATCGAATTCAACAAATGCTCCTCCAGCTGCGTTAGAATAAGAGGTCAGTCGTGACCAGGACCATTGGCGGCGCTGCATGCGCTCGCGGAAGGCTCGGCGGCCTGCTACATGCTGGCATAGCGTCCTACGGATTCGTCGATCTCTTCAGCCCAAGCGTCGATACCGCCGGCCATGCTAACCGCATTTGACCAGCCCTGCTGGCGAAGAAAGACCGTTACTTGTGCGCTACGCAGCCCTTTGTGGCAAAAGAGGACGACTTCAGTATCCTGGTTCTGACGCAAGGCTTCCGGTATGGCGTCCAGCCGCCGCTCGCGCAGGTCGCTCAAGGGCAAGCTGATGAACTCTCCTTCAGGCAGGCTGGCTAGTTCAAGTTCATTAGGTTCCCTGACGTCGACCAAAAAGAACTTAGTGCGTTCCTGCTGTTTTTCGACTACATCGTGCACACTTACTTCCGGCGCGCCATACGGGTTGGGCATTGTTATTGTTCTCGCTATCGTGGCCAGGATGGTTAGTGCAAGCTAACTGGCAGAGTCTGCACTGGGCGTTGCGTATTTGCGCCAATATTAGAAATCGGCGGGATCGATCGGTTGACGCCCGCCGTAACCTTCGTTGACGTCGTGCCAGAAGCTAAGCTCGTCCTCGCCATGCTTCCAGCAGAGATAGACTTCGCGGCCGTCGCGAATCGACAGGAAATCGATCAACCCTTTGTCGATGTCTTTTACGAGGATACCCATGTTCAGGATTCCTTTTACCCCCGACTCCAGCTTGTTGAATTGGGAGTAGACAGTTCCGGCTGCAGCGTTGCCGCCGTTGTGGGCCGCCTTTTGCAGGACTGGCCAGATATCGGGCCGCAGCCGGATAATTTCGGTGCGAGCCTCTTGCACCTGTTCCATCAAAGCCTTGACAATGGGTAGCGCGGCTTTCGCCTCGTTGAGCGTGTAATAGCGGGCCTGCATAGGACTCCAACCCGATCGGGGCAAAGGCGAATCGACCAGCCGCCCGTCCGATTTTGCAACGGGCGACTGGCAATTTGCAGTGAATTCTCAACCTCTGCCAATGCGAAATTAATCGCGGGAATTAGTGACCGCAGCCACTTCCGCAGCCGGCGCCGGCTGCCGCGCCGGCCTCGGCGCCATTTGTTCGGAAGCTGCTGCCGCAGCCGCACGAACTGGTGGCGTTGGGATTCTCGATATGGAATCCGCCACCCATCAGATTGTCAATATAGTCGATGCTGGAACCGGCAACATAGAAGATGCTCGTCGGATCGATCACGACACGCAGACCGTACTGCTCGAAGACCTGGTCGGCATCCTGAATGTCGTCGTCGAAAGTCATTCCGTACTGCATCCCTCCGCAGCCGCCGCCTTTGACAAAGACACGCAACGCGTGAGACTCGCGCAGGCCCTTCTGATCGAGAATGCCGCCCAGCTTTTCGGCCGCATTTTCTGTTAGCGTCACTTCTTCTGTCTTGGTGTCGGTCAGTGTAATGTCCATCGAGATCTCCTTAGATGTATGGACGGGTCTGAACTGGAAACGAAGTAATTACTAAGACTCTTGGTAGGGTTCCTGCTGTGATCAAGGTTTGGATCAGGGCGCCGATTCGCCTCACTCTATTTGCGATGGAATACTTAGTTTGATATGGGAGGGCAATTTCGCATTTGGTGGTCGCTGAAAATTGATTGCCGGAAATTCGCTTCAGCCACCGATCTGGTTCATAGCCCGGTCCTCGGCGAAAACGCCTGAGGCAAGACCGTGACCCCACGGTTTGTGGAATGCGCCCTCCTTCATCAGTGCCCGTATCTTATCGAATCCGGCGCCGCCGCGCAAAGGTTGGAGCAGGTCGACCTCATCATCGCGCAAGAGACAGAGTCGAAGCTTGCCGTCGGCTGTCAGACGTACGCGACCGCAGCCCTGGCAGAAAGGCTCGGTGACGCTGCTGATAAAGCCAAGCGTGCCTTTTGCTCCGGGGATTCGAAACGGGCGGCTGGGATCGACAAAATCGTAGCTGGCCTCATCAAGCCCACCAAAGACGGACTCGACTTTCTGGCGAATCTCACGGAAAGAGACGACGTGGCTTAACTGAAAATCGCTCACTTCACCAAACGGCATCATTTCGATGAATCGGACTTCCCAGTCTTTCTCCAAAGTGAGCCGCGCCAGATCGATGACATCTTCCTCATTGAAACCGCGGGTGACAACACAGTTTAGTTTGACGGGTCGCAACCCGGCTCTTTCGGAGGCGTCGATTCCCTTCCACACATCGTCGATGTCACCCCAGCGTGTGATGCGGCGGAAACGTTCGGGATCGATTGTGTCGATGCTGATGTTGACCCGGTTCAGGCCAGCGTCGGCCAGCGGCTGCGCCAAGTCATGCAGAAGCAGTGCGTTTGTTGTCATGGCCACGTCCCGTATACCGGGAATAGCCGAGATTTGGCGGACTAATTCGACCACGCCTGGGCGAATCGTCGGCTCGCCGCCGGTCAGACGAATCTTGTCGACGCCCAGGCTGGCTGCGACATTGACGAGAAAGATAATTTCTTCGTCAGACATAAGTTCATGGCGCGGGCGAAACTGCATGTGTTCTGGCATGCAGTATACGCAACGCAAATTGCATGCATCGGTCAGGCTGATACGCAGGTAGCGGACGCGGCGGCCATAACTGTCGTGCGTTGGCTCCGTCATCGCCGCCAGCGTGTCCGCGCCTGGAGGCGGGGATAACGTTACGCTGCCGCACTTTGTTCGATGCCGGTGTCCATTTTGCTCGGCCGCGGGCGTTTGGTTAAGCTGCAGTTCTTCAAGTTCCGGATTACGAACCGTCGTTGGCATATTTGCAGTATCCTGTAACGGATAATCGTATTTTCAGACTATTAGTTCGACTGCCTGAGACAGCATTTTGCTCTCGCCGTTTGCGTTTTGCACCCGAAAACTGCAACATCGCTCGCCATCGGCGATGGCCTGAACATGTTCGCAGCTCTGGCCACTGAGCGATTCCACAAGTGCCAGGTCCATACAGCACAACTCACGATGTTCAGCGGCGACCCCTGTATAGGGGCAGTTGTGGGTATACAGAACTCCGCTTGAAGGCTCCCACTGGGCCAAGTATCCCCTATCGTTGAGAAACGAGACCACCCTGTCCATGCGCTCATCCAGTTCTTCTTCAGGAGGGCTATCCTCCAAGACTGGTGTCGCCATCTCCATTGCCAGCTTGCGAAAGCAGCCGTCAACCTTGTCGGCCGGGAGCATTTGCTTCAGTTGGCGCACTACACCGGCAGTGAGCAGGGCAAAATTGTCGGGAAAATGAGCATCCGCATTTGCGGTTAGCGAATAAACCTGCTGGGGACGCCCGACGGTTCGGGGCCGCTTGGCCTTGGATACGGCGATAAGATTGTCCGACAGGAGGATATCCAAATGATACCGGACCGATATGGGAGCCATTTCCAAGTGTTCGGCCAGAGCCCCCACGGAGGCCTGCCCTTCCTGTTTCAGGATTTCCAATATGCGGCTGCGAATGGTCTGCACAATACTTCTCCAGTATGCAACTTATCTTCCTACCACCTATTTTAGCAGAGCGAACGAACGATGTCAAACATATTTATGAATAAATTCATAAAAAACTATTACAGGATTTGAGTTCTGTGATGTCCTTTATTCAATAGTTCCTGCTGAGCAAAGAATACTCAGGTAGTTCGCGGCAATTTCGCTGCTTTGGCGAAGCCCGCATTTCCTGTCACGCCACAGAGGAAGAGGGTTTTAGCTTACTTAGTAGAAGCCACACGTCTAGTGTTACTACTGGAAAAGATGAGTAAGTCTGGGTGCATTCCAGATTTGAAGTGGGAACAGGCGGGCGGGGAGTAAATGCGGGCGGCGGCTGGAAGTGATCACGGGCTCTTGGAGAAACGCGGGGCATACAGAAGGCCTGAGTATACTGGGAGGTCGGTTGATTGGGTTGCGAGGGCAGGCACAAGGCCTGCCCCTACAGGACAGTGGGGGGAAATCTGTTGGCTAGACACGTTAGCTGGGAAAGAACGAGCACGGTCGCTTGCCAGAGGGGGCGTTGCGGGGCTCGGAACTACAGGGGAACTGCGGGGGAACCGCGGGGGAACCGCAGGGGAACTGCGGGGGAAAGGGGGCTGAGACAGCATGTGGGGGGTAGTCACTGTTGGCTAGACTTTTTGCCGGGGAAGAATGAGCACGGTCGCTTGCCAGAGGGGGGCGTTGCGGGGCTCGGAACTACAGGGGAACTGCGGGGGACGGGGGGGGGAGATAGGATGGGGGGGTTAGTCATTGTGGGCTAGTGTTTTTGCGGGGAAGGAATGAGCAGGGTCGCTGGCCGGGGGGGGGCGTTGCGGGGCTCGGAACTACAGGGGAACTGCGGGGGACAGGGGGCTGAGACTGCATGTGGGCGGTAGACACTGTTGGCTAGACTTTTTGCCGGGGAAGAATGAGCACGGTCGCTTGCCAGAGGGGGGCGTTGCGGGGGCGCAGCCCCTGCACAGGGGACGCCGCATGCGGCCGACCGCCCGGAACTGCAGTTATTGGTTTTCAGGTAGCTCTTAAGCCACTGTAGTTGACTAGCCAGTCATCCTGGGAACCATTCAGGCTCTTGGTGACGCAACTGGTGTATAGCCGCGGCCATGCTCGCCAGCCGACGGGTTGCGAAGAAGGCACACGGTCGGTGAGGGATGGTTTTGTAGGGGGGCGTTGCGGGGGCGCAGCCCCTGCACCAGGGAGGGCCGAAGGCCCGACCGCCCAAAAATACAACTGTGAGGGGAGAAATACACCTTTGCTCGCCTCGTTCAGATTAGCGAATTAGTTGCGGCCGCGTAGTTACGTTTTCAGCTATTAGTTTTCAGTGGAACAACCGTCGTCAGGGGAACGCCGGTGATTAGTGCTCGGTGGTCGGTGGTCAGTGGCGAGAAACGGCTTGAGGGGAAGACACTGTTGGCTAGAAATGATGCCGGGGAAGAATACGCACGGTTGCCAGCCTGAGATCGGATCTGCGGGCAGGACACTGTTTGGTCTTTAGCTAAGGCGTGCGGAAGTTCGCCCCATTTTGGGATGCACCCTATTGTTTCCCACTTTGACTAGCTGTTTGCTTTGAGATACTATTCTCTTTAGCCTCTGAGGGAACAGGTCGTAATTATTTCATACGAACGACCCTGAATCAATTTCAGCTAGAAAGCAACTGCTTCGATCTCTTCCTCCGCCCTTGGCCAATAACGCCCAAATCAAGGCCTATTTTTTCTTTGCCAACGTTCCCATTCTACTTGCAGCAGGACAAAGTAAGCTTGAAACGCTTTCGTGAGCGAAGAAAGTTGCCAAGATGCGTTCAGACTAGATTTCCCTTTTGATGTCAACCGCGGAACATAATTCAGGCACGCGACGTCCCCTCTGTAAGGCTCTCCGTACAACGGCCAGTCCGGCCAGTGGACAAAGAGTCCCTATTTCGCCCTTTTGACGCCCATTGAACCCGATTCATTTGTCGTCAGCCATTCACGAGAGAATTCCCTATGTCTATCCTCAATCAAGAAAACGTCAACCATCGGTTTCATGAACTGAACCTTCTCAGTTCACGTTTGCCCCGAACCATTGTATTGGCGTTTTTACTGGCCTTAGCCGCGCTGGCATACGCCGCAACACCCACATTTGCACAGACCATACCACTTCCAACGCCAAATATCCTTGTTGACGATTACGTCACTGTTCCCAGGAACGGCGGTGCGAAAATTGAGGTGTTGGGAAACGATACCGTACCGGAGTTTTCCAGCTTTAACTTTACTAGTCCGGAGAACGGAAGTTTCAAAACTATCACAAGCAATGCGGCCAGGAGGCATCTCTCCTTCGAATACAGGCCCAACACGAACTTCGTTGGCGAAGACAGCTTTGCCTATTTTGTTTCCGATCGCCGCGGGTTGACTCTACAAGCTAGAGTTTACATCACGGTCTTTGGCGGTGGTCTTAATTGTCCCACATGTCTCAACAGACACGAGGCCACGCCTGTAAATGTCACGATCGGTGCAGACGACGCCTTTAACTACCACTTCATAAGTGACGACGGCGTCAGTAGTGGGCCGGTGCTTCCGCCAGTACCGAAATTGGCTAAGAAGCATTTGCCGGGGTCGGGGAACGTCGTCTTATTCAATGGTGCAAACCCGATTTCAGGCGCCCCGGTCATCATCAGTTACTTGTCAGACGAGGAGCTCGTGCACGTACACACATACTATTCTGACCGCCATACGGGCTCGATGAAACCCTACATTTTCGTAATTGACCTGGACAACGAGGTATCGCATTGGGAGTGGTAACGGTTGCCAATTTGCCGATTTTCTTATGGCTTGAAATCTGGTGCAGGCACCGGTCATAGCCGGCTTAACCCGCAAGGCATACTTTGGGCCGATCTTGCATCTTGAGCAGGTTCTAACCGCCGGGGGAAGGAGGTACTAAACAGACACAACAAAGCATGGCAGAAGTGCGCAGGCGCGGGACCAAATTGCGCCACAAGAGCCGTATACTCTTACCTTTATACAGATTGTGAATCGTAAGACGACACGGCCCAACCCAATTCAATAGGGGGAAACATGTCCGACACGCGAAACACAGACAGGCAGATGAGCCGCCGTGGCTTCCTACACGCCATGGCACTAGGCGCAGGCGGCGCCGCTCTGGCCGCATGTGTAGTGCCGGAAGGTGCCATGCCGGCCGCCGAAGAAGCAGCGGCGCCCGCGCAGGAAAATCTTCCGATCATCTATTGGTCGATGTTCGGTCTACAGGAGGCTGCACAGGCACAGAATCAGGTCGAACGCTTCAACGAAGAGACCGGGGAAAGCGCGATTTTCATGTCGATCGGGTGGGGCAATGTAACCCAGAAAGCCCAGGTAGCTATTCAGGGCGGCAACCCACCCGACATGGTATCACTCTGGTCTCAGGCCTATACGTGGGGACCCCGCGGGCTCTTGCTGCCCCTCGAGGACTACGCCGAACGGGACGGCTTCGACGGCGAGGGCTGGTCCAAACCGGCATGGGATGCGCTTTGGTCGGATGGCCATCTCTGGGGGACAGGCCACACTCTTAACGTCTTCGCTCTGCACAGCAACGACACGCTCTTGGAAGAGGGCGGGTTCAGTGCAGACAGCCCGCCCGAAACTTTCGCCGACCTCGATGCGATGGCGGAGGCACTGACAACCTTTGATGACGACGGCAATATTACCCGGTTGGGCTTCCTGCCCTGGCTCAGGTCAGGCAGCCTCTGGCACTGGGGCTGGGCCAATGGCGCTCAGTTCTACGATGAGGATACCGACACGATCACTGCCAACTCCGAAGAGGCGTTGCTCTATACTCTCGAATGGTTCAAGTCTTACGCGGATCAGTACGATATCGAGAAGATAGACCGTTATGTATCCGGGTTCGGCAATCGCAGTTCGCTGACGGAAGATCCCTGGTACGTGGACAAAATCGTTCTGCAGATCGACGGCAGCTGGAAGCGAAGTTGGATCCCGCGCTATGCACCCGAGCTTGAATACTCGGTATTCAAGTCCCCGTATGGCCCTGGATACACCGAACCAACCAGCCTAGTTGAGATTGGCGCGATGTTCAACGTTCCCAACGGCGCCAAGAATCCGGACGGAGGATGGAAACTGGCCCACTTCATGGCGGCCAAGCAGCAGCAGATCGAGTTTGGAAATCTGGTAGGAGACGTTCCCCCTCTGAACGAAGCTGCGCGCGATCCGGAGTTTCTGAATTCGCTACCGTTCAACGAGCTTTATGTCGAGTTGACCGAGTCGGCAGGCGGCCGCGCGTGGCCGCGCATTCCGGTTCTGGAGCAGTACAAGACCGAGATTCGGCGCCTCCAGGACGAAGTAATTCACGGCCAAATCGATCCGCAGCAGGGCTTGGACGATATGACTGCGAAACTGCAGCAGGAGTTGATCGACTTCCGCCAGCAGGTTGGCTAATAGAGAAGTCCCCTGGCACTTACATCCCGGCGGGTTGACTAATCGACCCGCCGGGAAACAGGAGAAGGCGGGCATGACATTTGGACTTACGCGACAAGAGTTTCGGCGCTTGCGGGTAGGATTGCTTTTTGCGCTTCCCTGGATCATCGGTTTCTTGAGTTTTACGATTTTCCCGGTCGTTTACTCTTTCTACTACAGCCTCAACGTGTTTACGACTTTTGGGCAGCCCCTGCACTGGGTCGGGTTGAGCAACTATGTCAAATTGGTGAATGACGATCTCTTTTGGGTTTCGCTCTATAACACGATGTACATGGTCGTCTTCGGCGTCTCCTTTCACATTTTTCTGGCCATCATTCTCGGGCTCCTGCTCAATCAGAATTTGCGCGGCGTTTCCCTTTACAGGACCGTTTATTATATTCCAACGATTGTCCCGATTGTCGCCACTTCTGTGCTCTGGATGTGGGTGTTCAACCCTGAATTCGGTCTGATCAATTCCGCGCTAAGCGTAATAGACGTCCACGGTCCGGGATGGCTGACCGACCCAATTTTGTCAAAGCCATCGTTGATTCTGATGGGCGTGTGGACAATCGGTGGAACTTTAGTGATTTTTCTGGCCGGGCTGCAGGACATTCCCCAGCATCTATTCGATGCGGCGATGATCGATGGCGCGGGAGCCATGCAGAGGATCAGGAATGTCACCCTTCCGATGCTGTCCCCGGTAATCTTTTTCAATGTAATCATGGGCGTAATCAGTGGTTTCCAGATTTTCGCCCAGGCTTTTATCATGACAAGGGGCGGCCCCTTAGACACGACCCTGTTCTACGCCTACTACCTTTACCAGAACGCTTTTGAGTTTTTCCAAATGCCCTACGCTTCGGCGATGGCCTGGATCTTGTTCCTTGTCGTTATGGGGACGACATTGATCATTTTCCGCAGCTCGGCTCGCTTGGTTTACTACGAAGGTGAGGAGCGATAGCGCCATGGGCAGGACAACCACGACGCTGAAGCGGCAGCAACAGGTGGGGGCCTCTGGCTTGGGCAGCCTCACAAGGACGCAACGCGAGACATTGAGCCATTCAGCCAGCCATGTCGGACTCTTTGTGGCTGGGCTCCTGTTTTTTCTGCCTTTCTTCTGGCTGATTTCCACTTCATTGAAAGATCTGGACCAGATATTTACGCTGCCCCCCGTGTGGATTCCCGATCCGTTTCGTTGGCAGAACTATCCGGAATCTTTGAGTTACTTTCCATTTTTTCAGCAGTTGCGCAATACGCTGGTCATAGCAGTTTCGGCAGTGTTTCTGACGGTGGTTTCGAGTTCCCTGGTCGCCTACAGTTTCTCAAGGCTGCGCTGGCATGGGCGCGACATTCTATTCTTTGCCATGCTTTCGACGATGATGCTGCCTTACCAGGTTACGATGATACCGCTGTTCATCATGTTTCGGAGTCTTGGCTGGGTCAATACGCTTCTGCCGCTGATTGTGCCCCATGCCTTCGGCGTTCCGTTTTTCATTTTCCTGCTGCGTCAGTTCTTCCTTAGTCTGCCCAGAGACCTGGACGACGCCGCCATAATTGACGGGTGCTCAGAGTTCGGCGTTTTGTGGCGGGTCATACTTCCTCTAGCCAAACCGGCTCTGGCTACGGTAGGGCTTTTTCAATTCCTGGGAAGCTGGAACGACTTCATTGGGCCGCTTATTTACCTCAATGATCCCAGCAAGTACACGCTCTCGCTGGGAATCCAGGTGTTTGTCAGTACGGTAGGTGTTCAGTGGGGATGGATGATGGCGGTAACAACTGTGTTGACGGTGCCGGTTATCGTGCTCTTCTTCTTTACCCAGAGGACATTTATTCAGGGCATTGCCCTTACCGGCATCAAAGGATAGCAGGACAGCTGCTGGCTCCACAGCTTGAAACAGGTTTGGTCATTTGACTCCTGACTCAGGAGGACTCCATTGTCCAGGCATGAAGGTATCCTGATTGGTACCCATTATGAATATCCCTTCGGCGGCATGGCGACACGGCCGGAATGGCTACCGCAGGGGGAGGACGACTGGCGCCGGGATCTGGAGATGATCAAGGATACCGGCTTCGACTCGGTCCGCATCCGTATCGGCCTCGACAGCAGTTTGGATGAGGTTGGGCGTCTGTTGGACATTTGCCACGAGCTGGGCATCGGCGTTCTGTTCGGTTTTGCAACTTTCTACGTGCACAACAGTTTCATCGAAGCGTTTCCCGATGCGAAAGTCGTCGACAGGAACGGCGTGGCATACCCCCAGCACGAATATGATTTCAGCTGGCAGCGCGCCTGTATCAACCATCCCGAGTATCGCCGTCAGAGAGATCAACTGCTGATCGACACTGCAACACGCTTTGCTTCCCACCCGGCGATAATCGATTGGGACGTACACAATGAACCCAGCATCGGGCCCGGGGACCATGCTTGTTACAGCCCGCATACGGTGGCCCGGTACCGAGAAGATCTGGCGACGCGGCTCTCTTCAATCTCGCAGGTGAACGATCGATGGGGAACGTCATTTGGCGACTTCAGTAGTGTAGAGCCGCCAACAGAGGTAGATAGCGATCCGGACGGCTTCTGGAGAGACTGGCGGGAGTTTATCGCACGCAACCTCAGCGAGTTCCTATTGGGCGGCATCGACATCATCAAACAGCATGCGCCCGGCGTTCGGGCTAGTTTCAACTATACAGACCCGTATGGAATTCAGGGGAATGGGCAGGACTGGTGGATTCTGCCGCAGCTGGACTACGCTTCGTCAAGCCACTATTGGGGTTCCGGCCCGCGCACAGGCGCAGAGGCTGGCTCTCGTATAGCTCTTCTCAAAGCGCTGGCGCCCGGTTCCCAGGCATGGCTGACCGAGTGCCAGGGTGGTCCTTTCCGATCGGATATCCTGTGGCGGGGCATCAACATTGAGGCCGAGGTCAACCAGGTTTTCAGTTACGCCAGCCATGCCCACTACTTTTATCGCTGGGAACCGCTGATGTCCGGGCCGGAACCGTGGATCAACCACATGGTTGATGCCGACGAGTACGACACAGAGCGAAGGCTGGCAACCAAGCGAGTTATCGCGGACCTGCGGCGCTACGAAGACCTGATTGCAGCCGGTGACACGGTCCCTGCCAGAATTGGCATCTACTTGACTCGCGAAATGATTTGGGCGGCAAACGCCCGCGAAGTGCCGATCAGTGAAGTGGTAGTCGGCCTATACGCCCTTTTCATGGACCTGGGCTATGAAGTTACGTTCGTACCCAATGCCTTCGATGCCGATTGCGGTCTGGAAGTCGTCGCGATCCCCTTCACTCTAGGAATATCCTCAGCCGAAGCGGAGACCCTGCAGACTTATGTAGAGAAGGGCGGCAGGGTCATTGCCGAATTGCCAATGACAGATCTGGAGGAATGCCAGAAGGTTGGCGAGGCTCTGGGTTTGGCCTGCCGCGAGTGGATCAGCCCCATCTACTTCATCGCAGGTTGGAGCGTAAACGATTCAGACGGAAGGTTCGGGGGATTCGCCTTTCACGACCAGGTGTTGTTAGATGACTACCGTGGTCATGCGGTGGCAACTTACCGCGACAGCGGTGAACCGGCGCTGATAGCCGCCGGCCCTGATGGCAGGCTTCTGATTCCAACTTTCGCGTTTGGCCGCTCCTATTTTTCTTCGCTTCACCGCGGGCTCAGGCGGCTGTTGCAGCGATGGCTCCCCGATTCACTGGCGCCTGATATTACAGTCCATGGCGTTCCCGACGAGTACCGTTCGCTGGTAGAGGCCCGCCTCGTCGAAAGCGATCGCGGCAGCTTGTTGTTCGTGATAAACCGGTCCGGTTACGATTGGGAGGTTGAAATTCAGCCCCGAGGATACGGGGAGGTAAAGCTAAGGTTGCCGACCCATGGCGCCACCCATCGGTTGGTGCGTAGAATCAGCCATTAGACAGTTCGAAATGCGCTTGTGCACTCAGCTACAGGACGGGCCGGCGATTTCTTGCCCTCAGGCAGCGTCGGCAGAGCATGTTGTTGAGGGCAGAGGCATTGTAGAGAGGAATCTGATTTTTCCATTAAGAGGGAGTGAGGAATGGAGACGAGAGCCGCAGTTGTATATGAACACGACGCACCAGTCGTCGTTGAAACGTTAAAGCTGGACGATCCCAAAGATAACGAAGTCCTGCTGCGGATGGGAGCTAGCGGGGTTTGCCACTCCGACCTGTCGGTGGTGAACGGGACGATCTTTTACCCCCCGCCGGTCGCACTTGGCCATGAGGGAGCCGGGGTGGTGGAACGCGTCGGAGCGAATGTTTCCTATGTCAAGCCGGGCGACCACGTCATATTGTCGTTCGTGACCTACTGCGAAGCCTGCGTGATGTGTGAGATGGGTCGCGTATGTCTGTGCCAGGGTATCGATGCACGCAAGGGCTATCTCCTTGACGACACCTGCCGTTTGCACAACAACAAGGGCCATGACATTCCGCAGATGTCCCGTATCGCGACCATGTCCGAGTTGGCCGTCGTACCCGAACAGGCCCTGATCAAGATTGATCCCGGTTATCCGCTGGACAGGGCCGCGCTTGTCGGCTGCGGCGTGACAACAGGGGTAGGCGCGGTGCTGAGGACGGCTGAAGTGGAAGCAGGAAGCACGGTCGCTGTCATTGGCACAGGGGGGGTGGGCCTCAATGCAGTTCAGGGCGCGAAAGTCGCTGACGCGGAGCGCATCATCGCGGTAGACCTGATGGAAAACAAGTTGGAATTTGCCCGTCAATTTGGCGCCACCGATACAGTGAACGGCTCTGAAGTGGATCCGGTTGAGGCCGTCAAGGAGTTGACGGGAGGATTGGGCGTCGACTATGCCTTTGAAGCGATCGGAAGCTCTGTGACTATCAGGCAGGCCTTCGATATGGTTCGGTCTGGCGGGACAGCAGTTGCAATTGGATTGGCGCGCCATGACGATATTGTGTCGATTCCGCCGCAGGAGCTGATTTGGGCCGAAAAGAAGCTTTTGGGTTCCTACTACGGTTCATCTCGTCCCCGAGTGGATATGCCCGAATACCTCCGTCTATACGATGAAGGGATACTGAAACTCGACGAGTTGATTACGCAGACCTATCAGCTGGAGCAGGTCAACGAGGCGTTTGCGGACATGGAAGCGGGCAAGAACGCCCGTGGGATTTTGGCCTTGGATATGTAGCGCGAGGCAGCTCGGCGACTGCGCTCTAGCTGCACGGTTTCTAAGTGGGCTCGGATGTGCGAAGGCCAATAATATCGAGTGACTTCCAGGCTGCACGTTCGTTAAGCCATTGGTTGTGCAGTTCTGTTGGCAAGGCGCCTTCACCGAGTCTGCGTTCAGTTTCTTCACTGCAACGAAGTTCGACACCAAAGCTGTTGGATTCGCGTCCGGCATTCTCTACGCGCGTCCGCAGATTACCCAGCCCCGCCAGGGCGGCAGAGACCTCGCCTTCCGATGGGACACTGCCGCTATGAATTCCTTCTTCTTCGTCGGCTTTCCCATCCAGTAGTCGAGTCAGTTGCCAGCGCCAGCGCGGGCCAGTGGCGTTCTCATCTTCTACGACGGATACGTCTATGGAAAAGTCGGCTTGGCTGGCAAGCGCCGAATTGTAGAACTGGTATACGCCGCGAAAGTTGCGACTGAACTGCGCGGGGGGAAGATCGCGTCGGGCCTGTTTACCGTAACCCCTGCTCGACAACCGCTCATCAAGTATTGCAACTACGCCCCGGTCGGCAGTCCTCCTAATCAGACGACCAAATCCCTGTTTCAGAGACAGGGTCATCAGCGGGACCATGTAATTTCTGAAGCTGCTGCCGTTTTCGACATCTTCCAGTGCTTTCATGCGGGCGTCGTGCAATGGATCGCTTGGTGTAGGAAAGGGCAGTTTGTCCAGCACAACCAGGCTCAGATCGTCGCCTGGAAGATCGACACCCTCCCAGAAGGATTTCGTTGCCAGGAGTACGCTGTGCGGCGTCTCTCTAAACCAGTCCAGTAGCGCATTGCGGGGAAGTTGTCCTTGTGCCTGGAGGGGCCAGGCTACGCCTTCCAATCTGTCGCAGGCCTGTTGCAGTCCGCTCCAGCTGGTAAAGAGACACAGTGCCCTTCCTCTGCTCACATTGAGCAGGCGCTCCAGTTCAATGGCCACCGCGTCGTAGAAAGGGTCTTTTGCCCGCCAGTTAAAGGGCGGCAGGGGCGGTTGATAAAGCAGGGCCTGTTGGGTGTAGTCGAATGTTGCGCCGGCGACCAGTTCCAGCGCAAGATCAGACACGCCACATCTGCTTTTGAAATGCTTGAAGTTGCCGTCAGTTGCCAATGTGGCGCTGGTACAAATGACGGTGCGTCCTTCCTCGACAAACAGGTGCCGAGAAAGCTCGTGGGCGGGGTCGATGGGCGCGGCATGAATGCGAAGCTTCAGGTGGCGAGCTCCGCTTACTTTTTCGGCGTAGCGTACGGTGACGTCGTCCCTTGAACTTGTGGCAACGGCCTGCAGTTTGGCGGCAAGAGAGCCCAAGCCGGTCACAGCCAGATCATAGTTGGCCTTGTCTTCTGACTCCTCGGGGGAGAGGGGAGGGTGCCCGTCCTGTTCCGGCCGTTCGTAAGGATGTGCCTGACGCATATCATCCTGCAGTTTTCGGAGGCCGGCGGCCACCTTTTTCATTTCTTCCAGCTCGTGGTCTATGCGAAAGACTCTTTGTTCCGACAACCGTTCCACTTCTGAGAAGGCAAGCCGGTTGTGCCAAAGCAGCTCATCCAGCAGATCGTTTTCCAGGTGTGCTTTGAAGACTGCGCCCGCCAGAAGCTGCTCCAGGGCATAGTCAGAGGTCTCCACTTCGAACACCGATGTGGCAGTGTTTTCGAGCTGGTGGGCCTCGTCAACGATGTAGACATCAGCCTCAGGTAGAATGGCCTGGCCTACTTCTCCCAGCTCGAGCGCATTCAGCAGGAGATGATGATTTGTTATAATCACCTGTGCTTGGCGTGCCTTTTCCCGCATCGTGTTAACGAAGCAGTTGTCATCGAAATGGGCGCAGTTGCGGCCAATGCAGTCGTCGGGGAAGCTGACAACTCGGGGCCGCAGATCGTTCTTCAGGACAAATGGCAAGTCATCGACATCCCCGGTTTCGGTATCCGACAGCCATTTGCGGAGATAGGCGACCTGCTCATCCTCCCCGTCCAAAAAGGTAAGACGACTTCTTTCGACGGCCTCTTTTTCCCATTTGTGGCTGCAGACATAGTTAGCGCGCCCTTTGACCACGATGGCTTCTATGGGACGATCGAGGACCTTGCGCAAGAAGGGGATGTCTTTGCGGAAGAGCTGGTCTTGCAATGACTTATTGGCTGTGGCAACTACGACCGTACGTTCACTGAGGACGGCCGGAAGCAGGTAGGCAATTGACTTGCCGGTACCTGTGGGAGCCTCAATCAGCGCTGGCCGTTCTTCGAGGATGGCATGTTTGACGACGTCTGCCATTTCGAGCTGGCCAGGCCTCAGTTCGTAGTCATCCATTGCCGATGCCAAAGCGCCGCCGGTTCCAAAGAAAGCCGGCAGGTCGGTCTCTTCCAGAGGAGATGGTTTTTGTTCGTTCCTATCGTTGCCATAGCGGCCCTTTTCCTCTTGAACCTCAATAAGAGAAAGGTCAGCAGGCAGTTCCGAAATGTAGGTCTGCTCGAATTGTTCCATAATCGCATCGTAGCACAAATGTGCAGGTTTTGCAAAAGAAAGAACGCCCTCGCTTAAGGTAAGGAGGGCGTCCTAAGGGCAGAATTAGGCACTGAAATTGGTGCCAATCCTAGGTTCTATTGTGAGTCGCTATCATCCGGGTCCGGCAGCAGCTGGTGAATGAAGTGAATGACACCGTTGGATGCCTCCACATCTGACGTAACGATGCTGACACCTTCAACGGTGACGGACCCGTCGCTACCCGTGCTGATTGTGATCGTGTCGCCCTGAAGTGTCGTCAGGGTCGTTTGCGTAGCCAAGTCCGACGCATTCAGGGTCCCGGAGACCACATGATACTTCAGCGTCTCGGCCAATAGGGCGGAATCGGCCATGAGCGTGTCCAGCCTTGTCTCAGGCAGGGAGGCGAAGGCGGCATTTGTAGGCGCAAAAATGGTATAGGGTCCGCCATCGGCAATCGTCGAGGTCAGTCCGGCCAGGTCCAGCGCCAGAAGCAGAATGTCCAACTGCTCGTAATCTTCCGCCACTTCGATGAGATCGTCGGTCCCTGAACCCGTTTGACTGGTCGGCTCTGGCATTGCCTCTGCCGTCGCCTCAGTTGTCGCGGTGGCGGTTGCCCCGGCCATCGCATCCGGTGTTGCCGTGGCGGTAGCCGTGGAGCCGGCCATTGCATCCGGTGTCGCGGTGGCGGTGGCCCCGGCCATCGCATCTGGTGTCGCCGTGGCGGTGGCAGTGGAGCCGGCCATTGCATCCGGTGTCGCGGTTGGCGCCACTGTTCCGCCCGTGCGCAGCGCCTCGGCCTGCGCCAGAGTCGGAATATTGAGGGCGTCCCCAACCTCGATAAGGTCGCAGTTTGAAAGCGAGTTGAAGGAACAGATTGCGGACCAGTATATGGTACTGCCATACGCGCCCGAAGAAATGGTACCGAGCGTGTCACCCGTTTGCACTGTGTAGGAGGCGCCTGGCGTTATATCAGTTCCTCCGGAAGCGGTCGCGGCGCCTGTTCCAGCAGCCGGCTGCTGGACGACCACGCGGTCGCCATCAACCTGTTCGCCAGAGTCGTCCAGGAACAGGACGTTCTCTCCGTTCAGGGTATAGGAAATCGGCGTTGTCGTGTCATTGTAAGTGACCAGCGCCACGATTTCAGACACGTTATCGACACCGACCTCGCCCGTTTTCCGCTTGATGCCATCCATTGTATCCAACGAACCGGTCAGAAAAACGGTATCCGAAGGCGGTGAGGCATTGAGATAGCGGTCATACCCGGACTGCTTGAAGACATAGAAGCCGGAGCTGTCGTCCACTTGCTGGCTGTTTTGGGGATCGTAAACCATCTTGATTCTTACTGGCTGGCTCGAATCAACTACTTCCAGACCGATGTAGTGTTTTTCGAACTGCTCGTTTAACTCGCCTCTAACCCAGTTCGACCGCACGGCATTCGTTGTCACGACTGCCACCGGCGTTTCGGTCGCACCCGCTTCGCGCCCTGAAGGTGTGGGCGTTGAAGTTGCGGGCGCCGATGGCGTGGTACCGCTCACGACTTGTTCACCGGATTCATCGACAAATGTAACGTTCTCTCCGGTCAAGGTATAAGACATGGCCATCGTGGTGTCATTGTATACAACAATGGTAACGATTTCGGAGGCATCGCTGGCGCCTATCTCGGCAACTTTGCGCTTAATGCCGCCCATTGAATCCAGTGAGCCAGTGAGGAAGACAGTATCGGAGGGGGGAGAAGCGTTCAGATACCGATCATAGCCGGACTGTTTGAATACATAGAATCCGGAGTTCTGATCCAGGTCATTGCTGTGTTGGGGCTGGTAATCCATCTTAATCGTGACGGACTGTGACGTATCAATGACCTGTAGTTCCAAGTAGTGCTTTTCGAACTGTTCGTTCAACTGACCACTTACGGTTGACGACACGACCGATCCCTGCGCGGTCAGTGCGTATGGGCCGACTATCAGAACCAGCGTCAGCATCGCGACGAGGCCTGCAAAACGCCATGTCTTTTTTGGTTGCATCTGTTCCCTCCAGAATCCCGCATAGTAAAGATAGCCGGCCATGCGAATTGCCGGACTCACAGGCTCAAAAGCGTCTCAATACGCAGACCCTGATGGCGACGCCATACCGAGACAGTTTGCGCATGTTCTTAAAGTTTATCTAACTCGCAGGGGAAATTCCAACATGTTCATCCCCTTTTTTGGTCCGCCTCCCCTTGAAAACGGATAGGCCTTTTTGCTTCGTGGCGCGACCGTAGGCACAACGCATTGCAATCGTTGATTTTGGTCACTTATGATTGTCGTCGAACGACCAGATGGTGACAGGGTTGGTTACTTGCCTGATCGGTGCGATGTGGCACGAGGATTGGGGGGCTGTTTGGATACCCACTGGCGTCGATGACCTGCAAGAGGAAGTTTTGCGCAGAATCCCGGCCGTAGATAGGAAAGTCGAACTGGCCGGAGTCGTTAGCACCGCTCTTGGATACGGCCTGATAGGAGTTGTCCCAGGCATCGGTGAGTCTGATATGCACGCCCGGCAGGGCATCGCCCCGGTCATCTATGGTGACACCCATTACATACTGGCCTGGGCACTGATCATCGTGCCACAGACGTTCCAGAAAAAAGAGATAGGCCCCGGGGGCGAATGAATTGCCCACTTCAGACAGTTGTCCGCTTGACAGAGACTCCGGAGAAACCTGGACACCGGCGCCGGCGACATCGATGCCGACTGTCAGACCGGTATAGGCGGTCATCTGGTTCATCTCGTCACATGGGCCCAGGAAGACGGGATAGTTGGCGCGCATGTTCCAGAAGAGGGCGCTTCTCCGGTCTCTAAGCAGCCTGCCTGCGTCAACTGCGTCTTCCTCCTCTTCTTTCAACGACCAACACTGGCTGCAGGAGGCTGACGGGGACTCAGGGAGTCCAAATGGATCTGGCAGGGCCAACAGAGTGCGTCTTGCCCCGCCTTCAAAGCCGCAGAAGCCGAGCAGACGGGATACCTGGCCCGCATCCGTCTGTCGCCTCACATATACCGGGGCCGAAGGAATGTTTTTGACACTGTCTCCAAGGGGATTTGTCAGACTGTTTTGCTCGTTCAGGTCTTGTTCTTCCTCTTCTTCGTCCTGACTGTCAGAACTGTCCTTGCTGGCGGCCTCCAACCAGGAAGTGCTGAATAGTTCGCCGCCTCCACTTCTGCATGTCAGACCCGGAGGACAGAGATCGAGCAGCTGGACGCTCTCGCTGATTGGGAACTCCCAGCCGGCGTCTGCCGTTGGGGCCTCCAAGATTGATAGCAGGGCGGGCTCAGCAAGGATTGTCCGCATGATTTCGTTCCATACCGGCGCGGCAGCAGCGGCACCGGTAGCATTGCGCATCGGGCGGCCGTCGGTATTGCCCACCCAAACGCCGCCGAGAAGATGGCGCGTATATCCCATTGTCCAAGCATCACGATTATTGTCGGTGGTGCCGGTTTTGGCGGCCACTGGCCGACTGAGCGTAAGCGGACTGTTGGCCCCAAACATAGGTACGCGGGCAGGGTCGTCGCTGAGTATGTCGGTAATCATAGAGGCGGCGGCCTCAGAGATTACTGGCTCGCCTTCTAATGAACTGTTTTCCAGCATGGTCATTCCCTGGGCGTCAGTGATCGTGAGGACGTATCGGGGAGCAAGATAGCGGCCGCCGTTTGCGATCGTATGGTAGGCAGTCGCCAGGTCAAGCAGGGTAACTTCTCCCCCTCCCAGAGTCAGGCTAAGACCATACCAGTCAGTTCCCCGGTGAAGGCTTTTTACGCCCATTTTGCGGGCGCTGTCCAGCAAGCGCTGTACGCCCACCGCGTCAAGGAGTTTCACTGCAGGGACGTTGAAGCTGTTTGCCAAGGCAGCCCGCGCGGTGACAGGGCCATGCGCCCTACGATCGTAGTTAAGCGGCGCGTATTCTTCGATGGTGCTGATGGTATAGGTAATTGGTGTATCCCAGATCACTGTCGCCGGGCTGATAAGGTCGTCGTCAAATGCGGTAGCATAGAGCAGCGGCTTGATAGCGCTGCCCGGTTGGCGAGGACTGATGGTGACATTTACCTGGCCGTCAATCTCTTCATTTTGGAAGTCGACGCTGCCGACCATTGCCAGAATTTCCGCCGTTCCCGGCCTGAGGGCGATGAAGGCGCCGTTATCCATGTCATAAATGGGCTGCAGTGCGGCGACCTTTTGGGAGACGATTTTCTGGGCCGACTCCTGCAGAGTCAGATCCAATGTTGTATAGATGTGCAGACCGCCGCGCCTGACAAAGCCTTCCCCCAATGAATTGTCCAGCTCCTGAACCACGTAGTCGACAAAATGCGGCGCGCGGGGAGAGTCTATCTCGGGCGATCCTCCCAATTCTACCTTGGTGCCAAAGACGGCGTTGGCTTCGTCGATGGACATAAAGCCGTGACGTACCATCAGGGAGAGTACTGTGCGCTGCCGCTCCTTAGCAGAACTGAAATCCTCGAACAGGTCGAAGAGCGCGGGCGACTGTGGTATTCCCGCAAGCAGGGTGGCCTCTGCCAGGTTTAGCTCCGCGGCCGACTTTCCAAAATAGGTACGGGCTGCGGCCTGTGGACCGTAGGCCATACGGCCATAGTTCAGGAGGTTCAGGTACATTTCCAGCAGTTCTTCTTTGGCGTAGGTTTGCGTCAACTCGGCGGCCAACCCGGCCTCGGCGATCTTGCGATCGAGGGTCTGATCGTAGCGTTCCTCGGAACCGAGAAACAGATTGCGTGCCAACTGCATAGTGATGGTACTGGCCCCGGAGACGATCTCGCCCTCTTCGACGTTCTGCAGGGCGGCGCCGGCAATCCGGATGGGGTCGATGCCCGCATTGGCAAAAAATGTTGCGTCTTCGGTTGCGATCGTGGCGTTGATCAGGTGGGGAGAGATCTGATCCAAGGGGATCCACTCACGGCGTCCCTCTCCGATCAGTTCAGCAAGCAAGGTACCGTTGCGGTCATATATGAATGTCGTCTGGAAAACGCGGGGAAGTGGGCCTGGCTGATAGATTTGCAGATATGCTTCGACGTCGCTCGCTGCCGACATTGCGGGACGACGTCCGACCGTGCGGTTGCCGAAGCTGCAACCGGCAACCAATAGCGTCAGCAGGCACAAGAGGATACGAGAAGTGCGCCGATCGAAGTGCATTCCAGGCATGTGGACTCACAGTCGGTTTCAGTGTGGGTCAGGTTCTGGCTCAAATCGTGAACGGCACGATCGAACGAACCAGGTTCAGTGTGTGTACTACGCCTCACTAAGGGTAACGACCGAACGGCCCACTCTGGTTCCAAGGAACGAGTGAGCTACAGGAGCTGCTTTCCCGACTTCTACCTGTAGCCCATCGTCTTACCTGGTGCACCTCTCCATCGGAGTGCCGGCGAAACCTCGAGCGTTTTATTCAAATGGATTTTGATAGATTTCCAAGTTCTCCGGGATATGCAGAAGATCTCCCGGGCGCAGGATATTGTAGGCACGGACAGCATTTGGGTTTGCTGCACGAAGCAAACTGATGGGGATTTCATACCTTGCGGCGATGTTGACCCAGGAGTCGCCAGACTGCACTTCGTGAAGCATGCTTTCTTCATGAAGGCGAATCGGGATTCCGCGTGGCAGAAGCAGGCGCTCCCCGTTCAAAGAACCGTTTACGTGAACGTTAGCCCCGCGCAAGATACTTTCGGGAAGGCCATGGGCCCGGGCCAGGCCGGCCCAAGAGTCGCCTGGACCCGCAATGTAGTAACGGAGTTCGGAGCAGGACCCAAGTGAAACAGTTATGCCTTCCTGCATACTCCATGAGAGTAGCCGGAACTTTTCCAGTTCAGTAGCCGGAAAATATACGAGGTCTTCTCGATAGGTAGGAGGAGGCGTGTTTATCCCTGGGTCATCAGGGTCTACGGGAAGGTCAGGCATTGGAGGCAGAGGCCTGCCGACGGTCGAGTAACCGGGAGGGAAGGCCAAGCCGACCCAACTGGATAGTCTGAGGAGCGAGCGTGTCTCCGGGTTACTTGAGGTTCGTCCGCCGTTGACGGCGCCGGCCGTGTCATCGACTAAACAGTATGAAAAGTCCTCGAATTTATCAGAACGGGCGAAATGTGTTGGCAACGATTTGCCGGTGACTACGGTGCCAGCCAACAGTCCATTGCCTCGCGTTTTGCTCAGCCAACTGGTTGTAAAGTATTCGCCGCCTGTGCGGCAGCGCACCGCGGGTGGGCAGTCGGGCAGCTGCACTACTGAATCCGGTACTTCAAAGGCCCACAGGTTCGGGTCGTCGGGCGCGCCGATCAGTTCTCGCATTCCGCGGTCGGCAATGACGGCTTCCATAAAGTTGTGCCATAGCGGCGCCGCGCCGGCGGCGCCGCTGTTGCCCCACATGGGCGTGCCGTCACTGTTGCCGGTCCACACGCCGGCCACCAGGTACCGGGTAAATCCAACTGTCCAATTGTCTTTGAAGTTGGTGGTCGTGCCAGTTTTTGCGGCCGCGGGCCTGCTTAGCTTGAGCCTGCTGTTGGAGCCAAAAGCCGGCTTGCGGGCTTCGTTGTCGCTTAAGATGTCGGCCATTTGGAAGGCGACGCCCTGCGATATTATCTGTTTCTGTTCTACAGGAGGAGGCGACCGATAGCGGCCCAGATCGTCCACCATAAACAAAGCAAATTCGGGGGGAGAATGGAGACCCTTGTTGGCAAAGGTACGGAATGCGTTGGTTAACTCCAGTAGCGATATTTCGCCGGCGCCAAGAGACAGACTGAGGCCATAGTCCTCCGGTCTTCTTGTCAGGCTGGTTATGCCAAATTCTTTGGCCTTAGACACAAGGCGATCGTTGCCTACTGATGAGAGCAGTTTTACCGCGGGCACATTGTAACTGTTGGCAAGGGCGGTCCGGACTGTGACCGGGCCGTGAAAGGTATAGTCGTAGTTCCGAGGACTATAGTAATGTCCCATGCCTACGGTATAGGCTGTTGGCGTGTCCCAGATCACGGTAGCGGGAGATATGATGTCATCGGAGAGCGCCGTGGCATAGAGAATTGGTTTGAATGAACTTCCCGGCTGGCGGGTACTGAGTGAGAGATTGACCTGCCCGGCGTCCTCTTCGGTGAAATCTATTCCACCGACCATGGCCAGGAGTTCGCCCGTCTGCGGCTGAATAGCCACCAGCGCGCCGTTAGACATTTGATAGGCCTCGACGAATCAGCCGATCCTCCGCCAGCGTCTGCATCGGCATGTCCAGGGTGGTGATAATATGCATGCCGGAGCGGCGCATCTTCCAGCGCCCTAGTTCGATGCCGAGGGCTTCGGCCATGCGGCGTTCAAGAGCCTTTTCGACATAGAGTACGAAATGAGGGGCGAGGAAATCCTGTTTTTGCGACGAGCCAATCAGGAGGATTTCTTCTTCGAAGATGGCATCGGCTTCTTCTGGCTGCAGGGTTTCGTGGCGCACTAGCAGGTCAAGTACGACGCGCTGTCTCCGTTTGGCTGCATCGAAACTTCGAAAGAGGTCGAACGAGGCTGGTTGCTGGGGAACTCCCGCCAGGATCGTCGCCTCGGCCCAGGTCAGGTCGATGGCGCTCTTGCCGAAATAGACCTGTGCGGCTGCCTCCGGACCATAGGCAAGATGGCCATAGTTGACAAGATTGAGATAGATTTCCAGCAACTCTTCCTTATTGAAAAGGATAGTGAGGTCGTGAGCCAGACCGATCTCGTGAAGTTTGCGGTCGAGAGTCTGCTCGAATCGTTCTTCGGGTCCGAGGAACAGATTGCGAGCCAGCTGCATTGTAATCGTGCTGGCGCCTGAGGCGATTGACTGGGTCTGCACATTTTGCAGCGCGGCACCGACGATTCTACGGCTGTCTACGCCGCGATTCGTAAAGAACGATGCGTCCTCAGTTGCGACGGTTGCGGCGATCAAGGCCGGAGAAATCTGATCGAGGGTAACCCAGGTACGGCGCCCTTCCTCGAAGAATTCCGCAAGTAGGACCCCATTCCTGTCGTACAATCGGGTCGTCTCGAACAGCTGGGGCAATTTACCTTCTGGCTGATACTGTTGCAGGTAATGCTCGACGACCGTTTTTATCGACCCTTCAGGTCGCGGCCCCAATCTTCCAGGCACCAGCTCGTCCAAAGAGGGAGCCTCTATTGCGTCCAAACCGAATGGTAGGCCCTCCAGGCCCGATTCGGGCTCCGAGGCATCGTCGCCTGAACAGCCGGCCGCCAGGATGACGGCAAGGAGGATCAAGAATAGTTTTCCTGTACTGCGCGCGCTTTCGAACCAGGATGTGCACCGAATTCCAAACGGGAGGAAAACAGATGCTTCTGGTTCGGTTTTTTCCGTGTGGGAGTTCCTGGTTACTTTCGCGCTGATCCTGGCTTCAGTGGCGTCCAAATTCGACCGTCCGCAGATTTCTGTTCCAATTCTATCCTTCATTTTGTAGCTGCCTTCCAAGTTGCAACTTTGCCGAACATGCTTCGACATTGCCCTTCGCGTGTCGTCTCCTTGCGTTGAACGGACCGACAGGTGCGGTCCAATTCAAAGGTATAACCATTTGAACGGGAGTTACAAGTTAAATTGTATCACAATAATAGTGTCTGCAAGTGCGAAGATCCGAAGATGCACAGCAGACTTGCCAATTGGCTTTGAAGGTCAAATGGCTACGTAGATAGATTGCAATGAATTTGTAGCCAAGTCAAACAAGAAAACCGCTCGAATGAGCGGTTAGAGGCGACGGCCGGATTCGAACCGGCGATCAGGGTTTTGCAGACCCCTGCCTTACCACTTGGCTACGTCGCCGAAGAACCTACAGGAATCAATCCGTCCCGGATACTATCAGGACTAGAGCGCATTGTCAAATGCGGCCGGTCGGGGGTATCATCCAAAAGTCTTACGAAATCCTTTTGATTTTGAGGTCGAGGGAAGCCCATGAAATTCACTGATGAAATGGTCCTTTGTGAGCGTTGCGGCGTTACATTTCTTTGGACTCTTGAAGAAAGACGCGCGGCGGAAGAGGGTCAGGCGCCTCCTTCGTATTGCATGGGGTGCGCTTCCATACTGCCTGACAGCGGCCGCCAGAGAGGACTGGTGAAGTGGTACAGCCCGCGTAAGAGGTATGGCTTTATTTCCCCTGCTGCCGGACCGGACCTTTTTGCACATCGCTCTCGCTTCCGGGAGGTCGGCCGCTTGCGGCAAGGGGATCTTGTGGAGTTCTCTGTCGAGGAGAACGAGAAGGGCGCAGAGGCGGTTGAAGTGCGTCTGCTCTATCGACAGCCGAGGCAGGTCAGCAGCGAATCCGGTTAGTGCCGCAAATAGTCAGGTTGCCTATTGTGCGGGCGCTGCGTTCATTTTCAGAAGCTTGCTGAACTGGCAATCGTAAGATTCGGCAACAACAGGCCAGCTATACCGCTCCTGAACGGCGCGGCGAAGTGAAGGCGGTGCCTGACGGGGCATGGCAAGTCGGGCGACGGCTTTGACGTACAGATCGTCCTCGTTCTCGTACAGGCAGGCCGCATGCAGGTCGGGGGGTATCAGTTCCGGATAGCTGAGACGATTCGGCAACAGCGGAAAGACCCCGGCCTGGACCGCTTCCAAGATGCTGATTCCGAAGAATTCGTGGTCGGCTGTGCTGACTACGAGGTCGGACTCTCGCAGCAGGGCCAGGTAGTCGCTCCTCGATGGCAGAAAACCCCAGTGTTCGATACGATGTGCCAACCGTGTTTTGGCTTCCTCAAATTCCCCAGGCACGTTGCGAAAGTTTTCGCCTGCCAGGGCCAACCTGAAATTGTGTCCTGTCTCTTCCAACCTGTAGAGCAGTTGGAAGAAGCGATCCGGTCGCTTGTCGTATTCCCAGCGTTGATTCCAAAGGATCAGAGGCGGTCGCGACGAGATTTGGCGGCGGCTCTCAGCTTGCAGGTCGATACCCACCGGCAGGACGTGAGAGCGCGCCTCCACTTCTTCGATCTTTTCCAAGTGGTTATAGTCCGGAAAATGCTTCAGCAGGTTTGGCAGTTCATCAAACCAACTCCGTTGGTGAAATTCTGTATTGAACACGACCATGTCTGCACACAGCTGGCTCAACCAATTCACCATGGCATAGGTCAGATCGGGCTTCTCGCCCGGACGCCAGGGATAGGTAAGCTGGTTTTCGTGCATGTAGAGTACGGTGCGAGTCTGCGCTGGCAGAATCCGTCTCACCAGAGCCAACCAAGCGGGCAGATTCGTCATGTCTGTTGCCAGGATCAGGTCGGGCGGATGCGTCTCGCAGAGTTTCTCGGTTTGTGCTGCCAGTTCGACGGCGGCCCCTTGCATGCGCCATTTCCAGAAGCGGCCGGCCAGCGTGAAGAGTTGGACGTCATGCCTGCTGTGGCCCTTGTAACCTTCGGCCCAGGCTTTATGGCTACCGGTGTGGTAGGGAGAGAGCAGCCATATCGTAAGGGGTTCCGAGTGGGAGTTACTTGTCATGTTTCTGCGGTCCATTTGCCTTGTAAGGCACTGTTCGTCCTGCCGGCGATGTCTATAGAGTCTGGAAACAGAACTTGCTTACGTTTCGGCGTCTATTTCTCGAGGTGATTGATCACCTAAAGTCCATTCGCTACTGTGTTTGAGAAAGCCGGCTTGTTCTCTCAATCCTCACTACAGTTTACCCATTTCGCGTTCCGAGGCTTGTCTGCGCACTTTGCGGAGGTGCGGAATGAAGACGGGTGTCTATCTGGGCGGTCCGAAGTGCCTTCTTCACCTGCGCGGGGGGAATCCCCTCGATACGCATTTTCGAATACCGCGCCTTAGTTCAACGCAAGGGGAGTTGTAAGGCGGCTGTCACATGCGTGAGAGTATACAGTTAAGTAAGATACGGAGCGAAGATGCATGGTTTGTCCAGAAGTACAGGGGATGGTCAATAAAGATACTTCGTGTGGCGTCAAAGTCAAAAGTGCTGCGCGGCAGAGCAATTGCATCATGCAATGGTCACAGAGTTATTATGCGACGAGTACCTGAAAAACCGGGACAGCAGGGGGTTCATCACATGATCCAGAAGGGGAGCTCGTGACGAGATTGGAAGTGCCTTTGTGGGGTGAGTGATGTGCAAGATGGGGAGACTCCCGGCTCGGACATACAGGTTTCCGACTGATGCGAGGTATGCATGTGACGGCGGCAGTTGCTGTCATCTGTGGAGCGGACATTGGGGTTGAGAGTGAAGTTTTTGGGTGGGAATCAAGAACGCAACTGGTGTACAGACGCCGTAGTGCTGGCAAGCTGACACGCGCTGCGATGAAGGCACCCGGTGGGTGAGGCATGGTTTTGGAGGGGGGCGTTGCGGGGGCGCAGCCCCTGCACAAGGGAGGCCGCTTGCGGCCGACCGCCCATATGCAGATAGGGTGTCAGCCCCTGGCGGCGACCGCGGGGGAACTGCGGAGAAAAGTGGTCAGCTAAAAGTGACCAGCGACCCTCTGAGTGCCAGGAGGGGTCTGCACTGCTTGGCCGCGAATTGACGATGCGTGCGTAGTCAGAACGTCCTGAAAGGCGTTTCACTCCGACTCAGGCGGGATCAGACAGACTCAGACTGCGTCTTGCCCTTGGCAGATGCGTCGAATCAGAAGAAGCTTAGGATGCTCTGCCTGTATTGGGAAGGGTGCAGATTTTGGGGTCATTTTGGCATCGGTTTTTGATGCCAATGCCATGCCTTTGAAAGTTTCATCACTTTGTGCCATATTATGGCTATGCTATAATCCAACTTGCCTCGGCCAAACTTGGCTACTACTGCCGGTCGGCCTCAGCAACTCCGTGTGTGATACCGTAGAGCAGTCTCGGCATATCGAGTACAGGAGCATGGGATGATAGAGGTTGTAATCGATAGCGTGCGCGTAAGCCTGATGTCCCAACACCGGATAGTTGTCCTGCGCGAGGAGAGCGGCGAAAGGTATCTGCCCATCTGGATCGGCCCGTTTGAAGCCGACGCCATTACCATACAGCTGCAGGGCATCGAAGTCGTCAGACCAATGACTCACGATCTGCTGCGCCAGTTTGCGGAATCTCTTGATGGTGAGATTACGCATGTAGTGATAAGCGATCTGCAAAACGAGACATTTTTTGCCGAAATAGTGCTGGAAGCAAATGGTGAAACACTGGAAATCGACAGCCGGCCAAGCGATGCCGTCGCCCTGGCTGTGCGGGTTGATGTTCCGATTTACGTTGCCGACGAAGTGATGGAAAAGGCCGGCATGGAGCCTGAAGAGGAGTTGGGCGTTATCAGCCAGGGAAGTGACGGCGTGGAAGAGGAAGTCGGTGAAACCAGTGATGAAGACCTGGATGTCTTCCGCGACTTTATAGAAGGACTCGACATCGACAATTGAGGGAGCAAAGGTAGAGGTCTTCGCCGGCCGGAGAGAAGGGCGAAAGGCGGGCGGAAACGGGGGCTGCGCAAACGCAACAGAGCGAAGTAAGACGGCGGCGGGGTCGCATCCAAGCGGTTCTCGCCGTTTTTGCACTCTTGATACTGCATACTCCTGGCAATCTGTTTGGTTTGGTTCGATGCGTTTGATGCATGCCAACCGGTGCAAGTTCCGATCAACTCTTCCAAAGTCACAGGAACATTTCTCCTACACAAAGTACTATGAGCGAAACGATTGAAGCCACAGTAAAGACGACACCAGCGAATGTGGAGGCTGAGCAGGCGGTGCTCGGTTCTCTTTTGATCGATCCCGATGCCATAATCAAAGTGGCGAGCACTCTGCGCGATGCCGACTTCTATCGCGAGCCGCACCAGTGGATTTACAGGGCGCTGCTTTCGCTGCACGAGCGCCGTGAACCGGCCGATTTTGTTACTTTGGTCGACGAACTTGAGCGCAATGAACAGCTGGAGGATATTGGTGGTCCGGCTTACATCACTCAACTGATCAACAGCACCCCTACCGCGATTTATGTGGATCACTACGCCCGCATTGTTGAGCGAACGGCCACCCTGAGACGACTGATCGGCGCGGCTAACCAGATCGCCGAACTCGCCTACGACGAGAGTCACGAGGTGGATGAAGTTGTCGACAGAGCAGAGGGGATAATCTTCGGCGTGAGTGAGAGTCGTATCCATCGCGACCTAACGCCCGTTGCCAGAATCCTGGACGAAGTCGTTGATCAGATTGACTTTCTGGCACGCAATCAGAACCGGATGATGGGTGTCCCGACAGGCTTTGTGCTGCTAGACAAAATGCTGGGGGGATTCCAGAAGAGCGACCTTATCATCGTTGCTGGCCGGCCTGGGATGGGAAAGTCAAGCCTGGGGCTGTCAATTGCCCAGAATGCCGCCAGGCGTTACGACGCACGCGTGGCTGTCTTCAGTCTTGAAATGAGCAGCGAACAGGTCGTGCAGCGCCTACTCTCGGTCGAAACGGCCATAGACAGCCACCGGTTGCGTATGGGTCAAATCGACGAGGAGGAATGGCCGATCCTGGTCGAGGCAGCCAACACGCTTTCCGGTACGAATATCTTTGTCGACGACACGCCCGGCGCCACGGTCCTGGAAATCCGCACAAAGGCGCGGCGACTCTACGCGGAACGCGGCATCGACTTGATTGTTGTCGACTACATGCAACTCATGTCCGGTGGCGGGGGAGGCGGGCGAGGCGAAAACCGGCAGCAGGAGATCAGCTTTATCAGCCGTTCTCTGAAGGGACTGGCCCGTGAACTGAATGTGCCGGTCATCGCGCTCAGCCAGCTCAGCCGCGCGGTGGAAAGCCGGGCGAATAACAAGCCTGTGCTCTCCGACCTACGGGAAAGCGGTTGCCTCAGCGGCGACACATTGGTCTATCTCCCTGACCTTGGCTTGCACATGCAGATACGGGATCTGGTGGGCGGCAAAAGTTTCAGAGTTGCCGCTTTCGACCAAGTCACACAGCGCTTTGTTCGAGCTGAGGTTAGCAATGCTTTTTGTACCGGCACCAGGCAGGTATTCCGAATTACATCGCAGAAGGGCAGGACAGTGCGAGCGACAGCGAATCACAAGTTCCTGACCGAATGCGGATGGAGGCGGTTGGACGAACTAGGCCATGACGATCGCATTGCCACGGCGAGAACGGGTGGTCAATGGATGGCAGCGCCGAAGCCAGGCAAGCATGTCGGCGCCTTCAACGCCTTCCCGAGCCGGCTTGCCGCTCAGACTGCGCCGGCTCTTTCTGCGAACATAGGGGAAGGGACATTGGGCATTCAACGCCCGGCTGAAGAGCACAGGCAGGCCGATGTCCACGATGACCATGCCGAACTCGTTGACGAAGCTGGTCTCGACGTGTATTGGGACACAGTTGCATCGATTGAGGCGGATGGCGTAGAAGATGTCTATGATCTCACCGTTCCGGCGTTTCACAACTTCGTTGCAAACGACATTGTTGTACATAACTCGATCGAACAGGATGCCGATGTAGTGATCTTCGTCTACCGCGAGGACTATTACAATGAGGATACGGACAGGCAGAACATCGCCGACCTGATGGTCGCCAAGCACCGCCACGGTACGACCGGAACGGTCAGTCTCTATTTTCGCAAGGAACTTACCCAGTTTCGAGATTTGGAGCTTCGGCGAGAGGATTTGGAGTATTGAGGCAGGAGTGCCAGGGAATTGCAGAACTTCAAGAACGCTTTGTATGGCCTCACAGGCCAAATGGACTCCTCTTTGGTCTTCGCTCGACCGGCAGATTGCGGCCGCGGGTTTACACGGTCCAGAGTTGCGTTCGTACTTTGTGAAAGGTTGACTTTAGTTTGGCCGTCCCGGCTGCGGAATTGACATGACGCGACAGTTGCCCGGCTTTATTGGCTTTCCAGACCAGAAGATGCTGGCAGTAATCGTGCCAGACCTGTTTTTCGTCGACCTTCTTCCCCAGATTGACGACCTGGCCGAGCTGAAGCTGACGGTCTACTTTTTCTGGCTGCTCAACGAGCAGGAAGGGCCGCTGCGCTATGTGCGCGGCGACGACATGCGCTGCGACCAACAGCTGCTCACCAGTCTCAGTGTGGAAAGCGACTTGCGCAGTCCTCTGGCCGCGCTCGAAGACGCGCTTGAGCGCGCGGTCTCTCGCAACACCTTGATTCGAATGGATGTCGAGAGCGACCACTGTGATGAGAGGACACGCCTCAACGGGCAGGGTGAGCGAGGGGACGAAGATTCTCCAGTTGCCGAGGTGGAACGCCGTGTGGAGGACTGGTACTTTCTGAATACGGCCAAGGGCCGTCAATCTGTGGCCGCGATCCGCCAGGGTAAGCTAGCTGAACTGCAAGGGATTGTACCGGAGGAGGCCCGGCTCCACGTGGAGCGCCCGAATGTTTTTGTGCTCTACGAGCAGAACTTTGGCCTTATGACCGCCATGATCGCGGATCAACTCAGAGACCTCGAGCGGAGTTACCCTCCTGATTGGATCACAGAGGCGATGGAGATTGCGCTGCTGAACAACAAGCGCCACCTGAACTACATCAGGGCGATATTGAGACGGTGGGAAACTGAAGGCAAGGACGAAAAATATGGATGATCTGAATGATCTGTTGCGGGGCATTTCAGAAGAGATGAAAAACGGCATCAGCTCGCGCGCGCAGTCCGATTCCAATTTGAACAGCGAGAACGAACCTGACAACAGACCGAGTTTGCAGCGGCCGCCACCACCGGGGCTGCGGCCGCGTTCAGATCGTATCGATTCCTCACAGGCTGACTCCTGCCCAGCATGCGGTGGGGCAGGATTCCTCCTCGACGACCTGCCGGTAGGCCACCCTGACTACGGCAAGCCGATTCCTTGCCATTGTAAGCTGCAGGAACGCCGATCGCGGAGGCGCAGCCGCTTTAGCGATGTTCACAATTTGGGATCGCTGACCCGATTTACTTTCGAGAAGTTCGATACTGATCTTTCCTGGCTGCCTCCACACAAACTGGACAATCTGGTCAGAGCCTACGACATAGCTCTTCAGTTTGCTGAGCAACCTACCGGCTGGCTACTCTTCACCGGAGGCTTTGGATGTGGGAAGACGCACCTGGCGGCAGCCATCGTCAACCATCGGATCGAAAACGATCAATCGGCAATCTTTGTAGTGGTACCGGACCTGATGGACCATTTGCGGGCTACTTTCGGTCCAAATAGTGATGCCAACTACGATGACCTGTTTGACGAGATTCGAAATTCGTCAGTTCTTGTTCTGGACGACCTGGGTGTACAAGGGGTAACTCCTTGGGCGCAGGAAAAGATGTTTCAGATACTCAACCATCGCTACAACAGCCAGTTGCCAACTGTGTTGACTACAAACCAGCGCCTGGAAAACCTGGACCAGCGCCTGCGCAGCCGGCTTCAGGATCTGAACCTGGTCACCCACATTGCCATCAAAGCGCCCGACTATCGAGCCGGCGCGGATCCGGGCCAGGGAGACCTGAGTACGCTCTCGTTGCACGCTGCCCAGCAGTTCGAGACGTTCGACGTTCGGCGGCGCAACAGTTCCGCTGAAGCACTGGCCAACCTGCGAGAAGTTAAGCAGGCGGCAGAAGCCTTTGCCGACAATCCACAGGGCTGGTTCGTGCTGATGGGAACCAATGGCGCTGGCAAGACACATTTGGCGGCGGCGATATCAAACGCTCTGCGGGCTTCTGGCCAGGACGACATTATGTTCGTTGTCGTCCCCGATTTTCTGGACTATCTTCGGGCGGCATTCAGCCCTGATTCGACCGTATCATACGACCAGCGTTTCGATGAGTTGAAGCGCGTCCCCCTGCTGGTGTTAGATGACCTTGGAACAGAGAGCGCGACTCCATGGGCGAAAGAGAAGTTGTTTCAGTTGCTCAACTTTCGTCACACCGCTCATCTGCCTACTGTCATCACAACCAGCATCGAAGAAGAGAGAATTGAACCGTGGCTGCGCACTCGCATTCGCGATGCCGCCCGCTGCCAGTTGTGGACAATCAAGGCAGCGAGCTTTCGGGGCAGTGCCGACCAAGGCGCGGCCTACCGACCCAAGCGGTCCCAGGAATCGACGCGGCGGAGGGCATCCTGGTAAGGATTCTTGCATCTCCTTGCCAAGTACTGATTGGCCTGTGATATACTCTTACAGCCCCCTTTTTCTCCGTCAGATTGACTTGCCGAAGTGCCTATAGTTACGAACAGGGGGAACAACCAATGCGCTGGCTCCAAACGCTGGCTTTCTTGTTAACAGTCCTATTGATTGCCGCATGCGGCCCGCGCGACACGGTGGTGGAGCCGCCCATCCCTACCAGCTCGCCTGTCCCTACGTTTACTGCTACACCTGTCGGTGCTGCGCCTGCCGCAAGTGGCGGCCAGGCAAGTGGCGGCCAGGCAAGTTCGCAAACACAGGTCCAGCCGACGGCTGCCCCCGCTACCCAGGCTGCGCCCGCGACGCCGGAGTCTCCCATGGTGACGATAGGCAATGTGCTGATGAATGTACGCGGGGGGCCGGGCACAAACTATCATGTGATTGGCTCGGCTTCTCCAAGTGAAAGGTTCGAGATTACCGGCAAGAACCCCGGGTTGGGCGACTGGTGGCAGATCGACTTCAGAGGTCAGACAGGGTGGGTCTACGGCCCGCTGGTGACCGCAAGCAACGCCAGTGCGGTGCAGGTGGCCCTGGTCATCCCGGCGCCGCCGCCGCCAACGGCCACACCAATTCCGCCTCCCACGGCGGTGCCTCAGCCCACGCAACCTCCGGCGCCGACATTCCCGTATACGCTGGTAAATGACGGAACCTGCAGGGCCCATTCACAGCTGAGCTTTTTCAATGGATTTGTACGCGACACCAATAATAACCCGGTCAATGAAGTGTGCGTGCATATTGCTTTTAGTGGGCCTCGAAATACAAAGTGTACGGGCTGCGGCGTGGAATCAGGAAAATGGGGTTTCACTCCTTTTGGACAGAATACTGGTTCAGGGACAACAGTAGAGATTTATGTGGTCAATTGCCCGCCCGGTGTGCCCAGGGACAGGGGGCTATCAGGCTCCAACACAGGTCCGTTGTCACCGATTTCCGAAAAGTGGACCATAACGCTCAGCGGAGGCACGACTTGCGAGAACATCACTTTCAGGAAGAACTAGAATTGCGAATCCTGTAGTACATTCTGCTCTGCGTCCACGGAATTGACCCGGACTGGGACGAAGAACCTTCGAAACTATTGGACAGGTGTTGCTAACTCTGTGAAACAAGCTGTACGAGAAACTCTGATACTATGGGCCGGCCTGCTGCTGTGCGGCGGACTGGCCCTCTTACTTTTGTCGCTTTCCCCCAGCCGCGGCTGGCTTCATTCGCAGACCGGCGAGTCTGCGTTGCTACCGCAGATCAAAGGGCTGACCGACATTGCCGGTGGGTTGCTGCGGCCGCGTTTGCAACTGGCCCCGCAAGTGGTGACGGCGCATTCGAGCGTTTCCCCGTACGGCGTGAACGTTTTTCTGGAACAGGAGGTCGAACGGGATAAACGGGAGAAGGTCGTACGGATGGCCGCGGAGGCCGGCTTCAAGTGGTTGCGGCAGGAGTTCCCGTGGGAGGATATCGAGGTTCACGGTAAGAGCGATTTTGAGGATCGCCGCCATGAGCCGGCACGCTCGGCCTGGGATAAGTATGATCACATTGTGGCGCTTGCGGAGCAGCATGACATGCGACTGATCGTGCGCCTATCCAATCCACCAGCGTGGAGCCGGGCCGAAGGCAACGAGGCCGGCTCTTACTCGCCGCCAGATGATTTTGGGGACTTCGCCGATTTTGCCGGTTCGGTTGCGGCCCGTTACCGAGGTCGGATTCAGTATTATCAGTTGTGGAACGAACCGAATATTTTCCCCGAATGGGGCAACTATGCTATCGATCCGGAAGCATATGTTGAACTTCTCAGAGCCGGCGCCGAGGCTATCAGAGCCAGTGACCCCGATGCCGTAATTGTTGCCGGTGCACTGGCTGCAACCATCGATCTTGACGGTACGACCAGTCCCGGTCGCAGCTTTTCTGATCTTCTGTTCCTGCAGAGGATGTACGATGCCGGGGCCGCGTCCTACTTTGATGTGATGGCAACGCAGGGCTATGGGCTTTGGTCCGGGCCAACCGATCGGCGAATGCACCCGCGCGTCATAAACTTCGGTCGTCCCCAGTTCATCCGGGATCTGATGGTCGCCAATGGAGACGGCCAAAAGCCAATCTGGATTAGTGAAATGAATTGGAATGCGGCCCCATCGGACGTCGAGCCGCGCTACGGGCGGGTCAGCCTGGAAGAGCAGGCAGCCAATTTGCCGCTGGCATACGAACGTATTCGGGCTGACTGGCCCTGGCTGGGAGTGGCGAATGTCTGGTACCTGAAACGGGCGACAGATCTGTGGGAGCAGAATAGCCAGCCTGAAGCCTATTTTCGTCTGCTGGCGCCCGACTTCTCCCCGCAACCTGTGTATGACTCTCTTCAGTCTTATATCGCAAGCGAAGGTATTCAAGAATAGATCATGTTGAAGGTGACGGCTCGACCGTCTCTCCTGCACTACGTCGTCTTCGCTTCCATTCTGGCGCTGGCCGCATTTCTCCGTTTCTACTGCCTCACCTGTTCTTCGCTCTGGCACGATGAAGGCAACTCCTGGGCCGTAGCGCAAGGCAGTTTCGAACTGATCGCCCGAGACGCGGCGGCTGACATCCATCCGCCTGGCTACTACTGGTTGCTGAAGCTCTGGGCCGGCACGATCGGATTCTCCGCATGGGGAATGCGCAGTCTTTCTTCTGTCGCGGGGCTGCTAACAGTGGTGTTCACCTATCTGATCGCGCGGGAGATCGCCGGCAGCGCCGACCGCGACTTTCCGTTGTTTGCACTTCTCGCCTCTTTCGTGGCTGCGGTCAATCCTTTCCAAGTTTTCTACAGCCAGGAGGCGCGAATGTACGCGCTGTTGACTCTGGAATCCGTAACGCTTATGTGGGCGTTGCTGGCGGCGAGAAGGCGGCTGGCGGTACTGGGTCCGCGCGCCGGAATTGCTTCGTTTGCGGCTGTCTTTCTACTAGCGGCCGCTGCCGGGCTGTGGACGCACTACATGTATGTCGTGATCCTGGCTGCCGCAGGGTGTTCCGGCTTGTGGTGGTGGTTTACATGGAGAAAAGCGCTTGGGCAGAATGATGACGGCCAGAGGATCGCTCTGGCGGGTCTTACTCGCGTTTCGGTTTCCTGGAAGCCTCTTCTCCTTTTCCTCGGTCTGAACCTGTTGGCGGCGGTTTCTTTCCTGCCCTGGCTGCCGACCGCCACTGAACGACTGCTCAACTGGCCCTCTCAGAATGGTTTCGTCGGGCCGATGGAGGGATTGCGACTCACCTTAGATACGCTGGCCGCCGGTTCGATCCGAAATGGGCCTGAGCTGGCATGGGGATGGCTGCTTCTGGTCGGCCTGCTACCTATTATAGGGCTCTTGCAGCTCAAACGATCGGGCGCTGGCACTGCTTTTGTACTCTGGCTGTTTGTGCCTGTCGGGGTGATGTTTGGTTTCGGACTCTTCAATTCCTCTTTCCTCAAGTTTCTTCTGATTCTGTCACCGGCTTGGTGCTTGGCCGTCGCGGCGTCCCCGTGCTGTTTTTCTGCTCGGAATTTTTCCCTCCTCTCCAGGTTCTGGCCCATGAAAGAGGCGGGTCCCCGAAACACTGGGGACTCACAGGTTATCCAGTTTCCCTACATGCCAATTGCCACAGGAGCGGTCGCCGCGTTGGCCGCAGCTCTGGCCGCGGCTATGCTTCCTCCCTACTACGCCGATCCGGCTGCACGCGACAACTATGCTGCAATCGCCCACACTGTTGATGCCGTGGGAGATCCGGGACGGGACCTTGTCATTCTGAATGCGCCGGGCCAGGCGGATGTTTGGCGGTTCTACAATGTCGAAGTCGCGGCACTGCCCCTGCCAGAGGACAGGCCGCCTGATCGGGGCAAGACCGAAGATACGCTGGCGCGGGAAACAGCCGAGCGGCGGCGTGTCTTTGCCATTTTGTGGGCGACTGAGCAGTCAGACCGGGAGGGGATCGTCGAAGGGTGGTTGGGCAGGAACGCCTTCAAAGGCTTTGAGAGCTGGCAAGGCAACGTCCGCTTTGCAACCTTTTTCATGCCGCAGGAACTTTCCTGCAGTGTCTTGGAACAGCCGTACCGCTTTGGAGACGTCGCCGATCTGACAGAAATATGCCTCTCTGAGGAGCGGCTGGCAGCCGAGGACACTCTGATGTTAGGACTGCGCTGGCGACCGCTTATGACACCAGACCGGCGCTACAAGGTAACCGTACAACTTTTGGATGACCGCGATCTGGTGGTTGTACAGCGCGATGGGGAGCCAGGCGGCGGCACATTGCCGACTATTGATTGGCGGGAGGGCGAGACGATCACCGATAATCACGGACTCCCCTTGCCGCCGGGAACGCCTCCAATCGACTATCGCCTTATCGTGGCCCTCTACGATGCTGAAACGGGGGCCCGACTTTCCACCCCTTTGGGCGATGCGATAGAGGTGGCCGAGGTGACCTTAGACCGCTCGGAAAACTCGTTGCCGGCGACGATAATCCCCATGCAGCGCCGGACGAAACTCGAAATGGGTCGCTTTTCGGTCGTCGGGTACGACTTTCATCGGAAAGCCTTTGCCCATGCGCCTGAGACTGCTCTTGGGGTGGGCGACAGGCTTCAGGTTACATTGTACTGGCAGGCGCCAGCCCCGCTCCCATCCGACTGGCCGACCGACCAGCGTATGCGCCTGATCTTGGGAGGCCAGGCTGTCGAATCACCATTGGCAGGTGGAGGCTATCCTACGAACGAGTGGCGCGCCGGCGAACTGGTTCGCAGCATATTTGAAATTCCCTATGACGGTTCGGATTCCGATCTGTGGCTTGAAGTTGAAGACGAACGAATTCGTTTGGGACGCATCCAGCATGCCAGGTAGGCCCAAGCGGGCGACATTTTCACAGATCAGTTTCCTGTTCGGTTGTCCAGCTCTGCGCTCGGTCCGCTGTGTTCAAACCTGTCAGAGACCAGGAAGCAGCTCGTTTGTTCTGCCGGAATCCTGGCTTGGAAATTATTAGAATCATATGCGTGCTGGGGCAACATGGGATCACATTTCCTTGACAACGTTCAGTGCGCATAGTACGATAGTGGCCGACGCCGAGAACGCTCCTTTGCGGGGATCACGCCGGGGATCGCCTTTCAACTGTACTCGTGCCCGGCCTTTGCAAAGCGCTCAAGCTCCACCGCATCAGATTTGGGGCCGGTGAGCGGGAAAGGACTTTGCCCGATGCGCATGCCAGGCCATGCCGTCGTTTTGCCGGATGAGTTGCCTTGCCCCGTTGAAGCAGCCGCACGAATAATTGGACGGAAATGGACGCTGCAGATTGTGCACCGGCTTCTCAATGCCCGCCATAAACGTTTCTGCGAACTGCAGGAAGAGTTAGGGGGCGTCAATCCGAGCACGCTCAGCAGCAGGCTGAAGATGCTGGAGGATGAGGGCCTGGTCATGCGCGACCAAGTCAGTTCCATCCCTCCTCATGTCAGGTACAGTTTGACTGACAAGGGCCGCGAATTGGCACCTGTAATCGCTGAAATTGCCGGTTGGAGCCAACGCTGGGTCTGCCATGACGAAGAGAGTGTCGGCGAAGAGGGTGTTAGGGAAGCCAGCAGGCAGGCGGAAGCGGTCGTTTAGCAACTCAACTAAGGAGCAAGTCGAGCATGATAGTTGCCGGCCTCACCGTGGGCCTGTTGGAGGAGAACTGCTATGTCATGGCGTGTGAGGAGACAATGCGCGGGGTCATTATTGACCCCGGGGACAGCGCTCGAGCACTACTCAAAGAAATCGCCGAGATGGGAATTACGATTGAGAAGGTCATCAATACCCATGCTCACTTCGACCATGTGATGGCAGTAAATGAAGTGCGAGCCTCCACAGGGGCAACATTCCACCTGCACCGTGAAGACCTTCCGATACTGAGGGCTGCACCTGAACGTGTACTGGAGTGGCTTGGTGCGCGCATCGAACCGATTGTGGAACCCGACCATTTCCTGGAAGAAGGTCAAAAGATCGAGTTCGGTACAGAGGCCTTGGAAGTTCTCTTTACGCCTGGTCACTCGCCGGGCCATGTTGTCTTCGTTGACCACGCCAATGCGCAGGTTTTTGCCGGCGATACCCTTTTTCGCGGTAGCATAGGGCGCTTCGATTTGCCGCTCGCGGATGGCCCTACGCTCGTTAACAGCATTCAACAGCAGTTGCTTACTCTTCCCGACAGTTACGCGGTTTATCCGGGTCACGGTGAAGCGACGACAATTGGCGCCGAACGAGAAAGCAATCCCTTTGTAGGCAGGGTTGCAGCGTTTCCCATTATCTGACCAACAGGAGAATGCCATGACGATCCTGGTCGGTGGACTCCAGAGACTTTGGGCGGGACGCAAGGGTAGTGCCAGGACTTTGGAATCGGAGAAAGCGGATTCCTCGGCTACAACTGGCGGCTCGGTTTCGCAGGAGCCGGTCGTTGTTTGGCAAGCTGCCAATCCGATGGAAGCGCAGATAGTTAAAGGGCGCCTGCAAAGCGCCGGCATTCCTGCGATTGTGCGCGGGGAAGCCATGGGCAGAATCTACGGTTTCGTCTATGGCGGACTGGCCGAGCGCGATGTGCTTGTGCCCGGCCTTCTGGCCGAGTCCGCGGAGGAAGTTCTGTCGGAGGAAATCCGGTGGGACCAGGATAGCGGGGAAAGCGCCTAGGTCATTTTCCTGCGCGCTGGATGGCACGCTTATAATGCAGCGAGAATGGTCTGCAGTGTTTTTGTTGGCGTGTGCGTGTCGAGGGTCTGCAGGTGCAGAACGGACGGCATAGAGGCAAGTTAGGATTCCAATGGGTGCCACGGCTCCGAAGATAAGCGAATTCAGGGATGAAGAGTGGTGGGATGGACCAATCCCAGCCCACTTGGCGCGTAAACGTTCCGGTCTGAAGCCCCAGTTTTTGGTGGCCGGACTGCTGCTGGTGGGCGTCATTGTCTCGCTGATGGTTTACGGCTTGACCACTGCAAAAGCATTCTGGCTGACTGTAGACGAGGTGCAGCAACGGAGCAGCGAGCTGGGTTCGCAACGTATAAGAGTGAATGGCCTGGTTGTTGAAGACAGCGAGGATTGGAATCCTACCGAGGTGACCCTTCGCTTCAGAATCCACGACGAAGAGAATCCAAATAAGCAGCTTGAGGTATCTTTCTATGGACCGCGCCCGGACAATTTTCAGCGGGCTGCTTCGGCCATAGTGGAAGGAGAGCTATTGCCTGACGGCGTCTTCCAGGCTGAAGTGCTGCTTCTCAAGTGTCCCAGCCGCTATGAGGAAGCGCCAGAAGAGATCTTGCTCAAGGCTGTTCGCTGATTCGGGCAATAACTGTTGGGGCGAGTAAATTAGTCTGGTTAACAGTGAAATGGTAGGTTAAGCCTTTCAAAGTGCTCGCCAGTTCTGCTGATGCAGAGAGTCGGAATACGAACGATTGTATCGCAAATGGTCCTCCTGTGCGCCTCTAAAGTTTTTTTGTGTCATAGTTGTACTTGTGACGTTGATGCCAGGTAGTCTTCAGGCGCAAGAACCTCCTCCTTACGACCCAGAGCAGATCCCTGTCCCCGCTCGAATCCCTGTTGCAGGACTGGCCGCCGGTTCCTACGCACAGAATTGCGCGCCTTGCCATGGCGCCAGCGGCGATGGCGACGGCCCGGCAGGCGCAACGGCAGATCCAACCGTCTTCTCCGACCCTGCTGCGGTGTGGGAGCGTTCACCTGCCGAGCTTTTCCACGTCACCAAGTTTGGTCGAATACAGAACTTGATGCCTCCCTGGCGCAACAGCATGAGCGACGAACAGATCTGGCAGGCGGTCTACTACGCCTGGAACCTGCATACAGACGAGGTAGAGGTTGCCGCGGGCGCAGAACTTTACAGGCAATCCTGCGTCGAATGCCATGGCGAGAGCGGTCGAGGAGAAGGAACCGAAGCAGGCGGAAACATACCGGACTTTTCCTCGCAGGCCGCGATGGTTTTTGTCAGTCAGGCGGAACTGGATCAGCGCTGGCGAACTGCACATCCGGAGATTGGCGCTGAATGGGGGGGCGCCGAGCGGCAGGCAGTGCTTGCGTTCATCAGGACATATACTTACCAGCCGTTGTGGGCTCCTTTTGTGGTCTCAGGACCCGGAGTTATCACAGGCCGGTTATTTCAGGGCACAGAAAACGGACGGGCTCCCACTCAGTCAGAGGTCACGCTGAATGTTTTCCAGCAGACCGAGCTGCTAACCACGCGAACGGCCGCTGTAGAGGCCGACGGCAACTTTCAGTTCGAAGAACTGCCTGTGGACGAAGGCTACTACTTTTTGGTGGAAACCGAACACCAAGACATTCGCTATACGACGCCAATCCTGGCATTTAGCGGCCCTGACTTCACGGAAGACAGGGTAGGCCCTGAAAGGATAGATACGTCGCTTCCAGTCTATGAAACGACGACCGACCCTGGCGACCTGCAGATCAGCCGCTCCAACTGGATAATAGAGCATGAGCCAGGCGTATTGCTTGTCGGACAGTTTTTCACTTTCGGCAATCGAGGCGATCGCACCTTTACAGGGGTTGACGCAGAGGCCTTCGACCTGCCGGTAACTCTTGCAGTTCCGTTGCCTGACGGCGCCAGTGAAGTTGAAGTTCAGGACGGTTTGATTGGAGAGGTATATCGCCTCCGGCAGCAGGTCCTCTATGACACGCGCCCCGTGCCGCCAGGTGAAGGCTCGCGGCAGATATTTGTACGATATCGCCTGCCCTATTCGGGTGACTCTGCAGACGTCATCTTTCCTGTCCCTTACGATACGTCGACGCTGAATCTGCTGGTGGCAGATTTACCCGAACTGGAGGTGGCACTCACGATCGGAAGTGAAGCCCACGAGTCCGCGGGCCAGGAAACGATACAAGGAGTCTTTTTCCGCCTTTGGACCGCGCCCGTTGCCAGTAGTACACCGGTTCATGTTTCGTTGCGGGGCCTGATTGCGGCAGGCGGGCTCGATCCCAGGCCAGACAGAGGCACTACTCCGAGTCGGGAGATGCCTGTCTCCGCGCCCCCGCTCGACGCTCGCGTTCCCCTGGCTTTCGGCAGCATCGTTGGCCTTCTGCTTGTGGCTGCCATTCTCCTGTTTGTCTACCGGGAGCGGACGAAGAGCCCGCCGACGAAAGAGCAGTTGGCGGCGCGTCGTGAAGAGCTGATAGATCGAATCGCCAGGCTAGATGACCTGCATGCTTTGGGGGAGTTGGAGGAGAAGTCCTGGAAAAGCGAGAGAGCCTCCCTGAAGAGTGAGCTGGTCGGCATCTCTCTTGCCGAGCTGCAAGAGCAAGAGACCTCATGACAGCCTCGCCCTTACCCTTAATTCGTTGCGACCAGGTCAACAAACGATTTGGGCATAAACGCGTCCTGCGCGATATAACGCTAACGATATCCGCCGGCGAAGTGGTTTCGCTGTTGGGCGCCAATGGATCGGGCAAGACGACCCTTCTGCGTATCGTCGCAGGACTGGAGAGTCCGGATCAAGGTGAGGTATGGTTGGGGCCTGTGTCACTTTCTGCGGCTGCCCATGAGATACGACGGTATATCGGGGTGGTCGCGCATGCCCCCCTGCTTTACGACCGGCTCACCGGCACCGAGAACCTTCAATTCTACGCCCGCATGTACGACCTGGATGAACCGTCGGACCGGATTGAGCATCTGCTGAGATCGCTGGGACTATGGGGGTGGCGAGACGACACTGTTCGGACTTACAGTCGCGGAATGTCGCAACGGCTGGCCATTGCAAGAGCTTTGCTGCATGATCCGCCGGTCGTGATCCTCGACGAACCGGATACCGGCCTTGACAGTGAGAGCTTGAACCAATTAACCGAACTCATCAGGCACTTGCGAGAGAGGGGAAGGGCAGTACTAGCTACGACTCACGACCTGAAGCGTGCGTTCACTTGGGCGGACCGTGTCTGCGAACTGCGAAAGGGAAGCCTGCATCCTTTGGAGGGTTCAGAACGTAGTGAGTAATGTGCGTTGTACGCCTGGTCCTCTAGCGTTACTCCTGTCCGGGGGCTGGATCAACGCCGGCGTGGTATGATGTCAGAGCCAACGAGGGAAAGGTCGGCAGCGAGCAGGCGAGGAGGGCTGGCAGCTTATCTGCGCACTGTTGGGGCAGTGGCCCAGAAGGACGTGCGCACGGAGTTGCGGGCAAAGGAGGTCGTGGGGATGATGGCGGCCTTTTCCATTCTGGCTGCGGTCGTCTTCGGACTGGCCTTCGACCTGCGTGTTCCCCGGCCCGAACTGGTTGTGCCTGGCATCCTGTGGGTCAATATTCTCTTTACTGGCGTGTTGGGACTGCACCGTTCTTTTGGATCGGAGATGGATCGAGGCACACTAACCGGTCTGTTGCTGGCACCGGTTGAGCGGTCGGCGATTTATTTGGGAAAGGTGGCCGCCAACCTGTTCTTTTTCCTGGTTGTCGAAGCGCTTCTTTTGCCAGCAATACTGATCCTGTTCGATGTAAACCTGCTCGACCCGTTGATTCTGCTGGGACTGTTATTGGGCACGATCGGATACGCAGGGGTGGGCACGCTTTTCGCGGCGCTGACAGCCCGCAACCTGGCCAGGGAGACGTTGTTGCCGGTACTTCTGTTGCCGGTGCTTGTGCCGCTTTTCATATCGGGAGTTGGCCTGACAGCAGCCGTTCTGGATGGCCGGCCGAGCGGTGAAGTGTGGCCCTGGCTTGGTATCCTGGCGATGTACGATGCTATGGTTTTCGCAATTGCCTTCCTGCTGGTCGATCAGATTTGGGAGCAAGGGTGAACAAGACTTTCGGAGTTTACCAATGAGCGCACAGTCGAGACCGGCGGCCACGGATCGCTGGTTTGCCCCTTTGCTGGCCTTCGATATCGTTGCGGCGCTGGCGATGGTAGCGGTGATGTGGGCCGCGCTGCTCTATGCAGGCGATGCAATTAATCTCGCTGGGGAGGAACAGGTCGCCCAGCGCATTTTCTACTTCCACATTGGCAGCAACATCGCTGCGCTGCTCGGATTTCTTGCATCTCTTATCGGTAGCGTAGGCTACTTATTCAGCAGGCGGCTCGTGTGGGACCGTTGGGCGGCGGCGAGCGTTGAAATTGGCACAATATTCGGAATCATTGTGCTACTGTCAGGGGCAATCTGGGCTAAACCTGCCTGGAATACATATTGGATATGGGAACCTCGCCTGACGACGGCGACAATTACTGTTTTAATCTACATCGCCTATATGCTGTTTCGCAATGGTTTCGAATATGCCGATGTGCGAGCCAGGTTTGCTGCCATTTATGCAATATTCGCTTTTTTGAGCGTGCCGCTCACCTATTACAGTGCGCGTCTGTTCCGCTCAATCCATCCGATTGTCTTTGACGGGGCCAACCAGGAAGCGCAGGGAGGCTTTTCCATCGGCCCAACGATGGGACAGACCCTTGCAATTGCCATGGTCGGCTTCGCGTTCCTCTTTTTCGCTCTGCTCTTCCACCGGGTCCGTCAGCTTGAGATGGAGGCCCGCATCGAAGAAATTCGGGAGGCGTTGGACGAGTGATCTTTCTGACAGCTGTTTTGGTCCTCCTATGGCTCCTGGTAGGTGGTTACCTCATCTACATGCTCACCCGCCAACGTGCGCTGGAGAGGGAATTGCAGTCTCTGCAGGAAAGGTTGAAGGAAGAGGAGCCACGGGAGTAACTTCGCCGGTTTCGTAAGCTTCTTTACTTCCCGCCCGGATAGAGGCACATATACTGAAACCAGAGAAGTCAATTCGCTTTCGTGAGGGCGAAAGCAGACAGCAGACCGCAAGAGTCCGCGAACAGGTTGAGGCCATGGTGCAAAACATTTCAAGCCCGGGAACCGTCCAAACCAGCAGTCCGTCAAGTCCTGTAGAGCCGGCGCCCGTCAGGCGAAGCAGCACTTTTTTGCATTCGCTCGCTTTTGTGCTCGGTTTTGGAGCCGTCTTTACGCTGTTGGGATCGGCTGCAGGTCTTTTGGGGCAGAGTCTGAATTCGTACTTGCCGCTTATTCAGCGACTGGGCGCGATCCTCCTTACCATTTTCGGGTTGACCACAATTGGGTTGCTGGGCTGGATCGTAAATCGGGTTGAGGGGAAGGAAAAGCTTGCTTCCAACCCTGCCATCGCAGCGCTGCTGGACATTTTGCGCTTTCTCAATGCGTTGATGTATACCGAGCGCAGAGTGACCGAACTGCACAAAGTGAAACGGGGTTGGGGCTATTTGAGCAGCGCGATGATGGGCGTTAGTTTCAGCGCCGGCTGGGTTCCATGTGTGGGACCGATCCTGGCCAGCATATTGTTTCTGGCAAGCGATAGCGCCACGGCCGTCCAGGGGGCTCTCCTCCTGGCGATCTACAGTTTGGGGCTCGGTTTGCCATTCTTGATCACCGGCGCCGCTTTCAGCCAGGCGACGCAAATACTGCGCCGCCTCAATCGCCACGCCAATGTAGTCAGCATCGTCAGCGGATTTTTCCTGCTCTATGTGGCCTGGCTGCTCTGGAGCGACCAGTTGACTTCGTTGACAACGCAGTTCGCGTTCCTGAACCAGTGGGTCTTTGTGTTGGAGGATGGTCTTTCGTCGTCGGTCGGTGTAAATGAGACCTTTGGTGCCGGTGCGTTGAATGCGGCGCCTCTGGCCTTCATCGCCGGCATAATCAGCTTCATCAGTCCCTGTGTCCTGCCGCTCATCCCGGCCTATATCGGTTATTTGAGCGGGGCTGCGCTCTCCGGGAACCGGGCCTGAGAGCGAATGGAAAGTGCAATGAAGCGCCTGACCGTTCAGACTCTTTTGTTCTTACTTGCCTTGGTTTTTTCCGCTTGTGCGGCGCCTTCAGCGGATAGTAGCTCGTCTGAAGAGTTTGTGCCTACGCCGCTTGAAGCGTTCCCGGAAGAACTGGGAGCCGGTTTCCCGGTTGCCGCTCGCGTCGAAGAAGGCGGTGCCGATGTTGGCGACACTGCGCCGAATTTCGCATTCTTCCTGGAAGATGGACGCGGCGCCGACCTGGCTTCATTGCAGGGCAAGCCGGTGGTACTCAATTTTTGGGCGACCTGGTGCGGCCCGTGCCGGGCCGAAATGCCGGAGTTGGTTGCGCTTCATGAAGGCGACCCCGATGTCGTCGTACTAGAGGTCAATGTTGGCGAAGATTTGACGGCAGTGGAGGAGTTCGCGGCCGAATTTGGCATGAATATGGCGGTCGTATTGGATCAAGAGGACACGCTGCGCCGCGCCTACGGCGTGCGTAACATGCCAACGACGGTCTTCATAAGAGCAGACGGCACGATCGGTGCGCGCTGGCCCGGCATTCTCGTCGGCGAGCAGTTGAGCGATTTCGTCGAGCAGATCAGGACACAGTGAGCGCTCATATGCAGGTGACGCTGTTTACCAAACAGAATTGTCAGCTTTGCGATGCCATCAAGTATGAACTGATGGATTTGCAGAGCGAATATGGCTTTACGCTGCGCGAGGAGTACGTAGAAGGCGATCAGGTTGCCCAGGATGACGAGCAGCACCTTGTTCCGACAGTGGATATTGAAGGAGCCGACGGGGCTACGATCCGTTTCGACTTTCCGGTCAAGCAGGCTGAACTGCGTCGGGCAATTCACGCCGAGATGAAACGCCAGTCGGACTACCTCTGATGGGCCATTCGATTGATCAGGATGGAGGGGAGCCGGCGGAAGGACGCGTCCAGGCAGAGGTCGCCCGCCGAGTCGACGGCGTTGTCATCTGGATTGCCAGGCATTGGTTGGCTCTCTTCAATGCGCTTGTCGCACTGTATCTATTGTTGCCTTTCCTTGCCCCTGCGCTAGCAAGGGCCGGACTGACAACTCCGGCATCCCTTCTATATTCGGCCTACTCGGCGACCTGCCACCAACTGCCAGAGCGCAGCTATTTCCTCTTCGGGGAGCGGCCACTGTACAGCCTTTCGGCACTGGAATCGACCGGTCTGGAAGAAGGGCAGAGCTTCTTTCAGCGTCGCTCATTCCGCGGCAACGAAGCTGCCGGCTACAAGATAGCGGTCTGTCAGCGAGATGTGGCCATCTATGGTTCAGTCGTGGTGGCAGGCCTGCTTTTTGGTCTGCTGCGCGGGCGAAGCCGCACAATCAGCCTGAAAATTTATTTGCTTTTGTTGGTCCCGATGGCTTTTGACGGCCTCAGCCAGCTCTTTGGACTGCGCGAGAGCAACTGGTGGCTACGTACCGTGACCGGAGGGCTATTTGGCGGCGCCTCGGTCTGGCTGGCTTATCCGTATCTGGAAGCGGCGATGCGGGAGGTAGTGCAGTCGGAAGAAATGCGTTTAAAGTAAGGAATCGGTGGCTGTTAGGGGGGTTCGGAACGGTCTGGATCTCTACCGACAATGTTCTCTAGCAGTTCTACCAGCGGAGGGAAGTCTTCGACTATGACTTCCCAGAGCACTTTCAGACTCACGCGATCGTAGGCGTGAGCCAAACGGTTGCGCATTCCAATGATTTCACGCCACGCTATTTCTTCATGTTGCTCTTGCGTATTCTTGGAAACGCGTCTGGCCGCCTCTCCCACGATTTCCACTAATCTTTGCAGTGCAAGTTGCATTACGCGGTTGTTTGCAAATTCTTCCTGGCTAGTGTTCCCCAGAATTTCTGTGGCTTCCTCAGCGTAGACCAGCATGTCCACGAGGCTGACTCGGTCATCTCGTTTGCTCATACACTTCCTCTGCTGAACCGAGTATCTCCGCTCGAAGCAACCAATTTCGGTTATTCTCGATTCCCGAAAACGTATGCAGGTCTACCTGTCGTTTGAGAATATTCGACAACTCATCCTGAATAGTGATAAAAGCCAGTCCCACTCGAGCATCCGGCTCGAATTCAACGAGTACATCCACATCGCTATCGGGAGTGAAATCGTCGCGCAGGACCGAGCCGAATATCGCCAGACGGCCGATTTTGTTGCGCTTACAGAAGGCTGCGACCAAGTCAGCAGGGATTTCGATCCGTGCGTTTGTCATAGTTTTCACGGGATCAAACACTATACAGAAGAGGACTACCGGGACCGGTAGTGGAGTTTCGAGACTCGCTTAGCCCCGCCAACTTGCATATGACTTTCACCCGTGCGTTCCATTAATAGTTGGCAATCAGTAGCTCGGTGATTGGCCCTCTCTTCGCCCCATTGCTGTTGATGCGGCGATTGGCGAGCACTTTGTGAATGTTGTATCCGGCATACAGTTCCTCGAAGAAACTGTCATGCGGGTTCTCGTTCTGGGGGTCGGAATTGCTCAGCATCAGTTTGGCGCCTGCGGACCCTAGTTCCTGGTAAAAGAGCGCAAGCCTCCTCTGCTCTTCGTCGTTAAACGGGCTCTTGTAGAAGGAGTTAAAGTTTGCTGTCTTGCTGATCGGACGGTAGGGAGGATCCAGATAGACGAACGTCTTTTCGTCGACGAAACTCTTGCAGGCAGTGAAGTCTCCGAAGTGAATCTCCGCATTCCGGAGTGACTTCGAGACTGATCGAAGATTGGCCTCGTCGCAGATTCTGGGGTTGCGATAGTTACCATAGGGTACATTAAACTCGCCGCGGGAATTGACGCGATAGAGGCCGTTGAAACAGGTGCGGTTGAGAAAGATAAGGCGTGCAACGTGCAACGCCTCGTCCTGGACCGAGGCGGAGTAACCGCGATAAGAACGCCCCTGGTTGAACTTCAGTCTGGTCTCGTAGTAGAAGCTCTTGCGCCGTTCCTGGTCCAGTTCGCGATAATGACCCCTGATGTCATCCAGTCGTTCGATCAGACTCTCCACTTGCTGCTGGATTGTGCGGTAGGCGAGAACAAGATCCTCGTTCATATCGGAAATGAAGAACTCACGGACATTGAAGTCGTTTGCAATCAGGAAAAAGACGGCTCCGCCGCCGATGAAGGGTTCGGCATATTTTGTCAGACTGCCCGCATCCAGTTCAGGGGGAAGGTGGCGCCCAATCTGACCCAGGAGTTGTCCCTTGCCGCCCGCCCATTTGAGAAAAGGTTTTGCCTTTGGCGCGCGCTCGCGCACAAAGGGGAAGTGCATTTGTTTTAGATACATCCCAGACGTGCCTATATTGGTAATTGAATGATCCTGACGTTGTTTTCATTATCGCATAGCCGATCCGCCATTTCAACCGCTTGGCGCGGCACGCTTCACGGTCTAACAGCTACCTCGTCGCTCATTACGCGACCCTCTTCGACCACCAGGGCGATTCCGCCGCCTTTTAGTTCGCCATCTGTCTCATCGAAAAGGCATGTTTCGAGGTCATCAATGGCGGCCTGCAGGCGATTGCCTGTGACCCGCAGGGCAAACTTGTGCGTATCTCCGTTTTCCCAGGGGAAATCGGTCTCAGCCAGGACAGTGTCGCCGTCCAGCGCGCGCACGAGCTGCGCTACGCCGCGGCCATCGTCCGCTCGCGTGAGAAGCAGCGCGTAGTAGCGACGCATCCCTTGCACTCTGGCCGCGATGCCGGCTGCCTTGCACATATGCAGCGTTATGTCTGACTTGACTTCGTAGTCAACCCACTCGCGAGTGCCGGTGATCAGGAGGCCGCGACCTCGATTCTGGACAATGCGAAATGCCTCTGGCCACCAATAGTCATAGCCGTCCACGCCGTTGACCCAGGCCCGTCTCCACATTTGAGGACCGGGTATCCAGGGCCTGGGCCGGTTGAAGGAAGATTCGGAACGCGTGAAGGTGGTGTTGGGCTCGCCCTCCCAAGTGAGGTAGTCCAGATAGATTTTTCCTCTGGTTCGTTCACTATTTTGAATCGCTACACCGATCTCGGCAATCGGTTCATTTCCTTCTCCCTCAATGGACCAGCTGAACGTATGTCTGGCCCCCGGCTCGAGCATTTTGGACGGACCTGTTTCAAGCTTCAATTGGTCGTCTTCCGCTTTGAAACGACGCAGAAACAGGCTCACTTCGACAGGGTTTTCGTTGCTGGCGTCGGCTTCCAGCTCTGCGGTTACATTCTGCCCTGGGTAGAGCGTAGGAGAGGCCATCAGGCCGTATCCCCTTTGCTCGAAATAAGCGGCGATCTCTTTGGAGGGAATGAAAGTTTGGGTTGCCGCCCGCGCCGGGCGCCCTGTCGCGACGCCGTCAAAGTGCAGCGCGAGACTGCGGGTGCCTTTCCGACTGTGGCCAGCCACATTTTCGAGCTTGAGAGTTCCGCGGCTGTCTACGCTTTCGTCGGCCATGAACCCTTGGACAGAGCCTGACAGTTCGAAGTGGTAGCGGGCGCCGTCCTTGGGCAGGTGCGGCGGCTCCTTCGCCAAGGCCCGCCCAACGTTGGCTACATGCAGTGTTTCGGTGACAGCGTCGGTGATGGCCCTACCGCCGTCGGCTGTTGGCAGATAGAGTCGATCGGCCAAAGGCCCGCGGAAGTCCGGACCGTCTTCGAGCCCAGCCAGCCCGTTCTTGATGCCCAATAGGCAGCCGACATTGCCGGAATTGCAGTCAGTGTCCCAGCCGCTGGTGTTAACGATCATGAGAGATTTTTGGAAATCGTCGTCGCCGTGCAGGAGTGAATGGATGATAAGGGCGTGATTGGGCACCATGTGGCAGTTGCCGCCGTATTTGTCGTAGCCAAAGTTATCGGCGATCTGCTGTCGGGTTGCCCGCCAGTCATCGCCATTGTGAGCATGCCATTCCCGAATGCGCTCGATCATCGTTCGGATGAGCGAGTCCGCTGGAATGACGGACAGGCCGGTATCGATGAGCTTCTGGATATCCGATTCAACGAAGGCCTGGGCCTCCATTGCAGCCAGAACCTGTGCGCCGTGAATGGCAACGCCGTCGTGGGCGACGCTGGCAGCCCGCCGCGCGAGGTCGGCCGCCAGCTCGGGGTCGCCAGGCGCAACCATGGCCCAACCGTCGATGAAAATCTGGGCGCCGATTTGCTCGGCTACAACCTGGCCATTCAACGCGGTCGAGCCGCTGCGGGGTGCCGGGATGCCCTCCTTCAGGCGCAGATAGGCGGTATGCTCGGTGGAGTTTCCCATGCCTCCCCACCAGAGGATAGTGCGCTCTTCGATAATGTAGTTCAGCCAACTCTGACCGATCTGCGCGGGTGTAATCTGTAGCTGGTTGCCGTAGTCTGGCAGGGCACGCAGGAAAGTAAATGTGCCGGAAATGTCATCGTCGGTGACGATCAGCGGCACGTCCAGATGCTCATGGACGTAGTAGTTAATTTCGCCGAACCTCTCGCTAAGCGCCTCGTAACTCCAGCCTTCGAAGGGCCGGCCCAGGTAGACACCAATCAGCTTGCCCAGCACGCCGGCGTAAACTCGGTCGGTGTAGTCGCTCTGAATTTTCATGTGGTTGCTCCGTGTTTCGAAATGTCTTTCTGTCGGATTTAACGGCTTGCGAATGCCACTAGCCGCAGTACTGGTCCCGCCGGTGTTAGTTAGTCGCACAGCGGCAGTTCTGTTTCAGGAAAGTCGTTCTTGCCAACCGCTTGCAAAAGCTGAGGAAAACATCCTTCAAATTCGTTTTCGGCCAGTCGAAGCAGTCGCAAATTGACCAGTTCGCCCAGTTCAATTGGGATTGCTCCTGTTAGCGAATTTCCTTCGAGGCCCAGTTCTCTCAGACCCGTCAAACCGCCAAATTCAGTTGGAATCTCGCCTCTAAAATGGTTGTTGCCAAGCCGCAACTCCCTCAAGTCGTCGAGGCCAGCGAGATTTGCGGGTATCGCGCCGGAGAGAACGTTATCAGCCAGGCTCAATACTCTAAGATTTTCAAGTTCGCCCAAGTCAGCCGGGATGTTGCCGGTAAGAGCGTTGTCATCAAGGCGCAGCGCCTTCAGATCGTGAAGGTTTCCCAGGTCAACGGGTATTTTCCCGCTTAGTTCGTTTCCATCCAGACGCAGCCATTGAAGTTTGGCCAGCGCGCCTAATGCCCTTGGAATCTCCCCGGAGAGACGGTTATCGAAAAGATGCAACCATTCGAGGTCGGCCAACGCGCCCAATTCGGAGGGAATGGACCCCGTCAGTTGGTTTCCCTGGAGATCGAGTCCTTCCAGAAATGAGAGGCTGCCCAGATCTGACGGGATGTCACCCGTCAGTCTGTTATGGGCGAGCCCAAGCTCGCGCAGTCTGGTGAGACCAGTTAGTTGGATGGGAATCTCTCCGGACAGCTGATTGTCATTGAGCCGCAGCCATTCGAGGCTGGAGAGCGCGGTCAAAGCGACCGGTATGGTCCCTGAAAACTTATTGTCAGAGAGATGCAGTTCCCGCAAATTCTCGAGAGCGCCCAACTCGGAGGGAATAGTACCCGACAACCCGTTTCCGTCGAGCCGCAGCCACTCCATATTTGTGAGGGCGCCCAGTTCAGCAGGGATAGGTCCAGTGAGATTGTTGTTGAAGAGGTGGAGCCACTCAAGATTGCTCAGATTGCCTAGTTCAGGTGGGATATTCCCATTCAGGTGGTTTTCCTGCAGGCCCAACCCTTCCAGATTGGCGAGCGCGCCCAGTTCAGCCGGGATTTCGCCCTCCAAGTGGTTGCCATCGAGCCGAAACCATTCCACGCTGGCGAGACCGCCCAACTCGGCCGGTATTGTGCCGGTCAACTGGTTTCTGTGAAGACCCATTCCTGTCAGGTTGACGAGCGCGCCCAGAGTTACCGGAATGGTTCCTGTGAGCCGATTGCCGTCCAGACGAAGCCATTCCAAATTGGATAACGAGCCTAGCTCGGCAGGAATTGTTCCTGTCAGATGATTTTCGTGCAGACCCAGTCCCTTCAACATTGACAGCTCGCTCAACTCGGACGGAATTGGCCCGGTCAGCCGGTTGTCGAAAATCCACAGCCACTCCAGATGTGCGAGCGCGCCGAGTTCAGAGGGGACCTCGCCGGTCAGGCGATTGCCTTGAAGCCACAGCCCCTCCAGTGCGGTAAGCTCCCCTAGTCCGGCCGGCACCTCACCAGTCAAGCCTCGGCCATCCAACTCCACTACAGTGACGCGTGGAGGGGTCCTGCTTGTGTCGACGCTCACACCCTCCCATTCTTCAACTGAGATTTGGGTGCCCCAGTTCAGCGTTGCTTCGCCTGCTAAACTGTCCCGGATTCCCAGCAGAATTGCACAGTCTCCCACCAGGCCGGGATTCTCGATGTGGTCTGATACAGCGATACCGTTGGCACATCCGGCCGCTTCCATCTGGCCGGCTGAAAACGTGCAACCGGTTGCGGTCAATGCGGCAAACGTTGCCAAAAAGACATAAAGTACAGATTCAGTTCTCAAACTGGCAAGGCATTCGTTTTTGCGGCGACTAAGCTGTGCGAACAATACGGTAGCTCCTTGTTGGGTTGTGGAGGCCAGCGATCCAGTGGCTAAGAATGGCATGACGCATGCAGCCTGGACAGCTATTCGAAATAGGCAGTTCACACCAAAGGGGAAGTTCGAGGAGGGATCGCGGTCTGACAAACTTTGTCGACTTTGGGTCGCCTCGCAAGTAGAGCCGAGACTATCTGTAATCGGGCCAGTAGAATTCCCGCATGGTCGGGTCGTCGTAGCCGTCCATCCAGGAATTCTTAAGGCCGGGCGTCTTGATTGCCGCTTCGACTATGGCGCGATTGAAGTCACCGACCTGTTCATGCTGCAGGTACTCGTCTACCGGCATCCACAGACACTCGTCGATCTCCCAGTCATCGCGCTCGATGGCATCGGTCAGCGGCGAAAGCCGGCAGATGAAGTAGATGTCTGATTTTCCATACCGATAGCCATGCCAGTGCCGCCAACAGACTACCGACTCGAACCTGGTTTCTATACCTGTCTCCTCAAGGACTTCGCGCACGACCGCATCAGCCAAGTGTTCGCCGGGATGAAGCGCACCGCCGGGCAGTTTGTAATAGGCCCGGGAAGAGCCGCGATGTCTTTCCGAAACAACCAGCAGTTCCTGCCTATCGTTTATGGCCACACCGCCCGCGCCAATGTAGTGCGTGGCGTAGCCGGGTACCAGCGCATCGTCTTGCAGTTTGCGAACGAGCAACACATAGTTGGGCTCGGTGTGGTGGAAGACAAAACCGGCAGAGGTTGAGACGGGGATCAGAGCGGCCCGCTCGATTGGCAGGTGGAGCCAGACAAGAAATCGGCCATCCTGGACCCATTTCACCAAGGAGGAGGTGAGGCCTTGCTCGAAGAGTTCAGTCTCTGCCGGCAGATCACCGGTGTTGATTTCGATGCCATTGAAACGGTTGACGGCGTGCGGCAGAATGTCCATGGGTTCACCTTGTTGGCTGCTGTTTCCATTTGGTCCCGTGCGCCACTTGATATCCGTCACTGAACCCACCCAAGGGGACAGGCGGATTTGGACAAACACACGCTCGGCTGGCATGGTCCCAGAACACACACCAGCAAGGGCGAACTGGATTGTTGATCGTTCGAAAGTTGCTTTCAGACAGTGGAGGACCTGTGAAATCCTGAGTTAACCCGATTAAGACTATTTTAGTCGTCCATCGTACACAAATCAAGTTAATAATAACGCACTTTGCTGGCGGCGCGCACAGGTAGTTGCCGTGAATTGTGCTATTCTGAGTGGCGAACAGGCAATTGCAGCTTCGGGTGAAGCTGTCGCCTGGCGCCGGGACAGCCGAAGCGGAGCAACACAGTCCCTTAGCTTTTGTCGGAAAACAATGATAGACATTTCAGGAGATTGAGCCATGTACACAACCGATCAATATGAAGGAATGCTGGCGGAAACTGTCTCAGTGCGTGGTGCAAACGAGGATCGAGTCCTTGCATACATGGCCAGACCACTGGGAGATGGACCGTTTCCAGGGATGGTGCTCATTCACCATATGCCTGGCTGGGACGAATGGTATCGGGAGGCCACGCGCAGGTTTGCCCATCATGGTTTCGTGGCGATCTCGCCAAATCTTTATGAGCGCGTCGGGCACGGTTCACCTGAAGATGTGGCCGCAGCCGCACGCGCCGGCGGCGGCGTGCCTGATGATCAGGCAGTCGCTGATCTTGAGGCGGCTATGCGATATTTGCGGGCCTTGCCTTACATTAACGGCAAGGTTGGCGTATTTGGCACCTGTTCGGGCGGGCGGCAGGCAGTGCTGGCGGCAAGCCGCGTTGCCGGGTTCGACGCCGTCGTTGATTGCTGGGGCGGCGGGGTCGTGATGCAGCCGGACCAGATTACCCCTCAACGGCCGGTGGCTCCGATCGACTATACTGCCGATCTCAGTTGCCCCGTCCTGGGTCTGTTTGGCGCCGAAGATCACAGCCCAACAACTGAAGAGGTGGCGCTCCACGAAGAAGCGCTAAAGCAGAATGGGAAGGATTACGAGTTTCATATGTATGATGGCGCAGGCCACGGCTTCTTCTATTATAATCGCCCCAACTATCGTCAGGCTCAGGCCGTTGACGGCTGGGAGAAGATCTGGACGTTTTTGGGTCGAGAACTGGCTGAGTAACGCGCATGCGGTGGCGTGGAAATATGACAGGAATCATAAAACAGGAGAGCAAACTCATGTGCACCATGATCGTTCAGAAAGTCCCTCTGGAAGGATTTGGCAAGGGCACCGACGGCTGGTTTGACATGAACCAGGCAAACGTCTGCTGGGATCACCCATTTCATACACCGGAGGAGCACGCGCTCAACATCGACTTCGTTAATGAGAGCTATGGACCGGGCGCTCGGATCGCGGTCGAACTCAGCGTTGACGGCGCCCGCCAACTGGTGGAGACGATTCAGTCGGTACTGGCGGAAGCAGAAGCCAAAGGATTGATCTGAAGGGCGCGTTCCGCAGAAAGGTTCCTGCGGAACGAAAGGCAGGGCGAAGCCGAACTGTATGCCGCCTTGATCCGTAAACCGGATCGAGCGAAGGAACTACTCAGTCCCGATAGGGATCGTACTCATCTTCACCGGCCATGGCTACCCCCAGTGGGGTGAGGGTGTGGAGAATTCGAATCGTGGGGTTATGGTGTGCCAGCACTTCGGGCAGACGCTTGTAGACTAGCGGCGCCTCATCGGTCCCCGCGCCGCGCAATGTCACTCCCATGTTCCGGATCGAGTCGAGCATCTGGTTGCGACTAATTTGCCCGCGTTTCACCTGTACTCTGCGCCTGTTCCTCCAGCGGAAGCGGCCCGCGGCCTGCGTGCGCGACATCAGGCGGCCAGCACCGTGGACGGTAGAATAGAGAGCCAGCCGGCTCTCTTCACTGTCCACACCTTCCAGGACTACCGAGATATCCCCCATTGACCCGCCGACAAAGCCCTTTTGTCCGGGAAACGCAGGGGTGGCTCCTTTGCGTGTGACCCACAAGGAGCGCCCGTCGTGGTCCTCTTGCCATGCGAAATTGTGGTGATTGTGAATCTCTTCAACGATGTTGGCGCCCAACAGCGAGGCCACCCTACTGCATACCCAGTCCCGCCCGGCATAGGCGTAGCGCCCAGCCAGCTCCATGCAAGCGAGATACTCCTGGGCCAGTGCAGAATCTAAATCAAGCAGACTGGGAATTCCCTTGGTTGCGCTGCGGCGACTGCGGCGCGGACGGCCGCTCGATGCCGGAACAGATTGGCGGAGGGTTCCCCGCTGGCGATCAGCGGCCTCCATGAAAAACTTGGCCAGGCGATGCCCCAGTCCGCGTGAACCGAAGTGGACCCCCAGCCAAGTCCGGCCCAATTCGTCCTCGAAAATATCCACATAGTGATTGCCGCTGCCTACAGTTCCAAGTTGCTCGGCGGCCATCTTTTTGTGTTGGCGGGCAACGGGGAGGTACCAAGCCGGATCGTCATCGAATAGAGGATGGTCAACCCGATCCTTATTCTTGCGCCCTATGCCGAAGGAAATAGTTTCCCAGATATCATCCATGATTCTTTCGATATGCTGCTTGACTTCCATGGCCGGAATATCGAGGCGCACGGCCTTGTTCCCGCAGGCGATGTCGAATCCGACGCCGGCTGGATTCAGCTTGTTTTCGTAGGCAACCACGCCGCCGATGGGAACAGTGTAGCCCAGGTGATGATCGGCCATGAGCGCGACCGCGTCGGCTTCCTGGGCGCAGTTGACGATTTGAGCGACTGCATTGTTCAGCGGGTCTCCCCAAACTGGCACGCCGCGAATTACTTCGACTGTCATTCATCCCCCGTCATATATACTGCCAGTCATTCGGAGTCATCATCCGATGAAATGCTGGCCCGTCGGTCGGCTAGGCAGGTCTGATGCCCTTGTACTCGCCTTCCGGCAGGGACTGCGGTCGCTCGCAGCTGGTCGTCAGCTCTACGTGGCGGCCAGTCTCTGATGCCAATTGGATTGCGTCCATAATCTCAAGCACGTGCAGCGCCATCTCACCGCTGGCCCGATGGTCGGTGTTTTCGATCGCGCTGACTGCCATATCTGCAAGGCCGATACCGCGGCTGTTGCCGGCGTGTCCGAAGCGCAGCGGCAACTCTTTCCACGATTGGTCGGCGGCTGTGCGCAACTGCAGAGGGCCGCCAAACGTGTTCGGGTCGGGCAGATTGAAGGTACCGGTCGTGCCATACAGTTCTATACGGGGCAGCCCTGATGCCTGTGTATCGAATGAGGTGACAATCGTGCCGATGGCGCCGCTTTCGAAGTCGAGAAGGCCGGCGACGTAAGTTGGGACCTCCACTTCGATGATGCCTCCCCTGCGCGGCTCGCTGTGAATCTTGCGCTCCGTCCAGGTCGCGCGCGCCGAACCGGTCACGCGCCGCACGGGGCCAAGTAGATGAACCAGCGCCGTCAAGTAGTAGACTCCCATGTCCAACATTGGTCCGCCGCCGGGCTTGTAGAAGAAGTCCGGGTTGGCGTGCCAGTACTCGTGTCCGCGGCTCATCATGAACGCGGTTGCGGCAACAGGCGCGCCGATGACCCCCTCATCCAGGTAGACTCGCGCCGACTGATGACCGGCGCCAAGAAAGGTATCAGGCGCACAGCCTACGCGTAGATTCTTTTGCTTGGCAAGCGCTAACAGCTGCTGTCCCTGGTCAAAACTCGCGGCCAGCGGCTTTTCGCTGTAGACCGCTTTGCCTGCCTCCAGCGCGGCCTTGCTGACGCCGAAATGGGCATTTGGAGGCGTAAGGTTGAGCACCACATCGATATCTGGTGCAGCCACCAGCTCTTCAAGCGACAGGACTTTGAGTCCGTACTTCTCTGCCTGGGATTCCGCTGCTGCTGCTACCACGTCGGCACAGGCCCCTACTTCAAACTCCGGCAGTTCCCGGCTGACTTCAATATATCGACTACTGATGATTCCGCAACCGACCAGGCCGATACGTGCTGGCAATTCCATTGTCAGTACCCTTTCCTTGCTAGTTGCTGGCCCATTACAGCTGACAGACGTCCAGGCCTCTTCAGTCTCTCGCCGCCCAGATGATGCCCCTCCGCACAATCTCGCGGGCCTCCGGCACGTCGAAATCCTTTGCCACGTGCCCCAGTGAACTGTAGAAGATTTTCCCCTGGCCCCAACGGCGTTTCCAGACGACCGGCATGACGGTACCATCGATCCAGGGCGCGTGTTCGCCGGAAAATGTCGTTGCCGCCAGAACTTCATTGCTGGGGTCTACATGCATAAGGTACTGTTCGCTGTGCATCTGAAAATCGCTCATTCCTGCCGTGATGGGATCGGAATGATCGAGAATATTGACAGTGTAGTCAATGATATTTCCCGGGTGGGCCACCCACTGACCTCCTACCATGAACTGATACTCTGTGTTTTGGCGAAAGGCATCCGCCATGCCTCCATGCCAGCCGGCAAAGCCCGCCCCATTGGCGATGGTGTCCAGTAGACCCTTTTCCTGTTCCTTCGTGATGGAACTCATCGTATATACCTGCGTGATGACGTCATAGGTTGCCATGCGCTCGGCGTCGGTGTAGATATCGAGCGACGTCTCGACGTCTACGTCAAAGCCGGCCTCCTCGATCAGAGGCGCAAAGATATCCACGCATTGTTTCGGTTCATGGCCTTCCCAACCGCCCCACATCATCAGTGATCTCTTCGACATCGGAATTTGACTCCTTGTTGTATTGCCTGGTCTCGCTCTACGGCCGCACGCGCAACGACCTGGAAACTGCAATGTGAATGAAGCTTGTCTGGACGAAAGCGTTCCGACTGACCGCGGTGCCTGCTTTAATGCGAGTATTGAGTGCCGTAATGGGCAGTATAGCACCCGTGCAAAGAAGCTACAATGAATTGCCCGGTTTGGAAAGGTTGTATCCACTCAGCTTGAGTCAGTTCGCGCCTTTGAATCAGGTGCGCGATGGCGCCTCCTCTCTCTGCAGGCGGGCGATCGGACCTACGGCCCTCCGCTGTGTGGGGCGACTCCCCACGCAAACCCCGGGGAACGTGCCGCACCGACCGTTCGTAGAAAAAGCGTAACTACTAAGCCAGATATAGTGCTTGTATTGACCAGCCCTTCAACCCTGCCGCCATTCAGGCTATCTGATCGCGTATTCGGTTGGCGGAAGCTACGATGCTGGATCTGACTGCTGGAATAGGCAGACACGGCAGGAACTGCAGTTCTTAGTTTTCAGTTTCTAGTTTTTAGTGGAACACCAGTTGTCAGGGGAACACCGGAGTTTAGCAGTCGATGGTCGGTGGGTTGAGGCGGCAAGTGGGGGAGGAAACACTGGTAGCTAGATACGCTGCTGGAATGCGCACACACGGTCGGAACTGCAGTTTGTTAGTTTTCAGTTCTTAGTTTTTGGTGGAATTCCAGTCTTCAGGGGAACACCGGAGATTAGCGGTCGATGGTCGGTGGGTTGAGGCGGCAAGTGGGGGAGGAGACACTGTTGGCTAGACACGCTGCTGGAGCCGCACGGCTGGAATGAGCACACAAGGTCGGTGAGCGATGGTTTTGTAGGGGGGCGTTGCGGGGGCGCAGCCCCTGCACAAGGGAGGGCCGAAGGCCCGACCGCCCAGAACTGCAGTGGCCAGTGATCAGTGGTTAGTGGTCAGTGGACTGAGATTGCAGGTGGGGTAGGAGACATTGTTGGCTAGACACGTTGCTGGAGCGGCACTGCTGGAATGCGCACACACGGTCGGTGAGGCATGTTTTTGTAGGGGGGCGTTGCGGGGGCGCAGCCCCTGCACAAGGGAGGGCCGAAGGCCCGACCGCCCATATGCAAAGAGATAGTCCAGAGGAGCGAGGAGGGAGCATACAACTCAGCTCGCCTCGTCCAGGATCGCAAATGAGCTGTGGCTGGGTAGTTTCGACAGAGCCATTGTGCGGCTCAGTGAAAGTGAGGGTTGCCAACCGAATACGCAGTGAATCAACCTGACTGGCGGCGGGGATAAAGGGCTGGTGAGGACGGCCATAGTATAGGTGTCGGAAACTGCTAAGAGGAACAGAGGAGGGTTGGAGAGGTCAGTAACTGCGTGTAGCTTGCCCTAATGCCTTAGAAAAGCTATGCCCCTCCTTTTTCGGAGAGGCATTTTGGCCGAAGTTTTCGACCTTGCCAGGCCGGCTACCAGTCAGGTTACCGATGCTCGAATCGCATTGGCATCCCGCCTTTCGGATGCAGAGTGATTTGCGGTTCCAATTGGGCGACATGGTTTTCCGGGGCGCGCAGGCGGAAGCGTTGGGCAATGGCCGCGGCCACCAGAACACCCTCTGTCAGGGCAAAGCCTTCGCCGATACACACTCGAGGCCCGGCGCCAAAGGGGATATAGGCAAAACGATGATGATTTGCGTTGTTTGCAGGATTAAAACGCTCCGGATCAAACTCCAGGGGATGGCGCCAAAATTCTGGCATCCTGTGTGTGATGAACGGGCACAGCGTGATTGCCGCGTTTGCCTGCACGTCGTAACCACCAACGATATCAGCGCGGTTGCCAAATCGTGACAAGGCGTAGGCAGGCGGATAGAGACGCAGGGTTTCATCAATTACCTGGCGCGTATAACGCAGGTTGGGAATGTCCTCGACTGTCGGCAGACGGCCGGCCAGGGTCCGGTCTACTTCTTCGTGAACCTGTGCCTCGATCTCAGGGTATCTCCCCAGGCAGTAGAAGAACCAGGTCAACAGGAGTGTCGTAGTCTCGTGTCCTGCGATCAACAGGGTGATGACCTCATCACGTAGTTGCTTTTCGTCCATGCCTTCGCCGGTATCCTGATCACGTGCTGCGAGCAGCATTCCCATCAGGTCGTTGCCAGGCGTGCCGGATTCGCGCCTCTCGTTGATCATCCCATAGATCAGCTGATCGAGCGAGCCAACATCGTGTGCAAGCTGGCGCGTACTGGGCCAGAAGGGGACCCGCATGGTAAAGAGCGCCAGAGGTGAAACCGCCAATGTCGCGAACATTTCATTCAGCCTGCTGAAGATGTCGCCGACTTCGCGTGCGGGGCCGGTCAGATCTACGCTGAACAGAGCCTTGCCGGCAATCTCCAGAGTCAACTCCATCATCTCTCGATCAAAGGAGACAACTTTCCCGGAGTGAGCCAATTCGTCCCACCGACTTAGCCGCCGCTGCGCGGTCGCGGTCATGATCTGAGCAAGTTCCTGGATCTGTGTACGGTGGAAAGCAGGTTGGGCCAGCCGCCTTTGCCGCAGCCAGGAATCGCCGTCATTGCTAAGAAGACCCTTTCCAATCAGTGGCAGCAGCAACTGAAAGACGGGGCTAGGCATTTTGGTGAAATTCTTGTAGTTGTCCTGCAGGATGTGTTGGTAGTGTTCGGGGTGTACGAATAGATAGCCCCACATATGGGCGAAGAACTGATATCTGACTGCAGGGCCGACTTCCGTAACGAAATCCTGCAGACACCCGAGAGAGTCGCGCTGGAGACGCCTGGCTGTGCCGAAAAGGCGATTCGCTCGCGGAGTGGGGGGGGCTTGTCGCCGCACCTTCGGGACGACTGCACTAGTCATGTGTTTTCTCCTCGCAACGCTTCATTGCGTCGCTCTGCCTCAACCTGAAACGTAATGGAGGGGCAGCGTATTACAATTAACTAAAATCGAAGCACGTTTTGTGAAATACTTTACATGAAAATATTAGCACTAAAGTGTATGCTCGTCAAGAGTCCAGCGTTACGGGTGCACCCCAATTTTGGGGCGAATGGGTCAGGTGTGGACTGGACGGGGAAGGTGAGGGAGGAGTGTGCAAACTGACTTAATTGGGTGGTGGGCGGAAGTGAGACACCGTTGGGTGGAGGCAGTGCCGGGTAGTGACAGTGCTGGGTAGAGACAGTGCTGTGGAAGAATGAGCACGGTCGCTAGCCAGGGCGGGGGGGTGCGGGGGCGCAGCCCCTGCACAAGGGAGGCCGCTTGCGGCCGACCGCCCATATGCAAGCAGAGAGTGACTCTGCCTGGTCTGCGGGAGATTGGAACGGTAGCTGACCGCGGCATGGTTGCAGAAAGAGGTATAGGAGAGGTCACCCCCATTTTGGGATGCACGCCGCGTTACCGCAGTTCCGCCAAAGTCACAATTTCAGTGATAGCTGTCAGAGGAAGTGAGTGCCCGCGCGTTCCAGAAAGAACAAGACCCCGTCGATGACGGGGTCTTGCGGCGTCTGGTCCGATAGCATCTCTTAGAGAGCAATCTCTAGAGGTGATGCTACCGGACCAGTACTACTACTACAGTTATCCATAGGGCACCACCTCCTTGTTTTTGAGATACGCCGATAGTATTTCATAGTTGCGAAAAACTGTCAAACCAGGAAATGGCGGGCTTTCAGAAGGGGATCTGACAGAATTGGAAGCGGAAAACCGGCTGCGATTTTGGTGTCGGCGCAGAGAGTGCTTATAATGGATAGGATTGCGATCCAGTATTGGACCTGTTTGTGTTCTAGTCAGAAGGCATTGCGGTCCATATTTCGTCGCAACAAGAGGTAGTGGGTGACGTACAACGCCTGGTATGAGATTACTGACGCCTCCTAAGCTGCTTGACGAGCTTTGGCGCCGGGAGCCAAATACAGGATTCGCATTGCCACCTGTGCAATTCGTAAAGGGATCCTATGCGCAATCAATATGTCTACGTAATACTAGTCCTTTGTTTATTTGCTGGCTCGCTGTTTGTAGCGCTGCCGCTTGACCATCCTTCCTGGCTGGAAGAAGGCTTGGCTCCGGGTGTGGACACGCAGCGTGACATTAAAGACCTGACGCTTGGCCTGGATTTGAAGGGCGGAACACAGGTATTGCTTGAGGCTGAAATCAGCGATGATCAGATTCTGCCTGAGGACGCGCTCAACTCTGCCAAAATTATTGTCGAGCAGAGAGTGAACGGGCTGGGCCTTGCCGAGCCGACCGTTCAGTTGCAAGGCGAGCGCCGCATGATTGTTGAACTGCCGGGGGTCAAGAACCCGGACCAGGCGATCCAAACGATACGCTCCACCGGCCAATTGGAGTTCGTCAATCTTGGCGGGTCACCGGTCCGCCCCGATGATTTTATCAATACAACCAATCGCCCAAATGCGGTCGCGGACTTGCAGGAGTCGATTGCCGCCGGTGAGGCTGCGCCGCAGTCGGTCCCCTTTCCGGACGAGGTATTTGAGACGATAATGACGGGTGACATTCTGCAGACGGTGGTAGCGACGCAGGATGAATTCACTTTCTGGCAGATTCAGTTCGACCTCAAGGGCGAGAGCAGCGGTGACTTCTTCACCTATACGCGTGACAACATAGGCGAAGTGCTGGCGATTATTCTGGACGGACGTGTGCTGTCGACACCGGTGATCAATGCCGCCATTAACGACAACGGCGTCATCACCGGCGACTTTTCGCAGGAGGAAGCAGAGAGCCTCGCGATTCAGATGCGTTACGGCGCCTTGCCGATCCCTCTTGAAGTCGTGGATGTTCGCACTATCGGCGCAAGCCTGGGCCAGGATTCGATCGACCGCAGCTTGCAGGCAGGCATCGTCGGCGGGGCGCTTGTTCTTCTCTTCATGGTTTTGCTCTACCGCCTACCTGGCCTTCTGGCCACGGTTGCCCTGGCGATTTATGTGACGCTAAATCTGGCAATGTACAAGCTAATGCCGGTGACGTTGACGCTGCCAGGGATCGCGGGCTTCATTCTCTCGATCGGCATGGCGGTTGATGCCAATATCCTGATATTTGAGCGCATGAAAGAGGAGCTGCGTAATGGCCGCTCTTTGCGGTTGGCGGTCGAAACCGGCTTCAGCCGCGCCTGGCCTGCGATCCGCGATGGCAATCTTTCAACGTTGATTTCATGCGCAGTGCTTTTTTGGTTCGGAAACAACTTTGGCGCAAGCGTTGTCAAGGGCTTCGCAATCACTCTTTCGATTGGCGTGTTGCTGTCGATGTTTACGGCAGTTTTTGTGACGCGCACATTTATGCGCAGTTTTCTCTCGACACAGGGAGAGAAACTCATGAGCAGCCGCGGATTACTTGGCTACTGAGTTCTTGTGCTGTTGTACAGCCCCTCCCTCGTTGCAGGCTGTGAGTTGGCTGTTGGTCTGATGGAAAACCCGGGATCATCCAGGGTGACGGTTGCATAATCTGGTTACGGAAAACGATCTTTGCAATACGAAAGAGTCTCCTATGTATCGCTTGGTTGAACGTCGCAGGCTTTGGTTTCTGATTTCACTGCTGGGAATTTTGCCTGGCATTCTGTTTATCATTTGGAACATCTCCTCTACCGGAGCTCTCCTGCCACTGAGCATCGACTACACTGGTGGTACACAATGGGAGATGCGTTTTTCCGAGCCGGTCGCTCCGACCGAACTAGGCAGCGTCTTTGTCGAGGCTGGTTTCATCGACACTAAGGCTTTCAATGTCGATGATGACCGTACGGTACAGGTCAAGTTCAAGAATATCGATATTTCCCAGAAGGAAGTGATCGAGCAGGCGATAGTAGAGCGATTTGGTGAATTTGATGAGCGACTCTACCGCAGTATCGGTCCGGCGATCGGCGCGGAGGTAAGCCAGGCGGCTCTCCTTGCGGTTATTGCCGCTTCCTTACTGATATTGGCCTACATTGCGCTTGCATTTCGGGAAGTATCACACCCTTTCCGATATGGGGTAGCAGCAATTGTCGCGCTGGTGCATGACGTACTGATAACTGTTTCGTTTCTCTCGATCATGAATCTGATCGCCGGCTGGGAGCTGGACGCCCTTTTCCTGACCGCTACATTGACGGTGATTGGCTTTAGCGTCAACGATACGATCGTTATCTTCGATAGAATCCGCGAGAATTTGCGCCGTCATCGCGGGGAACCACTGGCGACTGTGGCAAACCGGAGCATCATCGAGACGGCACAGCGTTCAATCGCAACGCAGGTGACAGCGCTCCTCGTGCTTGCGGCAATATTGTTCTTCGGCGGAAGCACTTTGCGCATTTTCATGGCGACTCTAATTGTCGGGCTCGTCTCAGGTACCTACAGTTCCATCTTTACCGCCACACCACTCGTGGTAGCCTGGGAAGAGGGTTCGCTCCTCCATCGGGCAACCAAGCCGATTCGTGCAAGGGAACAGACTGCGCCAGCTTAGCGTGTACTGTAATTTGCATGAAATTCGCAGATGCCCTTGCCTTTGTGCAATGTCCAGCTTGGGAAACATGAACATATGAAGGGCAATTCAAGGCTGGCCGTTTTCGACCAGGGCATTTCCTGACCCAGTCGCGCACTTAGCCATTTGCGACCTGCGCCCCCTGAACTCAGACTAAATCTTATCGGTGTGACAGACCCCAAGAATGAATAACGAGCAAGCAGGGAATCGATTCACACCAGGCCGCTCCTTCAACACCATTGACCGGTGGCGATTCCCCGCGGGTCGAGTCTCTTCTTGTCTGTGGCCCATCTGGGGCTTGATCGCTCTATTTCTGTGCGGGTTTGGTCCACCAACCATGGTCGATCGCGATGTGGCACCCAGGCAGCGATTCACTGTCGGGCAGTTGCGTCAGATTCAGCAGGCGCAGACGCCGCCGCCCGAAATCAGCGCTGTGTCGGTGTTGGTATACGATCTCGACAGCGGTCGCGAACTCATGACAAAGGCCGCCCACCTGCCGGTTTCGCCTGCAAGCCTTGCGAAACTGATGACTGCCCTGCTGGTCCTGGAACAGAATCGCCTTGAGGAGCAAGTAACCATCCAGCGGCAAGACCTGGTTGGAGAGGCCGAAATGGGTCTGCGCGAGGGCGAGGTTTTGCGAGTGGATGAGCTGCTGTGGGGGCTGTTGATACCGAGCGGCAATGACGCCGCAATGGCCCTGGCCCGTCATCATTCCGGCGGCGTGGAGGCGTTCGTAGGGCACATGAATTTACGGGCCGGGGACTTGGGAATGCACAGGACGCAGTTCCACAATCCCAACGGCTTCGACGCCGACGGCCAGGTCAGCAGTGCGCAGGATCTTTTGGTCATAGTGCGGCGGCTTTGGGAGTACCCGCTCTTTCGCCAGATAGTTGGCACGCCTGCGGCGACGGTGGGGAGCCACGAACTACGAACGACAAACCGCCTTCTCGGAGCCTATCCAGGGGTAAACGGAGTCAAGACCGGTACGACTTTTCAGAGCGGCCAGTCACTGATAGCCGGTCTCGAACAGAACGGGCATCAACTTTTTGCGGTTGTTCTCGGCAGCGTAGACCGCTATCACGACATGAGACTGGTTCTGCAGGCTGTTCAGGGCGACTACAGTTGGGTCTCGTTACGTCTGCCGGAGCGCCCGACCGCGCTAGACCGGCTTTTTGATGCTGAGGGCAATCGCTGGTTTTTGCGAACCGATGGCTTGATAGTTGACTCGAATTCGTCTGCTACGGGTCCACTGTTTGAAGCTTTACTGGCCGCATGGGAGCGCCAGGAACTTCAGGTCTTTCGGCGTGTGCAAATTCCCTCTGCTGGTAAGTGGGACGCGGGGATGCAGGTCGGCGTCTTAGAATGGCGCTTGGGTGACACGGTTATTGCGACCCAGCGCCTCTTAGTCCAGTGGTAACTACGAGGCCACAGTACATGACCAGCCAGTCACCCGTGGAACCCTTCGGGTTCCTGGTGACGTAACTGGTGGACCGTCGGCGCCATGCTCGCCAGCCGGCACGCTGCGATGAAGGCGCACGGTAGGTGAGGCATGTTTTTGTAGGGGGGCGTTGCGGGGGCGCAGCCCCTGCACAAGGGAGG